>Ga0208951_1000006_pt1 | contig 114262 bp, 96 predicted proteins | sample GreLakmeMI27MSRF_FD_187702 | JGI IMG/M metagenome (GOLD analysis project Ga0208951, IMG submission 187702) | Freshwater lentic microbial communities from great Laurentian Lakes, MI, USA - Great Lakes metaG MI27MSRF (SPAdes) | ecosystem: Environmental > Aquatic > Freshwater > Lake | place: Great...
TCTTGCCGTTGAGACGGAAGACGGCGTCACCGTTGAGGGCGAAGCATTCGATCGTGTTCCATTCACCGAAGGGCTTCTCGTCGTAATTTGTGCCGTGCCAGACTCGCTGGGTGCTCGGTGTCAGGACGCCCTTCGGGTCATAGACCCGCTTCTTCACTGGGTCGTCCGTACGGATCGGGATGTCGGCGAGCGCACCGGCGAGGGGCCAGTAGTCTCCGATGTCGCCTTCCTGAACCTGGAGTTCTTGACTGCGCATCCAGTATTTACCTTGGGCGCCATGTTCGCCGACGCAGAAGATGAGGATACCGTTATCGCGTACCGCGGTCAGACGAGGCTCCCAGCGTTTTTCGCCCCAGCGTTGTTCCGTCTTCAGGTGGAAGTTGTCGAAGGACGCCAGCGAGCTGAGGGCGCCGAAGACCTGACCCGTGATGTGCAGAACGGTCTCGCCGTCGACCTGTCGGGTCGTGATCACCTTGAGCGGATCATTATTCAGACCCAGGACCGGGTCATCCTTCGGCTTGGCGCCGCGGACGTAACCCGGAAGGTCGTAAGCACGGTGGACCGGGCCGAGCCATTTCTCCCACTGGGAGAGCTGGGGGTCGAGTAATGGGCGGAAGGATGATTCTTGGGCAAGGGCGACGGCGCCGAAGCCAAGCAGGGAGAGGAGGGTGAGTTTCATAGTTTATTAGCGAATGTCGCGCCAGAGCCAGGTCAGGGCTTCCGGGAGGAGTTGGGCGCCATGGCGACTGTTGTGGCTGCCTTCGCCCATCACGAACTTGTAGTCGTAACCTTTTGCCTTCCAAGCGTCGGCCATCTTCTGATTAGCTTCCGGCCAGACTCCGAACTCATTAGTCAGGTCATTCGATCCCTCCTGCGAAAAGATGCGGATGTTCTTCTTCGGTGCGTCCATCACCATCTGTGGGTAGAGGTTGCCGCCCTTTTCGGCGCCCTTGCTGATGACGCCACGGATATTGGTGAAGCTGCCGATGGTCGTGAAGACCTTACTGAAAGCATCAGGGCGATGCCACGCGGCGTTGAAGGCGCAGATGCCGCCGGAAGAAGCACCGGCGATGGCCCGACGGGCGGGGTCCTTGGAGAACTTGACCCCTTTTGTTTCCGCGAGAGGAATCATCTCCTCGAGCAGGAACTTTACGTAGAGATCGGTGACGCTATCGTATTCGAAGGAGCGGTTGGATTTACCGAGCGCCTTGCCCTTCTTGTCCTTGCCGTTCGGATTCTTCGGGTCGGGCGTAAAGCCGGGGGCGATGAAGAGAGCAATGGTCACCGGCATCTTGCCCTGAGCGATCAGGTTGTCGAAGACGACGGGCACACGCCAGGCGCCGGTGCGGGAGGCGTAGCCAGGTCCATCCTGGAAGACCATCAGCGCGGCTTCCTTGGAAGGGTCATATTTGGACGGGATGTAGAGGGCCCACTTACGGCCGTAGCCGGGGAAGGTCTTCGAGTCGGCGAGTTCATACTCGGTGACCGTGCCCTTCGGCACGCCGGCCTTCTCTTGGGAGTTTGGGCCGAGCACGTACTGGGAATCGTAGTCGGGTTTCTTGGGTTCAGCTGCCAGCAAGCCGATGGCCAGCAGGCAGGGGAGGAGGCGGAGGAGGGTCATGAGGGGGTCGGGCAAATATGAAACCCGCCGCCCAGCCGATACAAGCCCAAGCCGGTCAGTTCGTCGGCTCGCCCCCGACTTTTTTCAGGCGCCAGAGCTCGGGGAAGCGCCAATGAGTCAGCCCCATCACCCCGAAGGTCGCGAGGCCGCCGAAGACCACCGAATTGACCGTACCCAGCAGGCGGGCGGCGAGGCCGGATTCCGCCATGCCCAGTTCGTTGGAGCAACCGATGAAGACCGCGGTAACCGCCGAGACCCGGCCCATCATCTCTGGTGGCACGCTCGTCTGCAGGATGGTTTGGCGGATGATCACGTTGACGGCGTCGGCCGCGCCGGCGAAGAACAGGAAAAGCACGGAAAACAGGAAGGCCGCAGTCGGCCCGAGACCAAGGGCTTCCGCCAAGGTGATGGATAAGGCGAAACCGATGGTGCTCAGCCCGAAGACCGCAAACGAGGCATACAGGGCAGGGCCGGCATGGGAGAGCGGCGGCCGGATGATCAAATAGAGCGACATCAGCACGGCACCGATGGAGGAGGCCGCTCGCAGTAGGCCGAAGCCCAGGGCGCCGACTTGGAGCATGTCCGCGAAGATTGGCAGCATGGCGACGGCCCCGCCGAGCAGGACCGCGAAGAGGTCCATCGTGAAGGCTCCCAGCATGACGCGCTTCCGCAGCATGAAGTCGATGCCTTGGCGGAGGCTCGCGAAAATCGGTTCGGGGTGGCGGGTCTGCAGTGTCTGCGTGGTCCGCAGGGCAAACGTCAGCGCCAACGAGCCGGCGAAGCAGGCCGTCATCGCCGCATAGGCCACGTTTTCCGGGTGGGCCAGGCCGTTCCAGTCCCCGAGCCAGACCATCAGCCCGGAGAGTCCGGGCCCGAGGACGCAGGCGAGCTCGAAGAGCGTATTGCGCCAGCGCACGCCATCGGGAATCAGTTCGCGCGGGAGAATCTCGGCGATGAGCGCCTGTCGAGCGGTGGTCAGGAAACTGCGGGCGAGGCCACCGAGCATGATAATACCGTAAATCACCGTCAGCTTGGCCCATCGTGCGGTCAGGAATTCTGGGACGAAGAGCAAGAGACCCAGCACGAACATCGCGGCCAGCGCCGCCAAGGCGATGCGTCGGCGGTTACGGGTGTCGGCGACATGGCCGGCGAAGAGCACCGTGCTCACAAAGGGGATCACTTCGGCAAGCCCAATGGCCCCGAGGGCCAGCGCGGCGTTGGCTCCATCGTCCTTTGTCAGCCGGTAGACTTGCCAGGCGACCGCGACGTTCTGGATTTGAACGGCCAACGTCCCGAGCACAGTCGAAGCCAGGTAGAAGCGGAACGCGCGCGAGGAAACAGCGGAAGCGAGCGTCGACGAGGGCATCCCCGATATCTCTGATGGATAGGCCGACCCTAGGCAATCACCGCTTTGACTACATGCCCGGCGACATCGGTCAGACGGTAATAACGCCCCTGAAACTTGAAGACCTGCTGCTCATGGTCAACGCCGAGGAGGTGCTGCATGGTCGCGTGGATATCATGCACGTGGACCGGGTCCTTGACGATGTTGTAGCCGAACTCATCGGTCTCGCCGTAAGTCTGGCCGCCTTTCACGCCGCCGCCGGCCATCCAGAGGCTGAAGCAGCGTGGGTGGTGGTCGCGCCCGTAGCTTTCCTTGGTGATCCTGCCTTGGCTGTAAGCCGTGCGGCCGAATTCTCCGCCCCAGATGACGAGCGTATCTTCGAGCAGACCGCGTTGCTTGAGGTCTTTGATGAGGGCCGCTGAGGCCTGGTCGGTCTGCTGGCACTGGCGCTTGATGCCGGCGGGTAGGCCGCCGTGCTGGTCCCAGCCCTGGTGAAAGAGCTGCACGAAGCGGACGCCTTTTTCGATGAGCCGCCGGGCTTGCAGGCAGTTCGCGGCGAAGGAGCCGGGCGTCTTCACGCTCTCGCCATACATCGCGAGCGTGGCAGGGGATTCCTTCGAGAGATCGGCGACTTCCGGCACGCTCGTCTGCATGCGGTAGGCCATTTCAGCTTGGGCGAGGCGGGCATCGACCTCCGGGTCGAGTTCAACACTTTTTTGATCTGAGTTGAGTTTGCCAAGGGCGTCGAGCATGCCGCGGCGGGCGTGCGGAGAGACGCCTTCGGGATTCGTGAGATAGAGAACGGGTTCCTTGCCGGCCTTGAACTGCACGCCCTGATGTTCTGAAGGCAGGAAGCCTGAACCCCAGAGTCGAGAGTAGAGCGGCTGATCCTTGGTGGCGTCCTGCGACACCAGAACGATGAAGGAGGGCAGATTTTCGTTCATGCTGCCGAGTCCGTATGACATCCACGCGCCCATCGAAGGACGGCCCGCGACTTGGTTGCCAGAGCAGAAGAAAGTGATGGCGGGGTCATGGTTGATGGCCTCCGTGTGCATCGAGCGGATGACACACACATCGTCGGCGACCTCGCCGACATGGCGCATGAGGTCGCTGTAGTGCACTCCGCTTTTACCGTACTGCTTGAAATCGACGAACGAGCCAGCGATCGGGAGCGTCGCCTGGTAGCCGCTCATGCCGGTGAGGCGCTGGCCTTGGCGGACGGAATCCGGTAATGGCTTCGTATGCATCGTGCGCAGGAGCGGCTTTGGATCGAGCGTCTCGAGGTGAGAGGGTCCTCCTGCTTGGAAGAGATAGATGACCCGCTTAGCTTTGGCCGGGAAGTGGGTACCCTTCGGCAGGGTCGCGGCTTGGGCGTTGCCGACGATACCGCGCATGGCCAGGGCACCGAGACCGAGGGCGGAGGCACCGAGGAAGTGCCGCCGTGTGTGCTGCATCAGGCTATCGTAACTGGGCTTGGTCGGGTGCATGATTAACGGGAGGTGACGGCGGCATCGCTCGCCAGGATGGTTGAGCAGACGAGGGTGAGTGCGGCCAAGGAGGGATCGGCCGGCATCTTCGGAATGACCGCTGGCGGCACGGGGGCGGGTTGTTTCTTGGCCTTCGGATCCGACTTCACCACGGGCGGCGGAGGCGGCGGTGCTGCGAATTGCGGCGGATCGGCTTTCTGGATCGCGTAGAGTTCCTTGAGGGCAGCCAGTTCCGCCGGGCGAGGATCGCGGGTGCAGATGGCGCGGAAAGCAGCGACGATCTGCTCAGTCGGTTCGGCAGAGGCTTTGCTAACCTTGACGGCTAGGCTCTTAGCGGCCTCCACGAAGCCGGGATTGTTTAAGAGCACTAACGCTTGGAGAGGCGTATTCGTATTAAGCCGTTTTGGCTGGCAGATTTCCCGGGACCCGGCGTCGAAGATCAGCATCTCGTCGGGGGGCGCCGTGCGCTTGCGGTGCGTGTAGATGGTGCGTCGATTGGCGGTTTCCGGGACGCTCGCACCGCCGAGGACATTGACGAGGCGACCAGAGGCGACCAGGGCTTGGTCGCGGACCATCTCGGCGGTGAGGCGGAGAATCGGTCCGCGAGCGAGATATTTGTTGGCAGGATCTTTCTCCCGAGCCGCGGCCGTCGGGGTTGACGATTGGCGGAAGGTGCTGCTCAGGACGAACCGGCGGAGCATCGCCTTGGTGTCCCAGCCGCTGTGGACGAAGTCGACCGCCAGCGTATCGAGAAGTTCCGGATGGGTCGGCAGATCGCCCTGCATGCCAAGGTTTTCACTTGAGGCGATCAGACCGGCCCCAAAGACCTGCGCCCAGAGTCGGTTGATAATCACGCGTGACGTCAAAGGATGCTGCGGGTCTGTGAGCCAGCGGGCGAGCCCCAGACGATTGCGCGGTAGCTGGGTATCCCAGGGGTGAACGGCCACGGGAACGCCGGGCTCGCACGGCTTGGTCAGTTCAGGCTTATCATATTCCCCGCGCGTGAGGAGGTAGGTCTTGGGGGCGAGCGACGAATGCTCCATCGCAAAGAAAGCTGGCGCGGAATCCTCATGGGTGGCCAAGGCGCGTTGCGCCTGTTGCAGATTGCTCCAGGCCGTCGCATAAGTGGGGTCTTGTCGAAGTGTGGCGTGCTCGGCCAGCACAGGTGAAGGGAGAGTCTGGGCGTCGAGACCATGCAGCACCGCCACTTCAGCCGCCGTGAGCGAGGTGCGCCAAAGCTGGATCTCGTCGAGCGAACCGTTGCGGAATCCCGCGTCGCGCGAGCGGGAGCCGATCTCCAGCGCATTGTCGCGCGGTTTGGCGTGGAGCGTGTCGCGGACAACGGAGGTTTTGGTGAGTTTGCCGTCGAGGTAGACACGCAGGCCAGAGGCTTTCGAAGAACCATCGTAGGTGACGGTCACGCGCTGCCAGGCGCCGACGGGGAGCGGATCCGCCGTCTCAATAGAAGCCGCGCTGTTGGGCCAGAGGTGAATCATGCTCCAGCGGAGCTTGCCTTGGTTGATGAGGAGTTCGACGCCCGAGGCATCGCCGTCACCGGTGTAGAAGCCCGTGGCATGTAGCACGGTGGCGCGGGCGTTCTTCTCGCCGAGGCGCAGGTGGGCCGAGAACGTGAAGGCATCGAAGCGACCGAGTTGTTTGAACTCAGGAAGGATGAACCCGGCATCCCCGTCGAATTTCACGCCCTGACCTACGACCGCCGGCGTTAGCTGGAGGTCTTCGGGCGTACCCCGCCGCTCGAACTTGGCAGGCTTGCCTTCGGCGAGGCTATCATCAACGCCGGTCTTAGTGAAGGCCTCAAGGGGGAAGTGGGCGAGCGGTGCGGGCACCTTGACGTCGGGCTTGCCTTGATATTCCGACTTGGTCGCGACGAGGGCCATTTCCGCGGCCGTCACGGCGGCCCGGAGTTCGCCTTCCTTTTTCCTTTCGTTATCGGACTTATAAAGACGCACGAACGGCGGCGGCACCTCGCCATGGAAAGACAGAAGTCCGTTCTCGTTTTGGTCGCCGAACATCGCAGCCATCGAGAAGTAGTCACGCTGCGAAATCGGGTCGTACTTATGGTCGTGGCAACGGGCGCACTCCATCGTTAGGCCCATGAAACCATAGCCGGCGGTCATCACACGATCGTTGATTCCGTCTTGCCGGAACTCCTCGGCGATAGAGCCTCCCTCGAACGTCATGCGGTGCAGGCGGCTATAGGCTGTCGCCACACGTTGGTCTTGCGTAGGATTCGGCAAGAGATCGCCGGCGAGCTGTTCGGTCAGGAACTGGTCGTAGGGCTTGTTGTCATTGAAGGCCTTGAGCACCCAATCGCGCCACGGCCAGGCGAACATCGCCTTGTCTCCCGTGTAGCCCCAGGTATCGGCGTAGCGAGAGAGATCTAGCCAGCCGATGGCCAGGTGCTCGCCGAAACGAGGGGAGGCAAGCATCGCATCGACGCGCTTCACGTAGGCCTTGGCGGAGGTGTCGGCGAGGAAGTCGGATAGTTCTGCGGCGGTGGGAGGGAGGCCTGTCAATGCGAAGGAAGCGCGGCGGAGCAGGGTAGTGCGATCGGCTTCGCTAGACATACGAAGGCCAGCTTGGGCGGCTTTGGCGGCGACGAAGGTATCGAGGGGGTCCTTGCCCCAGCGCGCGTCGGCGACCTGAGGTGTCGCCTGCGCCCGTGGGCTGACGAAGGCCCAGTGCGGATCATACTTGGCTCCTTGCTTGATCCAGCGGGTTAAAATATCTTTCTCTGTGGCGGAAAGCGGACGATGTAATTCTGGGGGCGGCATGATCTCATCCGGGTCATCGCTGCCGATTCGATGGAACATTGCGCTCTTCGCGAGGTCGCCTGGGACGATGGCCACGTCTCCACTCTTGAGTTTTTTCGTCGCCCCGGCGAACTCATCAAGCCGGAGCCCAGCCTTGCGTCCTTTGTCAGCATCGGGCCCGTGGCAACCGTAGCAACGATCGGAGAGAATCGGCCGGACCTCGCGATTGAAGTCCACCGGTGTGTCTGCGGACCAAGCCAAGGCGCCCCCCAGAATGGAGAAAAGGACAAATGCCGAGGAGCGCATGAGAGTGTTACAACTAACAACAGGAACCTGTTCCTGTCCAACGACCTTTAGTTAATAGGGAGAAAATCTCATCTCATTTCCTTTCATAACGCCCCTCACAGTTTCGCGACTGAGTCCATTCGCTCGCTCGCTTTCTTTCGGTCGTTTGTATCCGTGAACGAAGGGCCAATCAGATGAGTATGAGTCATGAAGCCTGTTTTTATGATTGAGTTAATCATATCACTCATATAAGGAGTATTTCAATCATTTACACTTGCGGTAAGCGCTTGTTTTGACCAAAAAACCCTATGCTTACTAAACTTTTCGGCACGGATGGCATTCGCGGCCGAGCGAACCAATACCCGATCACCCCGGAAGTCACCCTCCGTATCGGCCAAGCTATCTCGCGCGTCCTGCGCTCCCACGGGGCTAATCACAACCGTGTCATCATTGGCAAAGACACGCGCATCTCCGGCTACATGCTTGAGACAGCGCTGACCAGCGGCCTGGTCTCCAGTGGGATGGACGTCTTTTTGGTTGGCCCGATGCCCACGCCAGCCGTCGCGCACCTCACCCAATCGATGGGCTGCGGAGCCGGCATCATGCTGACCGCCTCGCACAATCCCTACGAAGACAACGGACTGAAGATCTTCGGCCCCGATGGCTTCAAACTCTCGGACGAGCTGGAAAGCCTGATCGAGCAAGAAGTCCTCTATGATGTGAAGGCCAACGGCGTGATTGGGGATAAGATTGGCAAGGCGTATCGTATCGACGACGCCCGTGGACGTTACATCGAATTTGTCAAGCAGAGCTTGGGGAATGACAATCTCGTCGGCATGAAGGTCGTCGTCGATTGCGGGCACGGCGCCGGCTACCTACTGGCGCCACTCATCTTCAAGGAACTGGGCGCCAAAGTCGTAAAGCTCGGGGTCGAGCCGGACGGCCTGAACATCAACGCTGGCGTCGGCGCGCTTTATCCTGAGTTCGCGGGTAAGATCGTAAAAGAGCAGGGTGCCGACGTCGGCATCTCGCTCGACGGCGACGCGGACCGCGTGATCTTCAGCGACGCCAGCGGGGCCAGTATCTCCGGCGATCGCATCCTCGCCCTTTGCGCGCTCGCCCTGAAGGAAGAAGGTAAGTTGTCCGGCAGCGCCATGGTCTGCACCGTGATGTCCAACCTCGGCCTGCATGAAGCCATGCGTAAGGCGAATATCGGAGTGGTTACCACCGCCGTCAGCGACCGACATGTCATCGAAGCCCTCCGCAAGGGCGGCTATTCTTTCGGCGGCGAAAACTCCGGTCATCTCATTTTCTCGGACTACGCCTCCACCGGCGACGGTATCCTGAGCGCGCTGCAGGTGCTGCGCTTTATGCGCAAAAAGGGTGCCACGTTGGCCGACCTCGCCGCGGGGATGCGCGAATATCCGCAGGCGCTCGTGAACCTCAAAGTTCGTTCACGCGTACCGCTAGTCCAGCTCAACGCCCTGCAGGAAGAGATGCGCAGGGCCGATGCCGCGTTCGGCAGCGCTGGCCGACACCTCATCCGTTATTCGGGTACGGAGAATAAGCTCCGCATCCTCGTCGAGCATCAGGACCAGGGCGAAGTCGACCGTTGGTCCCAAGTCTTCAAGGAGGCCGTGGAAGCCGATTTCGAATCCCTCTGAGATGGCCAGTTTTTATCTAGCCAAGGCCGGAGAGACCCCGGGCTGTCATCCGCTTACCCTCACCCGGACGCTGGGGGAGTTCCCCTTGGCGGGGACCTCGTTGCGGCAGCATCAGCTCGCCGCGCTGCTGGCTTTGGGCCAGGTGGAGAGCGACGGACCTGACGCCGACTTTACCGTCCATCCCGCCGCGTGGTTCGCGCCGGCGGAGCTGGCCACCTTCAACGCGGACTCATCTTACGCCACCTTGACGGCCGCCGACGGGTGCGTCATCCTGACCAGGAAGGGGGGCGTCCGCGATCTGCGGGCGACGCAATCCTTCGCAATCGCCTATGCGTGGGATCTCCTGCGGGCGAACGCCGAGGCAATGACTGCCCGTAAGTCCTACGTCCAAGAATCCGGCGCGCATCCCTCGCTTTACGTCGAGGGACGTCTCCAGGTCGGCAAGGGCACCAAGATCTTGCCTGGCGTCGTCATCGAAGGAGACGTCATCATCGGGGACAACTGCAAGATTGGGCCGAACTGCTATCTCCGCGGCTCGACCGCCATCGGCGACAAGTGTCATGTCGGTCAGGCCGTCGAGATTAAGAATTCGATTCTCCTCCCGGGCACGAACGTGGGACACCTTTCGTATCTCGGCGATACAATCTTGGGCGAGAAAGTGAACCTCGGAGCTGGTACCATTACTTCCAATCTTCGTCACGACGGCGGAGCGCATCGCAGTCCGGTCGAAGGCCGCATGGTCGACACCGGCCGACGTAAGCTCGGGGCTATCGTCGGCGATGGCGTGCATACCGGCATCCACACCTCGATCTACCCTGGTCGGAAGCTCTGGCCGAAGACCTCCACCTTGCCCGGCGCCATCGTCGACAAGGACCTCCTCGCCTGACCATGTGCGGCATCGTCGGCTATGTCGGTCATGCTGCGGCCGTTCCCGTGCTCTTGGGCGGCCTGCGCCGCCTGGAGTATCGGGGCTACGACTCCGCCGGCATCTCCCTGCAGGACGGAAAGGGACTTCTGACGCTGCGCGCCGTCGGCAAGGTCTCGCGCCTGGCGGACAAGGTCCAAGCCGAATGGCCTGAGGCGTTGCAGACGAAGTGCGTAGTCGGCATCGCCCACACTCGTTGGGCGACCCACGGCGCCCCCACCGAGGCCAACGCCCACCCGCATGCGGACGCCAGTGGTCGGATACGGCTGGTGCATAATGGTATCATCGAAAACTATCGTTCACTCCGCACGCGGCTGGAGGCCAAGGGGCATGTCTTCGTCTCCGAAACCGACACCGAGGCCGTCTCCCGGCTGGTCGGCGAATACTATAAGGGCGATCTCCGCCGGGCCGTCGTCGCCGCCCTCCGCCAAGTCGAGGGTGCTTATGGTATCGCGGTAATCTCTGCCGACGAACCTGGACGCATCGTCGTCGCCCGCAAGGGGAGCCCGCTGGTCATCGGCGTCGGCGAAGGGGAGTGCCTGATTGCCTCCGACCCCTCGGCTCTCATTTCACATACCCGACGGGTCATCTACCTCGACGATGGCGACGTCGCCTTGGTCACGGCGGACTCCGTGGACATCACGGACCTCGACCACGCCCCGATGGACCGGGATGTGGCTGAGTTGGAGTTCGCCGCTGGGGCCGTCGAAAAAGGCGGCTTCGCGCATTTCATGCTCAAGGAGATTTACGAGCAGCCGGAGTCCGTCCGGAATGCGCTGCGCGGCCGATTGGATCGCTTGAACGGTACCGCCGTCCTTTCCGGCATGGGCGCTACTGCCCGCGAGCTGCTCGACCTGCAGCGCGTCGTCATGGTAGGCTGCGGGACTTCCCTGCATGCGGGCATGGTCGGCGACTTCGCCTTCGAGGACCTCGCGGCCCTCCCGGCGGAGGTCCAACCCGCCGCCGAATTCCGCTACCGTAACCCGCTGGTCGACGGTCGGGACTTGGTCGTCGCCATTTCCCAGTCCGGCGAGACAGCCGACACCCTGGCCGCCGTGCGCGAGGCCAAGGACAAGGGCGCCATGATTATGGGCCTCGTCAACGTCGTTGGGTCTACGATTGCGAGGGAGGCCGGTCGCGGTGTCTACCTCCATGCGGGTCCAGAGATCTCCGTGGCCTCGACCAAGGCCTTCACCGGCCAGGTCGCCGTACTCCTACTGATGGCGCTTAAGTTGGGACGGGGCCGACGGCTTTCCCGCGAACGCGGGCTCGCCTTGGCCGCCGAGATTGCTCGCTTACCTGAACTCATTGAAGCTGTCCTGAAGCAGGATGCCGCGATTGCGAAGGTCGCCGAATCGATGGTCAAGCATGAGCACGCTTTCTTCCTGGGGCGTGGCCCGATGTATCCCGTGGCTTTGGAGGGCGCGCTCAAGCTTAAGGAGATCTCCTATATCCACGCCGAGGGGTATCATGCCGCTGAACTCAAACATGGCCCGATCGCCTTGCTGACGCCCGGCATGCCCGTCGTTGTATTGGCGAACCGCTCGCCGGTCGTCGACAAGACCCTGGGCAACGCCGAAGAATGTAAGGCCCGCGGCGCCCACATCATCGCCATCGTCACGGAGGGAGGCCCGGAGGCGGCCATCGCCGATGACGTCATTCAGATTCCGGATTGCGACCCGCTCGTCGCGACGATCCCTGCCGCCGTCGCTCTCCAGCTGCTGGCCTACCACGTGGCGCGCCTGCGCGGCTGCCCGATTGACCAGCCGCGCAACTTGGCGAAGTCCGTCACGGTAGAGTAAGGTTTTTGCCCCAGCGAAACACCTTAGGGCCTTACCATTGCACGGATCGTCTCGGGCGTCTTCTTCAAGCCGTCATGAATGAACGCTCAAAGAAGAAGTGCCGTTGTTGCCATAAGACCAAGCCGCTGGACCTTTTTCATCGGCTCGAAGGTACGGCGGCGATCCACCCGTTCTGCCGCCCATGCTTGGGCGCAGCCGCACGGCGCCGCTCGGCCCTACGCGGGACCCGCCGGATGGTGACCACGCGGGCCTGCGCCCAGTGCGACCAAGACCTGCCCGTGCAGATGTTTCATTGGCTCCAGGCCTCTGGCAGCTATCACAGCTATTGCCGGCCTTGCCATGCGGCCTACATGGCTGAGCGCTACCGACGCCTGCAGGGCGAAAAACGCCGTGCTTGATGAGGGTTCCCGCTGGTGGCTGGACGGGGACTTGAACCCCGAACCAATTGATTAAGAGTCAACTGCTCTACCATTGAGCTATCCAGCCGGACAGCGGGATGGGAATGAGTGCAAGACGCGGGGAGGATTTCAAGAGCAAACGCACCTAAATCCGCCGGCAGTCAGCGAGAGGGGAAGGGGCGAGTGTTCGAAGTGGCCAGACCGGGACTCGAACCCGGAACCAATTGATTAAAAGTCAACTGCTCTACCATTGAGCTATCTGGCCTGCCGAACGAGGTGATTACGACACGCCCGCAGGAAAGGGTAAAGAAAAATTGAGCCTCAGCGATGGCCACGTTGGCGGACCGCCTCGAAAAGACAGACACCGGCGGAGACGGACACGTTGAGGCAGGGCACTTGGCCGAGCATCGGGATGCGGAGGAGGAAATCGCACGTTTCGGCGGTCAGGTGGCGAATCCCATCGCCTTCGGCGCCAAGCACGATCGCCAGCGGCCCCGTGAGCTTGGCGGCGAAGAGAGACTGGCTGGCCTTGTGGTCGGAGGTGCCGGCCAGCCAGACGCCGGCGCCCTTGAGTTTGACGAGGGCGTTACGGAGATTGTTGGCCTGCACGATTGGCATCGTCTCCGCAGCGCCGACGGCGACCTTGCGGACCGTGTCCGTGACCGGCGCGGAGTTCTTGCGGGTGATGACCACGAAGGCGCAGCCGGCGCACTCTGCGTTGCGGAGGCAGGCGCCGAGGTTGTGGGGGTCCTGGACACCGTCGAGGACAAGAATGAGCGGGTCCTTCAGGTCCTTGAGGAGCGCCGGGATGTCCGCCTCGTCGTAGAGGCGGACCGGCTGGTGAAGGTCGGCGTGGCGCGGGGCGCGGTCGTTGCTCCGGGCCATGGTCAGCTTATTTGCGGGCCAGACGGCCCTGGGTATGGAGCGCCTCGGCGATCTGAATCGCGTTGAGTGCGGCGCCTTTCCAAAGCTGGTCGCCGGAGACCCAGAGGGAAATACCGTTATCGAAGAGGGTGTCCTTACGCAGGCGACCCACGCCGCATTTCTCCTTGCCGGCATAGTCGAGCGGCATCGGATACTTCCGGTTGGCTGGATCGTCGCAAAGTTCGGCGCCGGGGAAGGCGCTGATGGCCTGGCGGGCGACGGCGAGGTCAATCGGGCGTTCGAACTCGGCGCTGATGGCGATGGAGTGGGCGCGGAAGACGGGGACGCGGACGCAGGTGGTGGTGACCTTGAGGCCGGGGAGGTCCAGAATCTTGCGGCCTTCGTTGAGCATCTTCATCTCCTCCTTAGTGTAACCGTCCTCAAGGAAAGAATCGACTTGGGGGATGACGTTGAAGTTGATGGTGTGCGGGTAGACCTTGGGGGTGAGGGTCTCGCCCTTGGCCCAAGCGCGGGCCTGGGCGTCGAGTTCGCGCATCGCTTCGGCGCCGGTTCCGGAGACGGCTTGGTAGGTCGAAGCAAAGAAACACTTGAGCCCAAAGGCGCGATGGAGCGGATAAAGCCCCATGAGGGCGATCGCCGTAGAACAGTTGGGGTTAGCGATGATGCCCTTATGCTGAGCCAGGTGGTGGGCGTTGATCTCCGGGATGACCAGCGGGACGTCCGCCGACAGGCGGAAGGCGGAGCTGTTATCGATGACGATGCAGCCCCGCTTCACGGCCTCGGGGGCCAGGGCCAAGGAAATGGAACCTCCCGCACTAAAGATGGCGAAATCAAGGCCCGCGAAGGCGTCCGGCGTGGCTTCTAAAACGGTCCATTCCTTGCCGCCATAAGTCACCTTGGAGCCGGCGGAGCGGGCTGAGGCGAGCGGGCGGAGTTCGGCTACCGGGAAGTTCCGCTTGGCCATGAGCGCCAGCAGTTCTTGACCCACCGCGCCTGTCACGCCCACGATGCCGATGCGATATGCCATGTTCTGAGTTCGAGTTTGGAATGAAAAGGAAGGTGACCGAAAGCCTAAAGGGGCTGGGTCTGCCTCCTGCGGAAGATTGCATCGTTGTGTCGATTGACCAGCAAAAACTCTGGCATTTCCAGGGACCGGAGTGCGATTGCTACGTCATCAGCACCGCCCGGGCCGGCCGAGGCTGCGTCCAAGATTCACAGCAGACTCCGGATGGACTGCATCAGGTCTGCGAGAAAATCGGCGCGGGCGCCGCCGCCGGCACCGTTTTCAAGGCCCGGCAAGCGACGGGTAAGACCTCGGATGAATGGCCGACGCCCGAGGATAATCTCATCACCTCAAGAATCCTCTGGCTCGAGGGACTTGAGGCGGGCCACAACCGAGGGTCCGACGCCGCCGGACGGATCGTCGATACCCGTCTCCGCTATGTGTATATCCACGGGACCAACCAGGCGACCAAACTGGGTCAGCCGAATAGTCATGGCTGCGTGCTCCTTTCGGACCACGACATCATCCGGCTCTTCGAGGGCGTCGCCGTCGGCACCAAAGTCCTGATCCGAGATTAACGATCAGGCTTTGGCTTGGCCTCGTCGGGCGGAGCGGCCGTCGCAGCCCAAGCCAGCAACATCTCCTTCGCAATGGGGCCCGCGGTCTTGCCTCCAAAGATGTTGTTTTCCGTCTGGCCTTCGACCAGGACGGCGAAGGCGACGACCGGATTGTCGGCCGGGGCATAGCCGATCATCCAGGCGAGGTGCGCTTTCTCGCCGTTCTTGAAATACTCGGAGGTGCCAGTCTTGCCGGCGAAGGGGAGACCCGGAATCTGCGCGATCCGTGCCGTCCCTTCCTCCACGCATCGGACCATGCCGCCCCGCAGGGCCGCGAGCTGCGCGGTGCTCAGCCCAATCGGTTGCGCGCCGATATGCCGCCCCGTGCGTTCCCGGGAATGGATGATTGACGGCACCGTCCGCGTCTCGCCGCGGGCGATGGAAGCGGCCAGGCAAGCCATGTGCAGGGGCGTCGTCAGTAGGTAACCCTGTCCGATGGAAAGGTTCGCGGTATCGCCGTCGGTCCAGGCCCCGTCACCGATACGCTTCTTGTAAGCACGATCGGGCACGACGAGGCCCCGGCTGGCGGCATAAGGAAGTTCCGTCATTTCCTGTCCGCGGTTCTCCGTGTCGCCGGTGACGCTCAGCAGAGGTGAATCCAGGCCGAAAAGCCGGGCCTCCGCCGCGAGCCCCTCGATGCCCGTCTTAATGCCGACTTGGTAATTCCAGACGTTGCAGGAGATCGCGAGCATCTTGTCGAGGTCGACCTCTCCGTAGCCGACTGGCTCATGCTCGGGGAAATCGCGATTACCCACCCGGAAGAAGGCCCCGCATTCGAGGATATCGTCCCAGTCCACGACCTTCTTCCGCATGCCGGCGGTCGCGGTGAGGAGCTTGAAGGTCGAGCCGGGGGGATAGAGCCCCTGCGTAGCGCGGTTCAGCCAGCCGCCCTCGCTCTCGATCTGATCGTAATATTTGGACGTCACTCGGTCGGCCAGGCGGTTCGGATCGAACGAAGGTTGACTGACCAAGGAGAGGATCTCCCCGGTCTGGATGTCGAGCATCACGGCGGCCGCCGGTAGCAAGGCGCCTCGGCCATCCTTGAGTTTCGCGAGCGAATCCTCGGTCTGCTTCTGGATCCGGTGGTCGAGCGAGAGCATCACGTGGCCGCCTTGGGCGGGCTCGCTGTACTTCAGGCGGGTCTGGTTGTAGCCGGCGGAGGTCTTGGACCAGAGTTCCCAGCCGCTCCGGCCGCTGAGGACATGGTCGTAGCTGAGCTCGATGCCGGCCGCACCAGTCTTGCCGGTGTAGCGTAATTTCTGCAGCGACTCGATACGGACCTCGGAGATATCGTCGACGTTGTCCGGAAGAACATCGGTGTCCTTGACGTAGCCCAGCACGTGCGCGGCCAGAGGGCCGTAGGGATAGGTACGGACGATGTCCTGTTCGAGGCGGATCGGCCCCGCTACCGGGAACTGCTCCACGAAGCGGGCGATAGATTTTGCGCCTTCTTCTGAGGTGACAGCCTGGCTGGTGCCAGGGAAGGCCAGGTCGTTGATCAGGGTGAAAGGCAAGGCCCGCCGTTCGCGAAGATGCCGCCGCAATTCATCGAGGTTGACCTGGCGTTCGTTCGGCGCGTTGACCGGGGCGAGCTTTGTCGTCGGCTTGGATTTAGGGTGGCGGTTCGTCTCGTCGATCACGAACCACACATTATTAAGCCAACCTTGGAGGACGCGGAGGCGGGCGTCTTCCAGGAGTTTTTCTCGGTCGATGCTGACCGCATTACGGGCCTTCTCCGCGGCGAGCAGCCGGAGGTACTCCCCTCGGAACTCCTTCTGCAAGGCGGCGAGGTCAGCCTTGACGCTCCAACGCGCCCGGTTGTCGACCAGCGGATAACCATTGCGATCGTAGATGCGCCCGCGTGCCGGGGGCCGAAGGATGACGCGTCGGCTCTGGTTATCCGACTGTTCCATGAGTTCGTTGGACTGAATCAGCTGGCGATAGGCAAGGCCGGCGGCCACGTACAGAAAGCCCGCTAAGAAAAGAAAGAACGTCGCATGCAACCGCGGACGATCTACGGGGGTCGAGGGTAGCACGTGTATGCGAGGGGGACCGTTCATGGCTTTTCGGCGGCGGGCGGGACACCGAGGCGGTCCATCGCGGCGTTCTGGGTCAGGGCAATCGGGAGCAGGCACACGGTTCCGACGACTCCGGCCAGGAGCAGCTGGCGCATGAGCTGGGCGACGATGTCACCCATGGGCACGGGAGCGACGTAAGCGGCGGCGAAGAACCAGATTAAGCAGGCGCCGACGTTGACGAGCGCGGCGGCCCGCAGCATGCCCGGCGTATTCCGCAGATGTTGACGCTGGGTGGAAAGGAAGATTGCCGCGGCCACGAGCGACAACGCGAGCGCGCCATCTGGGATGGGGCGTCGGGCCTCGAACAAGAAGCCGAGGCAGCCGGCGAACAAGATCATTTGCCAGCGTTTGAGGCGGCGACTGGGCGCGATGAGGCACGCACCAGACACGAAGAAGACGAGCGAAGACGAGGCCAAGGCGTCCGAGGCGAGGTCGGCGCCGAGCAACCACGGGTAGGTAGCCAGCAAGAGGATCAACCAGGCCCAGCCCATGGTCATTGAAATTGGTCACCCTGCATCAGGGCCTCGCCCGGATTCTGAAGCAAGGGGACGAGCACCGAGACTTCCTGCAGATTGTAGAGGTCGCGCGAGGGGACGAGCAGGCTTTCGCTAAAATTACCCACCTGGGTGGCGTACGTCATGCCGTCCAGATTACCCAGCGTCAGCCGGCTGGGGAAGACGCCGCCCATCCCGGTGGTGAGCACACGCGCTGGCTGTCCAGCGGGCATGGAGTAATCGCGCGGGATGACGCTCACGCGCGCCTTGGCGGTACCGAGGGAGTTAGAGGCCACCCCATGGACCAGCACGATGCGGTTCTGTTCATCGCCCTCGAGGTAGGCGGTGCAACGGAAACCCGGGCTCGTCACGAGGTCGACTTCGCTCGTGGTCAGATGCACCGTGGTGACGCGCCCGACCACAATGTTGCCGAAAACGACCGGCGCCCCGGGCCGGATACCGTCGTTACGGCCCTTGCGGATGACGATGCGTTGCCACCAGGAGGAGCTGTCGCGGGTGGCGACGCGGGCGATGACGGACAGATACTCGGGGGGGACGTTGTAACGGGCGATCTCCCGGAGGCGGACGTTTTCGCGGCGGACGTCTTCGTACGCGGAGAGCTTAAGTTCCAAGGCAGCGTTGACCCGAGCGAGGTCCCGGCCGGCGGCCGCCATCTCTTCGACGCTGCGGCTTTTCTTCTCCCAAAAAGTAGCCAGGTCGCGCGACTTACCGACGAGGTGCAGAGCCGGCGCCTGGAATTCGACGAATGCTTCGCGCGTGAAGCGCCGCACCGCGCTCGGCAACAGAATCCAAATCGCTACGAAAATCGCGAGAGCGACATAGGAGGCACGAGCACCTTGGCGGTTCGCTTCCATGGCGGCTAGACCCGCAAGCGGGGCTTAGTCTCGTCCGCTCCAGCGGGAGGAGTTCGCGAGGATCTTGCCGGTGCCGTTGACGACGGCACAAAGAGGATCTTCTGCGACGATGACCGGTAGTCCGGTGGCCTCGGAAATGGCCCGGTCAATCTTGCGGATCAGCGAGCCGCCCCCCGCCAAGACGATGCCACGGTCGACCAAGTCGGCGGAGAGTTCCGGAGGAATCCGCTCGAGGGAACCTTTGATGGCCTCGATGATCTGGTTGATGTTGTCGGCCATAGCCTCGCGGACCTCCTGCGAGGTCAGGTGCAGCTGGCGGGGCAGGCCGGTCACGTTGTCGCGGCCCTTGACCTCGAAGGTTAGCTCCTGCTCAAGTGCGTAGGCGGACCCGATTTTAATCTTAATTTCCTCTGCGGTCCGCTCACCGATGATGAGGTTGTAGGAATTACGGATATATTTGACGATCGACATGTCGAACTCGTCGCCGCCGACGCGGATGGAACGGGCATGGACGATGCCGCCAAGTGACAGAACGGCGACCTCGGTGGTGCCGCCGCCGATATCGACAATCATCGAACCCGTGGGTTCTTCGACGGGGAGACCGACGCCGATGGCGGAGGCGACCGGCTCAGGGATGGTGATGACATCATCGGCGCCGGCGCGATAGGCGGAATCCATGACGGCACGCCGTTCGACTGCGGTGATGCCGTAAGGGACAGCCACGACGACGGTGAGGTTCGTGAAGAGGGATTTACGGGCGACTTTACCGATGAAGTAGCGAAGCATGTGCTCGCTGATCTCAAAGTCGGCGATGACGCCGTCCTTCATCGGACGGAGCGCCTGGATGTCGCCAGGGGTGCGGCCGAGCATCATCCGGGCCTCGTTACCGACGGCGATGGGCTTGCGCGTACTGGTCCGGATGGCGACGACGCTGGGCTCACGGAGAACCACGCCGCGGTCTTTCAAGAAGACCAACGTGTTGGCGGTGCCAAGGTCGATGCCGATGGCTTGGGTGAATAGCCCGGGGAAGCGCTTAAACATCAGGGTCGTGTTGGTTTCCTTTATGAACAGTTTATTCACAGTATAGTCAAACGAAACTTCGCCCGTCCAGGGCAGGGCAGGGGTGTCATAAGATTCATCAGGACAGGGAGATAGGCGGGGCCATTGGGCTGACCATCAGACCTATTCACATCACGCTCGCCTGCGCTTTGCCCGGTCATAGACGCAGCCGTATGAGACTTGCGACCGTCTAGGCGACACCTAGTTCTTTTACACCCCAACCCCATGACACCTCAACTCCATCGGCGCGATTTCCTTCGTAACTCCGGTCTGGCCGCTGCCGCTTTTGCGGCGGGCCGCCCTTGGCTCAATTCCGCGGCCAAGACGAAATCCCCGAACGAGAAGCTCGGTATCGCCGCGATCGGTTTCGGCGGCGTCGGCGGCAGCAACGTGAAGAACTCCGCCGATGAAAATATCGTCGCCCTCTGCGATTTGGATCTCCGTCGCTGCGCCGGGACCATTAAGCAATTCCCCCAAGCGGACCTCTTCACCGATTTCCGCAAGATGCTCGATCAACGCAAGGACATCGACGCGGTGATCATCGCCACGCCCGACCATTCGCACGCCTACATGGCGATGGAGTGCATGCGCCGCGGCAAGCACGTCTACGTGCAGAAGCCGATCACCCACTCCGTCTTCGAAGCCCGTATTCTGACCGAGTCGGCCCATAAATACGGCGTCGTGAGCCAGATGGGCAATCAGGGCCACTCTGGCGAAGGCATTCGGCAAGTGACCGAGTGGATCGCCGCGGGGCTCATCGGCAAGGTGCGCGAGGTGCACACCTGGACCAATCGTCCGATCTGGCCGCAGAGCCTCGAGATGGACCGCCCAGGCGACGTCCAACAGGTCCCCGAGGGCATGGACTGGGATCAGTGGTGTGGCCCCGCCCCAGTCCGTCCTTTCCACGCCTCCTACCACCCCGGCAAATGGCGCGCCTGGTGGGATTTTGGCACTGGCTCCCTCGGCGACATGGGCTGCCATATCATTGACCCCGCCTTCATGGCGCTCAACTTGGGCTACCCTATCAGCGTCGAAGGCAACGTGTCCACGGTCTACGAGACGTTCGGCAAGAAGACCACGGGCAAGAACGAATCCTACCCGCGGTCCTCGATTGTCCGCTATAAGTTCCCGGCCCGCGGCGACATGCCTCCCGTGACCTTAAGCTGGTGGGATGGTGGGCTGATGCCAGCCCGTCCGGACGAGCTCGAAGATGACATGCCCTTCGGCGATCCGAACGGCGGCTGTCTCTTCATCGGTGACCAAGGCAAGTTGGTCTGCGGCTGCTACGGGCTCAACCCGCGCATCCTCGACGCCGACCGGCGCGAAGCCTCGAAGAAGGTCGCCAAGACCATTCCCCGTATCGCTGGGGCCTCCGCCGGCCACGAAAAGGATTGGATCAGGGCCTGCAAAGGCGGCCCCGCCGCTTCGTCGAACTTCGACTACTCCGGTCCGCTCACCGAGATGGTGCTCATGGGTAACCTCGCCTCGCGTTACCCTGACCGCAAACTCCTCTGGAACGGCGCGAAGATGGAGGTCACGAACGACAAAGAAGCGAACGCGTACGTCCACCGCGAATACCGCAAGGGTTTCGAACTCGGCACCTAAGCCGGATTCACTTCAACGCCAGGAAGGCCAGGATCGTCCCGCCGAGCGCGATGCGATACCAGGCGAACACGCCCAGCCCGTTCCTCGACACATATCCAACGAGCCATTTCACCGACACGAAGGCCGTGAGCGCCGCGACCAGCAGCCCGACGGTCGCCGGGCCGGCCGGGTAGACCTGGGTGAGCGCCGGACCGAGGGACCACATCTTATAGATCGAGGCGGCGGAGAGCGTGAGCAGGCCGACGAGAAAGGAGAACTCGGTGGCGGCACCGTGGGATAGTCCGGCTACCCGCCCGCCGAGGATTGTAGCCAGCGACCGACTGGTACCAGGGATTAAGGCGAAGCACTGGCACAGGCCGACGGTCAAGGCCGTCCGCCAGCCGATGGCGGCGACTTCATCGGCGAGGTCCGTGCGCGCGGGCGGAAGGACTTTCTCGGCGACGAGGATGACGAGGCCACCGAAGATGAGTGCCCAAGCGACAATCTGGACGGAAAATAGGTAGACCGTGATCTCGTCCTTGAAAAGAAAGCCGAGCAGGGCGGCGGGGAGGAACGCCACGAGGATGGCGAGCCCAAGGCGGACCGAAGCAGGTTCGCCGCGACCGAGGCCAGCCAGTAGGTGCTGGAGCCGTCCGAAGAACGCGACGAATACGGCGAGGATCGCCCCAAGCTGGATGATCACGATATAGTCATCGGCGACACGCGCTAAGGTGACGGCCCGGCCCCGGCGGTCGAGGACCCCCGCGACCGTCACATGCGAATCGGCCGAGACGCCGAGTAGGCGATCGCTGATGATCATGTGTCCGGTCGAACTTACCGGCAGGAATTCCGTGACCCCCTCGACCGTTCCCGTGACCAATGCCCGCCCGTAGGTGAAATCGGCGCGGACATCTTCCGCCGAGCGCGTTTCGCCGGCGGCGCGACCCGTCCCAATGGAAAGCAGCCACAGGGTCAGGGCGAAGCGAAGCATTCTCATCTATTAGCCCGCAGTGAGTCCCGGGGCAAGTAAAGCCGAATAGCCCTTGTCGCTTGCCCTGGGAGAGGCTTCCCGCTTTATGCTGAGGGATAAGACCATGTCGGCCTCCAGCCTTATTCCGACCACCGAACCTCGCTTCCGCGTGCCGGACGCCCGTGGACGTTTTGGCCAGTTCGGAGGGATGTATGTCCCGGAGACCCTGATGACACCTTTGCTGGATCTCGCCAAGGCCTACGATGAGGCCCGCCGTGACCCCGCGTATCAGCAGGCCTTCACCGACATGCTCCGGGATTACGCCGGCCGGCCGACCGGACTCTACTTCGCAAGCTCACTGACTCGCCATGCCGGCGGGGCGCGCATCTACCTCAAGCGCGAGGACATGCTCCACACCGGAGCCCACAAGATCAACAACGTCATTGGCCAAGCTCTGCTTGCCGTCCGGATGGGCAAGAAACGTATCATCGCTGAGACCGGTGCTGGCCAGCACGGCACGGCGACGGCTGCGGTTTGCGCCCATTTCGGACTCCAGTGCGTGATCTACATGGGCGCGACCGATATGGAACGTCAGGCTCTCAACGTCTACCGCATGCGACTCATGGGAGCCGAAGTGCGTGGGGTCGAGGCCGGCCAGCGGACGCTTAAGGAGGCCGTCAACGAGGCCATGCGCGACTGGGTGACTAATGTCCGCGAAACGCATTACATCCTCGGCACGGCCTACGGCTCCCACCCCTATCCGATGATGGTCCGTGACTTCCATCGCATCATCTCCATCGAATCCAAGCAGCAGATCCTCCGGGCCGAAGGTCGCCTGCCGGACGCCATCGTGGCCTGTGTGGGCGGGGGTTCCAACGCCATCGGGGCCTTCTTCGAGTTCCTGGATGAACCGAGTGTGCGCCTCATCGGCGTCGAGGCCGGCGGTCGCGGTATCCACAAAGGTGAACACGCGGCGCGCTTCGCCGGTGGCCGCCTGGGAGTTTTGCAGGGCTGTATGACCAACATCCTGATGGACGGTGAAGGCCAGATCGAGGGAACCCACTCGGTGTCCGCGGGTTTGGATTACGCCGCGGTCGGTCCAGAGCATTCTTACTATCGCGAAAAGGGTCGCCTCGAATTCGCTTACGCCACCGACGACGAGTGCCTCGACGGCTTCCAGTTGCTGTCGCGCACCGAGGGCATCATCCCGGCGCTCGAGACGAGTCATGCCGTCGCCCACGGCGTCAAGCTTGCCGCGGCTTTGCCGAAGGAGCAGGTCGTGATCATCAACCTATCCGGCCGCGGCGACAAAGATGTCTGGAGTGCCGCGCGGGCGATGGGGACCGAAATCAAGCTCTGACCATGGCCGCGGCTTCGATGACGGGGTTCGGACGGGCGGAGATTGACCTCCCCGGTGTCCGTCTCGCGGTCGAAATCGCTACGGTCAACCAGAAGAACCTCCAAGTCTCGGTCTTTGGGCCTGAAGCGTGGCCTGCCCTCGAATCGACCGCCGCCGCCTGGATTCGCGCCCGTGTGCAACGCGGCAAGGTCACCGCCCGCGTGACCCAGGCCACTGCGGCGACGACGCCACGCCAGTGGGATCACGAAGCCGTGGCCCACAGCCTCGACGAACTCCACAAGCTCGCGGCGCGCTGCGGCGTGAAACTGGTGGCCGACGGTGAGCTGCTCTTGCGCCTCGCCGAAAGTAGCCGCCGTCCCTCCGTCGTCATGCCGGAACTGAGCGACGTCGAAGGAATCGTCCACGCCGCCTTCGAGGAAGCCCTCCGAAAGTTGGTTGATATGCGTCTGGCTGAAGGCGCCGCCCTGACTAAGGATTTGAAGGAGCGGCTGGCGAAGATTTCCCAGATGGTCGCGGGGATGGCGCACGCTGAAAAGTCGGCGCCGACCCGCCACCGTGAGGCGATGCTTCGTCGTTTGAAGGAAGCTGGCCTATCCTTGGATGTCACCGATGAGAGGGTGCTCCGGGAGCTGGCGCTGTTCGCTGACCGCTCGGACATCACCGAGGAAGTCGTCCGCCTTCATAGCCATGTCGCCCAGTTTTCGACCGAACTGAGCCTCCCGCACGGAGGTCGGAAGTTGGACTTTCTCGTGCAGGAACTCCTGCGTGAAGTTAACACCGTGGGGAGCAAAGCCTCGGAAATCCCCACGACCCAGCTGGTTTTAGAGGCGAAAACGGAGATCGAACGCATCCGGGAGCAGGTCCAAAACCTCGAATAAGGTTTTTCGGGTGCGGTATTGCCACGCCCGCTTTCCCATGCCTTTGTCTATCAACACTTACGCAACGCTATGTCCAACAACCTCACTAAGCGCGACATCGTCCTCAAGATTTTCACGGACAAAGGCTACCCGCAGAAACATATCCGCGACTCGGTGCAGATGACCCTCGATGCCATTAGCGAAGCGCTCCTCGCTGGCCGGGATGTCGAGCTACGTAACTTTGGCGTCTTCCAGGTGCAGGTCCGCAAGAGCCGCATCGGCCGTAACCCGAACCGACCGGAGACGGATGTGGTCATTCCCAAGCGGGCGGTAATCAAATTCAAAGCGGGGAAGGAACTGAAGGCTAAGCTGAAGTCGATCGACGTCGAGAAGCCTGGCCAGTAATTCCGCGCCGCGATGTCCGACATCCGAACGCTCCCCGGCTTCCGCGAATTCTATCCCGAAGACCGCGCTATCCTCGGCCATGTCCTGGATATCTGGCGTCGCGCTTGCCGACGCTACGGGTTCCGCGAATGGGAATCTCCCGTCCTGGAACCGCTGGAATTGTTCACCGAAAAGTCCGGCGAGGAGATCGTCCGCCAACTCTTCAATTTCGAGGACAAAGGCGGGCGTAAGGTCAGCCTGCGGCCGGAGATGACCCCTTCGCTGGCCCGCATGGTCGGCGCCAGGGCCAACGGCATGCCGAAGCCGATCCGCTGGTTCGCCGTCGGCGAGAACTACCGCTACGAGAAACCGCAGAAAGGCCGGCTCCGCGCCTTCCATCAGCTCAACGCCGACTTGCTCGGCGAAGCCGGGCCCGCTGCCGATGCCGAGATCATCGCGCTGTGCGCCGACTGCTTGCTCGGCTTCGGCCTGACGCAGAAAGATTTCCGCATCCGGTTGTCGGATCGAACCCTCTGGTTCCGCTACCTCGCCACCCTCGGCGTGCTGGAAGCCCAGGCAGGCGCCGTGCTCGGCGTCGTCGACAAACTCGAACGCGGCGCGCCCAAGGACCTGCTCGATGCCATGACGGCCGCCCTCGTGGGTACGTCCGTCGACCCCACCATGGCGCTGGAGGCTGCCCGGGTGTTCGCGAACACGAAGTCGCTCGCCGATCTTGAGAAGCTCGCGGCCAGCGACGCCGCGATGACCGCCCGCCTCACTGACTGGAAAGAACTCCTCGGGGCGTTGACGACCATGGGGTTCGCCGAGTGCGTCGCCATCGACCTCACCATCGTCCGCGGGCTCGCCTATTATACTGGCTTCGTCTTTGAAGCTTTCGAGACGGGTGGCGAGGCCCGCGCCCTTGCCGGCGGCGGCCGCTACGATTCCCTGGTCAAGAAACTGGGCGGACCGGACCTCCCGGCGGTCGGTTTCGGCATGGGTGACGTCACCCTGCGCGATCTGCTCGAACTCAAGAAGCTCCTCCCGGCTTACGCTGACGGCCCAGATTTTTACGTGATGATCCTCGGCGATGATGCCCGGAACGCTGCGCTCGAAGATATCGCGAACCTGCGTCGCGCCGGTTTCCGCGTGGAATACAATCTCAAGGACGGCAAGTTCCCCAAGCTCATCCAAGCCGCCGAAGTCGCGGGATCGAAGTATGCGCTCGTCTACGGTGGTACGGAAGTCGCCAAGGGCGTCGCCAAAGTGCGCAGCCTGGCCGACCGCTCCGAAGCCGAGGTGCCGCGGACCGACCTGATCCCGGCACTGCGCGCGGTGCTTGAGGAAGGCATGCGCGCCATCCAGCCCTGAGGTCATGACCGAGCAGACGCGCCAGTACCAGGCCATGGCGAAGACCGCCTCCTGGACGATGGTCTCCCGTGTGCTTGGTCTTTTCCGCGATCAGCTGATCGCCGCGGTCTTTGGCGCCACGGCCATCGGTTCGGCCTTCGTTTTCGCCTTCCAGATACCGAACCTCTTCCGCCGCCTGTTGGGCGAGGGAGCATTGACCGCCGCGATTGTTCCGGCCTTCGCCGCCAAGTCGACCCAAGAGGGCAAGCTGGCCGCGTTCGGATTCTTGAATTTTGTCCTTAGTAAGGTCGTGCCGGGGATGTTTGGCCTCACGCTCCTGGGCATCGGGGGCGCGCTGCTCTGGGCATTCCTTTCGCCGTCCGCGGGCGACGCCGCTTTGCTGACGGCCCTCTGCCTGCCATACATGCCACTGATCTGCGTCGCCGCGCTGTTCACGTCCGCCGTCAATCTCAGCGGCCGCTTCGGCTTGGCGGAAATCGCCGCCGGCGTGCTGAACGTCTGCATGATCGTCGCGCTGGGTTTCTTTGGCGAAAATCTTGCCACGACCGACATGGGAAAAGCGGTCTGGCTGTGCGTGGGCGCGTTGATCGGCGGGGTCTGCCAGCTTCTGATTCCCATTTGGGGATTACGCCAAGAAGGCTGGCGTCCGCAGTTGATGAACGCCGACTCCGCCGCCTGGCGGGTCTTGGGCCTGGCGTTCCTGCCGGCCGCCCTCGGCGCTGGCGTCCAGCAGATCAATGTCTTCGTCTCCCGCGTACTGGCCTACAACGTCAGCGACGCCAGCCTGATGTATTACTACATCGCGAACCGCATCGTCGAACTCCCGATCGGCCTTTTTTCCGCCTCGATTGCCGTCGTCATTTTCCCGGCGATGGCGACCGCCTTCGCCAGCCGCGATGTTCCAGCGCTCGCCCGCAACTACGGACGCGGCATGCGGCTCGTGCTCGCCATCAACGTCGGTGCCGCCTTCGGGCTGGCGGCTTTGTCTTTCCCGATCGTCCAACTCCTTTTCCAGTATGGCCGTTTCGACGCCGCGAACTGCTGGGCGACCAGTCATTTGCTCGTCTTGTTCGCCATCGCGATGCCTTTTTATGCGATGATTGCGATCATCACGCGCGCCCTGAACGTCGTCGGCCAGACCCGTGTCACGGTCATCGCGGCAGGCCATGCCTTGGGGGTCAACTCCGCCGGCACACTCCTGGCCCTGGGGCTGGGGCAGGGAGTCGAGGGGCTTGCCGCAGCCAACGCCCTCGCGACCCTCTGGCAGTATTTGGTCCTTCGGCATTATCTCCGGAAAGTGGCCCCAGAGTTCGCGGGCGAGAACCTGACCAAACCCGCTTTGCAGGTCATTGTCGGCTCCGTCGTCCTCGCCATCATCGCTTTCAAAGGCTATGCCTTCCTGCACAACATCCTGAACGGTCATGTCAGCGAGAAGCTCAACCTCATCCTGTCGATGGGCGTCGCTGGCCTGGTCGGGATGGTCTGCTACGCGATTTATCTCGATAAACTCGGCTACCCTGAGCGCGAAATGCTGCGCGGCTACGCTAACAAGGTGCTACGTTTTGCGGGCATCCAGCTCAAGGGGTGACCTGGAGGGCTTGGTGAGTGGCAGGGTGGTAGCGACGCAGTAGCGCCTCAAGGATGATGACGGACTCATCATCGATGATTCCATTGATGTTGGCCGGACGGAAGTGTCGTTGGAAAGCCACCATGCATTGCTTTAAGCCGGCCTCGCCGGGCTCGACTCCATAACCGTAGGCTACGAGTAAACGACGCGCATACTCAGGCGAAAGGTCGACCTTTCGGTGCACTGCATTGTCGACGTCCATTTTCCACGGCCATGCGCCGACGCCAAGGGAGGCGAGTTTTGCCCACGGAAATTTCGTGCCGGGGTCGATCTTGCGCCCAATAGCGATATCGGAATGTGCCACCACGTTCCATGGCTTGATGTCATGGCGACGGATAATGTCGGCGCAAAGGGCGAAAAGGATGTCGGCCTGCGCCTCCGAATAGGGGTGGATATTTCCATCGAGGTTGATGATCTCGATGCCAATCGATTGTTGATTCAGGTTGGTCACGCTTCCCCAAGAACCTCGGCCGGCATGATAAGCGGACATGTCATCAGGCACCATTCGGATGACCCGGGGCTTGACCTCATCGGTCACCACGAAGTGAACCCCCACCTTATGATTGGGATCGCGCCCCTGGAGGGTCCGCAGGGAAGAGGCGAGGGAACCGGCGGTATGGTGGAGGACGAGCAGGGTGATTTTTTCACGGCGTGGCTCGGCACCGAGGGAGCTGGGTCCTTGCTCGACCATCAGCCCCGTGAAAACCGGTTCCGCGGAGATCGCTACCGGAGCTGGAACATCGCGGCTGGCGCAGCCAACCAGGCCGGCCCCAATCAGGACGAAGAGACAGATTGAACAATATGAGCGAATTAAGGGATACATGGGGCTTGTGGGCCAAATGGTAGAATAACTTAAATGACCCCCAAGATTAAACTTTTTAGGTTGTTTATAGGCTATTATCATTGGTTATTATATGATTAGACATAATGTATATTGTGCGAAATATGTCACTTGGCGCCCGGTCGAGAAATTGGGTTATTGATTGCTCGATTGGATACGCTCATTAAAAAGGATTACATTATCCCTCCAATCCCGTCCACGCATTCCCATGAAAGTAGCCCGACATATCATTGAAGCCCGCCGCGAGGCTATTGCCAAACTCCTCTCCAAGGTCGGCTATGTTCCCGTTCTCGAGATCTGCCGGCAGTTCAATGTGTCCGAGGCGACTGCTCGACGAGATCTGACGGAGCTCGAAAACCAGCGTCGCATCACCCGAACCCACGGCGGTGCGCTCTCGGACTTCAACCGCAACTTCCCGCCGCTCGATGATCGCAAGATTGAAGACGCCGAAGCCAAGCGGAAAATCGGCCTCTTAGCGGCCTCACGTATCAAGGCCGGGATGACCGTCTACCTGGATTCCGGGTCGACTATCTTCTTCGCCGCGGAGGCCATCGCCGCCGCCGGTGTTACCGATCTGCAAATCGTCACGACCTGTCTGCCGACTGCGCAGCTGATTTCCTGTTTGCCAGGCGTCGAAGTCTATATTCCAGGCGGCCTTTTTCTCACCCGCCACGCGATGGTCGCCGGTGATCGCACGCTCGAGGAAGTCGCCCGCTGGAACTTCGACGTGGCCTTGCTTGGCGCCGAAGGCATCGACGAAGGAGGCCTGTGGAATTCCCAGCGCGACATCTCCCATCAGCAACGCGAGGTCATCCGTCGCAGCGATGAGGTCCTGATCTGCATGAATAAGGTCAAGCTCGGCCGAAACGGACCGTGCGCCGTGACCCGCGATGTCAGCGCCCTTTTCCTGGTCACCGACGCCGATGTGGCCGCCGTCCAGAAAGCCAAGGTCAAGTTGCTCCCGGAACGAGTCCTGACCGCCGTCTAAGGAAGCCTCGTCGTCCCGAGGTATGTCGTCCGACCCCATCCAGTCTTTGCTCGAACTTTCCCACCAGCTGGGCGGCGAGCGCCTGCGGATGGCTATCCTTGGTGAGGGCAACACCTCGGTACGGCTCGACGACCAGACCTTCGCGGTCAAGGCCTCCGGCTCGAATCTGGCTTCACTCAAGGAATCCGACGTCACCCGTTGCGCCTTTGACCGCTTGCTCCCGCTGCTTGACGCACCCGCTGCGACCGACGTTGAGATCGATCAGGCCTTGTTGGCCTCGCGCCAGGATGCCGCCGCCAAGAAGCCCTCGATTGAAGCCCTCTTTCACGCTTACCTGCTCACCCTTCCCCACGTCCACTGCGTCGGTCATGTGCATGCCATTGCGGTGAATCAAATCCTCTGCTCGCCGCGGGCCCGCGAGTTCGCCGAGAAGCGCGCCTGCCCAGATGAGATTGTGATGTGTGGAGTCGAGTCGGTCTTCGTCCCTTACGCCGAACCTGGTCTAGGACTGTCACAGGCTATCCGCCGCGAAGTCGTTGCCTTCGTCAAACGCACCGGCCGCGACCCGAAGATCATCTTGCTGCAGAACCATGGCATCATCGCCGTCGGTCCCTCGCCCAAGGCGGTCCTTGGCTCCTTGCTCATGGCCGAGAAAGCCGCGGAGATCTTCGTCGGGGCCGCCGCCCTGGGCGGTCCGGCGTTTCTGACCCCGGCCCAGTGCGAGCGCATCGCCGGGCGCCCCGATGAGCATTACCGCCAAAAGATGCTCGGAATGTGACTATTGCCCCCTCCCCTGCCCCTTCTGACCATGTCTAACTATCTCGCCATCGATCTCGGAGCCGAATCCGGTCGGGTCATCTTCGGCCAGCTCAAGGCCGGCAAATTCACCATGAAGGAAGTGCACCGTTTCTCCAACGGCGCCATCACCGCCAACGGCACCCTCCGCTGGGACATCATCCGCATCTTCCGCGAGATCCGCATCGGTCTCGCGAAGGGCGCCAAGCTCGGTCCGATCAAGTCCATCGCCTGCGATTCGTGGGGCGTCGACTACGTCCTGCTCAAGGGCGACGGCCCGTTGCTCTCCTTACCATTCACCTACCGAGATGAGCGGAGCTTCAAAGCCTTCGACCTGGCCATGCGTCGTTTCTCGCCGAAGGAGATCTTCGAGGGCACGGGCATCGCTTCGATTTCGATCAATACGCTCTATCAGCTCTTCGACGACGCGGAAAATCGTCCCGAGATTCTTAAGTTCGCCGATAAATTCCTGTTGATCGGTGATTACATCACGTGGCTACTCACCGGTAAGGCCCGGGCCGAGGAGACCTTGATCTCCGGCAGCCAATGCTGGGACACCCGTAAGCGCGATTGGGCTTGGCCCGTGTTGAAGAAGCTCGGCATCCCGAAGCACCTCTTCCCTAAACCGGTCGCTCCTGGCGTGAAACTCGGCAAGATGCTGCCTTATCTTGCCAAAGAAACGGGCCTCAGTCGGACGGAGGTGGTCACGACCTGCGCCCATGACACCGCCGCCGCTGTCGCCGCCGTGCCCGCTATTAAGGGCGACGACTGGGCTTACCTTTCTTCCGGAACATGGTCGCTCCTGGGCGTCGAACTCCCCCGTCCGTTGGTCAACGAGACTGTTCGCAAAGCAAAATATACCAACGAAGTCGGCTTCGGCGGAACCTCGCGCTTTCTCAAGAACCTCGTCGGCCTCTGGGTCCTCCAGGAATGCCGTCGCGAATGGATGGAGAAAGGTGAGGTCTCCGACTACGGCGAGATTGTGAAGCTCGCGCTGAAGGCGCCGTCGCTGCGTTCATTCATCCGCCCCGACGATATTCGTTTTGCCAAACGCGGTGACATGGTCGCCAAGATCCAGGCTTTCTGCCGCGAGACTCAGCAGCCTGTTCCCAAGACGCACGGCGAAATCGCCCGTTGTATCCTCGAGTCTCTCGCCTTGTTGTACCGGGTCGAGATGGACGGCATGGAGAAACTGACCGGCCGGACCCTCAAAACACTCCATATCGTGGGAGGCGGCTGCCGTAATGCCCTCCTCAATCAGGCCACCGCGGACGCCACTGGGCGCACGGTCATCGCCGGACCGGTAGAGGCGACTGCGGCGGGCAATATCCTAGTTCAGGCTATCGCGATGAGAGAGCTCGCCGACCTCGCTGCGCTGCGCGGCGTCGTTCGCAACTCCTTCGAAGTCGTCAAATACGTTCCTAAAACCTCGCCTGCGTGGAGCGCGGCACTGGCGAAGTTTAATGGTTTAAAGCGACCCTGATTCACCCCAACCTCAATCCATCCCTTTTCCACAAGTACGCCTATGTCACACTATAAGTTCGTCTCTCACCTCTGGAACGATGCCGAAGCCGCGAAGCTCGATCCAGTCGGCCGTCTGGTCTACCGCTCCAACAAACTCGGAGCCGACCAGCGGATCACGAACACCGGCGGCGGCAATACCTCCTCCAAGATTGTCGAGAAGGATCCGCTCACCGGTACTGATACTCAGGTCCTCTGGGTCAAGGGCTCCGGCGGCGATCTCCGCACTAGCAACCGTGAGAACTTCTCCTCTCTTTATCAGGATAAGCTCGTCGGCCTCCAGAAGTCCTATGCGGCTCGCGCTGACAAGGGACTGAAGTCCCAGGCCGAAGACGACATGGTCGCGATGTACAACCACGCCACCTTCAACCTGAATCCGCGCGCCTCGTCGATTGACACCCCGCTGCACAGCTTCCTGCCGGGCAAGCATGTCGACCACATGCACCCGAACGCAATCATCTCGATCGCTGCCTCTAAGAACTGTGAAGCCCTCACCAAGGAAATCTTCGCCGGCAAGATGGCTTATGTGAAGTGGATGCGTCCCGGCTTCGAGTTGGGCCTGGCCATGCAGGACATCTCCAGGCAACAGCCCGCCACGAAGGCCATCATGATGGGCCAGCACGGCTTCATCTCCTGGGCCGACGACGACAAGGCCTGCTACGAACTGACCCTTGCCATGATCGAGCAGGCCGCAGCCTATATCGATGCCAAGTACCAGGCCAAGGGCGGCGATGCCAAGGCCTTCGGCGGCGCTCTCTATCAGACCCTCGACACCGAGAAGCGTCATGCAGCCTTCGCGGCCATCTTGCCTTGGCTCCGCGGCCAGGTCTCCAAGGAGAAGCGCTTCATCGGCACCATCCAGGATGACGAGAAGATCCTCCGGTTCGTCAACTCGAAGGACGCCCCGCGCCTCGCTGAACTCGGCACCTCTTGCCCCGACCACTTCCTCCGCACGAAGATCAAGCCGCTTTACGTGAACTGGAATCCCCAGTCCGAAGACGCCGTTGCGTTGAAGGCCAAGCTCGCCGCCGCCCTCGAGCAATACCGCAAGGACTACGCCTCCTACTACAACGCTTGCAAGCGCCCGAACTCCCCGGCGATGCGCGACCCGAATCCGACCGTCGTCCTCATCCCCGGCCTCGGCTTGATCGCCTGGGGTAAGGATAAGTCCGAGTCCCGCGTCACCGCCGAGTTCTACAACTGCGCCGTCGAGGTCATGCGTGGTGCCGAAGCCATCGACCAGTACATCGCCTTGCCTCAGCAGGAAGCCTTCGACATCGAGTACTGGCTGCTCGAAGAGGCCAAGCTGAAGCGCATGCCAGCCGAGAAGGAACTCGCCCGCCAAGTGATCATCGTCGTCGGCGCCGGCTCCGGCATCGGCAAGGAGACCGCCCATCGCCTCGTCAAGGAAGGCGCCCATCTCGTCTGCGTCGACAAGAACGTGGAAGCCGCTCAGGCCACCGCCAAGGAAATCACCGACAAGCTCGGGACGGGCATCGGCGTCGCCGGCACTGGCCTCTCCAACTGCGGCCCTGCCATCGGCCTCTCCGGTGACATTATGGACCGTGCCTCCATCCGCCAGATGCTTGATCAGGTCGCGCTCGCCTACGGCGGCTTCGACTCCATCTGCGTCACTGCCGGCATCTTCGTCTCGCCCGACACCACTGGGCATATTCCGGACGACAAGTGGGCCCTCACCTTCGCCCTCAACGTCACCGGTAGCTACCTGGTCGCCGACGAGGCTTACAAGACCTGGAAGGAACAAGGTCTCCGCGGCAACCTCGTCCTGACCACCAGCGCCAACGCCGCGGTGGCCAAGAAGGGATCCGTGGCCTACGATACCTCGAAAGCTGCCGCCAACCACCTCGTCCGCGAGATGGCCATGGAGCTTTCGCCTCTGGTCCGGGTCAACGGCGTAGCCCCGGCCACCGTCGTGCAGGGTTCAGCCATGTTCCCGCGGGACCGAGTGATCGCCTCGCTTGCGAAGTATAACATTCCCTACACGCCTGATGAGGTGACGGATTCGCTGACCACGAAGCTCTCGCAGTTCTACGCTGATCGCACCTTGACCAAGAACCCTATCACCCCCGCCGACCAAGCCGAAGCCTACTTCCTTCTCGTGACCAATCGCCTCAGCAAGACGACCGGACAGGTCATCACCGTCGACGGCGGCCTCCACGAGGCTTTTCTCCGCTAACCCTGTGCCCGTCTCTCTTTTCGATGAGACGGGCAGGGAAAGATTTAAAATAAGCAATGCGAGGTTGAGCCTCGGACACCCTTTCCCCCATCTTGTGGGCATGCTGCTTCGCCTCCTGTTGCTCGCACCGCTGGCCTCCCTCGCCCAAGGCTCGCTCATCGCTGAATGGCAGAAGCAATATGACGCCTGGTCCGGGAAAGCCCCTCGCGCCAAAGTCGAAGCCCCGCGCTGGAGCGAGGACGGCCGCACGTTAGCCTATGCTTGGCTCGGCTCTGACGGACTGGAGTGGCGTCTGGTCGACTGCGAGTCAGGCCTGATCAAGCCGGCGTTCGAAGCGGCGTCCCTCGTCAAGGCCTTCGCTGACCTTAGCGGACGCAAAGTCGACCCTCGTAACTGGCCTTTCAAGCGCGTCTTGCCTTCCGACGAAGGGCGCCTGCGACTCGAAGGAGATAAGGAATCCTGGTGGCTGGGCAAAGACGGACGGTTGGTCTTGGCCGCCCGCGGTTCGCCGACCAAGCCGGTGCCGCGACTGCAAGGTAGTAGCCGCACCTTAAACGCTGGCAAAGAGGGTCTGCGCTCCCCGTCTGGGACCGTTACGGTCGAACTGCGTGACGGGGATGTCACCCTCTCGGACGGCGATGGCCAGCCGGCGCGCCGCTTAATCGAACGCCCCCCGGGGTCCGCCGATGCGTTCGTCGGACCAGTCTCTTGGTCTCCGGACGGTGCGCACTTCGCGCTTTGGCGCGAAACCAAGCAACCGGTACGGATGTATAAGGTCGTCGACTCCGTCAAAGGCACCACACGCGATATCCATTACGAAAAACCGGGCGATGCCCGGACCGAACGCACCGCCTGGGTGTTTCGTGCCGACGGCAGGGGCGCCTCTGGCTGCCCTGCCGACCTCGCGGGCAAGACCTACGCCACCGAGCGACTGGACTGGTCCGCCGACGGCAAGACCCTGCGAACCGAATACATCCGCCGAGGCTTCACGGGGCATGGCGTGGTCGCCTACGACGTTGTCAGTGGGGTCTGGCGGAAACTGTTGGCCGAAGAAGATCCGAAGTTCGTCCACACTTTCAACGCCCGCTATCGGCATGACGTTACGGAAGACCTCACCGTCTGGGCTTCCGAAAGAACGGGCTGGCAGCACCTCTACGCCCATGATCTGCGCAGCGGTCAGCCGTTGCGGCCGATCACCGCTGGTTCTTGGGTCGTGAAGCAAATCCTGCATCTGGACCAGACCCAAGGACAGATCTTCTTCGTCGCCGTCGGCCGCGTCCCGGGGGAGAACCCGTATCATCACCACGTCTGTCGCGTCGGCCTGAAGGGCGGGGACGTTGTCGACCTCACGCCGGGCGACGCCCATCACGAAGCCCTCTTTTCTCCGGACCGGCGGACCTTGATTGACACTGCCTCAACGGTGAATCGACCCCCGGTATTTTCGTTGCGCAGCACGACGGATGGGCGGCTCATCGCCCAGCTCGGGACCACGGACGCGAGCGCGCTCGTCGAGGCCGGTTGGAGCCCAGCGCGCCCCTTCGTCGCCAAGGATCGTGAAGGAAAGTTCGATATCTGGGGAGTCGTCACGCCCCCGTATCCCTTCGACCCCGCGAAGAAATACCCCGTCATCGAAAACATCTATGCCGGCCCGCACGGCTCGTTTGCTCCGCGTAGCTTCAACTGGTGGCACCGCAACCATCGTGAGCTCTCGATGCTCGGCTTCTACGTCGTCCAGCTCGACGGACGCGGGACGAATCATCGGGGTAAGGAATTTCACCAGCACAGCTGGCGCAACCTGAAGGACGGCGGGTTCCCGGATCGGATCGCCTGGATGCAGGCCCTGGCCAAGACCGAGCCGAACATGGACCTCGGACGCGTGGGGATCTTCGGCGGCTCCGCAGGCGGTCAGAATACCGCCCATGCGATGCTCCTGCACGGTGGCTTCTATAAGGCCGGTGCCGCCGACTGCGGTTGCTATGACAACCGCGTCGATAAGCTCTGGTGGAACGAACAGTGGCTCGGCTACCCCGTCGGCCCTTGGTATGAGGAGAATTCCTGTGCTCGCTACGCCCGGGACCTCCGCGGGCGGCTCTTCCTCTCGGTCGGCGAGTCCGACACCAACGTCGACGTGAAGTGTAGCTATGATTTCCGGGACGCCCTGATCGCCGCCGGCAAGCAAGACCTGTTCGAGTTCCACGTCATACCCGGGGCCAATCATGGCGCCGGCGAGGCCAATGATATGCGGGAGAAACGGGCCCGTTTTTTCCAATCCGCACTCGGTCAGCCGCTGCCCCGCTGACCTGAGCCGAGGCCTCGTTCACCCTGCGTCGTCCTGCCCTGCCCCCTGCGGCTCTCGCGAGCGGGCCACGCGGGGGCAGCGTGGGGGTGTGGCGGCTCGTAATGCGACCTTGGGCGGAAGATTTGATAGGATTTTTACGATGAGGCGTTGACAGGGGGAGGCACTGCCTCAAACCCAACCTTTCGCATGCAGAATTTCGCGAGTCAGTGCCTGGACCAGACCAAGGCCCTCCTCAAACTCAACCTCCACTCCCTCGCTCCTGATGGCACCGTCGTGCCCGTCGAAGGCGAGGTCTCTCGAGCCGACGAACCCGGCCACGCCGCCCTGGCTTTTGGAGAATATTTCCGCGCCACCGGTGAGCTGCAACTCGACCGCCACAATATCGTCGAGATAGTCGCCCGGACCATCACCGCCCAGGTCCGCCTCAGCCAAGCCTCCGATAACGGCATGGCCTTCGCCTGCCTCGGCCTCCTCGCCTTCGGCCCGACCCGCGAACGCAATCCCGTCTGGGAGATCCTCGACGAATCCACCCGCGCCCTCATCGACGAGCGCCTCGCCGTCGCGCACGATCACCATGATCACGTCCAAGCCTACGACATTGCCAAAGCCGTCTGTCGCGCCTCGTTTGGCCTCACCAAGAAGGACGAGACCAGTGCCCTCGTCGATCGTTTCATGGAACGTGTCGCCGCGGCGTCCACTGGCGGTTTCCATGATGAAGCGTCGAAAAGCTCCCGGCCGGAAAACTTCGGCGGCGCCTTCGACCTTTATGGCGTGGTCGCACTCATCTTCGTCCGCCAAGCGCTGCAACTGCACGCCAACGTCCAGGTACGCGACACCAAGTTGCCGAAGATTCGAGCGCTGGCTGAGAAATACCTGCGCGTGATGATGGACACCGTCCGCGACGATGGGCTGGGCTGGTGCTACGGCCGCGGCATCGGTGCCTATGGGCAGATGCATTGCATCACCCTGTTACTCCAAGCCCTGCGCGATCGCTGGATCCCGCTCGACAAAGAGAACCTCGCCCGCGACCTGGTCCGCCGCCTGTATGCTAACTTTTTTACGACTTTCTTCGATACCGAGCACGGCCTGATCATCATCCGTGACACCGAGCGCGATACGATTCCCGGGCACACGACCCGCATGGCCAACTTCGACGCCGCGCGGTATCTCTCCCAGTGGTCACGCCTGGCCAAGACCATCGGCGGGGCGATGGACGTGGTGACCCCTTCTAACCGACTGCCCGTCTGCCGCTTCTTCTCCTTCGATAAGTCTCCGCGCAAGGAGCAAGGGTTGCTCTCCTACCAAGACCCCGCCTCCGGCCTGCATGTCATCCTGCCGCTTCTCTCCGCCGGGTCCCACCGCTTTTCCGACTCACTCGCCTTTCCGCACATGCCGGGCGTGTTCGACTGGCCTTCCAACCTCCGGACCAGCCCGTTCATCCCAGAGTTCACCATCGGCGGGAAGGTTTTCACCCCCTCCTTCTATGGTAAGAACGCCCAGGTCGCCATGGGAACTAAATCCGGAACCTATCATTTCCGCTACGACCAGCCCGACCTCATCGATCAGGACGAGAATCTTTCCGTCAACCTCGCCTCCCTCAAGGTCGACTGGGAGTTCAATGGTGGACGGATTATCGCCCGCTACACCCTCACCGCTAAGTCCGCCGGCATGCTCGAGGATTTCCGGCTCGTCTTACCGATTGCGGCGACCCATTCGCGCATGACACCGGGTAATTCCCTGGTGCTGGGCCCGGCCTCTCATCGTTGCGAGGTCCTTAAGGACGACTTTCACGCCACTTGGGCGGAGACCAAGGTCGTCACGGACAACCCCCGGCATCGGTCTTGCTGGGGTAAGATCCATTTTTACCAAACCCTGCAGCGCGACAAACCCATGCCCCTCCGCGCTGGCATGAGCTACTTCTTCGAAATCGCCTACCAACCTGACATCGTGCGGGCTGGGGATGTGTCCTGAGCCCAGTTTCCTGTTCAGGTAAGCCTTCGGGGTTGTCCTGCAGCCTATCCCTGCCCTATCTCCAAGGGACGCTTTTTCATGCTACGTCCGTTCTACATCACCACGGCCATCGACTACGCCAACGGCTCGCCGCACCTCGGGCATGCCTACGAGAAAGTCCTCACCGATGTGATCTCCCGGCATCTGCGCATGAGCGGCCGACAAGTCCATTTCCTGACTGGGCTCGACGAACATGGCCAAAAGGTCCAGCAGACCGCCCTTAAGCGGGACCTCGAGCCGCAGGTGCTTGTCGACGAGGTTGCCGCGGTCTTCCAGCGCATGCTCGTTGATCTCGATATCTCGCACGACGATTACATCCGGACGACTGAACCGCGCCATCAGAAGGTCGTCCAGCAGTTCCTCCAGAAGCTTTTCGACCAAGGCCTTATCTATAAGGGTCAGAAGACTGATTGGTATTCGACCCGCCAGGAGCAATTCCTCACCGAGCGGGATCGTTCTCCGGACGGCTCTTGGCCGGAAATCTATGGCGAGGTGACGCAGACGACCGAGGAAAATTACTACTTCAAGCTTTCCCAGTTCCAGCCTTGGCTGATTGAGCATCTGCGGGCGCACCCCGACTTTATCACCCCGCGCTTCCGGCAGAACCAAGTTCTCGAGTTCCTTAAAGATCCACTAAACGACCTCTGCATCTCCCGTCCGAAGACCCGGCTGACCTGGGGCATCGCCCTCCCGTTCGACGACGCCTATGTCACCTACGTGTGGTTCGACGCGTTGACCAATTACTACTCCGCCGTCGCCGCCAAGGGCCTTTGGCCAGCCGACGTCCACGTCATCGGTAAGGATATTCTTTCCCCTCCCCACGCCGTCTACTGGCCTTGCATGCTCAAGGCTCTCGGCCTCGAGCCGCCGCGCCAGCTGCTCGTCCACGGCTGGTGGACCGTCAACAACCAGAAGGCCTCCAAGAGTGCGGGCAACGCGGCTGACACCTTGGGGTTCGTGGCCAGCCACGGCGCCGACGCGTTCCGTTATTACCTGTGCCGCGAGATGGTCGTGGGCCAGGATGCGGACTTCTCGAAAACCACTTTCGAGAACCGCTACAAGGCGGACCTCGGCAATAACCTCGGCAACCTCGTCAACCGGCTGCTCAACATGGTGGGACGGAACTACGCCGGCGCCATCCCCGCTGCGGCCGCCGATGAGGAACTAGAGCGCAACCTGCGACAGCTCTGGCTGGATACGGTGAGGAAATATGACGCCGCCTTCGCGGAGTACCAGCTGAGCCACGCCCTCGAGTCCCTTTGGGTCTTCATCAGCGCGATGAACGCCTACATCGAAGCCCGGGCGCCGTGGAAACTCGCCAAATCCACCGACCTCGCCGATCGCGCTCGCCTCGACTCATGCCTGGCGCACGTCGCCGAGGGCCTCCGTCTCGTTGGTACAATCCTCACCCCGGTAATGCCAGCAACCTGCGGTCGTTTATTGACCCATATCGGTCGACCCGTCCCCGCGGGATTCGAAGGGCAGCTGGTCTGGTCCGCCGCTTGCACAGGGTCGAAGGTCGCCGAAAACTGCATTCTATTCCCCCAGATCGGCGTTCCCGGCGAAACTCCTGCAGGCTGATTGGACAAAATCTCGCTCCGCGCCACCCTTACGTTCCCGTGGATTCCGTCCTACCCATCGATGAAGCCGCTCAGTTAAGCGCCGCCGAGCAAAGTGCGGGCGGAGTGGGATTCGTCAGTTACACCTTCACCACCCCGGAACTCGATCCCCTGGCAGTGATGGAGACACTGGATGAACCGGCTCCCCGCGGTTACTTTGAGAACCCTTCCCGCCGACGTGGGCACGCGGCGGGTGCACCGCTGCGACAGTGGTCTGGGCGGGGTGAGGGTCGCTTTCTCGAGGCGGACCGCTGGCTGAAGGAACTGAATGCCTGCCTGGTCTGCGTCGGTCCCCGGCCGCGCATCATCGCGACCTTCCCCTTCTACCCCGGCAATGCCGAGGACGGTGCCTATGCCAAGCTGTTCCTCCCGGGCTGGCAGGTCGTCAACGAAGACGGCCGGACCGACGTCACGCTCTGCGAGCCGGCGACTCCCGGATGCGCCACGCGCCTGGCGATCCGCGCCGAGAACTTTCGGAAGTTCACCTACCGCTCCAACCCGCCGTCTCCGCGGGCGCCGGTACCCACGGTCTTGTCGGAGGTCGGTGGCGCTTGGTTCACGTCAGCCGTCAGCCGCGCGACCGAGCTGATCAAGGAGGGGGCATTCGAAAAGGTCGTACTCTCTCGGGCCTTTGACTGGCGGCGGGCCGAACCCTTCAGCGCTTACGCCACTCTGCACCGCCTCCGACGGGCTAATCCGCAGTGCCACACCTTCCTCGTCGATGAAGTCGATGGTGCGCTCGTGGGGGCTACGCCTGAGACCTTGCTCTCCCTCTTCGACGGCTCGGTGCGTTCCGAGTCGGTGGCCGGCACCACGCGACGCGGCGATTCAGCCTCTGAGGACGCCTCACTGGCCGAAGCCTTGCTCACGAGCGAAAAGGACCTGCGCGAACATAGCGCCGTCACGGCTTCAATCCTCCGCCGCCTGCGCATGGTGGGCGTGCTGGCGGCGACCTCGCGCAAGGCCGAACTCCTCCGGCTGGGTAACGTCATGCACCTCCGGACGCCGATCGAGGGCACCATGCCGATTGACCGACGCTTCCTTGAGGTCGCCGGCGAACTACACCCGACCCCGGCCGTCGGCGGCAAGCCGCGCGTCTTGGCCTTACCTTTCATCCCCGGCTTCGAACCCCATCAACGCGGTCTCTACACCGGCGCGGTAGGTTGGATCAGTTCGGATGGCGGCTCCGGTAAGCTCTTCGTTGCCTTGCGTTGCGCCCGGCTCAAGGGCTCGGAGGCGCGCGCCTTCGCCGGCGCGGGTATCGTCGCTGGCTCCGATCCGGGGGCGGAAACGGCGGAGACCGAGATGAAGTTGCGTACCGTCCTTGAAGCTTTGACCTGAATATGAGGGTCGTGCTCCAGCGCGTCCGGTCGGCTTCCGTGCGCGTCGCCGACGCCGTCGTCGGGGAGATTGGCGTAGGTTATCTCCTGCTGGTCGGGATCGCCGTCAACGACGACGAGTCCACTGCGCGCCGGCTGGCCGAAGAGGTCGCTAAGGTGCGGTTGATGCCTGACAGCCAGGGAAAGATGGGGGTCAGTCTGCGCGAGGCGGACGGGCAAGCCCTTGCGGTGAGTCAATTCACCCTGCTGGCCGATTTCTCCAAGGGTAACCGACCCTCGTTCCATGCCGCGGCTAAGCCCGACGTCGCGCAGCCACTCTTCGACCTCTTCGTGCGCGAACTCTCCCTGCGACTGAACCGTGTGGTCGCAACTGGCGTGTTCGGCGCCGATATGCGCGTCGAGCTCGTCAACGACGGCCCAGTGACGATCGTGCTCGAGTAGTTTAGGCTTAACCTCCGGACCAGTTGACCCTACCTCTCTGCTCCCTTCATGCTGTCCGTCCGCATCATTCCCTGTCTCGACGTCCATGACGGTCGCGTGGTCAAAGGCGTCAAGTTCGAGGAGCTTCGCGACGCCGGCGACCCCGTCGCGGTCGCCGCGGCCTACGAGCGGCAAGGCGCGGACGAATTGGTGTTCCTCGATATCACCGCCTCAAGCGACGCACGTAGCACGATGGTCGATGTCGTCGAACGCACGGCTGACCAAGTCTTTATGCCGCTGACGGTCGGTGGCGGCCTACGCTCCGTGGAAGACATCCGTACCATGCTGAATGCCGGCGCAGACAAGGTCTCATTGAATACTGCGGCCATTAAGGACCCCGACCTCATCCTGCAGGCCGCCCGAAAGTTCGGCAGCCAGTGCATTGTCGTCGCCATCGACGCCAAGAACGTCGGCCCAGGCCGTTGGGAGGTCTTCACCCATGGTGGTCGTAACGCCACGGGTCTCGACGCCCTCGAATGGGCCCGCAAGGCGCACTCCCTCGGCGCCGGCGAAATCCTGCTGACCAGCATGGATCGCGACGGTACCGCCGCCGGTTACGACATTCCGCTCAACCTTGCCGTCTCCTCGGCCGTCGAAGTCCCCGTGATCGCCTCAGGCGGAGCCGGCAATCTCGACCACATGGCGGACGTCCTGAAGCAAGGCGGTGCCAGTGCGGTCCTCGCCGCCAGCATCTTCCACTTTGGGACCTATACCGTACGGCAGGCCAAGGAGCACCTTCGTGCAGTTGGCCTGCCTGTCCGGCTTTAAGCGGCGGTAGGCGGGACGGCCTTCGGCATCACCAGGACCTTGTCCAAACGATGGCCATCCATATCCACGACTTCAAAGATATAGCCTAAGGCCTCGACGCGGTCGCCTTCCGTCGGAATACGGCCAAGGGTGCGCATGATGAAGCCGGAGATCGCGGTGAAGCGCCCAGAGCCTTCGCCGGGAAAGCGACCGATGATACCCGTAGCTTCACGGAAATCGTCCAGTGTGACCGCCGCATCGACAATCCAGCTGCCGTCTTCACGCCTACGCACGGCCTTGGGCTGCGCAATCGGCGAACCTTCGTTGGGCAACTCACCGACGACGGATTCGAGCACGTCGTTGAGCGAGACGACCCCGCGGACGCGACCGAACTCGTCCGTGACGAGAGCGATATGAATCTTATCCTTGCGGAACATCTCCAGCAACTGCGTCCCGGTGCAGTGCGTCGTTACGGTCGGCGACTCGGTCAGCAAGTCCTTGATCGAAGCGGTACCGACGAGCGATAGGTTGGCCCAGAGCCGCTTCACCGAGACGACGCCTAATGGCCGATCGGCCGAGCCGCGATAGACTGGAAACCAAGTGTGGCCGGAGGCGACCACCTTCCGCCAATTGACTTCGTCGGTATCGTCGAGACAAAGCCAGACGACCCGGTTGCTCGGAGTCATCAGACGCTCAGCTGTCACGAGATCGAGGGAGAGCGCGCCATGGACCATGCGATGCTCGGAGGCATGGAGCACGCCGGTGGCCATGCCCTGGTCGGCCATCATGCGGAGTTCGTCCTCTGACATAGTGTCCTCTGGCGTCCGGCGACGTCCGAAGAGGCGCAGGATAATATCCGCGCAGAAGCCCATGGTAACGACCAGCGGGGAAGCCAGCAGCGAGATGAACTGCATGGGCCGAGCCAGAATCACGGCCAGGCCTTCGGGATTAGAAAGACCAAGCCGCTTCGGCACGATTTCTGCGCAGATGATGGTCAAGGAGCCGATGACAAAGGATACCCCCACGCGGGAGATGACATCGGCATTCGTCTGAAGCCAGGACCACGCACTCTCCTCAAGGTAAGGCTTTAGGGCGGCGGCCATGGGAGCGCCGCCAAACGTCGCGGCGATGATACTGCCGAACGTCAGCCCGACCTGGACGCTGGACAGGAATTTGGAAGGATTGGCGAGGAGCTCCAAGGCTGCCTTGGCCCCCTTACTCCCTTGCTCGGCCAGTCGTTGCAACCGTCGCCGGTTGGAGGAGACCAACGCCATCTCTGAAAGCTCGAAGATGCCGATTGTCGCCCAGCAGGCTAATATCACGAATAATTCCACCTGACAGGCGTAGGGATTTGGGAAGGAACAGTCAAATCCGCTTGTTCACATCCCGCTGACGCATTAGTTCCAAACTTCAATGGCGTCCCAATTTGCGGCAATCATCGTGGGGAGCGGTATCGGCGGGCTGAGTTTCGCACTTAATCTCGCCCAACGCGGTCATGCCGTCGCCATCGTGACCAAGAAGACGCGCTCCGAGTCCAACACGAACTGGGCCCAAGGAGGCATCGCCTGCGTGACGGATCAGGCCGACGATTTCGCAAGCCACGTCCAAGACACGCTGGCGGCCGGCGACGGGCTTTGCGACATGGACGTTGTGACCCATATCATCCAATCGGGACCGGCGCGCGTCGCCGAACTCATCGCCTGGGGCGTCGAGTTTGAGAACGGCGCGGACGGCCGGCCGGACCTCGGCCGCGAAGGCGGCCATTCCCGCCGCCGCATCCTGCATGCCCGCGATATGACCGGGCGCGCTATCGAATCGGCTTTACTGCGGGCCATCGCCCGCGCGCCCAAGGTGGTGATGCTCGAACACCACCTCGCGATCGACCTCATCACCCGTGCCAAGCTGGGGCTCTGCTCCTTGGGCGCGAAGGATGACCGCGTGCTCGGGCTGCACGTGCTCAACACTCAAGCCGGCCGAGTCGAGACGTTGGCCGGCGACGTGGTAGTCCTCGCTACCGGCGGTACGGGCCAGGTCTATCAGTTCACCACCAATCCTGATATCGCCACCGGCGATGGGATTGCGATGGCCTATCGTGCGGGCGCGGAGGTGCGCGACATGGAAATGGTGCAGTTCCACCCGACGGCACTGAAGGCGCCCGACGGCAGCCGCGCCCTGATTTCCGAGGCCGTCCGGGGCGAGGGCGCCATTTTGCGCGACACCTCTTTGCGTTCTTTCATGAAGGACTTCCATCCGCAGGGCGACCTTGCGCCGCGCGATATCGTCGCGCGCGCAATCGACTCGGAGATGAAGCGAGCGGGATCTCCCCACGTTCTCCTCGACGCCACGCAGGTGGCCAAGGGACATTTCGCCGAGCGTTTTCCGCATATCCATGCCACCTGTCTTCAAGCCGGCTTTGACCTGACGAAGCAGCCGGCCCCGGTCGTGCCCGCCGCGCATTACCTCTGCGGCGGCGTGACGACGGACCTGCAAGGCCGCACGACTCTCCCGGGCTTGTATGCCGTGGGTGAAGTCGCCTGCACGGGACTGCATGGCGCCAACCGGCTCGCGTCCAACTCGCTCCTCGAGGCGGTCGTGCTCGCACATGATGGTGCCGCGTCGGCCCATACCGAGATCGGCGCGCAGGCCGATCGGGCACCGTCATTACCAGCCTGGATCGACGGTTCTGCCGGTGATCCCGACGAACGCGTAGTCCTCACCCATAATTGGGACGAACTGCGCCGGACGATGTGGGATTATGTCGGTATCGTCCGTTCGACCAAACGGCTGCAACGAGCCCGGACTCGCATCGGTACCCTGTCCGACGAGGTGCGCGAATATTACTGGAACTTCCGCATCGAGCCACGCCTGCTCGAGCTGCGTAACCTGATTCAAGTCGCCGAGCTCATCATCGACTGTGCGTTGCAGCGTCGCGAAAGCCGTGGCTTGCATTTCAACCTCGATTATCCGGCCAAGCTGGCGGAGGCCCGCCACACTTCCGTCCGTCGTCCGCAGGGTCGGTCATGAGAATTGCCGTCGTCGGAACCGGTGCCCTCGGCGGCTGGTATGCCGCGCTGCTGGCGGAGGCTGGCCATGAAGTCCATTGTCTGGCTCGGACCGACTTTCTCGCAATTCGGCAGCATGGTCTGAGTATTCGGAATCAAGGCCAAGAACGCCGGGTCCGCGTCGCTTCCGCCACGCCCAACGCGACGGAGATCGGCCCCTGCGACCTCGTCGTCATCGCGATTAAAACGACTGCCAACGCGGCCCTGCCGCAACTCGTCCCCCCCCTGCTGGGTCCGGCCACCGTCGTCGTCACCCTCCAGAATGGCATGGGCAACGTCGAGGCCTTGACGCAGCTGCTCCCCGCCGAACGCATCGTCGCTGGCCTGTGCTTCGTCTGCATCAATCGGCTCGCTCCCGCGGTCATCGACACGACGCTCGCCGGTTATGTCCGCATGGCGGCGGCGAATGGCCCCGTCAACCCAGCGGTCACGCGGAGCGTCGCGACCTTCGCCGCTGCGGGCGTGGATTGCCAAGCGGAAGCCTCGCTCGAGGCGGTGCTCTGGAAGAAACTCTGCTGGAATATCCCGTTCAACGGTCTCGCCATCGCCGGCGGCGGCGTCACGACCGATCGCATCCTCGCCGACCCTGCCCTCAACGAAAGGGCCTATCTACTCATGAAGGAAACGCAGGCCGCCGCTGTCGCCCGGGGCCATGCGTTTGAAGATTCGCACATCAAGCGCCAGTTCACCGTCACGGTCGGCATGGGCGCCTACCGACCCTCGAGCCTCATCGATTACCTCGATGGTCGCGAAGTCGAAATCGACGGCATCTGGGGAGAGCCTTACCGCCGCGGGGTGGCGGCCGGGGCACACATGCCGGAGACGGCGAAGCTGATCGGGGAGATCCGCTCCCTCGTCGCCGCCCGCGGATAGGAAGGACTCAAAGTTCCGGCGGGGCCGGTCCCAGCTCTGCGAGACGGGTGTGCACTGCATCGGTCACCCGCGAAGGAGAAAGGAAACCCAACGGCATGTCCGTGATGACGTCGCGGGCGAACAGGGTCCGGCCGACGCGATCTTCCAGCCGAAGAAGCAGCTGGATCCTTGCTCCTGGCGAGCCAGCCGAAACGGGGCGGGTATGCCAGCTAAACCGGACCGTGGCCTGGGCCTGTGCTGGCTCCGCTACGACCTCAAAGCCCTGGTCGCGGAGAGAACGGACGGCGGCGTCATGGATGGCTGCATCCAGCTCAGCGAACTCTGCCGTCGACGCACCTGTGGGATCGGTCACGAAGATGCGGCGCATCGTCGGTGACGACACCTCTACCGTGGTCGGCTCCGGTCCTACCCCGAGGCAACCGGCAAGGAATGCCACCCCGACGAACGCCCAGAGCGACGGGGCTATGTGGCGGGAGTGCATAACTTGTTTATTACCCGTTCTCGCTCCGGGACAAGCAGGGACATGATGGAGGACAGGTTGACCTTTAGCGTCAGCTCCCTCCCCTTCACGCCATGGCCCGTGTCCAAGCCGTCACCTTCGATCTAGCAGGCACCCTGCTTTTCCCGCACCCCTCGGTCGGAAGCGTGTACTCGGCCTGCGCGCTTCGGCATGGCGTCGTCGTTGAAGCGGCCGTGCTCGACGCTACCTTTGCGTTGGCCTTCCAAGGCGGACCGAAGAACGCCTCGCCGGAAGTCTTCTGGAAGGAAGTCGTCCAGCGCTGTTTCGGTTCAGCGCTGCCCTCGGCGAAGACCGATGCGGTATTCCAGGAATGCTGGACGGCGTTCGCTCAACCCGCGGCATGGCGGCTGGCCCCTGGCGCGCTCCCGGCCATCTCGGCGATTCGCTTCCTCGGCGTCAAGGTCGGCGTCCTTTCAAATGCCGACGCGCGGATGCGCCAAGTCTTGGACGGACATGGGCTGACGAAGCACCTTGACGGAATCTTCCTATCTGCGGAAAGCGGCCACAAGAAACCCGACCCCAAGGCTTTCGTCCACGCCGCCCGGGCCTTGGGTGCGGCGGTGACCGGCTTGGTGCATTTCGGCGACAGCCCGACGGAAGACGGGGAAGGCGCCCGCGACGCTGGCGCCACTGCCGTGGTCGTCGGCGGTGCGTATGCCCCGGAAAGATGCCTGCGCAATGAGAAGCTCTCCGAGGCCCCTTACGCCGTCCGGGCGCTGCTTACCGAAGGAAAATTAAAAGGCCGGTTCTCCCGGACTGTGCAAAACCTCCTCGCGAACCTCCGCGGGTTACCCGAAGACCGCGGCCGCTCGACCGACCGGGCGATCCAGACGATCGACAATGCCGTGCTGGATGCCTTTAAAAAACTGCGGCTCGATAAGCCGGTCCCTGAAACCGCCATCGTCGCGCACTGGTCGGAATTGCTGCCGCTCAAGCTGGCCCGCCGTTCGGCGCCTTTGCGTGTGCTCGAAGGCGGGAAACTCGTCGTGCAATGCGAGAACTCCGTCATCAAATCGGAGCTTCGTTTTCATGAACGATCGATGCTGGCGAAGATCCGGCTCCTGCGCGGCTGCCAAGATATCCGCGCGATCAGCTTCGTGAACGCCTAATCAATTCGACTTCGGCTCGTAAGGATGCTGGAAAGCTTCGCGGAAGTCGTAGACCTCCTTGAAATCTTCAGGATTATCCTCCGGCGAACGTCCGAAGAGCCCGGTGTCGATGATATTGAAGACGATGTTCCCGACATCGGCGGACTTGCGCAGCCCCCAGTTGTGGAGGAGCGGATAGGCCATCGGCCCGTAGGTCTCGAGCACGTGTTGGCGAAAGCCCTCCAGGAGCTGCGGGCCGCTGACATGGCGGTTCACGGTGCTCTTGCCTTTCTTCGGTTCACCATGGACCAGCTTCTGCGCATGATCCAGGCCGAGACGCACGACATCGTAGGCCTGCGGTTGGTAGCGGGAGTCCTTGAGGCGGATGAGGCGGACGGCTTCGTCGAAATCCATGGTCAAAGCTTTGCGAGTTCGGCCAACAGGCGGGCGTTCTGGGCCTCGGTGCCCACGGTCAGGCGCAGCCAGCCGGTCATACCGTAGCCGCGGAGCGGCCGGACAATGACGCCGGCTTTCTGCAGCACCGTGAACGCTTCCTCCGCCCGGGGTATCTGGGCGGCCAGAAAGTTGGCCTTGCCATCAATAAAGGCGAAGCCGAGCCGAGTGAGGCCGGCGGAGAGTTGGGCGATGCCGGCGTCGTTGACCTCGCGGGTGCGTCGCACGAAGTCATCGTCATCGAGGGCGGCCTCAGCAGCAGCGAGGGCCGGCAGGTTGACATTGAAGGGCTGGCGAACGCGATTGAGCAGGCCGCAGATTTCGGGCGACCCCATCAGGTAGCCGACGCGAAGACCGGCGAGACCGTAGGCCTTGGAGAAGGTGCGGGACAGCACCACCTTCCGGCCAGACTTCATCAGCGGACGAAGGTCGGCGGAGGTTTCCAGGTATTCCGCATAGGCCTCGTCGAGGCAGAAGATCACGTCGTCGGGCAGTGAGGCGGCGAACGCCAAGATTGCCGCGGGGTCATCGGTCCCGCCTGTCGGATTATTGGGGCTGGCGAGAAAGACGAGGCGCGTCTTCGGGGTGACCGCCGCGCGCATGGCGGGGAGGTCGTGACGATATCCCGGCATCGGCACCTCGACCGCCGTCGCACCGAATAGCATCGTCGCCAGTTTGTAGACGACGAATGCCTGGGAGCCGAAGACGACTTCATCGCCTGGACGCAGAAAAGCTTGGGCGAGCAAGATCATCACCTCGTTGGAGCCGTTGCCGACGACGAAGTTGCCGGGCTCCAGCGCCCATTTACGCGCCAGCTTTTCGCGCAGGAAGGTGCAGCCGCCGTCGGGATAAAGGTGACACTGGTCCAAGGCTTTGTGGGCGGCCGCAATGCCGATGGGCGAGGGACCGAGCGGGTTCTCGTTCGAGGCGAGCTTGATGACGGCGGCAGGATCGAGACCGAACTCACGGGCGACCACCTCGATGGGCCGACCTGCCTCATAGAGGGGCTGGGTCAGCACGGGGCGATTAGCCAGGTCGGAATAGGATGCCATGGATAACTTGTTTATTAAGAGATTCCTGCAGCTTGGCAAGCGAGAGCGAACCTCCTCCCCGCTTGCCACTGGTGGCGCCGAGGTTTATGCGTGCCCCATGAAAATCGTCGTCACCGGCGCCTCAGGCTTCCTCGGTCGCGAAGTCTGTCTCGCCGCCTTACGTCGCGGCCATGAGGTCGTGGCGTTGGGCGGGAGCCGGGCTCCGGTCATCCCGGGCGTCACGCAGGCGCGCTCGTTCGACCTCTGCTCCGCGTCCGCCCTCGAAGCGCTCGTGCTCGAGGAATTCCCGCAGGCCGTCGTGCACTGCGCGGCGCTGCCGACGATCGAAGCCTGCCTCGCAAATCCTGCGCAAGCCGCGGCGCTGAATACGGAGGTCCCAAAGAAGCTCGCGCAGCTCTGCTTCCATCTGGGGGCAAAACTTATCCACGTCTCGACCGACACCGTCTTCGATGGCGTCGCCGGAAATTATCAGCCCACCGACCAACCTGCCCCGCTCAACCTTTACGGCGAGACCAAGGCGGCCGCTGAAGTCGAAGTACTCCGTTTCGGCCGCGAGCATGCCGCGGTCCTGCGAACTTCACCGATCATCGGTAATTCGCCCAGCGGGGAACGCGGACTGCATGAGCGTCTTTTCGTTGCCTGGAAAACCGGACAGAAGGTCGCGCTGTTCACCGACGAATTGCGCCAGCCGGTCGAAGTTACCAACCTCGCCGATGTGACCATCGAGCTATGCGAGCGCGGCAATCTCTCCGGGCTTTTCCATTGGGCTGGCACCGAAGCCTTGAGCCGGCACGAGATCGGCGTTCGAGTCGCCCGGCATTTCGGCCTGGATGCCGCGGAGCTCGTGCGCGCCATCAGCCGGGCGGAGGTACCCACCGCGGCGGCGCGGCCGCGCGACCTCAGCCTGCGCCTGCACCCGCTGGCCGGCAAACTTCGTACCCCTGCCCAAACTTTCGACGAACAACTTACCGCGTTGCGAGTCCCGCGTGGCTGCGAGGATTGGTATGAGAAAGTGACGGGGCGAAAGGTCGTGCGTCGGCTTGAAAAAGGCATAGATTTCTGAGCATGGACGTACTTCCCCGCCAGGCCGCCGACGCGGTCGAAAACATGGCCGCGGATCTGATGCTCCTGGAGTTCTACCCCCGGCCCGAGGTGGTGCGCTTCCGCGCCTACGCTTGGACATCGCCGGCCTACACCTTCGGCGTCTCTCAACCCTGGGCCAAGTATCGCGCGCAGGTACCCGCCCAATACCCGCTGGTCCGTCGAGCGACCGGCGGCGGCCTGGTCTCACACCTCGAGGATTGGACGTTCGCGCTCGTCATTCCACCGTCCCATCCGCTCTTTGCGGCGGACGCGATGGCAAGCTATGCCGCAGTCCATGAGGCCCTGCTCCAAGCCTTGGTCCGCCAAGGTCAGCCCGTCCAATTGGCGCCGATGCCGGCAGGCGAGCGCAACTTCCTCGCGCCAGATGACTGTGCCCGTCGCGCTGAGCCCAACGACCTCGTCCGCAGCGACGATGGCCGCAAGGTGGCTGGGGCCGCGCAGAAACGAACCCGCCAAGGGCTGCTCATCGAGGGCTACGTCTGGCGGCCTTTCCTGGTCGGCTGCGACTGGGAGCGCTTCGCGCAGGACTTCGTGCAGACCCTAAGCACTGTCCTGCGCAGCCCCGCCGTCCTCGTCACCGAGCCGCAGTACCACCAGTTCGACCACGAAGGAACGTGGGGCAAGTTTGCCTCGCAAGAGTGGAACGAACGGATCTAAGCGAAGAGATCCAACTCCGGACCTGCTTCCTTGGTCTTCGGCTTGGGCACAGCGGGCTTCTTGGGCTCAACGGCTGGCAGAGGCACGCCTGCCATCGGCGAGGCCTTGGCGGGCAGCCCAGACCCCGCCTCGAGCCCACCCAGAATCTCGCGGGCGCGCTGGACTACCGCCGGCGGCATGCCAGCTAGCCGGGCCACTTGGATGCCGTAGGAACGATCGGCAGGGCCAGGCACCACTCGCCGGACGAAGACGATCTCATCCTGCCACTCCTTGACGGTCACCGACCAGTTGCGCAGGCGCGACATGGAGTCCGCCAGCTTCGTCAGTTCATGGTAATGGGTCGCGAACAAGGTGCGCGGACCCGACTCGGCGCCGCCATGGAGGTGCTCGGCGACGGCCCAGGCGATGCTGATACCATCGTAGGTGCTCGTGCCGCGGCCGATCTCGTCGAGCACGACCAGTGAGCGCGTCGTGGCATTATTGAGGATGTTCGCGGTCTCGTTCATCTCCACCATGAAGGTGGAATTACCGCGGGCCAGTTCGTCGGAGGCGCCGACCCGGCAGAAAATCCGGTCGACGAGGCCAATGCGGGCGGAGGCGGCCGGCACCCAGCAACCGAGGTGCGCCAACAAAGCGATCAGGGCGACTTGCCGGATGTAAGTCGATTTACCCGCCATGTTCGGACCAGTCAGCAGGGCAATCTGTTCGCCGGAACAACTCAGACGGGTATCGTTCGGGACAAAGGAGCCGGCCCCTGGGCGAGCGAGCAGCATGCGTTCGACAACGGGATGGCGCCCCTGGACGATCTCCAGTGCGTCGGAGTCGTCGACCGATGGTTTATTCCAGGCGGCCTCGCGGGCGAGCTCCGCCCAGCCTCGGAGGACGTCGACCTCGGCGACGGCCAAGGCGGTGGCGAGCAAGGATTCCGTCCGGGCGACGGCCTCGGCCAGCAAAGCTTGAAAAAGCTCCGTCTCGCGGGCGAGCGCCTGTTCATCGGCGCGCAGCACCTCGCGTTCCTTGGTCCGTAATTCCTCGGTCGTGAAGCGCTCGGCGTTGACCATTGTCTGCTTGCGGATGTAATCAGCGGGGACGTTGGCGAGATTGGCCTTGGTGATCTCGATCGCGTAACCGAAAGCGCCATTGTAGCGAACCTTCAGCGACCGGATACCGGTGCGGTTTTGTTCGTGACGTTCGAATTCAGCAATCCAGCCCTTTTGGTCGGAGGCCAGCGAGCGCAGGCGGTCCAGTTCGGCGTCGAAGCCAGTGCGCAGGGCGCCCCCTGCGCTCAAGTCGACGGGAAGTTCATCGCCCAAGGCGGCTTCAAGCCGCGCGAGCAGCGCGGGCTCGGGATGAATGCGACCGGCCTGGTCGGCAAGCGCGCCGCCGGGGAAAGCCAGTAGTTCCTCGCGGATAGGCGGGAGCGCCCGAAGGGTGTCGCGGACTCCGCCGAGTTCACGCGGATTACGCAGACGATTCTGCAGGCGCGCGAGGATGCGGGCGATGTCGCGGATGCCGCTGAGCCCCTCGCTGACCCGGGACGAAGCGCCGGGATGTTTGAAGAATTCTCCGACGGCCTCCTGGCGGCGGGAGATCACGAGGAGATCGGTCGAAGGTTCGGCCAGCCAGAGCGCCAACAAGCGAGCGCCGGCGGGGGTCAGGGTGCGATCGATGGTCTCAAGGAGCGAACCCTCGCGCGCGCCATTGGAGGCAGCGAAGAGCTCGAGGTTGCGCGAAGACGCCGCATCCAGCAACACGGACGAACCCAGCCGCGTCTCGATGAGTCGGAAAAGGTTCTTCGGCCGGTCGCAGAGCGAATCCGTCACGTAGCCGAGCACCGCGCCAGCAGCCCCCAGGGCGGGATGGCCCTCGGTCAGGCCGAACCCCGCGAGCCCGTGGACGGATAAAGTCTGTGCGACGAGGCGGGCGCCGGCGGCGCCGTCGAAGTTCCAGCCAGGTAGGCGAGAGAGCGCCCTGCCCTGCAGGAATCCTTCCAAGGCCTCGCGCTGTTCGGCCGGAGGCTCGAGGCCCTCGGGCAGGATAATCTCCCGCGGCGAGACCGAATGAAGCAAAGGAAGCAGGCGCGCCGGGGAGGTATCAGATGCCAGCCGAAAATCCGCCGTCGAGACATCGAGCCAGGCGGCGTGCCACCCCTGCTTGTCCCAAGTAATCGCCGCGAGATAGTTGCCGCGGCGCGAGTCGAGTTGGGAATCTTCCAGCGCGGTGCCCGGAGTCAGGATGCGGGTCAACCCGCGACGCACCAGTTTGCCGGCAACCGGCGTCTCCAGCTGATCGCAGATGGCCACCTTCCACCCAGCCGCAAGCAACCGGTTGACGTAGGCTGGCGCGGCATGATGCGGCAGGCCGGCCATCGGCGTCTCGTGGCGTTTCGTCAACGTCAGGCCGAGGACCCTGGCTGCCACGACGGCGTCTTCGCCGAAGACCTCGTAGAAATCTCCTAGGCGGAAAAGCAGGATCGTCCCGGCGGCGAGCTTCTCGCGAAACTCACGGTACTGACGCTGCATCGGGGTTTCTTTTTCCACTGCGAGCAGGGAAACTCTCCGCAAACGCGTGCGCAAGAACGGACTACCCTCCCCCGGCCCCGAGGGGCGGGAAGTTGCTCACATCAGCTGGGCGGCCAGCTCGGACAGGGCACTGCGGACGCCACTGATCAGTCGCACGTTGGCGATGATAGCATGGCCCTTCATGCGCTCATGGGTATGAATCAGCCCGTTGGACTTACCGTCAAGGTAAGGGGTATCGACCTGATCCAAGTCGCCGATGAGGACGACCTTGGAGCCCTCCCCGATGCGCGTGATGACCGTCTTGGCTTCGTGCGGGGTCATGTTCTGCGCCTCGTCGACGATCATGAAGGCATGACCGATGGAGCGTCCGCGAATGAACGTCATCGCTTCGATTTCAATGAGACCCGAGTCGATGAGCCACTGGTAGGGCTTACGGGGCTGGTTGACGGCCTGAAACTGCGAACCAAAGATCGGCTGCGGGGTCTTCATCGCCTGGGCTTTCTTCTGGCGACGTTGCGAATCGGTGGCGACAGTTTCCTTGGCGGTCGGCGTCGGGCCAGCATGACCATTCTTGGAAAAGAGCACCTCGAGGTTATCGAAATACGGCTGGATGTAGGGCGAGAGTTTTTCCTCCTTCGTGCCGGGCAACGCCCCGATGTCTTTACCGATCTGAACGACGGGCCGCGAGACGTAGAGCTTCTTGTAGGGGGAGAAATCACTGAGCACCTGCGACAAGGCCGCAGCGATGGAGAGGAACGTTTTACCGGTGCCGGCGCGACCGAAGCAGGTGACCAGGCGGATTTCAGGATTCAACAGCGCGTCCAAGAAAATCCATTGCTCGAAATTCTTGGGGATAACGCGCATGCCGCGGGGCATCTGGAGACCTTTGCGGGCGCCGCTGTCGGTAGACATGAACTCGCGGTAGAGCCCAAGGGGGACGAAAGCGCCTTCGCCGACGTGGCGGGCCGGCTCGCTCCACGAGTCGGACGTGAACATGACATATTCGTTGATGATCAGGGGCGGCTCCTCCTTCACCTTCACCTGCACCTGGCCGAGTTCGCGGAAATCACGCATGGCTGCGGCAGTCACCTTGATGGTGCGGTATTCACCCTCTTCGCTGGTCTCGACGCGGTCATTGCGGTAATCCTGCACGTCCAGGCCCAAGGCCTGTGCTTTCAGGGACATACAGGTGTCCTTGGTCACCAGAATGACGGAACCCTTCGAGGTATCGCGCAGATAGAGCGCGGAGGCGATGATGCGATGGTCGGGGGCGTCGACCTGCATAAAAACGGCCCGCAGGCGATCGGTCTTGGCTCCGTTGAAGTGGTCACGGATCAGCGCCTCGTTAATGACGATGCGAAGTTCGCCGCCGTCGCGGAGCTTAGCGTGCAGGGCGCTGGGCTTGGTCGCATCGCCTTCGGCAATCTCCTTAAGGGAACGGTTCTCGAAGAGACTTCGAATCGACCGATTAACCCTTCGCGCACTGGCGCCGAGTTGACCTGGTTGGGTCTTCAGACGATCGAGCTCGGACAAGACCTCGACAGGCACAGCCACAATGTGCTCGTCGAACTTGAACAGGGACTCGGGATCGTGAATCAGTACGTTGGTGTCCAGGACGTAAGTCTTTTTCACATCTCTTTACGTGACCAAAATTGGGGAGAGCGCAATCTGTAAAAATTATTTCGGACCGTCCATTGCGCTAAGGTATTCCCAGCTGTAGATACCGGTACGATGTCCGTCGCTGAACTCCAAGGTGACGGCATAGTTGCCGACGCGACTCAATCCGGTGACGGTGACCCCGGGGAATCGTCGCGGGCCGTCGCCACCCCAACGCTGCCCGAGGATGTCGACCTCACCCATGTTCTCAGCGCTTGGCGAAAGCTCACGGAGAAGTTCGGCACGGAGACATTGCTCACGGCCGTCTTCCCAGGTGATGGCCACGAAATCACCTATAATCTGAAGGTCTCGCGGCGGCCGCATAACCCCAAAGTGTGGTCTGTCGACGCGGTGGCAAGCAGGGAGCGGACGGCGGGACGACCTTGACTCCCCGGGCTTGGTGGGGAGTCTAATCGAACTATGGCAGGCGTAGGCAAACTCCTCAAACAGGCCCAAAAGATGCAACGTGGCATCGCTGAGGCCCAACATCAGCTCACGGCGGAGAGACTCGACGTCTCTCATGGCGGCGGCGCGGTCAGGATCACGGTCAATGGCCATGGACTGGTCCTCGCCCTGGCGATTGACCCCGACTTCATCAAGGAGGATAAGGCGATGGTCGAACAGGCCCTCGTCGCCGCCCTGCAGGAGGCTTCGGCCAAGGCTCGGGAACTCCATGAAGCCACGATGTCGAAGGCCACGGCTGGGTTCTCCCTGCCTGGGATGTAATCGCTCGTGACTCCCTCTTTCGACAAGGTCCGCCAACTCCTTAAGCTGCTCCCAGGGATGGGCCACCGCTCCGCCGAGCGTATCGCCCTGCACCTGTTGGTCGAACGTCCGGGCAAACTGGCCCCGCTCTTGGAGTCGCTCCAGGCAGCGGCCGCCGCGGTCCGGCGGTGCGGGCGTTGCGGCAGCCTGGCCGAAGCAGAACTCTGCCCGGTCTGTCTCGACGCGAAACGTGACCCGGCGTCGCTTTGCGTAGTCGAACAAGTGCCCGACCTGATGGCCATCGAGCGTTCGGTCGCCTATCGGGGGACCTATCACGTCCTCCACGGCCGCTTGTCCCCGATCAACGGCGTGGGCCCCGACCAGCTCAATCTCGCGACCTTCGAGCAGCGCCTGAAGGACGAGCCCATCACGGAGGTCGTGCTCGCCTTGGGTAACGACATTGAAGGCGAGGCCACCTGCCATTATATCAGCGAGGTCATCTTGGCGATCCGACCGACGATTAAAATCTCGCGCATCGGCTTCGGCCTGCCCAGCGGCAGCGGCCTGACCTTCGCCGATCCCGCCACGCTGCGCAGCGCGCTGGAGGGAAGACGCGATGTCGCTGGCTGAATCCCCGCGGCTCGCCTACCCTCCGGCGGCGGAAGCCTTTTGGATTGGTCAGGCCGAACTGGCGACGGAGAGAGTCGGCGACGATGCCCTGCAACGGATGACGCCAGCGGTGGCCCATTTGTCCGATCTCTTTACCACCGAGCGACCCGACCATAAATTCCCCGACTACTTTGCCGACCCGCGCTTGCTGGCGGCCTATGGGATCTTTTTTCTGCCCCAGAGCTTCACGCGCACTTCTATCGCTCTGGCCCAGACCTGTGGACTGCGTGGCTGGAAACCTTCCAGCCCAGTCCCGGCCATCCTCGATCTTGGTTCCGGCCCCGGATCGTGCGGTGTTGCGGCAGCCTATCGGCTCCGCCAAGCCGGCATCAAAAAGATCAACCTACTGGGCGTGGACAAGTCACCGAGCGCCTTGGCTTCGATGGAATCCTTCGCTCAAGCGACCCTCGGTGAGGACGTCGAAACGAAGACCCGCATCGGTGACGCGTCCCGACCGGAGACCTGGCCAGAAGGCCCCTTCGACCTCATCGTCGCGGGCTTTGTGATGAACGAGATGCCGCAACTCGACCCCGCCGCCCTGCTCCGCTGGTTCGGCGAACTCAAGGCCAGGCTCGCCCCGGGCGGACTCATCCTGATTCTCGAACCCGCCTTACGAATCACCGCCGAGCGATTGCAGAAACTCAGCGACGACGTAGCGGCCGGAGAAATGACCCGCATCGCGCCCGAACTCGATGCCCGGCCCGACCCGCAGCTCGGATCCGGGGAACATTGGAGCCACGAGACACGCGCTTGGAAAGCTCCGGACTCGACCGAATTCATCAACCGCCACCTCCATCGGGATCTGCGCGAAGTGCGCTTTTCTTTCGCCGCCTTCTCGGACGCGCCCCTGACGCCACTTCCGCCCGGATTAAGCCGACTGATATCTGACGTCCAAATCATTAAGGGCCTCCTTCGTTTCATTACAATTCGCGAGGGCGCGATTGAATCCATCGAAGTCCCCACCCGTGGCCTTTCCAAACATGAGGTCAAAAAAATGGCCGCAACCTTCGGACGGGGGGATATCGTCCGACATCCGCACCCGGCCTCGCCGAAGTTGCGCTTGGCCAATCATGAGGAATTGAGGGTCTTTTGGACGCTGGCGGGTGGCCGTGAACCATAATGTAACATTCACGGAGGAGCATTTGTTTGCCTGACTTCTCCGACTGGGATTTGCTTCAGGCAGTCTTTCTCTCCTGACACCCTTCCCTCCTTATCTCCATGTTTAATCGCGAACTCAGTTGGCTCAGCTTCGATCGTCGAGTCCTCGAACTCGCCGAGGACGACTCCGTCCCCCTGCTCGAACGCGTGCGCTTCCTTTCGATCGTCAGCTCCAACTTGGATGAGTTTTTCGAGATCCGCGTCGCGGGTATCATGCAACAAGAGGAGTCCGCCAGCCATCCGGCGACCAAGGATTTCCTGGCCGAGGTCCTCGCCATGGCCCGCCGGCTGGACGAGGATGCGCAGGCTTGCTGGAAGAACCAGCTCATCCCGAGTCTCGCAACCGAAGGCATCGTCTTCAAAACCCGCGAAAGGTTGGACGAGACCGACCGCGCCGAGCTATCGCCGCGCTTCGATTCGGACATCTTCTCCGCGCTGACGCCGCTGGCCATCGATCCTTCGCACCCCTTCCCGGTGCTCTCTAATAAAGGGCTCTATCTGCTCGTGCTACTGCGGGACCCCAAGGACGGAGAAATCCGCCGGGCGGTTGTACCAATCCCGCGCGTCCTCCCCCGCATCCTGACCGTGGGCGAAGGGAAGCGGCGGGCCTACACCCAGCTCAGCCATGTGGTCCAGCTCTTCATCCATCGTCTCTTCCCCGGACTGGAACTTCAGGGCTCATGGACCTTCCGCATCACCCGCAACAGCGACCTCTACGTCGACGAGGAAGAAGCGGGTAACTTGCTCGAGGCCATCGAGGACGAAATCCGCAACCTACGCAAAGGCGCCCCCGTCCGCCTCGAAATCGAGGCCGACGTGCCCGAGGGAGAGATGCTTTGGTTGCTTAAGTCCATCGGACTCTCGGCCGATAACGCCTTCCGGGTCGTAGGTCCGGTCAATCTCCTGCGCCTCGCCAGCCTCATCGACCTGACGGCTCGCCCCGACCTCCTCTACCCGACTTTCATCCCCGCCCTGCCGGCCGAGTTCACCGAGTCCCCGAAGCTCTTCGCCCGCATCGCCCAGCAGGACTTGCTGCTACACCACCCCTACGAGTCGTTCACCCCCGTCGTGGACTTTATCCGCCAAGCCGCCCGCGATGATTCCGTCGTGGCAATCAAGCTCACGCTTTATCGAACCAGCGGCGACTCCCCAGTTGTCGAAGCGCTCAAGGAAGCAGCGCGTAATGGTAAACAAGTCACCGCCCTCGTCGAGCTCCGGGCTCGCTTCGACGAACTAAACAACATCGAATGGGCCCGTCAGCTCGAGGAAGCCGGCGCCCACGTCGTCTATGGCCTGGGCGGCCTGAAGACCCACTGCAAGGCCTGCCTGGTCATCCGCCAGGAGAAAGGTGGCTTGCGCCGCTATGCGCATCTCGGGACCGGTAACTATAACCCGAAGACCGCGCGTATCTATACCGACTTCTCAATGTTCACCGCAGACGCCGAGCTCACCGCGGACGTCGGCCTGCTCTTCAACGTGCTCACCGGCAACCTCGCCAGCCCCAAGTTCAAGCACCTGATCATCGCGCCCTTCGACTTGGCGCGCCGCGTGGTGGAACTCATCGACGCCGAGACCTCGGCCGCCAGCGCTGGCCGCAAGGCCGCTATCTTCGCCAAGGTCAATAGCCTCGTCGACCCGGAGGTCATCCAGGCCCTTTACCGCGCCTCGGCCGCAGGCGTGAAGGTTGAACTCATCGTCCGCGGCATCTGCTGTCTCAAGCCCGGCATCCCCGGCAAGAGCGACAACATCCGCGTCCGCAGTTTCCTTGGACGCTTCCTGGAACATAGCCGCCTGCTGCGTTTCGAGAACTCCGGCGGCGAACCAATCATCCTGCTCGGCAGCGCCGACTGGATGCCTCGTAATTTCCTTCGGCGCGTCGAAAGCGTCTTTCCCGTGCGCAACAAGACCCTGCGGAAGCGCATTGAAGATTCGGTCATCGCGACCTACCTGCGAAACACCGGGGACGCAAAGTCGCTCCAGCCGGATGGCAGTTATGCGGCCCACTCGCCGGAGGGGCGCCGGGCGGCTTGCGCTCAGGACGCCTTCCTCGCGAAGGCGCAGAAACTCCAGCCCGAGGCGGTCAGCGGGCCGAAGAAGAAGAGCCCAAGCAGATCCGTTCGACAGCCGCGTTGAACCCTTCCGGATCGCCGAGGATTTCAACCTCCAGCCGGACGAACATCAGCGGAATGGGCGGGCGGAAGCGTGCCTGCAGGCGGACCGCATCCTTTTCCGTCGTGACGATCATCTCGGCCTTGGCCTGCATGGCGAGCTCGAGGATTTCGTCGAGGTCCTCGTCCGCGAAGGCGTGGTGGTCGAGGAAACGACGGTTGGCGACGATGCGGGCGCCATGGGAGGTCAAGGTCTCTTCGAACCGTTCAGGCGTCGCGATACCAGAGAAAGCGGCGATGCGGCGGCCTTTCAGATCCGTCATCGGATGGCGACCCGGACCGTCTACCTCGACGAGTTCGCGGGCGTCGTGGGAGCAGCTGATGATCTCCGCCTTCGCGTTGTGCCGCCGGATGAGGCTGACGAGCGCTGGATCGGGCGGACCCAGCGACTTGGTCACGAAGACATAGGAAGCCCGGCTCAGGTTGGAAACAGGTTCGCGCAGCACGCCCCGAGGCAACATGGAGCCGTTGCCGAACGGATCGCGGCTATCGACCAGCAACAGGTTGATCTGTCCGCGCAGCGGGAGATATTGCAGGCCATCATCAAGCAGGATGGTATCCACCCCGAAGCGCCGCAGGGCAAAGCGGCCGCCCTCCACCCTATCGCGATCGACGATGACGACCACGCCCTCGCCGCAGAGATTCTGGGCGAGCATGTAGGGTTCGTCACCGGCTTCATCTGGGCCGACCAAGACGGACCGGCCATCGGAGACCACGAGCGGATCGGGGCGGTTTCCCTGGGTCAACCAGCGCCAAAAACGCTTCAACATCGAATCGGAGGCTCCTTTGTAGCCGCGCGAAAGGATGGCCACCTTGCGCCCGCGCGCCGACAGCAAGCGTGCCATCTTGAGCACGATCGGGGTCTTACCGGTGCCGCCGACGGTCAGGTTTCCGACGACCACCACCTTGCAGCCGAGGGGAGTATCGCGAAAAACCCGGTGACGATAGAGCCAAAGACGAAGCCGCACCAGAACCTCGAAAATCCACGAAAGCACCTTCAGGAAGGCCCCCAGCAAGCTTGGTCCAAGACCTTGGCGGCGTTCGTAGACTACGTCTACGGCATAGCTGGCCACGGCGTCCCCGAAGGACGAAAAGAAGCCTCGGTGCTTGGCAGCCATGGACGAATTGATGCAAAGTTGTTTGACGAAGGCAACCATCCCGATTGAGAAGGACGGACCAGCGCCATGCTCGTACACCTGTTGCGCACCAAAATTCTCCGAGCCGAGGTCACCGCGGCCCGGCTCGATTACGAAGGCTCCTTGGCCATCGATCAGGAGATCATGGCGCTCGTCGGACTGCTCCCCTATGAGAAGATCCTCATCGGCAACCTGGCTAATGGTGAACGCTTCGAGACCTACGCTATCCCGGCTCCCGCCGGTACCCGCGAGGTCTGCCTGAACGGAGCCACCGCCCACCTCGGCAAACCAGGCGATCTGCTCGTTGTCATGTCCTTTACCCAGGTCGACGCCGCGGAAGCCGCGAGCTGGAAACCCCGGACAGCCACCCTCGCCGAGAGCAACCGTCGCATCGTTCGGCTCGAAAACCCCGAAATCCCGACTTCTCTCCTCACTACCTTCCAACGATGAGCTACCGTCTCTATATACCCGGGCCGCTGACCGTCTCCCCCTCCATCATCCAAGCCATGGCCAAGCCTATGGTCGGGCACCGCTCGGGAGATTTCGTCAAACTCTACAACGACATGCAGCCCCGCTTGCAGGCGATGTTCTTCACCCAAGACCCCGTCTACCTCGCTACCAGTTCCGCCTGGGGTGTCATGGAAGGAGCGCTCCGTAACGTCTGCCGCAAGGGCGTACTCAATTGCATGAACGGCGCGTTCTCCGATAAATGGAATGACGTCGCCAAGCGCTGCGGCAAATACTCCGAGGCCCTCCAGTTCGAGTGGGGCAAGCCCATCGACCCCGAGGCGGTCCGCAAGGCCCTCGCCACGGGTAAGTTCGACTGCATCACTTTCATTCATTCCGAAACCTCGACCGGTACGTTGTCGCCGATTGTCGACATCATGGCCGTGGTCCGTGAATTCCCCGACGTGATTTCGATTGCCGACACGGTCAGCTCCTTCTCGACCATCCCAGTCAAGAAAGACGAGCTCGGCGTGGACATCTTCCTCACCGGCTCCCAGAAGGCCCTCGCCCTGCCCCCCGGTCTGGCGATCTTCGCCGTCAGCGAACGGGCCCGCGAACGCGCGAAGCAGTCGCCCGATCGCGGCTATTACTTCGACTTAATCGAGTTCCATGACAATCACGTCAAGGGCATGACCCCTTCGACCCCGTGCATCTCCCTCTTCTATGGCCTGCAGCAGCGCCTGATCGAGGTCGAGGCCGAGGGGCTCGACAACCGCTATGCCCGCCACCTCCGGCTCAACGAACGCATGCGCTCCTGGGCTTTCGCCAAGGGATTCTCCCTCCTGCCCGAGCTTAAGTTCGGCACCCGCGGTCTCAACTGCTTCAAGAATGATCGCAACGCCGACCTCGAACGTCTGAACAAGATCCTCAAATCTCGCCACCAGCTCGTCATCGACGGTGGCTACGGTAAGTTAAAGGGTAAGACGTTCCGCATCTCTAATATGGGCGACGAAACCGACGCCACGATTGCCACCCTGATCGCCGCCCTTGATGACTCCTTCGCCGAGCAAGGAATGTAACCGGACTTGACTAACGGTTATCATCCTACGCATGCGCAAGAAGTCCTCCCAGTCCTCCTCCGAAGCCTCCGCTCCCGCCGGCGCCAAGACCCTCGTCATCGCCGAAAAGCCTTCGGTGGCAGCCGACCTCGCCAAGGTCCTGAAGGTGCCCAAGGCGAACAGCGACTACTTCGAGAACGACCAGTGGGTAATCAGCTCCTCCATCGGACACATCGTCCGGCTCAAGGACCCCGAAGACCTGGACCCCAAATGGAAGCGCTGGGTGTTGAAGGATCTGCCGATGCTCCCCGAGAAGTTCGACGGGACGGCCAGTGCCGACATCCTCAAGGTCGTCATCAGCGAGCGAAATAACGGCGATCGTTACAAGTTGCTCAAGAAACTCCTCGGCCGAGAAGACATCGGCACGGTCGTCAACGCCTGCGACGCTGGTCGTGAAGGCGAATTGATCTTCCACTACATCTATCAGCTGGCGCGCTCCCGGTTACCCGTCCGCCGCCTCTGGTTGACGAGCATGACCAATGCGGCGATTGCCCATTCGTTCGAGCACCTTTTGCCCGAGTCGACCAAGGCCGGGCTGCTCGGTTCCGCCATTAGCCGCTCGCAAGCCGACTGGCTGGTCGGGATGAATGGCAGCCGTTGCGGCACAATCCGTATCGGCGGTGCCAAACGGGAGGTTTTTTCCGTCGGCCGCGTCCAGACCCCGACCCTGATGCTCATCGTGAAGCGCGAGTTCGAGATTCGGAATTTCGTCCCGAAGACCTTCTGGAAAATCGAGGGCGACTTCGGCCTCACGCAAGGGAACTACCGCGGCGCCGCCCAGGTCCCCGGCGTCACCGACCGCAAGGAAGCCGAACGTTTCTATGAGGAAGCGCAAGCTCGCCAAGTCGCCGAGGAGGCACTGAAACTCGGCACTGGCACCGTCACCGATGAGCGTAAGCCGAAGAAGGAGAGCGCCCCGCGCCTCTTCGACCTCACGACTCTACAGCGTGAGGCCAACCGCCGCTTCGGCTTCTCTGCCAAGACCACCCTCGGGGTCGCCCAGGCTCTGTACGAGAAACACAAGGCGCTGACCTATCCGCGCACCGACTCCCAATACCTTCCCGAAGACTACCTCCCCAACGCTAAGGCTGCGCTGCAATCCCTCGAGGGTGCCCATCCGGCCGGAGTGTTCGCCAAGGAAGCGCTCCGCAACGGCTGGGTCGATAGCGCCGGCCGTCGTGTCTTTGACAATAAGAAGGTCAGCGACCACTTTGCCATCGTCCCCACCGGCACCGTTCCGCACGGCCTCACCGACGTCGAGCAGAAGATCTACGATTTCGTCGTCCGTCGTTTCGTGGCGGTGTTCTTCCCGCTGGCCGAATTCGAAGAGACCGTCCGCATCACCGCCGTCGGCCCACACCCCTTTCGCACGACCGGCAAAGTCCTCGTCGTCGCCGGCTGGCGCGCCGTCTGGGGCCAGGAAGCCGAGGCCGAGGAAGACAAGGACAAGGAAGGCTCCGCCAGCCTGCCCGCCCTCTCCGCTGCCGATGGCACGCCCGCCCAAGCCAAAGTCCTTGGTGTCGACGTCAAGGAAGACGCGACCAAGCCGCCGGCCCGCTACAACGAAGCCTCCCTTCTCGGTGCGATGGAAAACGCCGGTAAGCTCGTTGATGACGAGGCCCTCGCCGAAGCGATGAAGGAGCGCGGGCTGGGCACGCCCGCCACCCGGGCGGCGACCATCGAGGAACTGCTCGCCAAGACTTATATCGAGCGCCAAGGCAAGGAGCTGGTCCCGCAAGGTAAGGCCTTCCAACTGCACCAGTTTCTCACGCAGACCTGCAAGAACATGTCCTTCATGGTTGAGCCCCTGCTCACCGGCGAATGGGAATACAAACTCAAGCAGATCGAACATTCCGAGTCCACCGCACCGAGCTTCATCACGGACATCAAGGTCCAAGTGGCCACCATGCTCGCGGACGCCGCCGTCGCCGCCCCTGCGACCGAACTATCGCCGCAGGTGGCCTCGCCCACCGACGGGCTTGCCATCCTAACCGACGGCTCGAAGTATTTTTCCCAAGACAAAGTCGGCGCGACGGATCGTCCGAAGATGACGATTTATGCCGAGATGAATGGCCATAAGATCACCCCGACCGAGGTCGCTGAGTTGGTCGTAAAACGCCGCATCGGGCCGTTCTCCGATTTCCGCTCGATGAAGTCGGGCAAGAATTTCACGGGTTACATCGACCTCGTCGACCCCGACACGATCAAACCCCGTGGCACCGAAGAAAAGACCGAGACCGCCCCGGCGCCTACCCCCGAAGGCCAGGAAGCCGTCCCCGTCAAGCCGCCCCGTAAGACCAAGCCCAAGGCTCCCAGCGGCAAGCTCAAGGCCGTCCTCTATTTTCCACCCCGCGAAGGCGCTGATGGCAACCCAGACGCCTTCGACGCCGAGTGGCCGGTCCTCGGCCCCTGCCCAGTCAGCGGTCTTCCCGTCCAGCATACCCCGACCGCCGGATACCGGGTCTGCCCACACAAAGCCCAGGAGGCGGCCGCCAAGAAGACTTTCAGCCTCAACGCCGAGATGCTCAAGGCTCCGATCTCGCCTGACGATGTCCGCAAGCTCCTCCACGAAGGCAAGACCGGCCTCAAGAAATTTGTCTCCAACCGCACCAAGCGGACCTTTGAAGCCTTCCTCGTCGCCGACAAGGCCAAGGGCTGGTGGTTCGAATTCCCTCCCCGCAAGCCTCGCGCTGCCAAAGGCGCACCAGCGGAGAAGAAGGCCGACGAACCGTTCTGATCAGCGCTCCCAGCGAGCCCGCGGAATCCGTTCGGCCGGGGGAATCCGGAGCACTTCCTCCATCGTCCGCAGTTTCTCCAGGTCGTCGGGGTATCCGTCGTCACGCGGCAACATGCGGGTCGTCCAATAATCACGGAACCAGCGGTAGGCCTCTTGCTGCCGACCATCCTGCCAGATGACCTGCGCGCAAATACGGGCGGCATACCAAGGCGCGTCCGGCGATTCCGCGGCCTGCCGATAATAACGGGCGGAGAGCTTATGGTCCTTGAGCTTGATCTCCGCCAGCTGGGCGGCGCAGAGCACCAGAGGGGTGGTCACGCGGCTCCGCGCGATACCCTCCTCGAAGATATCGATGCCGCGTCGGCCATAGGTCTGGAAGAGTCGCTCCTGGATTTCGGCGGGGACCTTGTCGTAGCCACCGCGCCGGCGGATTTCCCAATGGGCCAGGTCGTAGCCGATGACGTAGCCAGTCTGCTCCCAGAAATAACGGGAATGGGGGTCCAGCGCGCAGGCCGCGCGCATCAGCGCCTCGCAACCACCGCGGTCGCGCCGCTCCCACAACACGTAGCTGCGAATCCACGTGAGGTCCGCCACCAGAGTGCGCAGGCCGCCCAGTACGCCCAGCAAGACTCCCTGCCCGAGCGTCGGTTCGAGGTCCTTGCGACCGATTTCCGGGATGCTCGGACGGACGCTTCGCCAAGACACCTCGGCGAACATGCCCGCGGCCAGAAGGAGCGCCCCCGAGACGGCCCAAGGAAGGTAACGACGCATCAGATTTCCCTCCGACGGAAGATCAGCGCGCCCACGGTGAGGTAGGCCGTGATGTAGAAGAGGCCGGATAGGAAGACCGTGGTCACGGCCCCGGCCGGCACGCCCGCAGCGCCCAACACCAACGCGTCGCCGATATTGAATTGTTGCAGGTTCGGGATTAGCCGGCTGCTCACCCACAGGAAGGCATCGTAGGCCGCGGAGTCCGAAGGCTTGAGCACGGCGTCTTGGGCGATCCATTGCAGCTGGCCGGCGACGACAGCGAGTGCGCCCACCACGACGGCGAACAGGAACGTGCGCGCCAGCGACGACAAGGCGAGGACGATGGCGGCGACCACGCCGAGACGCAGCCACTGGAGCAGCACGAATTGCGCAAGCCCGCCAGCGCTGAAGGTCGTGGGTATCTTGCCCGCCTGCTCCGCTGCAGCCACCAGCTCGATTTCCCGGGCCCACAGGACGGCGCCGAGCAACCCCGCCAGCACCACGACGAAGACGCCCAGGACCGCCCACGCCCCGAAGAACTTACCCAGGAGGAATTCCGGACGACTCAAGGGCTTGGCCAACAAGGTCAGGGCGGTCTTGTTATCGATCTCGCTGAAGAAGAGCTGGGCGGTCATGACCACCGCGAGGACGGAACCGAAAAAGAACAATCCACCGAAACCGAGGTCGGCGATGAACTTCAGCTCGCCATGACCGAAATCGAAAACGCGCAAGGAGACGGACGAGAGCACCATCGCGACACCGAGGACCAACAAGAAGGCAAAGAAGCGCTGGCGGACAGCCTCAAGAAAGGTGACCCGCGAAATCCAGAGCATACGGCGGAGCGAGTCTTGCATGTTAGGCGTCGCGGCTGCCGGTTACCAATTCACGGAAGAGGTCTTCCAGCGAGCGGCGGGGATGGGTGACGGAAACGACGGTGGCGCCGTGGGCGGCCAAGGCGGCCTCGGCGGCGGCCCGAGCGGCGGGTGTCATCGCCTCGACCGTCAGGATATGCCGGTCGCGGCGCGCCAGGACATCGTCCACGGCGCCTTCGAGCACCAGCTTGCCTCGGTCCATGATGGCTACGCGATCGCAGACCTGTTCGACCTGTCCGAGCAGGTGCGAACAAAGCACGACCGTCTTGCCCTTGTCCCGCATGGCGTGGATCATCCGACCGATGGCGGCGGAGCCGACCGGGTCGACGCCCGCGGTGGGCTCATCGAGGATGACCAGTTCGGGATCGTGGACCACGGCTTGGGCGAAACCGATGCGCTGCAGCATGCCCTTCGAATAGGTGCCGATCGGGCGATCTGCGGCTTCGACCATCGCAGCCAGCCCCAGCGCGTCTTCGACCGCCGAGGCGAGCTCGCCCGCACTCACGCCGCTGAGCTGGGCGCAGTAGCGAACGAGCTCACGGCCCGTCAGGAACTTATGAAAATAGGGAGCCTCCGGCAGGAAGCCGGTCCGTCGGCGCGCCGCGCTCGTGGCGGAAGCCTCGCCCAAGATGCTGATCTCGCCCGCGGTCGGCGCTACCAAGCCGAGGACGACCTTAAGGGTAGTACTCTTCCCGCAGCCGTTCGGGCCGAGCAGTCCATAGACTTGGCCGCGGGGGATCTCCAGCGAGAGATCGTCCACCGCGCGCAACTTGAGGCCGCGCAGACCGATCCGGAAATCTTTGGTCAACCGACGGACGGAAATGGCGGAAGTCATCGGCGGATGGAGAACTCGCGGCAAGTACGCACGCCGGAGAAGGCTTTGATTTCTTCCCCACGGATATGTCCGTCGAGGGACCGGGCGATCTGATCAATGAAGGCCACCACTTCACCTTCATCACCTTCGGCATGCACGTAGACGCGACCATCGGCCAGATTCTGGACATAACCAGTCACGTCATAGCCCCGGGCGACACCGAGCACTTGCGCACGGAAACCGACCCCTTGGACGTTTCCAGCATACCAAGCATCGCGATGGGAGACATGGGTTGACATAGCCTAAACTTGCATAAATAATTGTAACTCATTCCCTCTCAGCAACCGCAATCTCGCCATGAACCTCCCCCTCGCCTTACTCGACGGCCCAGTCATCTGGGTTGTTCTCTTCGTCGTCTTGCTCCTTTTCGGCGGTTCCAAGCTGCCCGAACTCGCCCGCGGTCTGGGTAAGGCCAAGCGTGAATTCAAGAAGGCCTCCGATGATGTCGAGGACGAGGTGCGCAACGCCGTCGAAGAAGACGAAAGAAAGAAGTACCGCCAGAAACAGGTCGAGGATGAAGAACGCGCCGCAGTCCGTGCCAAAATCGAGGCCGAAGAACGCTCTAAGCGGGCGCAAGACGGTAACCAGAACTAAGCTTAACGGGGCCTACCAAGGCCCCTTTTTATTTACCGATGTTTACCGGGCTAGTCCAAGGCGCCGCCAAGGTAGTCGCCCTTTCTCCCCGGGAAAAGGATGGCGCCCGCTTGACCCTCTCCCACCCCCTGCTCGCCCACGCCAAGGTCGGTGACAGCATCTCGACTAACGGTTGCTGCCTGACCGTCGTGGCCCCCCAGGGCGATCAGGCCAGCTTCGACCTGCTCGCCGAGACTCTCCGGCTGACCAACCTCGGCGACCTCCGGACTGGCTCGGTCGTCAACCTGGAACCGAGCCTTCTCCCGACCGACCGACTGGGAGGCCACTTCGTGACCGGCCATATCGACGGCTGCGGCGAGATCCTCTTTTTCGGACAAACTGGGGCCGACTGGCAGCTCGATATCAAGGCCTCCGATGCTTTCCTGCGTCATGTCGTCCGCAAAGGCTGCGTGGCCGTCGACGGGATGTCCCTCACGGTGGCCGACCTGATTCCGGGCGGCTTCCGGCTCTGGATCATCCCCCATACGCTGGAAGTGACCAACCTTGCCGGCCGCCAGACCGGCGACCGCGTCAATCTGGAGTCGGACCTGCTGGCCAAATACGCCGAGAAACTACTGGGGAAAGCCTAGCCGTTCAGGCCCGGTCGGTCGAAGTTTCGTTCAACCTCATCTGCAACCGCTGGACAATCCGCGCGTCGTCCTCGGTCTCCGACGGTGCTGGTTCGGCGAGCAAGGTGACGTCCACCTTCGAGAACGGTAACGGCATGGCGAAACGATCCCAGCTCCGCATCCGCCAACACGCGTGGTAACGAATGCCCATGATCACGAACGGACTGCGCGCCAGACGCGCCAACGCAACGGCCCCCGGCTTGAATTCCAACGCGGGGCCCTTCGGACCGTCTGGCGTGATGCCGGCATGATGCCCCGCGCGCATCGCGCGCGTCAAAGTGATGAGCGCGGCGACACCGCGGCGGTTCGAGGAACCCCGGACTGCGGCGATACCCATGAACCGGAAGAAGGCGACCAGCCAGGCGCCGTCCTTGCTGGTACTGATGAGTGCGGTCACCGGCCGGGAGAAATACCGGTTCGCAATCCACGACGAGACGAACAGCTTGTCGTGCCAGAGCAGGAGCACAACTGGCCCGGCGGAGTCCTCGAAGCGGTCGACATTACAACGGAAACGCAGCGTGGCTAGCCAGAGCCGCAACATGCAGGCTAACGGTCCGACCCAAATCCAATGGAACCACGACACCACCTCAGGGTCGTCGGCGGAAGTGGGGGGTGCGTCAATCACGCCCTTATCTCTCATCTAACCGAGGTGAGTTCAAACAATTACGCCAACCGTCCCAAGGCACGCCTGATTCCGGGACGCCGCCAGAGATGCCTCAGCGCGGTGGCAAACAACGTAGGCTCGGCTGAAGCCCAGGCCTCGACTTCCGCCGGGGTGCGCCAGAGGACGGCGTCCACCTCGAACGCGGCGAGAGTCACCGCCGCGTTCCCGCGCAGTAGATAGGTGCGCACGAACTCATTGCCCAAGTCGGCGTGGCACGGAGCGTAGTCGAGCTCGGACAAGGCCGCCGGAGAGACGGCAATACCCAGCTCCTCGTGCAGCTCGCGGACCGCCGCGCTGAGGTAATCCTCTCCCGCGTCGACATGGCCCGCGCACGACGTGCTGAGCAGCCCGGGTCCGTTGTCCTTGGCGTAGGAACGGCGTTGCAGGCAAAGCTGGCCGTCGTCCCGGAGCCAGAAAATATGGATCGCCCGGTGCCGCAGTCCGCGGCGGTGAATCTCGCGGCGTGCCGCCCGCCCGATGACGACATCGCATTCATCGACCACGTCGAAGATCTCTTCCGGTGACTGGCCGACTTCTTCCCGGGTCATCGGCCGAGATCCATGATGACGTTCCAGCGCTTCGTCAGCGCCCGGTCATGCTTCTTCCATTCGGGATCCCAGGCAGCAAGCTGACCCCAGAAACGATCGGAGTGATCCATATGCCGCCGATGCGCGAGTTCATGCAGGATGACATGATCATGCAGGATCGGCGGTAGCAGGATCAGCCGCCAGTTGAGGGAAAGCGTCCCAGCCGTGGAGCATGACCCCCACCGCGAGGTCTGGTCGCGGACGCTGACCTGCTGGACTGTCACGCCGACCTGCGCGCTCAGGCGCGCGACCGCCAAGGTCAGCCCCGTCTCGGCCAGCCGGCGGAGGACGCGCACGGCACCAGCCTCGGGGTCGGCGGCAGGTATCACGAGGTTCACTTTGTCTTCGGTTTGCGAGATTCGGATCGCGCCGCGCGCTCCCGGCGCCAGCTCGAGCGCCAACAGACGATCATCCAGCGTCACCCAAGGAAATTTGCGCAGGTGCGAAGTCAGCGAGGCCTGGACCGGACGCGCCTTGGCGAGGACGCGCTCCAACCAAGGCAGGTTATCCTGCAGGAACGCCAAGGCGGAGGCCGGCGTGGCGTGCGGCGGATAGGTCAGGATGACCTTCGGACCGGGCTTGACCGACAGACGGACACGCGTGGTCCGCGCGGAGACGCGGGGCCAAACCGCGATGGGGCGGCCGGCGACATGCACGCTGATGGGGGGATCTTCCGACGCCATACTTAGGCGGGCGAGGTGCGACGCTCGGCTTCGGCGACGACCTCGTTCGTCCGGCGCCGCAGGGCCGAATCGGGATCGACGCCGGCATCGCGACAAGCGGCAATCAGTTCGAAGAGCTTCCGCCCCGCCGTTTCTTCAGTCAAACCTGCGGACTGCGCATCGACCTGGTCAATCGCCACCGTCGCCCCGACGTCGAGCTGCTTCTTGCGGACCTGCTTCCAGACCTCGCGCGCGGTCAGCAACGCATTCAGGGAAGGCGGCAACTCCTTGAAGACGCTGGCCGGCCGGGCGCCCTTCTCCCGGAGCTTGATCTGATCCCACTGCGTGACGACGGCGGCGGCCGAGGCGAGCTTGGCGCCGTCGCCAAAGACATGCGGATGACGCCGGATCATCTTGTCATTCACCTCCCGGGCGACGTCGTCGAAAGTAAACTTACCGGCTTCGGCGGCCATCTGCGCATGGAGCGTAACGTGAAAAAGGAGATCGCCGAGCTCCTCGCGAAGATTGGCGTCGTCGCCGCGGTCGATCGCTTGGAGGACTTCCGCGACTTCTTCGACCAGGCAATCGCACAAGCTAAGGTGCGTCTGTTCGCGGTCCCACGGGCAACCATCGGGTGCGCGGAGACGGGCGGTTGTAGTGAGCAGAAGGTCGATGCCGGGCATGCACAAGATGCAGAAGGCAGGAAGGAACGGAGTCAAAACGATTGCCAGAAGGCCCGGGAGCGCTTGCTTTAGAGCCAGTGGACAAGCTGACCGAAATCATGGACGCCAAGCGCCGGGAAATCGCCCCGTTTGCCCGTGCGGTCACGGACGAGGAGCTGGCGGCCTTCGCCAGTCGACACCAGACGCCCGGTTTTCGCCAGTCCCTGCAGGTCTCCGGACGACTGGCGGTCATCGCCGAGGTCAAACGAGCCTCGCCCAGCGTCGGCCAGATCCGTGAAGGCGTCGACGCCGTCGCCCAAGCACGCGCCTATGCCGCCGCCGGGGCCGACTGCCTTTCGATCCTGACCGAGTCGCAGTATTTTAAGGGCGCCCTCGAGGACCTTATCCACGTCGTGCAGGACCAGCCCAACGGGAAGCGACCCCTGCCCTGCCTGCGCAAGGATTTCATGGTGCATCCCTACCAGGTGCTTGAAGCCGCCCAGGCCGGCGCCCGTTGCGTCCTAATCATCGTGCGCGGTCTCAGCGACCCGGAAATCATCTCGATCCACCGGGCAGCGCGACTGGCCGGTCTCGACACGCTCTTTGAGGTCCACGATGAGGCCGAGCTCGAACGCGCCTTGCGGCACGATCCTGACCTCATCGGCGTCAACAACCGTAACCTGTCCACCTTCCAGATTGATCTATCCTTCGCTGAACGCGTCATCCCGCATATGCCAAAGTCTGTCCTGAAGGTCGCCGAGAGCGGCATCAAGACGGCCGAGGATGCCGCCCGCATGCGGGCCGCCGGCGCGCAAGCGTTGTTGGTCGGCGAATCCCTGATGCGTTCGCCGGATCCGGCAGCGTTGCTGCGGGCGCTGCAAACCGCATGAACGAGGGGCCACTTTCGCCGAATGAGACCCGGGACTTGCTGGCCCGTCTTGCGCATATGCCCAAGAAGTGGCTCGGCCAGAATTTCCTCATCGATGGTAATATCGTCCGCAAGTCACTCGAGCTCGGCGAAGTCAAAGCGGGGGAGACCATCGTCGAGGTCGGGCCAGGCCTCGGCACGCTGACCCGCACCCTGCTCGGCGCCGGCGTCGACCTCTATGCGGTCGAGGCTGACCGGACGATGCACTTCCATTTGACGGAGTCGTTGCTGGCGCGCTTCCCGCAGACGTTCCACCTCAAGGAGGGAGACGCCGTCGACTTCCCCCGCGCCGGTCTCGTCGACCCGACCGACGGCTCTTTCAAGGTCATCGCCAATCTTCCGTATGCGATTTCCACCCCTTGGATGGACGCAATCTGCGCCGGGCCTCACCCGTCGCTCATGGTGCTCATGCTGCAGCGCGAAGCGGCTGAACGCCTGACTGCCGAGGTCGGGACTGGCCATTGGTCCGCCGTGACCGCGCAGGTCCACCTGGCCTTCGAGAAGATCAAGGTCCACCCGGTGCCGGCCCAGTCGTTCAACCCTCCGCCCAAAGTCGATTCGTGCCTGCTCGTGCTGCGCCGCCGACCCGACGCCCGGCGGCTTTCAACCCGGGCCCGTGAGGTCGCCCGTATGCTCTTCACCCAACGTCGCAAGCAGGTCGCCTCCGCCGCCAAGAAGCTGTTCCCGGGCGCCGCCGATGTCACGGCCTGGCTGGGCGAACTCCCGCGCTACGGCTTGACCGGGCTGGCGCGGCCAGAGGCGATTCCCGCTGAAGCCTGGCTGACTCTCTGACGCCAGAGGTTGCTTTCCGGCCCGTCTCTGCTCCTTATTCCGCTATGTCCGTCAAAGTAGGCCTTGTCTCCCTTGGTTGCGCCAAGAACCTGATCGATTCCGAGATCATGATCGGCCACCTGGCCAAGGCCGGCATGTCCATGACGGCCGACGCCTCCGAAGCGGACGTGGTCATCGTGAATACCTGCTCCTTCATCGACGCCTCGAAGCACGAAGCCCTCGAGGCTATTTATGAGATGAGCGACGGCAAGGCCACCGCCCGCAAGAAGGGCCAGAAGCTAATCGTCGCGGGTTGCATGTCCCAGCGCTACCAAGGCGCCCTCCCGGTCGTCGAGGGTGCCAAGGGTCACGTCGAACTACCCAAGGTCGACGCGTTCATCGGCCTCGACCAAGTCACAAACATTGTGCCCGTCATCCATAAGGTCATGGGCGGCGAAGCCGGCATGACCGAGTTCCTCTCCAAGACGACGACCTTCATCCCGGATTTCGACACCCCGCGCTTCCGCCTGACCCCGCGCCACTCCGCGTACATCAAGATCGCCGAAGGCTGCAACCACCCCTGTTCCTTCTGCATTATTCCACGCATCCGCGGACGCCATCGCAGCCGCACGGTCGAATCCGTCGTCAAGGAAGCCCGTCAACTCGTCGCCGAGGGCGTCAAGGAACTCAATCTCATCTCCCAGGACACGACCTATTTCGGCATGGACCGCTGGACCGAGGCCCGCCCCAACCCGCGCAGCAAGGTCGACTCCTCTAAAGGCGAATCGCTCGCCTCGCTGCTCCGCGAGCTCGACCAGATTGAGGGCGATTTCTGGATTCGCCTGCTTTACACGCACCCAGCCCACTGGAGCGACGAGCTCATCGAGACCATCGGCCAGTCCAAGCACGTGGTGCGCTACGTCGACATCCCGCTCCAGCATATCTCCGACCGGATGCTCGGCACGATGCAGCGTGAGACGGACGGCGCTTACATCCGCGACCTGATTGCACGCATGCGCGCCGGTATCCCAGAGCTCGTCATCCGCACCACCTTCATCGTCGGCTTCCCCGGCGAGACCGAAGAGGACTTCACCGAGCTGCTCACCTTCCTTGAGGAGACCAAGTTCGATCGCGTCGGGGTGTTCAAGTATTCCAAGGAAGAAGGCACCAAGGGAGCGAAGATGGATGGTCACCTCTCCGCCGAGGTGAAAGCCGATCGCCACGCCCGCGCCATGCTCCTCCTCCAGCGCCTTTCCAAGCAGCGGGGCGAAGCCTTCGTGGGTCGCCGGCTCCGCGTCCTCGTCGAAAGCCCGGGCGTCGCCCGCAGCGTCGGCGACGCCATGGAAATCGACGGCGTCGTCAAGGTGCCGAAGAAGTTGGCAATCGGCCAGTTCGCCGAGGTGACTGTGACCGGCGCCGAGGAATACGACCTGATTGCTAAGTGATCAGGACTCGACGTCGCGCTCCGGCGCCGCCTCCGCGGAGGCCGCGGCGGCCGGGGAGTCACTGAGCCGGATAAGCGCGTCGAGGGACGAAAAGTGCCGCGTCCAATCGGTCATGTCCGGGATGTCGCCCACGACGGCGGAGAATAACTCACGCTTCTCCTGTTTGAGTTCCTCGATGCGCTCCTCGACGGTGCCGGGGGCGATCATGCGATAGATTAGCACGGGGTTCTTCTGGCCGATACGGTGTACGCGGTCGACGGCCTGGGCCTCGACGGCGGGGTTCCACCACGGATCCATGAGGAAGACGTATTCGGCGGTGTTGAGCGTGATGCCGGTCCCCCCTGCCTTGAGGGAGGCGAGGAACAAGGCGGGGCCCTTGGTCTCCTTGAACTGCTCGACCGGGGCGGAGCGATCCTTGGTCTCGCCGGTCAGCTCGTAGATGGGGAGCGACGGGAGGTCGCGGGCCAGCGCGGATTTCACGCGCTCGATGAGCGAGACGAATTGCGAGAAGACGACCGCCTTGGAGCCGTTGGCGGCAATCTCAGCAAGCTTGGACACCAGCAGCGTGACCTTGCCGGAATGGGCCGAGGGACAGTGCGAATTCTCCGGCAGCAGGCCGGGGTCGCAGCAGACCTGCCGCAGGCGCATGAGCAAGGTAAGCACCGAGGTAGCGTCCTTCGAGAGCAAGGTAGCCAGTTCGCCCGACAGGCCGCTGCCCTGCGTCAGATGCTGATAGAGGGCGCGCTGCTCGTGGGTGAGCGGGCACGGGAGGACGACCTCCATCTTCGGCGGGATATCGGCGGCGACATGACGTTTGAGCCGGCGCAGGATGAAGGGGGAGACCTGCCGGCGCACCTTGCCGAGGGCGACGGAAGCGTCGCGCAGCATCAGACGCTCGAAATGGGCTCGCTTGCCCAGCAGCCCGGGCATTAGGAAACGGAAGATTGTCCAGATATCGGTCGGACGGTTCTCGAGGGGCGTGCCCGTGATCGCGATGCGATGATCAGCCAGCAACGAGACGCAGGTCTGCGTCGTCTTTGACTCCGGGTTCTTGATCGCCTGAGCTTCGTCAAGCACCGCGTAGCCGAAGCGGGTCTTGGGCAGCAGGTCGGCATGGCGGCGCAGTTGGGTGTAACTGGAGATCCAGAGCCGCGCCGTGGGATTTCGCACGAAATCATCGTCGGCGGTTAGCACCGCTGTGCCAGCGGTCATCTCGGGATGGAAACGCTTGATCTCGCCGAGCCAGACGGGGATGACGCTGGCGGGGCAGACGATAAGGGAGCGTTCGCCGGACGGGCGCGAGCTGAGCAAGGCGAGGACTTGCAGGGTCTTGCCGAGACCCATCTCGTCGGCGAGCAGCGGGTGAGCCCCGAGTTCGCACAGTCGGCCGAGCCAGGCGACGCCCTTGGCCTGGTAAGGGCGCAGGTGCGCGGGCAGACAGGTGGAAGGAGTCGGCTCTTGCAGCAATTTATCTTTCCATGCCTTGAGGTCGTCGTTGAGCTTCAGTGCCCCGACCGCAGCGTGGTCGAAGAGCGACAGGAGTAGGTAGCGGGGCACCTCGCCGTCCTTGGCCCGCCAGTCTTCGGAGAAGTCGGCGACCGCGGCGTTATAGGCGACGACGCCCTTGCCTGGCAGGATGACTGGACGTCCGCCGGCCTTGAGCAGCAGTTTCTGCTCATCAGCCAGGAGGCGATGCCCCCCAGCCTTGAGGCGCCAGTTCAGCCGGAAGGTTTTACCGTCGGCCACGGATTCAGCGTCGGCGTCGATGGCGACCTGCAGCTGCTCGTTGCGGAAGATATTGAGGGCATCCTCGCCCACGAGCTTGAAGCGCTTGCGCCAGTCGTTGAGTTCTTCGCGCACGAAACGCTCGATTCGTCCGATGTTGTCAATTGCCCAGGCGCCGGTGGCCTTGCTGTAGACGAACCCCGCGCGGTGCGCTACGGTATTGAAGCGGAAGAGCGTCTGCCTTTGCTCGTCGGAAAGCTCGTCGACTGGGACCGCCCCCGGCCCAAAGCAGTTTAAGGCGTGACCGCCCCGCCCCGCCCAGGCGGCGGAGACCTTGAGCCATTCCGACGTCAATTCGAACGTGACTTGGAGTTTTAGGGAGGCGCGCCCATGAGCGTCCTTGCGTTCCGGCTCCTTGGGTGCCGGGGTCGTCGTCGTGGCGGCGGACTCGTCGATTGCCGGGATCTCATCGGCGATGAGTTCCTCAATCTCATAGATGGATGCGACGGCGAAAGGTGCCCCGTTTTCCTCCTCGGGGAGAGAAGTGCGCCATTCGAGTTTCTTGCCATTGATCTCGATCACCGCGCGCACCGTCTGCGTCTCGGTACGCGTGACCGCTTCGGCATTCTCGATCTTAAGCTCAATCTGCCGGACCAACCCTTCGGTGTAGAGTCGACGCCCTTCAAGCAGATCGGCCTCATTGAAGGCTTCCTCCCATTCATCTGGCAGCGACACGAACCACCGTTCCAGGGCTTCAGTGGAGTAGGAGCGATTAGCCGGACGTGGGGACGACATCGACGGAACTGAATTAAACCTGCCCCGTTTTCCTCTTACAATCCCCAAACTAGGGGAAATATGAGCATCCTCCGAAACGCACAGAGGTGGGTCTGGGCTTGTTAAGCATCACTTCGAGCGTATAAATAAGCCTCACCTTTTTACAGGCATAGAAATGAAACATCTTAGCGTCGGTTCCCGTTGGAATGCGGATCTCGTATCCTCTTATCACGAGCAGTGGACAAAGGACCCCTCGTCGGTGGACGCCGAATGGCGGGCGTTCTTCGAAGGCTTCGAACTCGGCCTAAGTCTCCCGCCAAAGCCCGCCAAGGGCGCCGTACCCGCTGCCACCGGGGTGGATGCCGCCGCCCAATGGAAAGTCCTCGCTGCCATCCAGGCCTACCGGATGCTTGGCCACCAGCAGGCGCGCCTCAACCCGCTCGCCGACCCGATTCCCCACTTCGAGCTGACGGAAAAGGCGCTCGGCCTCGACGGCATCCCGGCGGACCGTGTCTTTCACACCGGTGATTTCCTCGGCGGTAAGTCGCTCCCGCTCGGCGAGATTGTCGCCCAGCTGAAATCCATCTACTGCTCGCCCATCGGCGTCGAATTCACCCACATCCAGAACGGCGAACGGCGTCGCTGGCTACAGGAGCGCGTCGAAGCCTGCGGCCTGCGGCCCGCCTATGCCGAGGTCGACCGCCGGCGCTTCTTGCGCACGATCGTGCAGGCGGAGCAGTTCGAACGTTTCCTCCATAAAACCTTCGTTGGTGCTAAGCGCTTCTCCGTCGAAGGTGGCGAAGTCATGCTCGCCGCCCTCGATCAGGTCATCACCCTCTCCCCACGCCTCGGCGTGAGCGACCTCATCATCGGCATGGCCCATCGGGGGCGCCTCAACGTCCTCGTCAACATCTGCGGCAAGAAGTCCGAGGTACTCTTCGCCGGCTTCTCGGAAAACCATGTGCCGGATACCACCCACGGCGACGGCGACGTGAAGTATCACCTCGGCTATGCCGGCGCCCGTCTCGTCGATGGTAAGGAGGTTAGCATCACGCTGGCTTACAACCCCAGTCACTTGGAAGCGGTCAATCCCGTCGTGCTTGGGCGGACCCGCGCACTCGTCGACCTTCAAGGAGGCGGCGACCGCGCGAAGGCCCTGCCGATTCTGCTGCACGGCGACGCCGCCTTCGCCGGCCAGGGCGTAGTCATGGAAACGCTCAACCTTGCCGAGCTCAAAGGCTATCAGGTCGGGGGTACACTACACCTCGTGAGCAATAACCAAGTTGGCTTCACCACCGATCCGGACGAGTCCCGGACGGGCCGCCATTGCACCGAGATCGCCAAGTTCACCGAAGCACCTGTCCTGCACGCCAACGGCGACGACCCCGATGCCGTGCTGCTCGCCACCGAGATCGCCCTCGAGTATCGTCAAAAGTTCGCCGCCGATGCGGTCGTCGACATCGTCTGCTACCGTCGGTACGGCCACAACGAGGCCGATGAACCGGCCTTCACGCAGCCGATGCTCTATAAAGAAATCGCGGTCCACCCGTCCGTTGCCGAACTCTACGCCGCCCGCCTTACCGAATGCGGTTCGGCGCCGGACGGCGAGTTGGTCGCGCTACGTAACGAGTTCGACATCCTGCTCAACTCCGCCCTGACGCGCGCCCAGGCCGCGCTCGCCGTCGAAATCGAGGAGCGGAAGAAGACCCCCATCGGAGTCCGCCCGTTCCAGTCTCCTTACACGCATTCGGTCGACACCTCCACTCCGCGCTCGATCCTCGACAAGGTCGCCCCGGTCTTGTGGCAACTCCCGCCAGACTTCTCCCCCAACCCCAAGATTCGGCGCCAGCTTGAGGCCAAGGCCGAGGCCTATAAGTCCGGGCTCAACATCGACTGGAGCCTTGGCGAGGGGCTGGCCTTCGCTTCCCTGCTCGCCGAAGGCTACCCGGTCCGCCTATCCGGGCAGGATTGCGAACGCGGCACTTTCTCCCACCGGCACGCCGTGCTGCATGACCCGGCTAATGACGCGGAGTATTGTCCGCTTGGCTCCATCGCCGGCGCCGAGATCGAGCTCGTGAACTCCACGTTGTCTGAATACGCCATCCTTGGCTTTGATTACGGCTACTCGCTCGAGGCCCCGGATGCGCTCGTGGTCTGGGAGGCGCAGTTCGGCGACTTCGCAAACGGCGCGCAGATCATCATCGACCAGTTCATCGCCTCCGCAGAATCGAAATGGGGCCAGACCAGCGGGATTGTGATGTTGCTTCCCCACGGCTACGAAGGCCAAGGTCCCGAACACTCCTCCGCCCGGGTCGAACGTTTCTTGCAGCTCTGCGCCGAAAATAACCTGCAGGTCGTCCAGCCTTCCACCCCGGCCCAGCTTTTCCACGTGCTGCGCCGACAGGTGAAGTCCGAGCACCGCAAACCGCTCGTGGTGATGACCCCCAAAAGCCTCCTCCGGCTCAAGGCCTGCGTCAGCTCTCTGGAAGACTTCACCGCGGGCAGGTTCCACTCCGTACTCACGGACGCTGCGCCCGCCGCCAAGACGGAACGGCTCCTCATCTGCTCCGGTAAGGTCTACTTCGAGCTCCTCGCCGAACGCGAGGCTCGCAAGGACACGCGCACGTCCATCATCCGACTTGAGCAGTTCTACCCCTTCGATCGTGAAGCGCTCGCCAAGGTTCACGCGGCCCTGGGGTCACCGACCAAAGTCGTCTGGGTCCAGGACGAGCCTAAGAATATGGGGGGCTGGTCCTTCGTCGCCGAACAAATCGAGACCACCCTCGGCCTCCGACCCATCTTCGCTGGACGCGATGCGGCCGCCTCCCCGGCGGTCGGCTCGCTCTCGGTCCACCGAATCGAACAGGCGGATGTTCTGAAGCAGGCCTTTACCGCCTAAGTGCCGACAGTAGCCGGCTTTCTTTGGGCGGCAGTACCCCCTACTACCCCCATTTCTGGTGGTCAATGTCAGCTGGCGGGGTCATTTACCCGTTGAAACGAGCCCGAATGGCGACCAAGGTTCGACCTACTCAATTTACATGGCCGTCGAAGTCAAAATCCCACCCATGGGTGAATCCATCACCGGGGGCCTCCTCGCCGCTTGGTTAGTCAAAAACGGCGATACCGTGCGGAAAGGGCAGCCCCTCTTCTCCTACGAAACCGACAAGGTGACCTCCGAGGGTACCGCCGAGGTTGATGGCAAAATCACCCTTGGCGTCGCAGCCGGCACCGAAGTCCTCGTCGGCCAGGTGGTCGCCTCGATTGAAGCAGGCGCCGCAGGGAATGCGCCGTCCGCCCCGGCGCCAGCCGCCCAGCCCGCCCAGACTGCGGCCGTCCAGGCCAAGCCAACGACAAAGTCCGCCCCCCTCATCGTCAAATCTGGCGCCGCGGCTGAGCTCTCTCCTTCCGTCCGTCGTCTCTTCGCTGAAACTGGCCTCGACCCCGCTGGACTCGCTGGCACCGGCAAAGCTGGTCGAGTGACTAAAGGTGACATGCTCGCCGCCCTCGCCGGCCAGACGCCGATCTTCTCCGCCCCGCCCGTCGCGGTAGCGGCACCCGCCACCACCTCGACCGCCGTAGCGGCCGCCCCCGCTCCCGCCGCCATCCCCTCCCGGGACGGACGCACATCGCGCAAGCGCCTATCTCCATTGCGCCGCAAGATTGCCGAGCGCCTTGTTCAGGCGAAGACCGAGACCGCGATGCTCACGACCTTCAACGAGGTCAACATGGCGCCGGTGATGGAACTACGTAAACGTCACGGCGAGGATTTTCTCAAGAAATACGGGGTTAAACTTGGCTTCATGTCTTTCTTCGTGAAGGCGGCTGTCCAGGCGATGAAGGAAGTCCCCGCGATCAATGCGCAACTCGACGGCGACGAAGTCATCGAGAACCATTTCTATGACATCGGCGTGGCCGTCGGTACCGATAAAGGCCTCATGGTCCCCGTCGTCCGCGACTGTGACCAGCTCAACTTTGCCGGCATCGAAAAGGCGATCGGCGACTTTGGTAAACGCGCCCGCGACGGCAAAATCCAGCTCCCTGAACTCCAAGGCGGCGTCTTCACCATCTCGAACGGTGGTATCTACGGCTCGATGCTCTCGACGCCAATTCTCAACCACCCGCAGGCCGCCATCATGGGTCTGCATAACATCGTCGAACGCCCCGTCGTCGAGCACGGCCAAGTCGTAATCCGCCCGATCATGTATCTCGCGCTGTCCTATGATCACCGGCTCATCGACGGCAAGGAAGCCGTGACCTTCCTCGTCAAGGTACGCCAATCCATCGAAGACCCGCAACGCCTGCTGTTCGGCGTCTAAACTCTCCCTCCCACTCCCTCCCGCAATGTCTCAATTCGATCTCGTCGTAATCGGCTCCGGCCCTGGTGGCTATGTCGCCGCCATCAAAGCCAGCCAGCTGGGCCTCAAGGTGGCCCTCGTGGAGAAGGACAACACCCTCGGCGGCACCTGCCTCAACGTGGGCTGCATCCCATCCAAAGCCCTGCTCCACTCCACGGAAGTCTACCACCAGGCGATGCACGGCAAGAAGCACGGGCTGGTCGGCGCGGAGAAACTCTCTTTCGACGTATCCGCGATGCTCGCGAACAAGGACAAGGTCGTCGCCCAGCTCAACATGGGCGTCGGCGCGCTCCTCAAGAAGCGTGACATCGAAGTAGTCCGTGGCCTCGGTCGTCTCGCCAAGCCCGGTGAGGTGCTGGTCCGCTCCACCGCGGGCGACCGCACGCTCGAAACCAAGAATATCCTGATCGCCACTGGCTCCGTCCCGATTGAGCTCCCGTTCATGAAGTTCGACGGCGAGACCGTCATCTCCTCCGACCACGGTATCGCGCTCAAGTCCGTGCCCGCCAAAATGGTGGTCGTCGGCGCCGGCGCCATCGGCCTCGAGCTTGGTTCGGTCTGGGCGCGCCTCGGCTCCCAAGTTACGGTCGTCGAGATGCTTACCGCCATCGGCGGTCCTTCCTATGATGCCGACGTCGCGAAAGCGGCCCAGGGCGCCTTCGAGAAACAGGGCATCAAGTTCGAGCTCGGCGCCAAGGTGACCGGCGTCAAGAAGCTCGCCGATGGCTCCGCCCTCACGGCCGAACGCGACGGCAAGCCCCTCGAATTCTCCGCCGATAAGATCCTCGTCGCCGTCGGCCGTAAGGCCAACACCTCTGGCCTCGGCGCCCAGGAAGCCGGGCTCAAGCTCGACGAACGCGGACGCGTCATCATCGACGCTCACTACCAGACCAATCTACCGGGCGTCTACGCCATCGGCGACGTCGTCGCCGGCCCCATGCTCGCGCACAAGGCCGAGGACGAAGGCGTCGCCGTCGCTGAAAATCTCGCCGGTAAGCCTGGCCACGTGAACTACGGCATCATCCCTGGCGTCATCTACACCGATCCGGAAGTCGCGTGCGTGGGCCTTTCCGAGTCCGAGGCCAAGGCGAAGAATATCGATGTGGCCATCGGCAAGTTCCAACTGGCCGGCAATGGTCGCGCGATCGCCTCAGACTGCACAACCGGTTTCGTCAAGATCGTCGCCTGCGCCAAGACCGACAAACTCCTCGGCGTCCAGATGGTCTCCCGGGGCGCCTCGGAGATGATTGCCGCCGCCTGCGCCCACATGGAATACGGCGGCAGCGCCGAAGACGTGGCGCGGACGTGCTTTGCCCACCCGACCGTCAGCGAATCCTTCAAGGAAGCCGCGATGGCCGTCAGCAAGATGAGCATTCACTCGCTCTGAAGCGGAGACCTCCTTATCGCACGAAAGGGTGCGAATAATACCCCCTCTGAGCGGCCGTCCCTCCCAAACGAGAGGAAGGCGTCGATTGAAAATGCAGGGGCCAGGCTTGCCACGGCACACGGATGAACTGACTGCCGTTGCTTCCTTCCGGACCTGGCGGGATTCGTCGGCCACCCATTGCATGGGGCCTGGCTTACCAATCTGTATGCCTACCGACTCCGTTCTTTTCAATCCTCAACTTAACCCCTAAGCATTCCCTCTCCGATGGCTGAAATCCCGAAATCCTACGAGCCCCAAGGGGTCGAACAGCAGTGGTATGACCGCTGGGTAGAGGCCGGCTGCTTCCGGGGCAAGGTCGACCCGACCCGTGGGGCGTTCGCGGTCATGATCCCTCCACCCAACGTCACGGGGGTCCTCCACATGGGACATCTGCTCAATAACACGCTGCAGGATATCATGGTTCGCCGGGCCCGTCAGGAGGGAAAATCGGCCCTCTGGTTGCCCGGCACCGATCACGCTGGCATCGCCACCCAATCCCGCGTCGAGAAGGAGCTCAAGCAGAAGGAAGGCAAGACGCGCCATGACCTCGGTCGTGAAAAATTTATCCAGGTCGCCGCCGATTGGCGCGACAAGCATGGCGGCATCATCCTCGGCCAGCTCCGTAAGCTCGGTGCATCCTGCGACTGGGACCGGACGGTGCACACGCTCGACGCCGGCTATTCCCAAGCGGTCCTCCAGACGTTCGTCACCCTCTACGAACGCGGCTACGTCTACCGCGGCAAGCGCATGGTCAATTGGTGTCCAGTCTCGCAGACCGGCCTCTCCGACGAAGAAGTAATCATGAAGCCCTCCAAGGGCTCGCTCTACCGGATGCGCTACGAGGTCGCCGAGCTCCCCGGCACCTATCTCGAGATCTCGACCACACGCCCCGAGACCATCCCGGGCGACGCCGCCGTCGCGGTCCACCCCGAGGACGAACGCTACCAGCATCTCATCGGCAAGCACGTCTGGCGTCCCTTCCCGCGCGCCCAGATCCCGATCGTCGGCGATACTGCAGTCGAGAAGGCCTTCGGTACGGGCGTCCTAAAGGTCACTCCAGCGCATGACCGCACCGACTTCGATATCGGTAAGCGGCACGACCTACCGGTCCTCGACGTGATGAACCCCGATGGCACGATGAACGCGGCGGCAGGCCCGCTCGCCGGCGTGGAGCGTTTCAAGGCCCGGGCGCTGGCCGAAAAGCTCCTCGAAGAACTCGGGGCACTGGTGAAGACGGAACCCTACGAGAACAACGTCGGCTATTCCGAACGGGCCGATGTGCCCATCGAGCCTCGCCTCAGCGAACAATGGTTCATCCGCTATCCGAAGGTCGACGAGGCCAAACGCGCCGTCACGGCGGGCATCATCAAGTTTCACCCGGAACGCTGGACCAAGACCTATCTGCACTGGCTCGAAAACATTCAGGACTGGTGCGTCAGCCGTCAGCTCTGGTGGGGGCACCGCATCCCGGTCTGGTATCGCAAGGGCGCCGATCGTAACGACCCGCGCAACCTTCACGTCTCCCTGACCGCCCCGGGTGACGCGGCCGCTTGGGAACAGGATCCCGACGTGCTGGATACCTGGGCCTCCTCTTGGCTCTGGTGCCTCGCGACCATCGGCTGGCGCAAGCCCGGGGAGACGAACGAAGAGCTCAAACATTGGTATCCGACCGGCGCCCTCGCGACCGGCCCCGACATCATTTTCCTCTGGGTGGCCCGCATGATTATCGCCGGACTCGAACTGCACGGACCCGAGAAGAAGACTCTGACCGACGACGAGATTCGCCAGCGCGTTCCATTCCGGCGGGTCTACTTTAACGGTATCATCCGCGATAAGCTCGGCCGCAAGATGTCCAAGTCCCTCGGCAACTCCCCTGAACCCCTCGATCTCATCGCGAAGTTCGGCGCCGACGGACTGCGGTTCGGCCTGCTGTCCATCGCCCCCAAGGGCCAGGACATCCTGTTTGACGAAGATCGCGTCGGCCAAGGACGTAACTTCTGCAACAAGCTCTGGAACGCCGCCCGCTTCCGCCAGATGTCCGGCCCGATGGCCGATAACTCGACGCTCGCCGCCGTGGTCGTTCGCCTCAACCCCGCGCAGCTCGACGATGATGACTACGCCATCCTGCAAGGCCTCGCCGAGCTGACCGACGGCACGACCAAGCACCTCGACGAACACGAGTTCACGGCCTACGCGCAAGGTCTCTACGCCTTTTTCTGGGGTGACTTCTGCGACTGGTATGTCGAAGCCTCCAAGGTCCGCCTCAAGGACCCCGCCCTCGTGGGCAACTGCCTCGCGGTGCAGGATCTCGTCCTCCGCCAGTTCCTTCTGTTGCTTCACCCCGTAGCCCCGTTCATTTCCGAAGAGCTCTGGCATCTGCTGGGTTACGGACCCGAGCAGGATTTCATCCAGAACCACCATACGGGCTCGGGCGGCGACCTGCTCCGCGTCCTCCGTGAGCACAGCATCAAGCTGAGCGCTGCCAAGGTCGGCGACGTCGCCCTGCTCCGCGAGTTTGTCGCCTCGGTCCGCGGGCTCAAATCCCAGGCTAACCAAGCCACCCGGCGCGACGCAGTCATCACGGTCGTCGCCAAGGATGCCACGGCCAAGAAAATCCTGCAGGCCAACCGCGACAAACTTAGCAATATGGCCGGCCTCGCCGAGATTGCCTTCGCCGATGACGCCGGTGACCGCACCGGGGTGCTCACCGCGCTGGGCACGGTGATGCTCGAACTCTCCGGGTCGGTCGACGTCGCTGGCGAGAAGGTCCGTCTGGGCAAGGAACTCGCCAAGCTCGAACAGGCGGTCGCCGCCGGCGAGGCCAAACTGACCAATGAGGCGTTCGTCTCCAAGGCCCCGCCGAAGATCCTCGATGGCGCCCGCAAGCAGCTCGACGAAGCCAAGGCCAAGCGCGACGAGATTGCGCGCATGCTCACCACGCTCGGCTAAGATGATCCACACCCGGCTACACTCCAACAAGCAATCCGCTGCGCAGGCGGTCGCCCGGGAGATAGCCGACCTGATTAAGATACGCTCGAAATCGGGCAAGCCGACCGTGCTGGGGCTGGCCACGGGCTCCACGCCGCTCCCTCTCTACGCCGAACTGATCCGCCTCCATCGCGAGGAGGGCCTGAGCTTCCGCTCGGTCCTTACGTTCAACCTCGACGAATATGAGGGCCTCGGCGCCGACCACCCGCAGTCCTATCGCTTCTTTATGGAAGCGAACCTGTTTCGCCACCTCGACATCCCCGCGGCGAACATCCGCATCCCCGACGGGTTGGCGAAAGACGCGGCCCGCCATTGCGCCGACTACGAGGCGGCCCTCCGCGACGCCGGTGGCCTCGATTTGCAGATCCTCGGCATCGGCCGCAACGGGCACATCGGCTTCAACGAGCCGCCCTCCGCCATCGACAGCCGGACCCGCCGGATCACCCTCGACGCGCTCACGCGCCGGGATAACGCAGTCTTCTTCGGCGATTCCACCCAGATTCCGCAAGGCGCACTCACGATGGGCGTCGCCACCATCCTCGAGGCGCGCCGGGTGGAGCTCCTCGCCTTCGGCGAAGGCAAGGCGGAGATCGTCGCCCGCGCCCTCAACGAAACCCCTTCCGCCGTCTGCCCGGCGACGTGGTTGCAACACCACCCTGCCTGCACTTTCCACCTCGACGCGGCCGCCGCCAGGGACCTCTGACACCGAAGATGGACGTCACCCCGCGCCATCGCTCCGTCATCGACCCTGGATTATTGCCCGCGGCCCTCTGGACCCGTGCCTACCTTCGCCGTTGCGACACCACGGCGGGATCTTCGGACCTGACGATTGCGCTCCGGCGGGCAACTGGCGCGACTTCGCTCTACCAGACGCAGGTATTGGCCCCCGGGATAGATGACGTCGCGACCTACTTCCATGTCGAACGCACGGTGAAGTTCCTACTCTGGTCTCGCGGCGGCGCCGAGGTCCTACTCAGCGGCGCGCAAGCGGCTCCGCTTTGCGCCAAACTCCAAGCCGACTATGCCGTCCGGGGTCCGCGCGCATTCGACGCAGACTTCTTTCGCAAGGTCTTCGCGCGGCCGTTGACCTTCTCGACCGCGCCGAAAATCGAGACGTCCGCGGCCGGCGATGCCCGCCTCCCGCGCGGCCGCCACCTCGATGGCTGTCGTATCGGTTTCGACCTCGGGGGCTCCGACCGAAAATGCGCCGCGCTCATCGACGGTAAGGTGGTGTTCTCTGAAGAAGTGAAGTGGGATCCCTACTTCCAGACCGACCCCCGCTACCATCTGGAGGGTATCCGCGCCTCGCTTGCGCTCGCCGCCCGCCACCTGCCGCGCGTCGACGCCATCGGGGGCTCCGCGGCCGGCATCTATGTCGACAACCAGGTGCGCATCGCCTCACTCTTCCGTGGTGTCACGGATCCGCAGGTCTTCGACGCCCAAGTCAGGAATATCTTCGTGGATCTCGCCCAGGAGCATGCCGTGCCCTTCGAGGTGCTCAATGACGGCGATGTCACCGCATTGGCGGCGTCGATGTCGCTCGGTCGTAACGCTGTCCTCGGCGTCGCCATGGGCACCAGCGTCGCCGCAGGCTACATCGACCCGGCAGGTGACCTCACCGATCGGCTCAGCGAGCTGGCCTTCGTGCCCATCGATTTTCGTCCGGACGGACCCGTCGACGAATGGTCGGGCGACCGCGGGTGCGCAGTCCAGTATTTCAGCCAGCAAGGAGTGGGACGGCTGCTGCCTTTGGCCGGCATCATCCTGCCTCCTTCGCTGAAACTCCCCGAGCAGCTCGAGGAACTCCAACGCCTCATGCTCGCCCGCGATCCACGCTCCCGCCTCGTCTACGAGGCCATCGGGATTGCCTTCGGCTACGCGATTGCCCACTTCGCGAGCTTCTACGAGCTAGACTGCCTCCTGATTATGGGCCGCGTCACGTCCGGCCCAGGCGGGTCGGTCATCATCGAACAGGCCAACCAAGTCCTGCAGGACGAATTCCCCGAACTTCGCATCGACCTCATCGTGCCAGATGAGAAAGATAGGCGTCATGGTCAGGCTATCGCAGCCGCCTCCCTCCCCTCCCTTCGCTGATGATCCCCCTCAACCCTCAAGCGCGCCTCATGGTTCCGGACGGGATGGACGGACCCGCGGCCCTCCGCCGGACGACCCACCTCGGCATCGGCGCCCATCAAGACGACCTGGAATTCATGGCCTTCCATGGCATCCTCGCCTGCTACGACAGCGCCGACCGTTGGTTCGGCGGCGTGACCGTCACCGACGGACGCAGTAGCTCGCGCGCGGGGCCGTTCAAGGATTGGACCGATGCCCAAATCGCCGCCGAACGTATTCGCGAGCAGGAAGCCGCGGCCGTCATCGGCCAATATGCCTTCATGGCCCAACTGGGCTTCGACAGCGCCGCCGTCCGCGCCGCCGGGCAATCCGCCGTCCGCGACGACCTCCGCCACCTACTCGAAATGGCCCGCCCCGAGACCGTCTACCTCCACAACCTCGCCGACAAACACGACACCCACGTCGGCTGCGCGTTGCGCTCCCTTGAGGCCATCCGGCAGCTACCCAAAGCCGAGCGCCCCCAGCGGGTCTACGGCTGCGAGGTCTGGCGCGACCTCGACTGGCTGGTCGATAACGAGAAGAGCACCCTGCCGGTCTCGGCCCGCCCCGAGCTCGCCCGCGCGCTCAACGAGGTTTTCGCCACGCAGATCGCCGGCGGCAAACGTTACGACCTCGCCGTCCTTGGTCGCCGTGCCGCCAACGCGACCTTCGGCCATGCCCATGCCTCCGACCAAGAAACCGCCGTGCAATGGGCGATGGACCTCACCCCGCTTGCCTTGGACGACGATCTCGATCCGCTCGCCTATGCGACCGGCTTTATCGACCGGCTCAAGGCCGACGTCGCCGCCCGCCTCCGCCGTTTCCTCTGACCATGAAGCCCACCCTCCTTGTCCTCGCCGCTGGCATGGGTAGCCGCTATGGTGGTCTCAAGCAGATCGATCCGATGGGCCCATCCGGCGAAACCATCCTCGACTACTCGGTCTTCGACGCCCTCCGCGCTGGCTTCGGCCAGGTGGTGTTCATCATCCGGCCCGACTTTGAGCAAGATTTTCGTGAGCGTATCGCGGCGAAATTCGCTGGCCGCATCGACGTCGGTTTCGCCTTCCAGACCATCGACCAGCTCCCCGGCGACTTCACCGTCCCGGCTGGTCGCGAGAAACCCTGGGGGACAACGCACGCGATTCTCTGCGCCCGCGACGCCGTCCATGCTCCCTTCGCCGTGATCAATGCCGATGATTTCTACGGACGTGATTCCTACGCCACGCTCGGCCGCTATCTCGCGACCCTCTCCCCAGCGTCGACGGCATATGCGATGGTCGGCTTCACGCTAAAGAACACCCTGTCCGACCATGGCACCGTCGCCCGCGGAGTCTGCCGGACAGATGCGTTCGGTAAACTGACCGACATCCAGGAACTGCTGAAGATTGCCCGGCTTCCCCTCGGCGCGGAGAACCATGGCGAAGATGGTGCGGTCACGCCTCTCACGGGCGAAGAACCAGTCTCGATGAACATGTGGGGGTTCACGCCCGCAATCTTCCCCCAGTTAGAGGCTGATTTCCGCGCCTTCCTTACGGCCAAAGGGGCGGAGATGAAAAGCGAAGCTTATATCCCGATGTCCGTCGGCAACCTCGTCCGCGGCGGTCAGGCCACGTGCCAGGTCCTGCGTTCCGATTCGACTTGGTTCGGCGTGACCTACCGGGAGGACAAGCCGCTGGTCCAAGCCAGCATCGCTGGGCAGGTCGCCAGCGGCGCCTACCCGGCCAACCTTTGGAAATGACGATGACCGTCGCCGGAAAAGAGGTCCTCGGCATCGCTCGCGCATTCGATTTCACCGGCGAAATCCTGCAGGCCCCGCCTTACGGCAGCGGACACATCAATGACACTTTCAAGGTGGAGGTGAAGGCTTCTTACGGGCCAACCCATTTCCTGCTCCAGCGCATCAATCACCAGGTCTTCCGCCAGCCAGATGAACTCATGGCCAATATCGAACGCGTCTGCGCCCACGCCTACGCCAAACTACAGCAGGCCGGCGTGCCCGATGCCGAACGCCGCTGCCTTCGCCTGATTCCGACCCGGTCCGGTAAGTCCTGGCTCGTCGATGCCACCGGTAACCGCTGGCGCTGCTACCATTTCATTGAGGGTGCGACCGGCCATGACGTAATCCGTACGCCCACCCAGGCCCAAGCGGCGGCGCGATCGTTTGGCGCCTTCCAAGCTTTGCTGGCCGATCTGCCGGGCGGCCGCCTCAACGAGACCATCCCAGACTTCCATCATACGCCCTCCCGCTATGCCCGTCTCCTGCAGGCCTTAGCCCACGATCGACATGGTCGAGCGGCGGCCGCCGTCCCCGAGATCGCCTTCGCGCTCGCCCGAGGGCAGGAGGTATCGGTGGTCGTAGACGCCTTGCGCACCGGCGAACTGCCCGAGCGTGTCACGCACAATGACACGAAGCTGAACAATGTCTTGCTCGACGACGTCACGCAAGAAGGCGTCTGCGTGATCGACCTCGACACAGTGATGCCCGGCTCGGCGCTCTATGATTTTGGGGACCTCGTTCGCACTTCTACCTCGCCCGCCGCCGAGGACGAAACCGACCTCGCCAAGATTCGAATGCAATTTCCGATGTTCGAAGCCCTCGTTCGAGGCTACCTGAGCTCCGCCGGCGGCTTCCTTACGCCGCGGGAAAAGAGCCTCCTGCCTTTCGCCGGCAAGCTCATCACCTTCGAGATCGGCCTGCGTTTCCTCACCGACTGGCTGGAAGGCGACACCTACTTCAAAATCACGCGACCCACCCACAACCTCGACCGCGCCCGTACCCAATTCAAGCTGGTCGAATCCATTGAAGCCCAGCTGCCCGCCATGCAGGCTTGCGTCGACCGCGCATGAGTAAGCGTATCCTCATCACCGGCGGCGCGGGATTTATCGGCTCCCACTTGGTCCGGCATTTCGTGGGCCAAGCCGAAGTCACAGTCCTCGACGACCTGCGCGGCGGCAGCGAACGTAACCTGCAAGGCGTGGCCTGTCGCTTTCTGCGCGGCTCGATCCTCGACGAGACCGTCCTGCGGCAAGCCGCCGCAGGCGCCACCGAGGTCTACCATCTTGCCGCCATGGTCTCGGTCCCTGAGTCCGTCGCCAAGCCGGCCGAATGCGCCGAGCTCAACACCGAGGGTACCCGACGCGTGCTCGCCGCCGCCCTGGCCGCTGGCGTCCAGAAGGTCGTCCTTGCGTCGTCTTCCGCCATCTACGGAGATAATCCTACGGTCCCGAAGCATGAGTCGATGCCGCCGGAGCCGAAGTCGCCCTACGCCGCGACCAAGCTCGCCGCTGAGCACCTGCTGGCTGAATATGAGCGCACCCATGGCCTCGGCGCCACGGCCCTACGCTTCTTCAACGTCTTCGGTCCGAGGCAGGACCCACTCTCGCCCTACGCCGCCGCAGTGCCCATCTTTATTGCCCACGCCCTCCGCAATGAGCCCATCGGTATCCACGGCGACGGTGGCCAGACCCGAGACTTCATCCACGTGACCGATGTCGTCAGCGCCCTTGCCTTCGCCGGCCGTACCGCGTCGATGAAAGGCACCTACAACGTCGGTTATGGAGAAAGCCAGTCCATCCGCGCGCTGGCGGAGGCGATCATCGAGCTGACAGGCTCGCGTTCTCGGATTGAGCATCTTCCCGTCCGCGCCGGCGATGTGCGCCATTCGGTCGCCTCGACCGAGAGGCTGCGGTCAGCGGGCTGGCAACCTTGCTCGTCCTTCCGCGCCGGCCTCGCGGAGACGATTGAGCACTTCCGCGGCCTCAGGGCGTGACGACCAACGTCGTGCGCAGGAGCTCCTCCTGACCGTCGTTGAGGTTCAGCCAGAGGTCGTAGGTTCCGGCTGCCGGCAAACGCAACCGGAAGGAGAGGGTCGGATTCGGCGCATACTCCCCGCCCTCCAGCGTAGGATGCATGTGGGCATAGCCGGCCAGCCGGCGCTCGGCGGAAAAGACGACCGCATGGCCCAAGGCACCCATGATCGGCAGCAACTTGAGCGGCTTACCTTCGGGACCAGAAAGCTGCACGCGCAAGGTGGCCGAGTCTCCGGCCCTGAGCGTGGAGGCTTCCATCGAGATGATGGCGTTACGCCCCGGAACGATGGGGGTGACCGCGGAACCCATCGCCTTGATTTCCGTCTGGGCCAGCATCACGCGCGAGGTGCGCACGTCGGCGAAATCGACATAGGCCTCGAGGTCCGTGCCGCGCAGTCGCGCGGGGACATCGAAACGCCAGAAACCGTCGTCGCCCGGCACCGGGTGGAGATGCGCATAGGCCCGAACGCCGCCCACTTGGCGCAGATGCAGGTGCACTTTCTGCGTGTGGGACACCGCTACTTCGTGCGCGTAATAAGGGTGCCCGTCCTCCTTGAACAAGCGCAGCTCTCCCTGAGCGCCATCAGCGGAAAGCCCGATCTTTAATTCGACGGGAAAGCGGAGCCCCTTCGGTGAATAAAAATTGGCCTCTTCGTTGAGACCGCAGAACTGCACCCCCTCCACGACGATGGGCTGGTGGTCGGCATGCAAGAAAGCACACTGAGTATCAGGCAAGGCGCGCAGCCCGAAAAAACCGGCCACCGCGAGCAAGGTAATGAGCAAGGTCTGTCGCTGAGACGTCATCGGGATTTCGTCCCAGCGGTGCCGGCAAGCTTAAGCAGGCGCTCCGCGACAGCGACGGCGTCGAAGGAAGCACCCTCGTTGCGGTAGGTGATTCGGCCTTCGGGGCTGATCACGATGAGTGCGGCGTTATGCACGATGGTTCCATCTTCCCGCAGGGTCTGGATTCCGTAATGACGCATCAGGTCCTTGATCTGGCCGACGTCACCAGTGAGGAAACGATGACGTGCATGATCGATGCCATAGCCGTTGGCGTAAGCCCGCAATTGGCCCGGCGTGTCGGTCTCGGGATCGAAGGTGATTGTCAGCAACCGGATGCCGGCCGCGGCAGGGTCTTGGGCGAGTTGGTCGCCCAAGGCCTTCATGCTGGCGGTCGCAGCCGGGCACATGCGAGCGACACGGCAAGTCGTGAAGATGAAATTGAGCGCGATGGCGTGTCCGAGGAAATCCTTCTTTAACACCAATCGGCCGTCCTGGTCCCACAGGGCCATGTTGGGCATCAGCTCGTTGGGCATCCGGGTGACCACCCGGCCTTTGTCGACCGTCTCGCGGCGCAGCACGTCGGTGACCTCGGCCACGCGACGCAGTTCTTCCGGATCGGCCGAGACGACGCCCCGAGCCCCCGTTTCGCCGCCTTCGGCGACAGTTTCGTAGCGGACCAGACGACCGACCCAGCCGATCTGGCGATCGCCTTCGTAGAAACGGCGCGACTGGACAACGCCCTTACCGTCGGCAGGCAGGATCTTCGCCCACCCATCGGCGGAGACGGACTCCACCCGTCCGGTCTCCGTGGCGGCAGAGAGCCCGGCGAAGGCCAGTAAGAGCGACAGGATGCGGGTCATGTTCAAAGGTGTTCGCCAGAAGGACCAAGGAGCAGGTCAATCATGCCATGTCGAACACCTTGGTGAGAAAGATGGAACGCTTCGGCCCCCGTGAGGTCGGCCAGCACGCAAAGGGTGATTAGGGCCGCCGGCATGATATCGGCACGGTCGGCCGGGATGCCCGGTATCGTCAACCGACCAGCCAGATCGGTCGCGCACATCCGGTCGCGGAGTTCGCGGATGCGCAGTATCGGCAGCCGACCCCCGGCCGGCGGCTCGCCTAAGGCCTCGAGGTGCAGGGCAATCGCGGCGAAGACGCCGCCCGCGCCGACAATCAGGAACTTCTCGGCGGCGGCCGCCGGGATCACGGTCTGCAGGGAGGAGAGCAGATGCGTGCGGATCGAGAGCTGGTCGAGCTCGTCCACTGGGCCCTGCCCACCACGAAGGAAACCATGGGTCAAGCGGACCGAGCCCAAGGGGAAACTGCGGGCGAGCACGCAACGCTGACCGCGCAGGATCGAGACCTCCAGACTGCCGCCGCCGAGGTCGAAGGAGAGAATATCGGCATAGGCCTGGTAGGCAGGATCGGCGCGGACGCCCGCCGCCGCCAGCCGGGCTTCCACCTCGCCTGAGACAATCGTCAGCGGCACGCCGGTCGTCGACTCCACCTCGCGAGCAAAATCCTGACGGCTGACCGACTCACGGACAGCGCAGGTAGCGAGCACGCAGCACCGCGTGGCTCCCAATGAACGAGCGAAGGCCAGCAGACGGCCGATGGCCGCGACCGCCTCGGCGCGCGCCTTCGGGGCGAACGGTTCCGCCGGACCACCCTCGGGTTGAAGCCGGACGGCCTCGGACTTACGGGCGAGCTCGCGACGGTCGGCGATGGCCACGACGGCGACCTTGATAGAGTTGGAGCCTACGTCGACGACGGCGATGGCGGACATGTTCAGAAATAGAGTTGGCCTTTGAGGCCGCCGAAGAAATGGGCGGCTTCCTGGGTTTCAAATTCCTTCGTGCGCACCGCGATGAAATAGGTCGCCGACCAAGTGTGCACCTGGAAGGTCGTGCCGAACGCGCATTGCAATACAATCGGCGTGCGCGCGACCCCCCGGGACTCACGGAAATTGCCGCCGTCCACCGCATAGTTGCGGATGACGACCTCGACCTGCGTGTCGATGAAGGCCCAATAAGAGAAATTGGGGCGACCCGAAGATGCCTTCAGCGCATCGACCGGATCATAGCCGTTCGAATGTCGGATGAAGGAGTGACCCCAAGATTTGTCGAGATTGATGCCCCAACGTAGCTGGGCGCCGAGCAGGAGCCCCGTACGCATCGTACCCAGCTCGACCATACCGCGGGCGATGAGGTCTCGGTAGCCGCGCCCGCTCGCGTCGAGGTCGAAGCGCCGGCGGAATTCGGCGTCGATGTTCAAGAGCGGCTCATTCTGGATCTGCGTCCCCCAGCCCGCGGCGCTGGATGTGCCGATCAATTCGTGAAACTTATCTTGAATCGTCTGACCGCCGGCCGCAGGGCCGATCACGCCGAGCTTCGCCTCCACGGAATACAGGCAGTCGCGGCGGCCTCCCCGATGCAAGATATCGCCATAGCCCCAGCCCAGATAAAGGGCGCTCGAATAAGGCTGATCGTCGAGGGAGGGATTGGGGTTGAGCGAGTCGGACGGCGTGTTGATCTCCTGCGTCAGCGAAAAGAACATGTTGTCGCCACGGTTGAGGGCCACCTTGAGCCCTTGGGTGTAGTAACGGTCTTTGTTCTGTGGCGTGAACTTATCGTTCTCCTCCGTGAGCGAGACGACCCACACCGGGGCAGGCTCAGCACTCGGCGCTTCAGCGGCATGGGCGCCGACGGTGGTCAGAGCAGCGACGATGAGACGGGCGAACGGCATGGCGGAAACCATAGCCAATAGCCTCCGCTCAAGTCAGTCCACGCCTTTCTGACTTGTGAACATCCTCTCGCCCAAGTATCTGACAATCAGGATGTCCCAAGCGCCCACAGGTTCACCTTTTGCCCGGACGGAAGTCCTGGCCGATGGCACCGCCTTGGTCACCATCGGAGGCTCGTGGACCCTCGACCAGCCGCTTCCGGCGATCGTGACCAAGGGCGACCGGGTCCGGGTCGTGACGGAGGGCTTGGCCGACTTTGATTCCTCTTTGCCCGCCTGGCTTTACGCGAACTTCAAGAACGTCCGGCAGCTGGACCTCTCCCCCCTGCCCCCCCGACTGCAATCGCTGGTGCAAATCGCCGAGAAGGCCTCGTCCGAGCAGGCCGTGCCCGAGCAGACCGGCTTCCTCGAAAAGTTTGGCAACTGGGGAGTCGAAAGTAGTTCTTCGTGGGGCCGAGCCTTCGAACATATCGGCGACACCGCTTCGGGTTTTCTCCGCATGCTCGTTGGTCGGGCCAAGGTCAACTGGGGCGACTTCACGCTGCAACTTCAGACCGCCGGCGTGGACGCGCTCCCGATTGTCGCTTTGCTCGGTTTCCTGACAGGGCTGATTATGGCTTACGTGGGCCTGATCCAGCTACGACAGGTCGGCGCGACGGTGTATGTCGCCAACCTCGTCTCGCTCGCCATGACCCGCGAGATGGGCGCATTGATGACCGGAGTCATCGCCTGCGGACGCACGTCGACCGCCTTCGCGTCGCAGCTCGGGAGTATGAACGTCAGCCAAGAGACCGATGCCCTGCGCGCCCTCGGCCTCCACCCGGTCGAATACCTTGCGCTCCCCCGCATCCTCGCCGTCACGCTGATGGTGCCGCTCCTCGCCGTCTTCGCCACCTTCGTCGGCATCTTCGGCGGCATGGTGGTCGCCTGCGCCGGCGACCTGAGTATCGAGCAATACCTCACCCAGGCCATCCGCGCCATCTCGTTCAAGAGTTTCCTCGTCGGCTTCATCAAATCAATCGCCTTCGGCTTCATCGCCGGCTGGGCGGGCTGCTACCGGGGCTCGGTCGCGAAGCGCTCGGCCTTAGGGGTCGGCGAGGCGGCCACCTCCGCCGCCGTGCTGGGCATCACCTTCATCGTCATCGCCGATGCGGTCTTCGCGGTGATCTTCAACCTCTTCGACCTGTGAGCGCCCCGGCTGATATCCTCACCTGCGCGGACCTCGCCATCGGCCACGGCCAGGTCGTCGTCATGGACCGGCTGAGCTTTTCGCTCGCCGCCGGCAAGATCCTCGCTGTCGTCGGGCCGAGTGGGTGCGGCAAGAGCACCCTCATGCGCGCCCTCGGCGGACTGGACGAACCGCTCGGCGGGCGAAGCACGCTCATGGGCGTCGACCTGCACGCGACCCACGGCGAGGAACGCGCGGCCATCCTCCGCCGGACCGGCTTCCTCTTCCAGGGTGCCGCGCTATTCTCCTCGCTTACCCTCCGCGAGAACATCGAGATGCCCATGCGCGAGTTCCTCGCCGCGCCGCGCAAGGAGATCCGCCAGCTCGCCGAATATAAGCTGTCCTTGGTCGGCTTAGCTGACGCCATGGACAAGCTCCCCTCCGAAATCAGCGGCGGCATGGCCAAGCGCGCGGGCATCGCCCGGGCCATGGCGCTCGACCCGGACCTGATCTTCCTCGACGAACCCAGCGCCGGCCTCGACCCGATGAGCTCCGGCCGCCTGGATGAGTTAATCCTGCGCCTACGCGAGGCCTTCGGGACGACCGTCGTCCTGGTCAGCCACGAGGTCCCCAGCATCCTCCGGACCGCCGACTTCTGCGTTTACCTCGACCCCGACACCGGCACCATGGGTGCCTACGGGTCCCCGAAGAGCTTCCTTCAGGCTGGCAATTCGCCCAAGGCGCACGCCTTCTTCACCCAAGCCCGTATCGACTGACCATGCGCAGATCCGCCAACATGACACTGATCGGGGCCTTCGTGGCCGCAGGGATCCTGCTGATCGTCGCCGCCGTCGTCCTCCTCGGGGCCGGCTCCTTCACCGGCGCCAAACCCGCCGCCATCGCTTACTTCGAGGATTCGGTCAGCGGGCTCGACATCGGCGCCCCAGTCAAGTTCCGCGGCGTGACAATCGGCAAGGTCAGCCAAGTCCTCCTCCGCACCTCGGGCCAGGCCGCTGCCGATTACGCCGTGCCCGTCGTCATGGAGTTCTCCCCTGACCTTCTCACCCGACGCGGCCTCGACCAAGCCCTCTTACAAAAACAAGGACTCCGCCTCTCGCTTGAAAAAGGGCTGCGCGCCAAGCTCCAGCAACAGTCGATTATCACCGGCGTCCTCTACGTGGAACTGGACTACTTCCCAGACACGGCCTATCGGCTGCATGACCCCAAGGGCGAGCTGCCGGAAATCCCCACCCAGCCCTCGAATCTCGGCGCCCTCACCCGAGCAATCTCCCAGACGCTCGACCAACTGAGCCGCATCGATTTCGTCTCCATCACCACGAAGGTCGACTCCATCCTGACGCGCATCGATAAAGGCGCTTCCCAGATCGAGTTCGAGAAGATCAACGGCAACCTCGTGCAGGCGTCGTCCAATATTGTCAAGATTACCGGCGACCCCGCCATCAATCGCGCGGTCGGTGATTTCTCGGCAGCGATGCAAGGTATCGATGCGCTGGTGAAACGGCTCAGTGGCAAGGTCGACCCGGTGACCGATGACATCCAGGCGATGGCCACCGCCGGACGTAAGGCGCTCGATCGCCTGAACGAGACCTCCGAAAACCTACGTACCCTAACCAAGCCCGGCTCCCCCGCCCGCCGCGACCTCGATCAAGCGCTGGCCGACGTCTCCGAGGCCGCCCAGGCAATCCGTTCGCTCGCTGATTTCATCGAGCGTAACCCGGAAACGATTATCCAAGGTCGCAGTAAGTCGACCTCGCCCGACGCCTTACCCAAGGAGCAACCCGCCGCCAAATGAAGCTGCCCCTCGTCTTCCTCGCCCTCGGGATCCTGCTTAGCGGCTGCATCATCTTTGATAAGAAGAGCGAGGCGGTCACCTTCTACCAGCTGAGCCATCCAGTCGCCGCGGCTAGGCCGCCCGCCAGCGGGCGGACAGTCTTCATCCCCCGCGCGGTCGTCCCCTCCGCCCTGCGCCGCCCGAACATCGTCCTGCTCGACGACACGGGCTGGGTGCGCATCGAAGATGCCCACCGCTGGATCGCCCCGCTGGACCGAACCATCCCTGAGACCGTCGCACGACACTTGACCGCCGCGACCGGGTTCGCCACGGCTTTGCAAGTACCAGCCGAAGAGCACCTCGTGCTGCTCCTGACCCTGGAGAAGATGGAGGTCTTCGCTCCCGCCAGCGCCAGCCGAACGCTCTTCACCCTACCCGGCATGGCGAATCCGGACACGGCCGTGCTCGTGGTTTCCTATCGTCTTGAAAAATCCGACGGCACGTTGGTCGCCGCCAAGACTTACACGCAATCTCGCCCGCTGAAGGGGCGCACCCCTTCCGAGTTCGTCCAGGCCCAGTCGGCGAACCTGGCCGACTTCGCCACTGAACTCGCCCAAGGGCTTCGCTCCGCGCCCCCGTCCCCATGACCACCCCTTCCGACCCGCGCCCGAATGGCTTCTCGGAGGCCACGGGTGAGATCTGTTACGATCTTCCCTCATCCTACCTCCCGCATCTGGGTACGGGCCTGCTGCACCTGCCCCGCTTCCTCGCCAAGATCCGCAAGCACCTCAAGGGCGAGCTGCCGAAATCCTACCAGCGCAACTTCTGCAAGGGCTTCGACCGCTTCCTCTGCATGCACCTCGGGGTGAACCCCGAACAGGTCATCGAGTGTGTCCGCGAAACCAACTCGGACCCCGCACTCGACCTCCGCCTAAAAACCCTTTTCCCCGCCGACCTGCGCGTGCACGTCTGGAACCGCGAGCTGGTCCAGAAAGGCATGAGCGAGATGGGGCGCGAGGCCCTCGCCAACGCCAAGAGCAAGATGGGCGCTGAAAACCGCACCGATGTGATCTCCTTCGCGGACATGATCGACTTCGACGAAGGACGCATTCTGTGAATATCCACGACCCCCATCCCAACCGCCTGGTCATCCGGGGCATCGCCGCGCTGCTCGCCTGCCTCAAGCACCATCCTAAGGCTTTACGTGAAGTGGTCGCCACCGCGGCGTTCTCGCCGAACCTCGCCGAATATGACGCCGCCTTCGCCGAACTCGGCGTCAAGACCCGCATCGTCGGACCAATGGAACTGGCCCAGACCGCCGAAGGTCCCTGCGACGACGTCTGCGCGCTCACCATGCGGCCCGACTTCGGTCTGGCCCGCATCGCCGACTTCGCTGAATGGCGCGAAAGCCGCGAAAGCATCGTCATCGCCGATGGCGTGACCGACGCGGCCGACCTCGCCGCCATCGCCCGCTCCATGGCCGCCTTCGGGCTGAAGCGCCTGCTACTCTCCGGCGGTACCGAGAAACTGTCGTTCCATCCGGAAGCCTGGAACCTTTCCCGTGGGGCGATGGAACAGCTTCGCCTCATGCGCGCCGCCGCCCTCGGCGGACTCCTTAAGCTCGTCGAAGACCGTTGCTGCGTCGTGGCACTCTCGCCTGACATCGGCCGCAAGATCGACATGGCCGTCCCAGTCCGCGTCCCGGCCCGCCACCTCGCCCTGCTCATCCCGGGCGGCAAGCTCGATCCCGATATCCAGCCGCGCGTCGAGCACTGTTACCGCTTCCCGGGACTCGTCGGCCAACCCGCCCTTTCCCTTGCGGAAATCGCCCCCTTGGCCATCGCCTGGTTCGCCTCGACGCCCCAACCCCGTGCCGACGGCTTCCTGTCCCGTAAAAGGGCTCGCCACGCCAAGGACAAGGGTTCCAATCCGACCAGCTAATCCTATGTCGCAGCCTCCGCCCGGCAACGGCGAGAACGTCCTCTCGCTCCAGAATATCAGCCGCACGTTTTTCACGGCGTTACAGCGACAGCACGACATGCTGGCGTTCAATATCGCCGGCCTGCACACGGCCGACCCCAAGGCCTACGAGCACTTCTCCGCGGTGTCCCGCGTAATGCCCGTCCCGCAAGCCCACCTGCCGCCCGAGCAGATGCTCGCTTACGCCCGCGGCCTGATGATGCGTACGACGATTAACGACCTGCTGACCCTTTCGTCGGAATGTATGGTGCAGTGCCACCTGCTGTGCCTGTTCATCCGCGAACAAGGTAAGAACAAACGGCGCGACCCTTTGATCGAGCAGATTATCGCGGAAAAACAGCAAGCTTTTCAAAAGATGTCCCTGCAGGATCGCTTCACGTCCCTCGAGGGGAACTTTGGTGTCGTCTGCGACCTCGAAGACGGGGTCTTCAGCCTGGCCGCCGCGCTGCGCGTGCTCGTCCGCGGAGGGCTCGTCACGAACGACGACATCACCCCGGATGGCGCGCTGACCCTTGAATTCAAGGCGATGAAGGATTTCGAGGTCCCCGCCGAGCCAGCCAAAGGGTCGGAAGCGCCACTCGAACTCCCGCCGGGCGTCACCCGCCATCCCCTCAGCGATGAGACTCAGCCCAAGACGTTGGCTCGCCTGACCGACACGAGCCGGACCTTCAAACCTGGCGAGATGCTAAGCCTGACGGACACCGAGCTGCTCGGCCTGAACATCACCGTCGCCAAGTTTGTCGACGGCCTGCTCCGCTCCGTCGACCATTTCGGTCGCGCGCAGCTCGGCGAAAGTTCCTGACCGATGCACAACCCGGCCGCGACAACCCGACGCGCCTGGCTATGGGTCTCCGCGGCCTACCTTTTCCAAGCCATCCCAGCGGCCGTCCGCGACGAGGCCTTGCCCGTCGCCCTCAAGAACACCGGCTATCCCGACAAGGAAATCACGCAGGTCGTCGCGATGCTGGGACTCGTCTTCGGCTTCAAGATCCTGCTGGCCCCAATCGTCGCCGCCTTTCGTCCGCGGGGCTTCATCCTCTGCTCCGAGCTGGCGGTCTCCGTGCTGCTGGGCGCGCTCGCATGGCAGGTGACCGCCGAGCAACCTTCCTCGCCGGCCATCATCGCCTGCCTCGTCCTGCTTTCGTTCGTCTCGGCCGCGCACGACTTCGCCCTCGACGGCTATTTCGTCTCCTCGCTCGATGACCGGACTCGCGCCACACACTCAGGGTTGCTCAACTTCGCCTCTAAACTCGGTATGGTGCTGGCCGGACCAGGGCTGATCTGGCTCGCTGGTCGCATCATGGACTATGGACCGCAGTCCGCCGATGCTTGGGGACTTTCCCTCTGCACGGTCGGCCTCCTGTCCTTACTCGCCGTGGGCGCCAACGCCCTCGGCCTGCGGTCCGAACCCGACCCAGCTGCCGACGAACGTTCCGTGTCCGCCCGCTTCCGCGAAATGCGCGACGGCCTCGTTTCACTCTGCGTCGACCCACGGCTCGCCGCAGTCCTCGGCCTGGTTCTATTCTACCGGGCCAGCGAAATCCACATGGCGAAAATCCTGCCCCTCTTCGCGACCGCGACGACGGCCGGCGGACTCGCCCTCGGGAACGAGACCTACGCGCTGCTGCGCATCGTCACGGCGGTCTTGGGGCTGGCCCTCGGCGGCATCGTCGGCTCGCAGGTCGTCGCGCGGTTCGGCCTCGGCCGCTCCCTCCTCCCGCTCGGCTTCGCGATGCACGCGCCCCTGGCGGCCATCGCCTGGTTGGCGATGGACGGGACCCACGACCTTTGGCTCATCGGGCTCGTCTTCTTCGTCGAATATCTCGCCTATGGCGCCGGCCTCTGCGCGCTAATCCTCGCCATGATGAAGCTGGCCTCCGGACCAGGCGCCGCCGTCCGCTACGCCGCGCTGTCCACCTTCGCGCTCCTGGCCAACTACCTGCCCGGGCTCTGGGCCGGAGCGCTGTCCGACCGGCTCGGCTACGCCCACTACTTCCTCTTCGCGCTCAGCCTCGCCGTCCCCGGCATCATCTCGGCTTGGTTTGCCAAGCGATACTTCGAGGAGGCCTGATCACTCCTTGGGGAGGAAGACAAGTTCCTGCTCGAACTGCGGGTCGAGGTAGCGTTGCGCGAAAGACTGGACGGCGGCTTCATCGGTGAGGCTCATGCGGCGCTCCCATTCAGCGTCGAAGTTGGCGCCGAGCCCGGCGACCTCGCGGACAAGGGCGCCCAACATGCGCGCGGCGGCGGACTGACGGCCCTGACGACGGGAAACGCGCATCCGGCGCTTGGCATCCTCAATCTCGTTCGGGGCGAACTTACCTTTACGAAGACGATCAAGCTCTAAGCGCATCTCCTTCGCGACTTCCTGCGCCGAGGCCGGCGCGGTGCCGGCATAGAGATAGAACATGCCGTGGTCGGCGGCTTCGACCCGGGTAGCGCCGACGAAATAGGCCATGCCTTTCTCCTCCCGGACCCGCCGGAACAATCCGCTGGCCATGCCGCTGAGCAATTCTTCCGTGATGTTTGCCGCGACGACCTCATCCGGAGCGAAACCGCAATGCGGGAAAGCGAGGGATACGACCGCCTGCTCACCCTGGGCGTGTTCCAACCGCTTGCCAGTCGAGATCGGGACGTGCTTGGGCAACGTCCGCGGGGTGAGTTTCTTCTTCGGCAGCGTGCCGAACCGGCGGGCCACGTAATCCATCACCACCGCCCGGTCAAAAGCGCCGCAGATGCCGACGACGAGATTATCGGCGACGACCAATGACTGGTGTAAGTCCAGCAGGTCGGCGGGCTGAATCCGCTCCAGAGTCTCGGGCGTTCCGCAGGCGTCGACGGCCAAAGGATGCGCACCGAAGAACTGCCGCATCAGCCGGAGACGAGCCTTCTCGACGATATCGTCTTCCGCGTCGCGGCAAGCGGTGATGATTGTCGCACGCTCCAAGGTGAAGGTCTCCGGGAGGATCTTCGGTTCCAGGACACCATCGGCGACGAGCTCGGCGAGGATCGCGAAGTCGGAACTCAGCGCCTCTCCCCAGAGCCCGCAGGAGATCTGGGAACCTTGGTCGGCGAAAGTCGCGCCGATGCCGTCGACCAACTGGGCCACTTCTTCCTTGGTGCGCCGCGCGTTGTCCCGAGCAAAGAGCGTGCTGAGCAAGCCCGTCGTGCCACGCTTATCATCCGTTTCGTAGGCCAGTCCGCCCGCAAGGAAGACGCCGATACCCGCCTTGGGGATGGTGGCGTCATGCTGGAGGACGACCCGAACGCCATTATCCAAGGTGAAGGTCTCGAATTGGTCGGGTGTGGCCGTAGCCGAGGCTTCCGCGGCGGGCGCCGCCGCCTTGCCGCCGCGCATGGTGCCGAAGGTGACGTTGTCGGGACGCAGCCACTTGCGCGCCTCACGGGTGAGATCCTCAGCGCCCAGCTTGGCGAGCTTCTCCACGCTGCGCTGCGGCCAGGCGACGTCATGGCCGATGGTGGCCGCATGGCCGACGCGACTGGTCAGGCCGTGGATACTCTTCTGGCCGTTGACCATGCCGACGACGGACTGGCGGCGCACCTTCGCGAACTCCGCGGGGGTGACGCCCCTCTGCAGGAGACCGTCAACGACTTCGGCGATCGCCTGCTCGACGACGGGAGCAGCCGTCCCGGCCTCACCCGTCCAACCGCACCAAGCGAGCCCCAGATCGCGAATACCGAAAGGGCCAGCGTCAATTCCATGCACGAGCTTACGGTTTTCGCGGAGTTCACTCCAGAGCGGTGAGCTGTTGCCAGAGCCGAGCACCCCGAGGAAAAGATCCAGGGCCTGGCGACCTTCATCGAAGTTACCCGGGATACGCCAGCAGGCGACGCCCTTGGAGGTGCTGACCTCGCGGAGGAGGTCGGCGCGCCGGACGCCACCCTGCGGAGGTTCCAGGTGCGACGGGATGTCGATCAAGGGACGGCGGGCGAAGCGGCCGAACCAACGTTCCGCGGAAGCGAAGACTTCTTCCGGCGGCATGCTGCCCCCGAGCGCGAGCACGACGTTCGCCGGGACGTAGCGGCTCGCGTGATAGGCCCGCAGGTCGTCGGGGCTGATGCGGACAAAGAGATCACGATGACCGATGATGGGATGACGCAGGGGATGGGCGCGCACGGATTCCGCGAATACCGCCTTGGCGAGGGCTTGGTCATGCTCGTCGTCGCACATGGCGATCTCGCGCAAAATCACCTCTCGCTCCATCTTAGCATCGGCGTCGGTGATCAGGGGATCGAAGACCATGTCGGCGATGGCTTCCATCGCAGTCTCAAAACCTTCCTGGGGGGCGTCGACGTAATAGACCGTCCGGTCAAAGGTCGTGTAGGCGTTGGAGGAACCCCCGCTGCGGTGGATGGCGTCTGTGAGTTCGCGGTTGGTGAAACGTCCCGTTCCCTTGAAGACCATGTGTTCCAGATAATGCGAGATGCCGGAGCCCTCCCAGCGCCCTTCATGGATGCTGCCGGTCCGCACCCAGGCCTGGACCGTGCAAAGCCCGATGCCGGGACGATGCGAGTAGATCACCTCGAGCCCGTTGGCCAAGATCCGGCGCTCCGGCAAGGGGCCGGCGATCTGGGCGAAACTCAGGCCTTCAAGGTGTGACATAGGCTGGATGTATGCCCCTGTCCCGATGGGGCGCAAGAGAGACCCGCCCATAGCGGGAGAATCGGAAAACCCTGCCCCCACTCTGACATTGAAACCAAACGTGATCCTCGGTATGAACAACCTTTCGTCGTCTCCGACGGAAGCCGCCCGCCCTCCCCTCCTTTCGATGTATATCCCGCCCGAAATCCGCGCCCATCTCGACGAGGTCGAACGCCGTGCCGGGTACCTCTGGAAGTTCCTGGATATTCCGGGCAAACAAGCCGCCATCGCCAAGCTCGAGGAACAGATGGGGGCGCAGAATTTCTGGGATAGCCAGAAGGCGGCCCAGAAGGTCATCGCGGAGTGCAACGGTCATAAGAATATCGTCGGCCCTCAGGCCGCCTTCCGCCGCCAGATCGAAGACGCCAAGACCCTGGCCGAGCTGATCACCGAATCCCCCGATGGCACCGCCGACGCCGAGGTCGAGGAGCTCCGCAAACTCGGGACCGACCTGCTCGCCGCCGTCGCCGAACTGGAAATCGCCTCCTTCCTCTCCGGCCTGCACGACCGCTCCAACGCTATCGTCACCGTCAAAGCGGGCGCCGGCGGCACTGAATCCAACGATTGGGCCGACCTGCTCTACCGCATGTACACACGCTGGGCCGAGCGGCGCGGTTTCAAAATCGAAGTCGAAGACGTCGCCGAAGGGGAAGGCGCGGGCATCAGCCAGGCTACCTTCCGCCTCGAGGGCCCCAACGCCTACGGCTACGTCAAGGCCGAGCGCGGCGTCCACCGTCTCGTCCGCATCTCGCCCTTTGACGCCAACGCCCGCCGCCATACTTCCTTCGCCTCCGTCGACGTCGTCGCGGAAATCGACGATGACATCGACGTCGAAGTCAACGAGGCCGACCTGAGGGTCGACGTCTACCGCTCCAGCGGCAAGGGCGGCCAGCACGTCAATAAGACCGAATCCGCGGTCCGTCTTACGCACATCCCGACGGGTATCGTCGTGGCCTGCCAACGCGAACGCTCCCAGGTCAAGAACCGCGCTCTGGCGATGAAGATCCTGCGCGCCCGCATCTACGAAAAGACCATCGACGACAAACGGGCCGAGATGGAAAAATATTACGGTGAAAAAGGCGATATTGGCTGGGGTAACCAGATCCGTTCCTACGTCTTCCAACCTTATCAGATGGTCAAGGACCTCCGGACTGGCGTGGAGACAGGTAATATCCAAGCGGTCATGGACGGCGATATCGACGCGTTCATCAACGGCTGGCTCCGGGCCGGCGGACCGCGCACGCGCAACAAGGACATCAAGATCGAGGACTAAGTCCCCCGCCGCCCCATGCCCAGCCGGGACATCCTCCGCCAGAAGCTCCTCGATACCCCGCTCTTTGCGGAGAAGATCTGGAAGCTTTCCCCGGAGCCGTGGCCCATCACGGAGACGCAGCTGCGCGACCTGAAACGCATCGGCGCAGCGTGCCTGAGTTATCACCGCGCGCTGGAACGTCTCTACGTCCGCTCCTTCACCGACAAGAAGATCCTCCGTAACCGCGAGGTCTACGCCCCGTGGGTCGCCGAATACCTCGACCGCAACAAGCCCGCCGGGCTGATCCGGCACGGTCGCCACCGCGCCGTCAAGGGCCAGTGTCCCGTGGTCCTCCGCCCTGATCTCCTGATCACCGAGCAGGGGTTCACGATGACCGAACTCGACAGCGTCCCCGGCGGCGTCGGTCTCACGGCCTATCTCAACGAGGTCTACGCCGAGGATTTCCCCCGCGTGATCGGCGCGCACAGCATGCCTGACCGTTTCATGGCCTCGCTTGCGCGCCTGACTCCGCTCCAGAAATTCCCGCTTGTGGCCATCGTCGTCAGCGAGGAAGCCGCCACCTACCGCCCAGAATTCGAATGGCTCGGCGAGAAGCTCCGCTCTCTCGGCCACGATGTGCACGTCGTGGCCCCCGCCCAACTCATGCAGATGGGCGACGGCTCCTACATCCCGGTCGATGGCGCCCCGCGTCGCGTCGACATACTCTACCGCTTCTTCGAGCTCTTCGACCTCGCCAACGTCAAGGGCGCCGATGGCGTCTTTAACGCCGTCGAGGCGGGTACGCTGGTGCTGTCGCCGCCGATGAAAGCCTTCCAGGAGGAGAAGCTCGGCCTCGCCCTGCTGCACCATCCGCAACTCGTCGAATTCTGGAAGGAAAACCTCCCCGAAGACCACCATGAGGCCCTCTATCGCATCATCCCGCAGACCTGGATCATGGAAAAGACGGAACTCCCGCCGACGGCCGTGCTCCACGCCCCTGGCTTCGCCGGGCGCCCAATCCGCGAATGGACCGAGCTTGCCGAGGCCTCCCAGCGCGAGCGCAATCTCATCATCAAGGCCAGCGGTTTCCACGAGACCGCCTGGGGCGCCCGCTCGGTGACGCTCGGCAGCGACGTCTCCCGCGAAGAGTGGCTCGAGGCCATCGAGAACGCCCTCAACCCGGAGAACGAGACCTTCCACGTGATGCAGGCATACCATAAGCCCTCGCGCCTGACCCACCCAGTCTACGCCGAGGATGGCTCGGTGGTCCCGGCCGATGGCCGCGTGCGCCTCTGTCCGTATTTCTTCGTAGACGGCGATACGGTCGAACTTTCGGGCATCTTGGCGACGTTCTGCCCAGCCGATAAGAAGATCATCCACGGCATGAGTGACGCGGCCCTGCTCCCCTGCCACCTGGTTACCTGAGGCGTCTCCGACGCCTTGCTTCCTGCCGGTTTCACGTCCATCTTCGGCCCATGAGATTCCTCGTCCTCGGCCTGCTGTCATGTTTCGCTTTGTTGGGCGAAATCTCCGCCGCCGTCCGCACGAAAGTGGACCTGGTCAACCTGACCCCCGACATCCGGCCTGGCGAAAAGGCCCTCATCGCGATGCGCTTCCGGTGCGACCCGCACTTCCATATCTATTGGAAGAACCCAGGCGACGCCGGGCAGTCACCGACGGTGGAATGGACCGAGGTTTCTGGCGCGACGATCGGTGCCTTCGTCTGGCCTGGCCCGATGCTGCTCGATCAGTCAGGGGTATATAACTTCGTCTACGAAAACGAGACCCTGCTGCTCATGGAGGTCGCCGTGCCGGCCGACGCCAAGGGTACGCTGACCTTCAAGGGCAAGGCCGAATGGCTGGAGTGCGATGACAGCGGGTGTTGGCCGCATGACAAGTTGGTCGAGCTCTCCGTCAAGGTCGGCGCCGGCAACGCCGCCTACAAATACGACCCGAAACCCTACCCCGCCCTGCGCCCCCGCCTCACCACCACCGCGACGAGCGACGGCAAGTCACTGACGGTCGCCATCCCGGGCGGCGAGAAGCTCACGCAGACCTGGTTCCCTGAGCGCGGCTTCATTTCTCCGACGGCTACGGCCAAGCAGAAGCGCGTCGGCGAGTCTGTCGTCCTCGATCTCGCAGACGCCACGGAGACGCTCGACTCCGGCGAACTGATCTTCACCACGCGCGCTCCCGATGGCGGCTTTGTCGACATCAAGGCCATCCTCGGTCCCGCCGCACCCAAAGGCGCCCCGGCCCCGGCGGCGCCGACCAAGACGAGCAGCGAGTGGCAACCCTGGACGCCGGAAGCCCAGGCCGCGGCCTTGGCCGCAGGTAAGACGGTCTACGTCGACTTCACCGCGCGGTGGTGCGCCACCTGCCAAGTCAACAAACGCGTCTACACGCAGGATGATGTCTCGCAGGCAATGTCGTCCGCCGGCGTGGTGATGCTCAAAGCTGACTGGACCAAGAAGGACGAAGTCATCGCGCAAGAGCTCGGCAAATACGGCCGCACCGGCATCCCGCTCAACGTATTCCTCAAAGCCGGCCAGCCCCCCGCCATCCTTTCCGAGGCGCTCACTGGGACCGAAGTACTCGCCGCTCTGACGGCCGTCTCCGCCGGTCGGGCCTACCAAGCTGAGTCGACGACGCATTCCTTCTTTATCTGGCTGCTCTTCGCCTTCGGTGGCGGCGCCCTGCTCAACCTGATGCCCTGCGTCTTTCCGATGATCGGCCTCAAGGTCCTCGGCTTCGCCAAGGAAGCCGGTGCGGCGCGGGGGACAGTGATCCTCAACGGCTTGCTCTACTCCGCCGGCGTGATCGTCAGTTTCCTCGCCCTCGCCCTGCTCATCCTCGCGCTCAAATCCGGAGGCTCCTCCGTCGGCTGGGGCTTCCAGATGCAGTCTCCTGGCTTCGTGCTCGCCACGTGCGTGCTGATGATCGTCCTCGGGCTCAGCATGGCCGGCGTCTTCGAGATCGGCATGGGGCTCGGCGGCGTTTCCGCTGGCGACGGCGATGGGCGCGTCGCGACCTTCCTCTCCGGTGTCCTCACCACGGTGGTGGCCACGCCCTGCACCGCCCCCGGCCTGGGCGCCGCGCTGGGTTTCGCCCTGGACAAGGATCGCTCCACGGGGGAGACCCTCCTTTTCTTCACCGTCATCGGAATCGGCATGGCGCTCCCTTATTTACTGCTCTCCATGTCGCCGCGTCTCGCCGCGCTCCTTCCGCGGCCGGGTGAATGGATGGAGTCATTGAAGCAAGGGATGTCTTTCCCGCTGTTCGGCTATGCGCTCTACCTGCTCTGGGTACTCAACGCGCTGGTTGAAGACGCCGCCTGGGTGCGCGACGCCTCCCTCGGCTTAGCACTCGTCGCCACGGCCTGCTGGATCTTTGGCCGCTGGGGCGCACTGCACCGCACGGACCAGGAACGCCGGACGGCGAAGGTTGTCGCCACGGTGGTCTTCGGCGGCACGATGGCTTATCTTTTCACGACACTCCCTTAAGGCTATTGCGCATTCTAAACAAAAGGCCCGCCGATTGGCGGGCCTTTTTTTGCCGTGTGCCGTCCGCTCAGAGCGCGCTCACCGGGGCCGGAGCTTCGCCAGAAGCGGCCGCCGGTGTCGGCGCGGCGGCCGGGGCGGCCTTACGTGCGGCCGGTGCGGCGGAGATAGTCCCTGAATAATTCACGTCGACGACAACGGCCTTACGATCCTTGGCGCCGGACTGGCGACCCGCGGCAGACTTGTCGGCTTGCTGCGAACCTAAGGCCATGATTTCCGACTTGGCCGGGTTGGCTCCAAGCTTGCCGAGGTAATCGCGGACGGATTGGGCGCGGCGATCCGAAAGCCCGAGATTATATTCAGCGGTACCGAAGTGGTCGGTGTAGCCGACAATGATGATTTCCGTCGCCATGATACGACCCGCGAGACTGTCCAGCTTACCGCGCTCGGTAGCTGCGACGGTATAACGGTCGAAGTCGAAGTAGACCGTAGTCAGGATGGCCTCAGAGGGAATATTCCCAGCGAGGATGGCCGCGGCCAGCGCGTCGCGCCGGGCGTTCTCAGAACGCATATCGAGGACGTCCAAGCCGCCGCCGGCATTGGCCGCGCCGAGCGGATTGAAACCGTCGGGGATACGGGAGGTGCAACCCACGCTCAAGGCAGCGAGGGCGAGAAGGAAGGTGAGGCGCTTCATGATGAGAGGTGAATAAAATAAGAGCGGGCGAGGGTCGGCAAGCCTTGTCTCCTTAGTAGCGTGGGACCTTCGGGTCGATCCTGAGCGACCAAGCGTCGATCCCGCCTTGGAGGTTGGAGACACGGGCGTAGCCCTTGGCTCGCAGGAACTGGGTGACCCTCATGCTCCGCCCCCCATGGTGGCACTGGACCAGCACCAGCACGTCCTGCGGAATCTCGGACAGACGCGCAGACAGGCTGTTCATGGGAATCAGCCGCGACCCCGCGATACGACAGACCGCATATTCGTCGGGCTCCCGGACATCGATAAGGAGGGGCGGGGTCGGACCGGATAGCAGGCGTCGGGCCTCTTCAACGGTGACTTCGAGGGGGGTATCGGCCATGATAGGGGGAGATGGGCAGGCCACCGGGGCATAGGCGGCCTTGTCGAGGCTATGGAGGGTGGCCGCCGGACCGCAGGACGGGCAGGCGGGGTCGGCGCTCAGGGAGACCGAGCGAGAGGCACCCGCGTCGACATCGATGACGAATAACCGGGAGGCTTGCCGCTTGCCCAGCAGGACGGCCAGGACTTCGGAAGCCATCCATGACCCGACGACCCCGCAGGTCGCGCCAAGGACGCCGGCCTCGGCGCAAGTGGGCACGGAGCTGGCATCCGGCATCACCGGGTAGAGGCATCGATAGCAACCAGCCTTCGGCAGAAAGACGCCCACCTGGCCGGCCGCGCCGAGGATACTTCCATGGACCAGTGGACGCCCCCCGAGCACGCAGGCGTCCGCAGCCAGGAAGCGGGTGGCGAAGTTGTCGGTGCCATCGACGACGATGTCATAACGGGCGACCAATGCAGCGGCATTGTCGACGGTGAATCCTTCGGGATGAAGCGCGACCTTCAGTCCAGGGTTGATCTCCCCGAGTGCCTCGGCCGCGGAGATGGTCTTGGGTAGTCCCAAGGTGTCGAAGCCATGGACGATCTGTCGGTGAAGGTTCGAGATTTCGACCTTATCCGGATCGGCGATGCCGATGAGTCCAATACCAGCGGCGGCTAAGTAAAGGCCGACCGGCGAACCGAGGCCACCCGCGCCCAACAACAGCACCTTGGCCTCGCGCAGACGCAGCTGACCAGCCTCCCCCACCCCGGGCAGACGAATCTGCCGGGAGTATAGAGCCCTCTCGTGGTCATTCAGGCTTGGTTCCGCGGACATAAGCACAGTCGAACTCCCGCCGGGGGCGGTGTCAAACCGCCCCTCGATGTGTCGAGTTGAATAATCGCCCAAGCTGTCCCAATTTGACCCCGTGGCTCAAGTCTTTCTCGGCATCGATTATGGCTCCCGCAGGGTCGGGCTGAGCCATGCCGATGAGCTCGGTTTCGCCTTCCCTCTCCCAGCCGCGGTGGCCGATGGGGCCGAAGCACGCTTCGCCCAGATCGGCCAGGAAATCGTCCGCCTCAAGGTCACCTTACTTGTCCTGGGTTACCCGCTCTCAGTCGAAGGGGCCCGCACCCAACGTTGCGATGAGGTGGATGCCTTCGCCGACGAGCTGACCCGACGCTTCGGTCTACCCATCGAAAAGGTCGACGAGGCCCTCACGAGCCAAGCCGCCGACGGACTGGGTGGGCGCAAGGCGCGCTCGGTCAAGGAGCGCCAACAGCAAGTCCGCTCCGGCGAACGGGATTCCCGGGCGGCCGCCGTCCTGCTGCAGGATTTCCTCAACAGCCGCGGAATCGGTAGCTGACATGCCCCCCGCCAAGACCAAGCCGCCTTTTAGGCCAAAGCTCGAACGCTTCCTCGCGACGGTCGCCTACGATGGCACCGATCATATCGGCTGGCAGGTCCAGACGGGGCGGCTTTCGATTCAAGGCGAACTCGAGGCGCGCTTGTCGCGCATCCTGAAGACCCCGATCGTCATCCATGGCAGTGGTCGCACGGACTCCGGCGTTCATAGCGTCGGCCAGCGCTTCCACTTCGATGCCTTCTGGCCCCACGCCTGCAGCAATCTCGTTCACGCCATCAACTCGTGCGAACAGAACGGCCTGCTGGTCACGCAGCTGCAGCGCGTCGCGCCGACTTTCCATTGTCGCTGGCATGCCGATGGTAAACGCTACCGCTACGAAATTTGCGCCGGGTATCCGCCGCCTTGGGAGGCGCGCTTCTGCCTGGGATTAGGGATGAAGACCGTCGACGTGAAGCTGATGCGACAGGCCGCCAAACTTCTGCTCGGCAAGCATGACTTCTACGCGTTCGGTGCGAACCACGGCCAAGGGATGGAGAAGGAAAATCCAGTCAAGGACCTGCGTCGCCTCGAAGTCCGCCGCCGCGGCAAACGGATTACCATCATCGCCGAGAGCAGCGGCTTCCTCTATAAGATGGTTCGCCGACTCGTCGGCGGACTCCTCCGCGTCGGCGAAGGCAAGATGCCGCCCGAACGTCTGGTCGCCTACCGCAAGGAAAGGATCATCACCTCCGAAGTGCCGACCGCTCCCGCCCGTGGTCTTTTCATGGAGAAAGTCTTCTTTAAGCCCGGCTGCTTTCAGAACCCCCGCGTCTTGCGCAGCTACAAAGACTCCGACAGTTCGGAATAATGATCTCTTAATGTTGGGTTAAGGCCTTTTCTGGCATAATCCCTTTACTATGAGATTGTTCTCACTCGTCTGCGCCGCCCTCAGCCTTGCCGCCACTGCCGCCCCGGTCGACCTCCCGTCGCTCTTCGACAAGCGCGCCTTGGTGAAACCGATCACGGAGATCGAAGGCATCCTCAGCGACGGCTCCAAGGCCACGGTCTATAAGATCGTCGTCCGCTCCCTGCCCCATGATCACGCGATGGGCCCTTGGGCACCAGCCACGCTTCAGGACAAGGGCGGCTACTGGGAAGACACCGTCGACAAGAAGTTCTACCGAGTCGACGCCGACTATCTCAAAATCCTGAACCAGCGCGGCTGGAACATGTTCGACGCCGACGGCACGGTGCACCGCACGAAAGACCGCACGGAGTTCGACAAGGTCGCCCGCCAGGAACTGGCGGGCTGGACTTACGAACAGGCCGCCAAGGAAGGCGTGACGAATTCGGTGATCGAACTACAACCGATCGAACAGATTGTGACGATCTTCCTGCCGAAGAACCCGAAGGCCTCCGAGGCAGTCACCCCGCTCCGCCAGGCGAAGTTCTCACCGCGCTCGGGGCTCGGCATCAGCACCAATGGCGTCCGCTTCTTCCCGCCGGAACCAGTCCATCGCATCACAGCGTTCAAGAACATCGCCCCGCTCGACCCCAAGGGCGGCCACACGGGCTTTGGCCACGAATACCACTACCACCGTGCGCCGTCCGTCATGGACAACGATAAGTCAGGCAAGGTCGTCGGCTTCGCGCTCGATGGTTTCCCGGTCCGCGGGCCCACGGAAGCTGACGGTTCCGCCCCTCAGAAGCTTGATTCGATCAGCGGACATGACCACGACGGACTCGGCTACCACTACCACGTCAGCCATGAGTGGCCCTACATCGTCGGCGGCTTCAAAGGCCCCCTCGGTACCGCCGTCCTCGGCGACGCCGACATCTGCGACGCGACCAAAACCGGCGGCAACGGCGGTAAAGGCGACAAGGGAGG
>Ga0208951_1000008_pt1:0-80000 | contig 81150 bp, 53 predicted proteins | sample GreLakmeMI27MSRF_FD_187702 | JGI IMG/M metagenome (GOLD analysis project Ga0208951, IMG submission 187702) | Freshwater lentic microbial communities from great Laurentian Lakes, MI, USA - Great Lakes metaG MI27MSRF (SPAdes) | ecosystem: Environmental > Aquatic > Freshwater > Lake...
GTCTCACGACGTTCTGAACCCAGCTCACGTACCGCTTTCATGGGCGAACAGCCCAACCCTTGGGACGTACTACCGCCCCAGGTTGCGATGAGCCGACATCGAGGTGCCAAACCTTCCCGTCGATGTGGACTCTTGGGGAAGATCAGCCTGTTATCCCTAGAGTAACTTTTATCCGTTGAGCGACGGCCCTTCCACGCGGCACCGTCGGATCACTAAGGCCGGCTTTCGCCCCTGCTCGACGAGTGAGTCTCGCAGTCAAGCCCCCTTCTGCCTTTACACGCTACGGCTGATTTCCGTCCAGCCTGAGGGGACCTTTGCACGCCTCCGTTACTGTTTAGGAGGCGACCGCCCCAGTCAAACTACCCGCCTGAGACTGTCCGGTGTCCCGTTTCAGGGAGCACCGTTAGGATCCTAGCCCTGCCAGAGTGGTATCTCACGGACGACTCACCTGTGACCGGAGCCACAAGTTCAACGTCTCCCACCTATTCTGCGCAAGCAGGGCCCGGACCCCATCCCAAGGTATAGTCAAGCTTCATAGGGTCTTTCTGTCCAGGTGCAGGAAGTCCGGATCTTCACGGACATGTCTATTTCACCGAGTCTCTCTCTGAGACAGCGCCCAGATCGTTACGCCTTTCGTGCGGGCCAGAACTTACCTGGCAAGGAATTTCGCTCAGTTCCTCCCTCTGCTTTCACAGAGGGCTGGACTCTATCTTCAAAAAATTTTACGTTTGACTTTGAAGTTGGCTGAGAAGGTTGTCCAAACGTTCGCTGGCTTTTGGATCTTTTCGACGATTTGCTTTTTTTGCAAGCTCACAACATTCCCTCAACGTTTCCCGATTCCTCGGTTCTTTCGAAAGACGTAGTTTTTGCAACAAAAACACCGCGTCACGGTAAATCAAAAAGTCTTGTCGTTTGCGCGTTTTCAAGGCGTGTTTTTCAAAAAAAGGAACAATGATTTCGGCGTGCTCTTGAAGAGCACGAACGCGGTAGTAAGCCACGGTTTTCGGATCCTTGCCTTTTTGAATGACTCCACATTGAAAAAATGCTTTACAGCCTTCCAGCACTTGCAGGTCTTCCCTGGATTGTGTTACCACAAACTCAAGTTGGACTTGATACCCCAAAGAGGTTTCTTTGTTCGCGTTGATCGAGATCGTGAAGCAACCTTCACCATCTACAAAACCAACCCTCCAATCAGTAGTAAGATTCATTTGGCAAACATCTGGTCTCTGAGGATTCTTTTCTTTTGTTTCTTTTTTGGAAAAAAAGAAAAGCCTTTCCTGCGGATTGTCCCCCTGTCGTTCCGATTGTTACTGCCAACATGTTTGGAAGAGGGTTTTTGGGCGTTTTTTCGTTCCAAAATTCTCTTTTTTTCCAACCTAGATGCTTTGACGAGTACGAAGCCGTTTTTGAGGAGTTTCCCGCATATGGTTTGCTTTTACTAAGGCTAGCTTTTAACCTTAGGACCGTTATAGTTACGGCCGCCGTTCACCGGGGCTTCGGTCGCCAGCTTTGAGTTACCTCGAACCAGCTTCCTTCACCTTCCGGCACTGGGCAGGCGTCAGCCCCCATGCATCGTCTTACGACTTGGCGGAGACCTGTGTTTTTGATAAACAGTCGCCTGGGCCTGGTCACTGCGACTCAAGTTGTTTCCAACTAAAGTACCCCTTCTCCCGAAGTTACGGGGCCAGTTTGCCGAGTTCCTTAGAGAGAGTTCTCTCGCGCCCCTTAGTATTCTCTACCAGTCCACCTGTGTCGGTTTAGGGTACAGGCTAAATCCTTCGATCGAGAGTAGGAGCTTTTCTTGGAAGCACGGGGCGGATAGGACTCTTTCGTCATGCCGTGAGGCAGAGGACAAAAGAGCCGTCTGATGTCTTCGCTCCTCTAGGTTTTTCTGCCTAGTCTCCACGCCTTAACACTTCCATCGGCAATCCTCGTCCGATCTATCTTTCCCAACTCCGTCCCTCCTTCTCGCGGGGATTCAGGTACCGGAATATTGACCGGTTTTCCATCGACGACCCTGCCTGGTGGCAGACTAATCTTAGGACCTGACTAACCCTCCATGGACGAACCTCGTGGAGGAACCCTTAGACTTTCGGGGCGAGGGATTCCCACCCTCGTTTTCGTTACTCAAGCCGACATTCTCACTTCCACCTCGTCCATAAGGGCTTACGCTCTTACTTCACCCGGGATGGAACGCTCCCCTACCATTTCTTCTTGTTCTTTTCCCTTAGGAAAAGAGGAAGTATCCACAGCTTCGGCAGGCCGCTTAGTCCCGATCATTTTCGGCGCAGGGACGCTTTACCAGTGAGCTATTACGCACTCTTTCAAGGGTGGCTGCTTCTAAGCAAACCTCCTGGTTGTTTCCGCATCCCCACCTCCTTTACCACTTAGCGGCCATTTAGGGGCCTTAGCTGGTGGTCTGGGCTGTTTCCCTCTTGACAATGGAGCTTATCCCCCACGGTCTCACTCGTGCACGGAAGACAAGTCGAGTATTCTTAGTTTGCCACGATTTGGTACCGCTTTCGCAGCCCGTACCGAAACAGTGCTTTACCCCTCGACCGTTCATCGTCCACGGCTGCGCCTCAACGCATTTCGGGGAGAACCAGCTAGCTCCGAGTTCGATTGGTATTTCACCCCTAACCACAACTCATCCGCCGATTTTTCAACATCGGTCGGTTCGGACCTCCACTTGGTGTTACCCAAGTTTCATCCTGGTCATGGTTAGATCACCCGGGGTCGGGTCTATCCGAAGGGACGTGCGCCCTATTCAGACTCGCGTTCGCTTAGGCTCCCGGCCTTTTCGGCCGTTAACCGGGCCCCTCCGGATAAGTCGCCGGCTCATTCTTCAACAGGCACGCGGTCAGGCATCCCTTACGGGTCTCGCCCTCCCACTGCTTGAAAGATCACGGTTTCATGTTCTATTTCACTCCCCTCCCGGGGTTCTCTTTCACCTTTCCCTCGCGGTACTAGTTCGCTATCGGTCATCTAGGAGTATGTAGCCTTACGAGGTGGTCCTCGCTGATTCACACGGGATTTCACGTGTCCCATGCTACTCGGGATACGAGCACTTTGATTCTTGCCTTTGGTTACTGGACTTTCACCGTCTATGGTGCAGGATTCAACTGCTTCACCTGGTCCAAATCAAAGAGACGCTCGTCCCACGACCCTGTCCAGCATTTCCTCCCTTTCTTCTTAACGAAGGGAAGAAGAGGAGGCCAGACAGTTTAGGCTGATCCCGTTTCGCTCGCCGCTACTAAGGGAATCGCGTTTGCTTTCTTTTCCACCGATTACTAAGATGTTTCAATTCATCGGGTTCTCTCCCCAAAACCTATGAATTCAGTCTTGGAGTCTTGGGGTTTCCCCATTCGGAGATCCTCGGATCGAAGCCTGCTTCCGGCTCCCCGAGGCTTTTCGTTGGTGGCCACGTCCTTCTTCGTCTCTAGATGCCTAGGTATCCACCGTGATCTGCGGGTCCTTTGACCATAATACTTTTTTTCAAACCGAAGTTTGAATTCTTTACATTCTTCTTCTTCTCTACCTACGTAAAGACGAAGCGTTTCAAAGGCTGTCCAAACGAAAGTTTGGAACGCTGGCCAACGAAGCGGGAAGATAAAGATGTGGAGGCTAGCGGACTCGAACCGCTGACATCCGCCTTGCAAAGGCGGCGCTCTACCAACTGAGCCAAGCCCCCGGGCTTTTCTTCTTTTTCTTACCTCTCTACTTACGTAAAAAGAAAGAAAGCGGAGAAACCGCCTTTTTCCTTCTCCTCGTCTCTTTCTTTTTTACAAAAGAAGAGAAAAGAAGAAGATCTCAAACAATCTTGAGAACATGTTCGTTATTTTGTTTCTTTTTCCCTCTTACTCTTTTTCTTTAGAAAAAGAAAAAGTTAAGAAGAAGAAAAAAGAAACTCCAGTACGAACGAACCGATGGGCTATGCTGGACTCGAACCAGCGACCTCACCCTTATCAGGGGTGTGCTCTAGCCACCTGAGCTAATAGCCCATCGGTTTGTTTTCGTTGTAAAAGAAAAAAGGAACGGTGCCCTTTATTTGTTGTCCTTTTTGGAGGTGATCCAGCCGCACCTTCCAGTACGGCTACCTTGTTACGACTTCACCCCAGTCACTAGCCCCGCCTTCGGCGCCCCCCTCCTTTGCAGGTTGAGGTAACGACTTCGGGCGTAGCCAGCTCCCATGGTGTGACGGGCGGTGTGTACAAGGCCCGGGAACGTATTCACCGCCATATAGCTGACTGGCGATTACTAGCGATTCCGGCTTCATCGTCTCGAGTTGCAGAGACGAATCTGAACTGAGGCTAAGTTTCTGAGGTTGGCGTACTCTCGCGAGGTAGCATCCCTTTGTCCTAGCCATTGTAGCACGTGTGTAGCCCAGGGCGTAAGAGGCATGCTGACTTGACGTCATCCCCACCTTCCTCCGGCTTGTCACCGGCGGTCTCCCTCGATCCTGACCAGCAAGCTGATCTAGCAACAAGGGACAAGGGTTGCGCTCGTTGCGGGACTTAACCCAACATCTCACGACACGAGCTGACGACAGCCATGCACCATCTGTGTCCTAAATACCATTTCTGGAAAACCTTGGGGTTCTCCACTTACGTGGAAAGCCAAGTGGCATGTCAAGCCCTGGTAAGGTTCTTCGCGTTGCATCGAATTAAACCACATGCTCCACCGCTTGTGCGGGCCCCCGTCAATTCCTTTGAGTTTCACTCTTGCGAGCATACTCCCCAGGCGGGAAACTTAACGCGTTAGCTTCGACCCCCCCGTAGACTTCGAATTTCCTCTTTCGAGAAAATCCGAAGATATCTACCGGGAAGCCTAGTTTCCATCGTTTACAGCTAAGACTACTGGGGTATCTAATCCCATTCGCTCCCTTAGCTTTCGTCCCTCAGTGTCAGGAAAGGCCCAGTAGAGTGCCTTCGCCGTTGGTGTTCTTCCCGAGCTCTACGCATTTCACTGCTACACCGGGAATTCCCTCTACCCCTACCTTCCTCAAGCCCCCGAGTTTCTCGTGCCGATCCAGCGTTGAGCGCTGGGATTTGACAGGAGACTTGGAGGGCCACCTACGAACGCTTTACGCCCAATCATTCCGGATAACGCTTGCATCCTCTGTCTTACCGCGGCTGCTGGCACAGAGTTAGCCGATGCTGATTCGATCGGTACCGTCGTTGTGTCGTCCCGAACAAAAGAAGTTTACGACCCACGGGCCTTCATCCTTCACGCGGTATTGCTTCGTCAGGCTTTCGCCCATTGCGAAAAATTCCTCACTGCTGCCTCCCGTAGGAGTCTGGGCCGTGTCTCAGTCCCAGTGTGGCTGATCATCCTCTCAGACCAGCTACCGATCATCGCCTTGGTAAACCATTACTTCACCAACTAGCTAATCGGACGCAAGCTCATCTTTTGGCGGCCTTTCGACCTTTTGCTCCTCAGCATATGGAGTATTAGCGGACGTTTCCATCCGTTGTCCTCCTCCTAAAGGTAGATTCTTACGCGTTCCTCACCCGTCCGCCACTCCTTTTCTTCTCTACTTACGTAGAAAAGAAAAAGCGTTCGACTTGCATGTGTTAGGCATACCGCCAGCGTTCATCCTGAGCCAGGATCAAACTCTCCGTAAATTGTGTTTGGTTGTTGGTTCATCCTTCTGTAGAATTAGTTTACAATGGTTTGAGAAAAGGAGCAAGGCTAGGGCGCCTCTCTTTTTTTTCTTTTTTTCGGAAAGGGAGGGATTCGAACCCTCGGAACCTCGTGAGAGGTTCGATACCTTAGCAAGGTACTCCCTTCGGCCGCTCGGGCACCTTTCCATTTTTGTTTCTTCATGATTACATCCGGACGCAAACCTGGATTTGGAAGTGTAGGAAACATCTTCGCGGATTCTCCAAACTTTCGTTGGGTCTCTTGCACCTGTGTTCCTTCTGGATGACTGTAGCTGGACTCGAACCAGCAATCGGAAGCGTATGAAGCCACTGCGTTGCCATTACGCCATACAGTCCCCGTGTTTTATTTACCTACGCCGAGATTCTTTTTTTCTAACGAAAAAAAGAAAAAGAAAAAAATACGGTCTCGACGGGACTCGAACCCGCAACTTCCTCCGTGACAGGGAGGCGCGCTAACCAATTGCGCTACGAAACCATTTTTTAAATTTTCTTTTTTTTCTTTGTTCGGGTAAGAAAACAAAGTTTATTCTACCTCGTTTTATCCTCTAGAATCAAACCGAAACTTCCTTTTTTCTTTTTCTCTATCTTTCCTCGTTTTTACTTTTCGATAAAAGTCTACGTGAAGTTTTTCTCTTTAAGAGATAGAAGAAACAGACTTTTTTTTACTATACATTTAGTAAAACCCCTTCCACCTCCTCCTTACTTACGTAAGGAGAAAAGAAGAAAGAGAGAAGAGTTAGCGATTATGCAACGTCAGACGCTTCCACGGATGCAAGATCCAGAGGGAAGTTGTGAGCGTTACGTTCGTGCCTCACTTCCATACCAAGGTTTGCACGGTTGATGATGTCCGCCCAGGTATTGATTACGCGACCTTGAGAGTCAACTACAGATTGGTTGAAGTTCAAACCGTTTAGGTTGAATGCCCTGGTGGACAAACCTAGTGCGGTGAACCAAATACCAATTACCGGCCAAGCAGCTAGGAAGAAGTGCAGGGAACGGCTGTTGTTGAAAGAAGCGTATTGGAAGATCAAACGACCGAAGTAGCCGTGAGCTGCAACGATGTTGTAGGTTTCTTCTTCTTGACCGAAACGGTAACCTGCGTTAGCAGATTCGTTTTCCGTGGTTTCACGGATAAGGCTAGAAGTTACTAGGGAACCGTGCCTAGCAGAGAATAGGGAACCACCGAATACACCTGCTACACCTAGCATGTGGAAAGGGTGCCTAAGGATGTTGTGTTCCGCTTGGAACACGATCCTGAAGTTGAACGTGCCGGAAATACCTAGAGGCATACCGTCAGAGAAAGAACCTTGACCGATTGGGTAGATTAGGAATACAGCCATTGCTGCTGCTACTGGAGCAGAGTAAGCAACTGCGATCCACGGACGCATACCAAGGCGGAAGGAAAGTTCCCACTCACGACCCATGTAACAACATACGCCTAGAAGGAAGTGACAAACGATCCTTTGGTAAGGACCACCGTTGTACAACCACTCGTCAAGAGAAGCTGCTTCCCAAATTGGGTAGAAGTGTAGGCCGATTGCGTTGCTGGTAGGGATAACTGCACCGGAAATGATGTTGTTACCGAACCTTAGAGAACCGGAAACCGGTTCACGAATACCGTCGATATCCACCGGAGGCGCTGCGATGAACGCGATGATGAATACGGAGGTTGCAGTTAGAAGACAAGGGATCCTGATTACACCGAACCAACCGATGTATAGGCGGTTTTCGGTAGAAGTGATCCAATTACAGAAACGTGCCCAAACGGACGCGTTTTCGCGTTGCTGAAGAATAGCGGTCATATAGGTTTACCTTAAATTGATTTTATTCTTTTCTCGAAAAAGAAAAGAGCTCGCAGGCATCCGTTCTTTCTTCTCATCTTTACAAAGGCAAAGAGAAAACAAAAGAGGTTTAGAAATAGATGTCTGTTACTTTTATTGTATCCCCCGGGACCCTTTCTCCTACACTCCCCGAAGAAAAAACCTAGAATTTATTTTTTTATGTTCTTTTTAGGCTTTCTTCTTTCTCCAAATAAACATTTGAAAAAAGAAGAAATAACGTATCTTACGCCTCTACTTCTTCCTTGCTTGCCGTTTTCACGTACAAGATCAACAAAAAGGAGGTTGGGATAATAATAAACAGGGCTACTGCAATCAGCCCAAGAATGTTCACTTCCATGAAAGGATACCAACGTAAAAAATCACTCTTCGTTCTTTTTCTTCTTTCTCTTCTTTTACCTCTTCTTCTTTTTCCTCTTTCTCTTTTTCCTCTTACTCTTTTTCTTTAGAAAAAGAAAAAGTTAAGAACAAAAAGAAGAAGAAGGAATGACTCGGGTGGAGGAAGGGTGTGAACGTAGGGGAAAGGCTACTGCTAGCCTACCCTTCCTCTCGATTCTCAGCAACTCCCCCTCTTATTTATGTTCTTCTCTTTCCTTCTTTTAAATAAGGTATACAATAAAATAAGGGGGGCCGGTTTTCCATTCTTTCGAATGGAAAACCTGTGAACCGCTTTTTTCCGTACGGAAGCCAGCGGTGGCCATCTAACCGCTCTTTTCTTTCTCCTCTTCCCTTTCCTTCTTTCACCTGCGTAAAAAAAAGAGCGAAAAAAGGGAAAAACAAAAAAGGAAAACAGCCATTCAACGCACTGAGTCCAGAGGGCGCCTGGAAAGTACCGCTTCAGTCTCACGGTCAATGCCTTTCTCAAAGCCTGCCGCCGCTGCACGAGCACGACCCGCGTGCCACAAGTGTGCAATGAAGAAGAAGAAACCTAGCACGAAGTGGCTACAAGCCAACCAAGAACGAGGAGAAACGAAGTTTACCGCGTTAATCTCCGTTGCTACACCACCTACAGAGTTTAGGGAACCAAGCGGAGCATGGGTCCTGTATTCTGCTGCACGGCGTTCTTGCCATGGTTGGATGTCCTGTTTCAGTTTATTTAGGTCTAGGCCGTTTGGACCACGTAGTGGTTCAAGCCAAGGACCACGGAAGTCCCAGAAACGCCTGGTTTCACCACCGAAGATGATTTCACCGGTAGGAGAACGCCTTAGGTATTTACCAAGACCGGTTGGACCTTGTGCAGATGCTACGTTCGCACCTAGACGTTGGTCACGCACCAAGAAGGTGAATGCTTGCGCTTGAGAAGCCTCTGGACCCGTTGGACCGAAGAATTCACTTGGGTACGCCGTGTTGTTGAACCAAGACATACAACAAGCTACGAAGCCCATCACAGCAATCGCAGCAAGACTGTAGGAAAGGTACGCTTCACCAGACCATACAAAAGCACGACGTGCCCATGCCCATGGTTTGGTAAAAATGTGCCAAATACCACCCAGAATACACCTGGTACCGATCCAAATGTGACCACCGATCACATCTTCCATGTTATCCACACTTACGATCCAACCGTCTCCACCAAATGGAGATTTAAGAAGGTAACCAAAGATAACACCTGGAGCTAGGGTTGGGTTAGTAATGATACGAACGTCGCCGCCACCTGGAGCCCAAGTATCGTAAACACCCGTAAAGTACCTTGCTTTCCAAACAAGAAGCCAAGCACCTAGACCTAGAATCACAAGGTGAATACCAAGAATGGTCGTCCTTTTGTTCTTATCTTTCCAAGTATAACCAAAGAAAGGGAAGGATTCTTCCAGAGTTTCTGGACCGATAAGAGAGTGGTATACACCACCGAAACCTAGAACCGCAGAAGAAATCAGGTGAAGAACACCAGAAACAAAGTACGGGAAAGTATCAATCACTTCACCACCAGGACCTACGCCGTAGCCTAGGGTTGCAAGGTGAGGAAGAAGGATCAAACCTTGTTCGTACCTTGGTTTTTCTGGAACGAAGTGAGCTACTTCGAACAAGTTCCTTGCACCTGCCCAGAAAACGATCAGGCCCGCGTGTGCTACGTGAGCGCCTAGTAGTTTACCAGAAAGGTTAATAAGACGAGCATTACCTGCCCACCATGCAAAACCGGTGGTTTCTTGATCACGACCACCGACCGTAAGGGCACCATTAAAGAGCGTTTCCACGTGGCAATACCTCCTCAGGGAAGACTAGTTTTTCATGAGGCTGGTCTTGCGCCGCCATCCATGCACGAATACCTTCGTTTAGAAGGATGTTTTTCGTGTAGAAAGTTTCGAATTCTGGGTCTTCCGCAGCACGGATTTCCTGAGAAACGAAATCATATGCACGTAGGTTCAAAGCTAGGCCTACTACGCCCAAAGCACTCATCCAAAGGCCCGTTACTGGAACGAAAAGCCTGAAGAAGTGAAGCCAACGTTTGTTAGCGAACGCTACACCGAAAATCTGAGACCAGAAACGGTTTGCAGTTACCCTAGAGTAAGTTTCTTCTGCTTGGGTTGGGTTGAAAGCACGGAACGTGTTTGCACCGTCACCATCCTCAAACAAAGTGTTTTCTACGGTTGCACCATGAATAGCACATAGAAGTGCTGCACCAAGTACACCAGCTACACCCATCCTGTGGAATGGATTCAAGGTCCAGTTGTGGAAACCTTGGAAGAACAAAATGAAACGGAAAATTGCCGCTACACCGAAGCTTGGAGCAAAGAACCAACCAGATTGACCTAGAGGGTAAATTAGGAAAACAGAAACGAAAACCGCAATCGGCGCAGAGAATGCGATCGCGTTGTACGGACGAAGACGTACAGAACGCGCGATTTCGAATTGACGAAGCCTGAAACCAATCAATGCGAAAGCACCGTGAAGTGCTACGAAAGGCCATAGACCGCCAAGTTGACACCAACGAGTGAAATCACCTTGAGCTTCTGGGCCCCAAAGAAGAAGAAGAGAGTGACCCCTACTGTTTGCTGGAGTAGAAACTGCAGCCGTTAGGAAGTTACAACCTTCTAGGTAAGAAGTTGCTAGACCGTGCGTGTACCAAGAAGTAACAAACGTGGTACCAGTAAGCCAACCACCAAGTGCCATGTATGCACATGGAAGAAGAAGTAGACCAGACCAACCAACGAACACGAAACGGTCGCGTCGTAGCCAGTCATCCGCGCGGTCAAACCAACCGCGAGTCTCTTCAACCTTGCCGATAGAAATCGTCATAGGAATCTCAAAATGAATAAAATAGAGGCATTTGAAAGTGTTCCATCGGCGCCTTTTTTTTTCTTTCTTAACGTTCTCTTTTTTTAAAAAAAAGAATAAGAGGGAAAAGAAAAGGAAAACAAAAAAAACATCAAACAAACGTAAGCACCTTTTTCAAAGGTAAAAAAAGAACCAGAGGTTTAAAACATCTGGAAACTCTGTAGTAGCAAAGTTATGGTACGTGAAATCTTTCTCTTTTTCTAATTTTCTTCTTTTTGTTTTTTAAAAATGAAGTTCTTTAAACGTAAATATTTATATAACTATAAACCACCAGGAAGAGGTTGGGAGGCGTTTTCAACTCTACTCCCCTTCACCAAGGTGGAGAGAAGAGAGTTGAAAAAATCTTCTATTTTGCGGTTGCTTGGAATTCAAGCCTGTAAGCTTGAATCGCATTTTTCAGTAGTTCCTCTGCTTCTTTACTAAGAGCATTGGTTTCACGAAGAATTTGGCCGTATTTCGAAACAGATTTCGCTAGATATTCACGCAGACCCGTTAGGTACGGACGAACCGATGCTACTGGAAGGGTATCCAAGTAACCATTGGTACCCGCGTAAATCACAGCTACTTGGTCTTCCGTAGAAAGCGGAGAACCTTGTGGTTGTTTCAGAAGTTCACGAAGACGTTGACCACGAGCCAATTGTTTTTGGGTCGCAGCATCAAGATCCGAAGAAAACTGAGCAAAAGCTTCTAGTTCAGCGAACTGAGCTAGTTCAAGTTTCAGTTTACCTGCTACTTGTTTCCTTGCTTTTGGTTGAGCAGCGGAACCTACACGGCTTACGCTAATACCTACGTTAATTGCTGGACGAAGACCCGAGTTGAAAAGGTCACCCGATAGGAAAATCTGGCCGTCGGTAATCGAAATTACGTTGGTTGGGATGTAAGCAGAAACGTCACCTGCTTGGGTTTCTACGATCGGTAGAGCCGTCCTGCTACCGCCACCTAGAGCATCGCTTAGTTTTGCGGCACGTTCTAGAAGACGAGAGTGAAGGTAGAATACATCTCCTGGGTAAGCTTCACGTCCTGGAGGACGACGAAGAAGAAGAGACCTTTCACGGTACGCTTGTGCTTGCTTGGAAAGGTCATCATAGATCACAAGGGTCGGACGACCACTGTACCTAAAATGTTCTGCCAAAGCGGCACCAGTATATGGAGAAAGGAATTGAAGCGTAGCCGGGCTATCCGCCGTTGCAGCAACGATGATGGTGTAATCCATCGCGCCTTTTTCTTGTAGACTGTTTACTACTTGTGCAATCGAGGAAGCTTTTTGACCAATAGCTACATAAACACAAACGACTCCTTTGCCTTTTTGGTTCAGGATCGTGTCTACTGCTACCGCGGTTTTGCCGGTTTGACGGTCACCGATGATCAACTCACGTTGGCCACGACCGACTGGAATCCTTGCATCTACCGAAACAAGACCGGTTTGAAGCGGTTCATGTACGGAACGACGAGCAATAATACCAGGGGCTGCGCCTTCGATCAAACGAGTGCCGGTAGAAGGAATATCACCTTTACCGTCAATAGGTACTGCAAGAGGGTTTACGATACGTCCCAAGAAGGCATCGCCCACTGGAACTTGCGCAATACGACCAGTAGCTCGTACCGAGCTGCCTTCACGTACATTACGACCTTCACCCCTCAATACCGCACCTACGTTTTTAGATTCTAGGTTTAGTGCAATACCGACCGTGCCATCTTCAAATTCAAGAAGTTCACCGGCCCTTACTTTCTCAAGGCCATAAATACGAGCAATACCGTCGCCTACTTGAAACACGGTTCCTACGTTAAGAACACGCGCTTCTTGACTGTATTGTTCAATTTGCTGGCGAATAATGCTGCTAATTTCGTCTGGACGAATTTTTACCATGGTTTGGTGGAATAGGTAATCGTGGTCCTTTTTTTCTCTTTTTTTAAAAGAGAAAAAAAAGATGGACACTAGTTAGCTTTAAGTTGACGGAAAGTTTCACGAACATGACGTTCGTTCAAATCGCGCTGACGCGTACGGCCCGAACCCTTTACGAGTTGGTCCACAAGCGTAGCTTCCGCTGCTTTCAAAGCAAGACGAGCGGCTTGCTGTGCCCTTTGTTGAACGGCACGTTGGCGTTGAAGTTGGATTCCTTGACGCGCCGTATCTTGCAAACGAGCAAGATCCGTGGCCAATTGTGCTGCCAAAGCAGCTCCTTCTTGTTCCGCCGAGGTCGCCGCTTGAGCTCGGATTTGAGCCGCTTTCGTACGTGCCGACGCAAGGGCCGCACGTGCTTGGTCCAAGCGAGCTTGGGCTTCCGCGGCTTTCTGTTCCGCCTCTTTAAGGGTACTTAGAATCGTTTGGCGACGCGTATCGAGCAAACCTCGAATCGCATCTCCAACCACAGTTACAACAACGCCTAGAACAACCGCTAGGTTGAGAACGTTCGTTTCTAGGATATTGGTATTGATCCCAAAACCATGAGCCAAAGGCAAATGGGAGGCCCTATGAAGAACAGGGTCAACCCCAAAAAATGCTAGGGTCATAGGGTACTTTCTTTCGTAATAAGAACAATGGATGGAAGACAGATCAAAATCTGTCCTCCGAAAACCGCAATCTTCTGGCCCTTCTTTTCTTCTGACTCTTAAAAAAATTTAGAAGAAAAGAAGAACAAAAAAGATCAAAACGAAAGAAATTAACCGCCTGCGAATGGGTTTGCGAACAAAAGCGCTAGTGCAACTACTAGGCCGTAAATGGTTAGGGATTCCCTGAACGCGAAACTTAGTAGAAGCGCACCACGGATTTTACCTTCCGCTTCCGGTTGACGAGCAATACCTTCAACAGCATAACCAGCAGCAGTACCTTGGCCCATACCAGGACCAATAGCAGCTAGACCAACAGCTAGACCAGCAGCGATTACAGAAGCAGCAGCAACAAGTGGGTTCATATTTTCTCCAGCGAAGATTCGGGTTTTTTTCCTTTCATAACAACCAAAAACGGCTTTTCTTCTTTCTCTCCTATTCTTTAGAAAAAGAGAAAGGAAAAAAAAGAAGAAAAGACCGCGGTGTTTCCTGCTCTTTTTTCCTTTTCGGAAAAAAAAGGAGGAAAACCAATAAAAACAAGAGACGATCTAAGAATAAGTGGTGTTCTTCCACCGCTTCTCCGATATAAGCACCGGCAAGGGTTGCAAACACAAGCGCCTGAATAGCACTGGTAAACAAACCAAGGAGCCTTAGTGGAATCGGTACCACCAAAGGAACCAGAGCAATCAATACACCAACCACGAGCTCGTCCGCAAGAATGTTACCAAACAAACGGAAACTTAGAGAAAGAGGTTTGGTGAAATCTTCCAAAACGTTAATCGGTAGCAAAAAAGCCGCCGGAGAAATGTAACGTTTGAAATAGCCTAGACCTTTTTTGCTAAATCCACCATAGAAATAAGCCAAAGAAGTCAAAAGAGCCAACGCTACCGTGGTGTTAATATCGTTCGTTGGAGCGGCCAATTCACCGTTTGGAAGTTCAAGTACACGCCATGGAAGAAGCGCACCGGACCAGTTCGAAACAAAAATGAAAAGGAAAATCGTTCCAAGGAAAGGAACCCAAGACAGGTAGTCATGTTCTCCAATCTGAGTTTTGGCGATATCCCGAATGAATTCGGTAATATATTCCGTTAGGTTTTGCAACCCATCCGGCGTGTCTTTCAGTTGACGGTTCGCACTCAAGGAAAGAATCGCGATCAGTCCAAGAACAAACCAAGAGGTAAGAAGAACTTGACCATGAACTTGGTAGCCCGCGATTTCCCAGTAGAAGTGTTGACCTACAGAAAGTTCGGCCAACTCGAAAAGGGGTGGGGTTAGAGACATAGACGGGGCAGCGACACTTACAAAGGATCGTTTTGTAACAACCAATCTATCCAACGAAGGATAGGAGACGACACAAAACAAAAAAGTTTTGGTCTAGGTCTCGTTTGTTCTCTTTCCCTCTAGAAAGAGGGAAAAAGAAAGAAAACTTAGAAACGACGACGAGAACCGCCTTCTTTACGAGAAGAACGCGTTTTCGACGGCTGCCAACGACGTTTGCCTTCGCGAATCGCTTCCGACAATTCATTCAAAACCAATTCAATGGCCGTTGCCGAATCATCATTCGATGGAATACCCAAAGCAACCAAGCTTGGATCACAATCCGTATCGAGAAGAGAAACGACTGGAATACCCAAACGACGCGCTTCCGCAATCGCCGCCCTTTCTTGTCGTTGACCAATAATAATCACAACATCCGGCAAACGACGCCTTCCTTTCAAACCACCAACATAACGTACAAGACGTTCTTGAAGTTGACGAAGCCTAGCGGCTTCTTTCTTCGGAAGTTTTTCCCAATCGCCACGTTGTTCTTGGCGTTCTAGAAGATGCAAACGAACCAACGAAGAACGAACCGTACGCCAGTTCGTAAGCCTTCCACCCAACCAACGTTCATTCACATAAAAAGAACGTGCACGTTGAGCCGACTCGGCCACCGCGCGAACCGCTTGTTGTTTGGTTCCAATAAACAAAAAGGTTTTTCCTTCTGCTGCTTGACTAGCCAAAAACGTGCGTGCTTCCGTTAGTTGTTGGCGAGTTTTCACTAGATCAATAAGGTGCAGCCCCTTACGAACACCATAAGTATAAGCCGCCCTTTTGGGATGCCATTTGCGAGTTGGATGGCCAAGATGCCTTCCCGCACGCATCCTTTGTTCAAACGTCAATTGCATAAACTAGATCAATCAAAATAGACATAAATAGGTTAACGGTCCTTTGATCTTTTCTGATCAAATCAAATGAAACACAAGTTTCTTTTCTACTTTCTAGTTTACCTTAAGAAAGTCAGTTTGGCTAGAGGCCTCGAAAAAAATCAGGCTATGAAACTCGAAAAAAGTTTTTCTAACCTAACCTGGGATCCCTAGGATCCCCATTTTCGCCCAAATAGACCAACGCATCCAACCAAGTTGGGTCTTTCGTAAAACGTGGCTGATCTTTCCAGCCGATCTCCTCCCTTCGAGGTTCCAAAGGTCCAGATCGAGAAGTCGAAGGCAACGCCTCTTTTTTCTCTTTCGTTAGATCTCCCACCGAAGGTTTAGAAGGAAGCAGCAGCAGGTGACGAGCCGCCGTACCAATCGGAAGACGGGTGCCGAGAATCAAATTTTCTTTCAAACCAAGCAAATAATCAATTCGACCACGAACTCCAGCTCGCGCCAAGACACGCGAGGTTTCTTGAAAACTTGCTGCCGACAAGAAACTTTCACTCGTCGTCAACAAAGAAGCTCGCGTCAATCCCAAAAGAATCGGCGTATATTCAATTCGTGGATAAAGATCTTGCGTTCCAAACAGTCGTTTGGAAGTCGTACCTTTCGAAAGATTAAAAAGAGCACGCAGTTGATTTGCTCGTTCCAAAACCTCCAGTGGATGAACTTCTCCACGCGCCAATGGTTCATGCCAAGCACCATCACGCACCACTTCCACGTACGCCCTTGGACGAACAATCAATTCCACGTGTTTGTCATCAATCACAACACCATTGGTTCGATAAATACGTTGTACGTTTTCCAAAATAGCACGCTGGGCCGCATGTAGACTTTTTCGAACGGCCACCCTCGGCGTCCTACCCAAACGACAAAAACGATCATACAAGCCACGAGTAAAAGGGGCAATCCCGGTTTTTTCACGTGCTTCCAACAACGATTCAACACGAGGAATGCCCGAAGTAATATCTCCCGTTTCTACCGCACGACCACGAAGCGCCGTCCTTGGCCAATGACGTGGCAGAAGAGTTCCAGCTTTGCCACGAACCCTACTTTCTGGAGAAAGCAAGAAATCCGTCGTACGACGAAAAACCGCGGCCTTCCGCGTCAAAGAAATAAACTGGCCAGACCAGCAAGGACCGGCACCACCCCTAATATGAAGCGGTGGAGTACAGTAGGAACCCAAGGGTGCCGTCGAAGCACCCGGCAACAAAGCAATTGCTCCCAAATTTGGGCGGCCCCTAAACAAACGCTTCGTAGAAAAAGGCCTTTTTTGTTCACCCGCCCTTTCTCCCCAATCCGTGGTTAGATTCTGCAAATGGCCCCTTTGCGCACTACCCGTTCGCCTTGGTTTCCATTTTCCGCGAAGGCCAAAACCTTGCGAATCTGGACGAAGCGGTTCGAAGGCCACCGCTGGCCAACGAAGCGACGGTAGATTAGGCGAAACATTTGGGGAAAGCGTTTGCAACCTTTTTTTGCTTTGCAGCAAAAACATTGGTTTTACGTATCCCTTTTCTTTTCCTTGGTTCAAAAGCCTCGGCCTTCCTTCCCTTGGTTCTTGCGAAGAAATCGAAAGAAGCGCTCCTTTAGGCAGGATCGAAAGAGAAAAAAGGGGAAAAGAAAGCTGCCAGGTACGATTTTGTTTATTGAAAAGAAAACTCGTACGACGCCTCGAAAGAATGGGAGCCGTTGGAACAGAAGAGCCAACCACCACCGGAGTTACCGTCATTCGAAACGAAGCTTTGGAAACCGAGCTTCCCCCCTTTTGAATCCTTTCGTGCCTTTTTGCTTTTGCCCTTAGCCTTTTTGCTCCCACAGGTTTTCCTGGTTTCCTTTTTCGAAGACGAGGGTTTCCTTCTTTCTGGTTTTGCGTTTCTTTCTTTTCCGTCGTAGGGGAAAACAAAAAGGAAGAGACCGCTTTGGAAAGAGGAGGCAAACAAACCGAGGTGAGTGGTTGTTTTTTCAGCTCTTTGTTAAGTTTCGGAAAAAACGCAAAAGACCAACCAAGTTGAGTTTCGTGAAGAAGATTCGTCTCCTTCTCCAAAAGATGACTATGAACCTCTCCTTTCCAATAAATCGTCGAAAAAGTTTTCCAACACGGCCCAAGAATCTTTTTCTTCCACGCATCTCGCTGCAAAGTAAACGAATAACTTTGTTTCGAATACGATTGACGACCGCCCAATTGGGCCAAAAACGAGGTTTGATACGTTTTTCCTGCCTGAGCCTGCCAGCCTTGAGAGGGAGCACGCCTCGAAAGACTTGCCCACGAGGTCAAAGGAGCAACCACATCGCCCTGCAAAAACGGAAACGAACCATCCACTTGATTTCGTACCGAAGTTTCTACCCTTTCGCCTGCCAACAAACGTAGACGCGACAACCCTTCGGTTCGTGGATTCGAAGCCCACCCTGGCCTGGAAACCCTTTCTCCGTTTCGCCTACGCCTTGGTTCTTTTTTAGGTTCTTTTAGACTCCTTCGTTGAAAGTTCAATTGTCCACCGTGTGGCGAACGCGTTACACGCAAAATCAATTCACCTTCGCGAAGAGAACGTGGCGGCGACCTTTCCCCAAGAATAATTCCCTCATGAACCAATTGACCTTCTCGAACAAACAAGAGAACATTGGTGGGCAAACTTACGTTCGTAAGTTCTTTTCCATGATTATCAAGAATGGCTAGTTGTCCAGGTTCACGCGTCAAATAGCCAATGCGTCCCGTTCGAGTTCGAGCAAGACGACCTCGAAGAGAAGTCAAAAAATGAATTTTGCCCGTCACCGGAGTACGCAAGACGGTCGCTCCACCACCCGAGAAAACACCTCCCGTGTGGAACGTTCGCCTCGTCAACTGAGTTCCTGGTTCGCCAATGGATTGCGCCGCCAAAATGCCAACCGCTTCTCCCAAATGAACCAAACCGGCATCCGCCAAACTCCATCCATAACAACGCTGACAAAGCGTAAAGCCACGGAGACGTGGTGCGGGATCGCGAACATCAACACGCAAATAACGTTGACGAACAAAACGATCTGGCCTCGGACCCAACCTTCCTGCTCGACAAGCCAAAGGAGAACGAACCCAAGGAGATTCTCCTTGAAGTCGAACGGCTTGTTCGGCAAGTTCCGGGGTTAGAAAACTATTTCGCGCGCCTACCCCTGGCCTCGAACGAGCCAACGCTCGGCCCACCAAACGTTCCGCGATAGGTACAAGAATTTTTCCGTTTTCTGCACGCAAAGGAGTCACACGAATCGCTCGGCGCGTGCCACAATCCAACCTACCAATCACTTGATAGTGTGCGACATCGACCAAACGACGCGTCAGATAACCTGCCGTTGCCGTTCGAAGAGCGGTATCGACAATTCCTTTTCGTGCACCATAACACGAAATAAGGAATTCCGTCAGGGTCCTGCCTTCTTTAAAATTACTTCGAATAGGAAATTCTACCAATCGACCCAAAGGATCCACCCTGAGTCCACGCCTTCCAATCAATTGACGAACTTGAGTCCTATTTCCACGAGCACCCGAAAAAGCCCTCAAATAAAGAGGACTCAAGGGATCTTCCGAACGAAAAGTTTCGACAATGGCCACCTTCCTCGATTCACTGGCACGAGCCCAAGCTTCTACACGAGATTGAGCTCGTTCCGACAAGGTCGCCGCACCCCTGTTCGTCCTCACTTCCGTAAAACGAACGGTTCCTTCCGTAATTTTCGTCGAACGACGTTTTTCTTTTGGAATTCGCAAATCTTCGACACCCAAAGAAACGCCGGCCGCCGCGGCCGAACGAAACCCTAGATTTTTTAGACGTTCCACCAGATCGACCGCCGCGGGAGCGCCGTGGTTTTCAAACGTCCAACGAATCAAGTCTTTTAGGCGTCCTTTATCAAAACTTCGATCAAAATAAGGCGTTTCACTTGTACTAGAGGCAGCACAAATACTTGTAGGAGAGAAACGCCGGTTTCCTTTTTTTCGCGAAGAAAAAGAGGACAAAAAAATAGACGAAAAAGAAAAACTCATAATATAAGGAAAAAAGAAATCCTCTCCTTTTGAGAATGGAAGGAAAAAAACGAGCTTTTTCTTTTTTCTTTTGTACGTACCTTCTTTCTTGTCTTTTACGTTCGTAAAAGAAAAAACGCACAAAAGAAAAAAGAAAACCATCATCGAAACATTTCAAACTCAAGAAGAGAAAAGACTCTTCTGGTTCAAAACGTTTCTTTCGTTTGTGCCCACGAACCCACTTTGATGGCATGCTGAAGCACATCGGCCCTCAACGCCCGTCCAGCGGTCGTTCGAATGTAAGACTGAGAAAGGCCGTTCCACGAAGAAGAAAGAACATGATTCCAACCTACTTGCCTTACATTTCCTTGAGGATCAATACGAAGTTCTTGTGGAACGCGTTCACCTTCTTCGGTTTCCAGATTTTGCTTCCTCGTTTCTCGACCAAGGTGGGCCATCGACGCCCTCCAAATCGAACGATGAGGAGCCAAATGGCCACGCTCGTAGGTCGTCCTAAAGGACGTTAGATTAGGAAAAACAGGTTCTTTCTTGGCCCATTTTTCCAACCTCAGAGCATTCCCAGTGGTCAGATAATAACAACCGAGAACCCTATCTTGACTTGGAAGAAAACCGGGTTCTCCCGTAGCTGGCGAGAAAAAATGCGCTCCCGGAGTCCTCAAACGCCAAGCTTCGGCCCGTGCACGCGTCGAAAGAGGAATATGAACTGCCCTTTGATCTCCATCAAAGTCAGCATTAAACCCAGAACAAGCCAAAGGATGAAGCAAAATCGCTCGTCCCGAAATAATCTTGGGTTGAAAAGCTTGAAATCCCAAACGATGGAGGGTGGGGGCTCGATTCAACAAAACGGGCAAGCTAGAAGCCGCACGAACAATTTCTGCCCAAACGGCTTCCGTTGGTTCTTCCAGCCTTTTGCGAGCCCTCAAACGATTGGTCCTACGTTCTCCTTGGATGCTTCGCCCCAAAAGATGACGCAACAAGAAAGGTTGAAGAAGCGTCAAAGCCCTTTCGCGAGGAAGTCCACATTGATGAAGGGCCAATTCGGGTCCCGAAACGATCACCGAACGACCCGAATAATCGACTCGTTTGCCCAAAAGATTCCTACGGAAACGACCGCGTTTTCCTTTCAACGTTTCCGACAAAGATTTCAAACGACGTCCGCGGGCATCCCTTTCCGGTTTTGCACCACCTCGTCCATTTTCAATCAAAGCATCCACTCCTTCTTGTAGAAGTCGTTGTGCATAACGAAGATCTCCACGATACGAAGAGTTTTCTTGAACCGTCGTTTCACGACGAATTTCGGCGACCAAAAGGTTGCGCGAAACAACTCGTTGATAAAGTTTGTTCACATCCGAAACCCTGACCAAGCCTTCTCCCCTTGGAATCGCGGGGCGCAAATCCGCCGGAAGAATAGGTAGACATTGAAGCCTCAACCAAGAAGGTTGAACATTCGAAATGCGAAGTTCCGCCCTAATCCGCAAACGACGAAGCAAACGACCTCGTTGACGCAGAAGACGACGATATTCAACCACTTCATTTTTGCGAAGCGATCCTTGTTCAAAATCTTCAATTTTTTCATCCAAATCAAGAAGGCCGGCCCGCGCATGGGTCACCCAACCAATTGGATCCAAACTTTGCAAACGCTCCAACAAAAGATCTCCTCCGGTGCGAGGAGCATGATCCGAAAGGGGGCGACGCTGCAAAAGGTTCGGCAACTTACCATACCTTGGCAACAAACGATCCCCACGTCGAGGTTCGGTGACCAAATACGAAGTCAGCCTGCCCAAGCCCTCCAAATCGCGACCCCTGTTTTCAAGCCGCGGAGCCGTCGAACTTGGACGCCAAAGCGCGTCTCGAAACAAACAATACCAAGGGAAACTCAAAACAACGTGTTCGGTCAACGAAATGGTTTTCACCGTTCGACGTGGAGGTGGGGGAGCCCTTGGCAAACGACGACGACGAATGCGTCGACTTTTCCTTTGGTTCCTCGGTTCATCCCTTGGAATCAAACGTTCTGCGGGAGCAAAATCCGTGGGTGGAAGAGTCAAACCTTGAAACCCGAGACGAAGTTGCAAACCGTTGGAGACACCACCTTCACATTTCAACAACGTTTCGAGTTTTCGGCGCGAATACCCCAGAAGTGGTGCCAAATAATGTGGTTGACCACGATAATACCAAGGATGGGCCAAAGGCGCCGCCAACGGAAGATAACCCAAACGATAACGACGGGCCCTCGGATCCAAAGTAATTTCCGTTCCACAATACCCACAAAAAACGGGTTCGCCCGGCAAGGCTTCGGTCGTTGTTTTTCCACACGAACAACGTCCTGGTTCCGGTGGAAATCCCAAAGCCGCTGGACGTGGATCGGAAGTCGTTCCGCCACAATGAAAACAAACACGAGTCACCGTTTTTGGTTGCGTTCGACGCGTTCGACCACAAGCACAAATTCCTTTCTGAATCGGGCCAAAAACACTCTCACAAAAAAGACCCCCAGGGTACGGTTTGAGCGTCTTATAATCGACGGTTCGCGCACTCCATACACGCCCCACGTTGGGGCCTTCGGGCCTTCGACGCAACGTCAAATGACGAATATGTCGGGGGGAAGCGGCGCGTACGCGAACTTGCGAAATCGGCCTTTGCCAATCCAAACGAGAAGCTCGAGGATCTTCTTTTCCCTCTTTTTCTACCTTCTTCTTTCCGAAGGTGTTTTTTTCTTTGTTCTCTTCACGACGATGAAGGAGAGAACCCTCGAATTCCGAATTCGAAAAAGAAGTTGCCTTAGTAGTTGTTTTCCTCCTAATGTTCTCGTTCTTGGGGTCCCGACGGACCCCCAAAAACGGATTTGGAATCCACAACGGGAAACAAAAATTCGTTTTCATGAAAAAAAGTAGAAAGGATAAAAAAAGGATGAAGAAAGATCCGTTTCCTTTCGATTCAACCTTTCTCGCGACAATGCATCTGGAATGACATAACGACTCAAGCTATTTAGACCATCCGCTCGACGAAGATCTCGTGGTTGAGAACCAAAAGCCGTACTCCTACCTTGGGCAGTAACTTCCAAACACAAAGATTGAAGCTCTCGAGCCAAAACCCGGAAAGTGTCTGGCCTATCTACGGCCAAAGGTCGATTTTCCAACAACGCTTCCGTCAAGACCGCACCACGACCCGCCACATCATCGGCTTTGATCGTGAGAAGTTCTTGAAGCGTATAGGAAGCACCAAAACCCTCCAAAGCCCACCTTTCCCTTTCCCCCACACGCTGACCACCGTTTCGTGCTCGACCACGTACTGGTTGTTGGGTAACCAAAGAATAAGGACCCGTCGCACGCGAATGCCTTTTATCATCAACCCTGTGGACCAGTTTCAAAATATAAGCCTCGCCGACCGCAACATCTTGTTCCAACAAATCACCCGTTCGTCCATCAAAAAGAGGCCTTTTTCCAGGACTCGTAGGATCAAAAAGCCAGCTTCGACCCGTTTGAGCACGTGCTTCGGCAAGCTTATTCAAGGCAATCGTTCGCGAAGCCCTCGGAGTTCCACTTCGTTCATCAAACGAAAGAACACGATAACGTTCGCCAAGCAATTTTCCAGCCAAACTCAACAAAGATTCATAAACTTGACCTACGTTCCTTCGAGAAGGAACACCCAACGGGTTAAGAATCAAATCTACCGGCGTACCATCCGACAAATGGGGCCTATCCGCCCTCGGAACAAAACGAGCAATAATGCCTTTATTTCCGTGACGTCCGGCCAATTTATCACCAATGCGGAGTTTGCGTTGAACGGCCCTCGAAATACGAACACGACCAATTTGAGGCGGATCTCCATGTTTCAAACCAGCTTCCAGCTCAAGGCCAGTATCGGGTGGAAAAACTTGGACTTCCAAAACGCGTCCCGAAAGATCCCTTGGAACACGCAAAGACGTTTGAAGAAGAGTCGGCGGTTCCCTATCCAAAACATCAAACCTCAAACGTTCATAGGGAGTCAAAGAACGAGGCGTAATGGGACGAACACGCAAGGCCAAAAGTTGGCCGGGCTCGACCCACGTTCCCGGACGAACCAATCCGCGTTCATCCAAAAAACGAGCACCAGGGAACGTTTCTTCCCTCCTATTTTCTTCCGAAAATTCGCGTTCTACGCCCCTCTTAAACCCTTTGACCGCGGCCAAAAGTTGAGACGAAGCGGGTTCAAAACGTTCAAATCCAAGACGAGTCAGACGAATTTCTGCGTCATAGTCATCCACATGCGAAGTCGTCGCCAAATCTTCGCGAAGCAAGCGTTCACTTACGACCCTTGCATCTTCAAAGTTTAGACCATCCCAAGGAGTATAAGCAACCAAAAGATTTCGACCCACGGCCAATTCTCCTGCCTGACTTGCTACACCATCGGCCAACAATTCGCCCGCTTCCCTCCATTGACCTTCTTGAACCACCGCACGTTGACGACGCCACGTCGATTGGTTCGTACGATGGGTGCCACCCAAACGGTATTCCACCGTACAAAGATAACCTCCTTTTTCTTCTTTTCGAGCCAAAGACAAAAGAAATTTATTTGTTTTCCCATTTTTGTTTCGTCGAAGAGTCTGCGTCTTTTTTCGAAACTTCACAGGTACATGGTGACGAACGACCGCACCGCCTTCAATCCAACTTTGCAAGACGATCCGATGTGCACTGACATAAGAGACAAAACCACTCCAACGAGCGCGAAGAGCATGCCCAGTATCCCTCACGGGATAGGTATCCAAAGAGGTGGTAATGCGAGGCGCTTCGGGTTGCAAAAGCGGAAGAGCTTGGCGAAGCCTGTTGGCTCCCCTCAAAACACGGTTTCCATCATCATGTTCCAAAAACGGAATCAAATTTGGACCCAAAGCCCTAGTTTGTCCTGGCCCAGGTGCAATCAAATCGACTTCCGAGGGTTCTCGCCTGGTATAGTCGCGTCCTTCCAGACGCGTCAAAATTCGTTGCGATTCAAGAGAACCGTCTTTTCGCAAAAACGAACCGGTCGCAATACGTGCCCATCCTTGTTGTTGAGGACCGACCAATTGCAGCTCATTGTCCAAAGAACCTTTTCCTTTCGAAACGGAAAGCAAAGAGGCATACAAACGACCTTCTCGACCAAAACGGGCCGTCAACGTGGGAGAGTTTACCCTTCCAGCGTTTTGACCTTCCGGCGTTTCTACCGGACAAATACGTCCATAATGACTAGGATGAATACTGCGCACTTCAATTTTGGCATTATCCAAACCCAAACCACCCGGACCCAAACCCGTCAAACGTCGTTTGTGGGTCAAATCGGCCAACGGATTGAGTTGATCGCCGAATTGAGAAAGTGGATTATTTCCAAACAACACCCGAAACGCTTGGTCCACGGGTTCCGTTGGAACCAATTGAGAAAGAGTAGCCCTCGTGAAAGGATTCCTCCTTTCCCTTCGTTGTCGGACCGTGGCTTCCAAACGAAGAAGAGCCAAACTAAGTTCTGCCGCCAACAATTCTCCCGCCGCACGAACGCGACGAGTAGCCAAACTATCAACATCGTCGACACGACGACGTCCTTGGCGGGCTTCAAAAAGTTCGGTGGTAGCACCGAGCAAATCACTTGGAGTCAAACAACGAACCGAGGAAGGAAGATTCAAACCCAAACGCTCGTTCAAACGTTCTCGACCAATCCTTCCCAAATCATAAGTTCGAAGACTGCCAAGCTTGCGAACCAAAAAACGAACGGCCAACGCCGGAAGGGGGCGCAAAGGTTCCCTTTGGGTGTTTTGCCATTGAAATTCACGACTACTCGTGATTTTTGGAACCCTATGCGAAACAGCAAATTCTTCTTCAAACGAAGCGGGGACGATTTTCGGTTGAACTCGTCCAAGCTTTGTCGATCCTCCCAACGAAGGTTTGGAAACCGGGCCCTCCTGGGCCTTCCCACTTCGAAGTTCTTCTTTTGTTTTTGGAAACGAAAGAGTTTCGTTCTGTTCTTCGGTTGGGAGCCTAGGGTTTTTCCTCCCTTTGTCTTGATAGGAAGCATTGTTCAACGGCCTGGTGGACGTTTTCCTTGGATCAAGACGGAACCTACGTTCATTCCTTTGAACTACCAACGACAAAAGACGCAAAGCGGCCCTACGATTCGATGGATGAACCGAAATAGAGGACAAAAGATTGCGTGGATCTTCTGGCTCCAAAAGAGCTTGTTCTTTTTCTTCGGGCGTAAGTTCGAGTGGAAGCCTCGAAGATTCGATCGCCGTTCCGGCCTCCGTACGGAAGGAACCCAAACGCTCCAACAAAACCGGCCAAGGAATGCCTACCGCTTGAAGAATCAACAACCTCGGAAGACGACCACAACGACGCCTACGAAGCCAAAGTCGTTGTTGTTCATCCAATTCAATGCGTGCCCAAGCACCTCGTTCGGGCACCAAATCCGCAAAATACAAATCCTGACCTTGTGCGTCTTGACGAACACCACAATACAAACCAGGACCTCGAACCAATTGTCCTACGATAACCCGGGGGGTTCCATTGACTAGAAAATGGCCCTGACGAGTGAGCAAGGGCAGAGTTCCAATCGGAATCCACTCAAAACGAACTTGTGCCGTGTGAGGATCTCGAACCGCCGCCGGCAAAACAATGCGAGAAGTATAGGTTGCTCCCAAACGAAGGGCTTCTTGGTAATTGCGGACCGGAGGTTCCCTTCGATAACATTCAGGATAAAGCCTCAATTCTCGTCCATTCTGACCTAGAAAGACATTCCGACGTTGAAATTCGGCGATGAGCCCTTCTCGCAAAAAACGAAAAAAACTTGCTCGTTGAATCTCCAACAAATTCGGAACCCGAAGAGGAGGAGCCGTAAAAGAAGTCATAAAAGGCAAACAAGAAAGGAAGAGGAGAGAATTCTACCGAAAGAGGTAGAAAGGGCCTACGAAGGGGGCTTGCAAGAGAAAGAAAAAGCTGCTATTTTCCTCCTCAGAAACGAATGGCTTCTTGCTTGTACAAACAAGAAAAGAACGAATCGTGGGCGGCATCGCCAAGTGGTAAGGCAGTGGATTGCAAATCCTTCACCCCCAGTTCGAATCTGGGTGCCGCCTAAAAGGACAAAAAAACTAAAAAAAGGATAAACTATAATTGTTTCTTCTCTTTTTCTTTTCTTTAGTAGAAGAGAAATAAGAAGAAAAGGCTCGTAGATAGCGAATGGGGGCCTCCGGGTAAGCTGCTTCCATAGGATCTGACTTGGTTCCCAAGGCCCCATCTCTAGAGCTACGAGTTATGAAATAGGATATCTCATTGGTGCGAAAACGTCAAGAGTTCATTTTTCTCTTCTTCTTTTTTTAGAAAAAAGAAGAAGAGAAAAATGAATATTTCAAATCACTCACAACAAGATCAATCAAACCATACTCACGAGCTTGCGTTGCATTCCTAAATTCGTCACGATCCAAATCGGCCGCAATACGAGGAAGAGGTTGCGTCGTAAATTCGGAATAAAGACGACCAATGGCACGACGTAGACGAACCACTTCTTCTGCTTCTGCAAAAACTTCGGTCGCTTGGCCTTTACTACCACCTTCTGGCTGGTGGATCCTAAAACGAGCATGGGGAAGACCCAGACGTTTGCCACGGGCACCTCCGGCCACGACAAAAGACGCCCTGGAAGCCGCCGTACCCACGTTAATCGTATTGACATCGGCGCGGACATATTGCCTGGTATCAACCAAAGACAAACCACAAGCAACCGAACCACCGGGAGAATTGACATACAAGAAGATATCTTTTCCGGCATCTTCGGCACTCAAATACAAAAGCAATCCAACCAGTTGGTTAGTCCTTTCATCATCGATGTCTTGCGTCAAAAACAAAACACGTTCACGCGAAAGGCGATTGTAAATATCGACCCATTGAGCCTGAGACTCACCTGGAAGACGATAAGGAACTTTAGGAACACCGATTGGCATAAAAAATTTAAAAACATTTACCAAATACCAACGAGGAACACGTCTTCCCTAGATTAGCCCGTTTCTCTCTTTGAATCTACTATCAACTTATATACTTTTTCTTTTTTCATCTTTTCCTTTCCGCGTCTTTGAAAACGCAAAGAAGAAGAGATGAAAAAAGCTTAACTCTTAGAACAAGCCTAGAGTTAGGGAGATATCGATTGGAAGCGTTGCACCAATACCCAACCAAATAGCTACCACCGTACCTAGTAGGAATACGGTCCTTGCGATTGGACGACGGAATGGGTTTTGAAATTTGTTAATGCTTTCAATAAAAGGAACGGTCAGAAGACCTGCGGGAACCGCACCCCTTAGAAGAACGCCTAGTAGTTTGTTTGGAACCGTACGTAGAAGTTGGAACGTCGGGAAGAAGTACCACTCTGGAAGAATTTCCAACGGAGTTGCAAATGGATTTGCTGGTTCACCATTCGCTGCTGGATCTAGAACTGCCAAACCAATAAGGCAAGCAAAAGTACCTAGGATTACAACCGGGAACATGTACAGCAAATCGTTCGGCCATGCGGGTTCGCCGTAGTAGTTGTGGCCCATGCCCTTAGCCAATTTGGCACGTAGGATTGGATCGGAAAGGTCAGGTTTTTTTAGAACGGACATAAAAAAGGAAGAGAAAAAAGTTAAAGTGGACCGGAAATACCTTGTTTACGGATCCTTAGGAAGTGCCTCAACCTGAACACCGCCGTTAGAAGCGGAAGAACGAAAGTGTGAAGACTGTAGAAACGAGTTAGAGTTGCTTGACCAACGCCAGAACCACCACGAAGCAATTCTACTAGACCTTGACCTACAACAGGAATTGCGTCTGGAACACCAGTTACAATTTTAACTGCCCAGTAACCTACTTGGTCCCATGGAAGGGAGTAGCCCGTTACACCAAAAGAAACGGTACAAACAGCCCTGATAACACCGGTAACCCAGGTCAATTCACGAGGACGTTTGAAACCACCCGTTAGGTAAACACGGAAAACGTGAAGAATCCTCCTAAGAACCCTCCTACTTGCAGACCAACGGTGAATCGAACGAATCAACCAACCAAAGTTTACTTGGGTCCTGATGTATTCTACGGAAGCAAAAGCATCCACTACACTTGGACGGTAGTAGAAAGTCCTTGCAAAACCAGTAGCTACTTGTACTAGGAAACAAGTAAAAGTAATACCACCGATACAGTAGAAAATGTTTACATGGGGTGGGACGTATTTGCTAGAAATATCATCCGCGATAGCTTGAATCTCAAGACGTTCTTGAAACCAATCGTAGACCTTACTCATGAGAAGTGAAAATGAAAAAAAAACGCACCCTCTTTGTTTTTTTCGTAACGAGAAGACAAAAAGAGTTCCAAACATCCTTTCTCTTTACCGACGTAAAGAAAAGGAAGAACGACGCAGTAGGGCTTGGAGAAAAACTATAAGAATCTTTTTTTGTTTTTCCTTTAGTAAAACAAAAAATCTTCCTTTCTCTTTTAATTCTTTCTCTTTTAGCGAAAGAATTAAAAGAGAAAGAATTAAAAGTGCTAAAAAAGGAGGTTCTCGAATAAACGAGCCCTGCTTTCCCAACTCATGGTTACTCCATCAAGAACTACAGAGTTATTGTAGATTTCAAGAAGGATTACCAGAAAAACAGCGAAAAGGCCCATAAAAACGGCCCTTACTGGAGTGGTGCCCCAGCCGGGAGCCACTTTACCATATTCGGAGTTGAGAGGTTTTAGCAAGGAACCCAGACCGGTTTCCAAGCCACCATCCATCTCATCTTGCTTCCTACGTGCAGGAGCTTTGGTCGTTGCCATACGAAGGTTAAAGGGAAATGTTGAGGAAAGCACGTGTTCTTCTTTCTTCCGCTGCTTTTTCTTTGTCTTCTTTTGTTTTTCTTTTTAAGAAAAACGAAAAGAGAGGAAAAGAATACTTAGAAAGAAAAAAAGAAAAAAGGTTTAATCCTCGTGCTCCTCGAACGGATCCCGTAGCCCCTTCGAGGGCGGGCCGAATCCTACGTAAATGCAATACGCGGTCACACTCAAAAGGAGGGACGACAGGAACAACGTAACGAAGAACGCCGAGCTTTCCATAAAAAAAGAGAAAAGAAGAAGATTTTTTTCTTTTGTTCGTATCCAACTCTTCGTCTTCTTCACTTACGTAAAGAGAACGTCCATTTGGAAAAGAAAAACAAAAGAAAAAAATCCTCGACGGTTGACTGCGAAATCTATTCCTTGATACGTGGAGGTTCACGGAAGAAGATCGCAAAGAAGATGATACCTAGGGTACCAACAAGAAGGAAGGTATAAACTAGCGCTTCCATAAGAGAAGAATCAATTAAACGGATTGACGACGGGTGCTTACGTCACCAAGTTTCAAGAACGCACCGAATTCAACTTGATCATCTAGATCTGGATCGATACCAGCGAACACATCACGGAAGATGGTACGCGCACCGTGCCAAATGTGGCCGAAGAAGAATAGAAGTGCGAAACAAAGGTGACCGAAAGTGAACCAACCACGAGGGCTGCTACGGAAAACACCATCAGATTGTAGAGTAGCGCGGTCAAATTCGAACACTTCGCCAAGCTGAGCACGACGAGCATATTTCTTAACGGTTGCTGGATCATTGAAGGTTACACCATCCAATTCACCACCGTAGAAAGAAACCGTTACACCTACTTGTTCAATACTGTATTTCGATTCTGCACGACGGAAAGGAACGTCTGCACGTACTACACCATCTTTGTCGATTAGAAGAACCGGGAACGTTTCGAAGAAGGTAGGCCTACGACGAACAAAGAGTTCTTTGCTATCACGATCACGGAAAACCGCGTGACCAAGCCAACCTACTGCGATACCATCACCACTGTTCCTTGCACCTGCACGGAACAAACCGCCTTTAGCAGGGTTGTTACCGACATAGTCAAAAAATGCAAGTTTTTCCGGGATTTGTGCCCAAGCACTTGCAAGGGTAGCACCACCTGCAACACTTGCTTGTACACGTTTTTCGATTTCTTGCTGGAAGAAACCTTGGTCCCATTGGTAACGAGTTGGGCCGTAAAGCTCAATTGGAGTTGCCGCAGAACCGTACCACATGGTACCCGCAACAACAAACGCTGCCCAGAAAACCGCTGCAATACTGCTCGAAAGAACCGTCTCAATGTTACCCCTACGAAGAGCATTGTACAGACGTTGTGGTGGACGCACACATAGGTGGAAAAGACCCGCCAAAATACCAAGGATACCTGCAGCAATGTGGTGCGCAGGAATACCACCTGGGTTATAAGGGTCAAAACCATCCGCACCCCAAGAAGGAGCTACTGGTTGAACACTACCGGTTAGACCGTAAGGATCGGAAACCCAAATACCAGGTCCAAAAAGACCCGTTACGTGGAACGCACCGAAACTAAAGCATAGAACACCAGATAGGAACAAGTGAATACCAAAGATTTTTGGTAGATCGAGTGCTGGGTTACCAGTACGAGGATCACGGAACAAGCTCAAATCCCAGTAAACCCAGTGCCAAATGGAAGCAAGAATCAAAAGACCAGAAAGAACGATGTGAGACGCAGCTACACCTTCGTAACTCCAGATGCCCGGATTGGTTGCCGTTTCGCCACTGATCGTCCAGCCACCCCAAGATTGGGTTACACCAAGACGAGTCCTGAATGGAAGAACAAACCTACCTTGACGCCACCTTGGGTTCAAAACCGGATCGGATGGATCAAAAACAGCAAGTTCATAGAAAGACATGGAGCCGGCCCAGCCAGCTACCAGGGCGGTGTGCATAAGGTGAACCGAAATCAATCGGCCCGGATCGTTCAACACAACCGTGTGAACGCGATACCAAGGTAGACCCATAATGGGAAAAGAGAACTGTCTTCGTTGTTTCAATGGAAAGTTAAGCAAGGATAGATCCTTGGCTTCGTTTATTCTATCGGGAAACTCTTTCTTCTTTTTTAATTTTTTAATTAAAATAGAACTAAACCTATTTTATTTTATACTTGTTTAATCCACCAAAGCTTTCTTGCCTTCCCTCTTTTCTTCTTTTGTTTTAGCAAAAGAGAAAAGAAGGAAGAAAAAAGTCTATGATTTGATGGTTACTTTACCACCAGCTTCCTCTAGTTCTTTCTTAGCAGCTTGTGCTTCATCTTTCGAAACACCTTCTTTCACTGCTTTTGGAAGAGAAGAAGTGAAGTCTTTCGCTTCTTTCAGACCTAGACTGGTAAGACTACGAATTACTTTGAGAGCCGCCACGCGTTTGTCTTCCGCTACGGATTCAAGAATAACATCGAAAGTAGTCTTTTCTGCTGCTGGAGCAGCACCTGCTGCGGCACCACCTGCAGCTACCCTCCTCCTGCCACCACCTGCCGGTGCACTTGCATCCACACCGAAGGTTTCTTCGATTTGGGAAACAAGTTCTGCGGCTTCAAGTAGAGTTAGAGACTTTAGCTTTTCTAGAATTTCGTTAGTAACTGCGGACATAATTAAAAAACAAGAAACTCAATAAGAGAGACGAAATCAAGCAAATTTTTCCCTTTTTTTTCCTCTTTGGCTTTCGCAAAAGAAAAAAAAGAGAAAAAGAGAAGAATAAACGTTTAGAGAATTGTGGAGCTTTACGAGCTTTTTTCAAACCGTATTTACGACGTTCTTTCTCGCGAGCATCTCGCGTCAACAAATGTTGTGCGCGGAGAGTTTCACGGTAACGACCGTCCACAACCCTTAGGGCACGAGCCAAACCAAGTTGAATTGCATCGACTTGTCCATTCAAACCACCACCACAAACTCGAACCTCTACATCAAAAGCATTGGTATCGAGAGCACGGAAAGGAGCTTGAATTTTCAACAAGTGAGCAGCACTTCCTCCAAGGTATTGGTCCGCTCCCAAACCGTTAATGCGAACCGATCCAGAACCGGCCGAAAGAATAATTTGAGCAACGGCCGTTTTACGACGCCCAACTGCACGAGCGAGGGGAGTAGCCATACTTAAGAAAAAAAATAAAACTTGGGAGGGTGGAATCCTTCCAAAGCGAAGCAAAGCCGTAGCGGCTTCCGATCGAATAGATTCCGAAAGTTGCCTTGGTTGTTCTTTTTCCAAACTTTCATTTGGAACTCCTTCGGTGGCCCTCCAAACTTTCGTTTGGAAGAGCGGCCCACGAGCTCCAAACCTTGGTTTGGAAGAGGGACTCAAAGAACGCAACAGATCTCCAAGAGTAGAAATTCCTTGGGCCCGAAGAATTTGATAAGTAGAAAAAGAAAGATCCAAATTTCCTACATCCAAACCCAACGGTTGGGCGTATTTTTGATAGCCGCCAAGAATTTGTTGAATCAAACTTTGTTTGGAACTTTGAGTGGTGAACCTTGGCTTTTCCAACTCCGACGGACTTTCTTTTTTCTCTTTCGAAAAAAGAGAAAGTGGAGATGGAGTCGCCCTTTTCAAAAGAGAGGTCGAAGGTTTCAAAGTCAAGCCAACAATGCCCGAAAAAAGAGAAACCAATTGTTCGGCAGCTTGTCGCAAGGCTTGCCTTGGAGAAACCGATCCATCCGTTGTAATTTCAAAAACAAGGATCTCCCCGCTTTGATCAAATGGACCCGCTTCTTCAATACGAAAACCCGCACGACGAACCGGCCCTTGTTTGTCCCCTACGGGCAACCAAGGACCCCCAGGTGGCAACGAAAAACCCGCCTCCGCAAGATCTTCTTCCAAAGGAGAGTTAGGCAGAGGATCTTGAAGATTAGAAGACAAAAGAATTCGACCTCGAAGAACAGCTCCTGGAGCCAAATGACCCAGAAGAAAATTTGGATTGATACAACGTACTCCGGACGGAAGACGAAGATCCCCCGCATGCAACCTTCCCGGCCCACGTGCCTCAAAATAACCCCTGGTATGGGACCTTTTCGAAGGAGAAGCGGACAAAGCCACTTCGCGAAAACGAAGAAGCAAATCCAAAATAGGTTCATGAATTCCTGCCACTCGCGAATACTCATGGACCGCCCCTTCGATTTCGACAGCGCGAATTCGAAGAGAAGGCAATCCTTGAAGCCTAGTACGACGAAGAGAAGTTCCCAACGTTGTTGCCAGTCCCGCAGGAAAAGGGCCTAGATGCAATCGAGAATACCAGGTCGCATTCTCTTCTACTCGCGAATCGACACAATGTAGAAAAAGACGGCGCATGGGAAAAGAACAAGAAAAAAGATAAAACGCGACGACGTTTTGGTGCACGACAACCGTTATGAGGAAGAGACGTAATATCACGAATCAACGTCACACGAAGTCCAGCATCATGAACACCACGAATCGCCGTTTCTCGTCCAGGACCAGGGCCCCAAACATAGACACGAGCTTCTCGCCTACCTTGTTCCAAGCCTTTCTTAGCGGCCGCCTCTGCTGCGGTTTTTGCTGCGAAGGGAGTACTCTTACGAGCACCACGGAACCCACAAGCACCCGCCGAACTCCAAGCAACCACGCCGCCTTGAGGCGTGCTGATGGTAACGATGGTGTTATTGTAAGTCGCTTGAATATGAACAACTCCTTTCGGAATTTTTCGTTTGGTCTTTTTTGCGGCCGTTACTTTTGCAGATGGTTTAGCCATAATGGAATGGATGAAAGACCACAAGCCAAGTTATCCTTGGCGTTGTTTATGCTTTGGATTGGAACAAATGACCCTAATTTTGCCACGACGGCGAATGAGGCGACATTTTTCACAAATTTTTTTCACCGAAGAACGAACCTTCATAGGAGGTAGAAAAAGTTACCAAATAGAACAAAGAAGTTCTCCCCCAATACGACGAGCACGCGCTTCTCGATCGGTGAGAAGACCTTGCGGAGTAGACAACAAAACCACTCCAAGTCCACCCAAAATTTGAGGGATTTCTTTGTGGTTCGCATAAACACGCAAGCCCGGACGACTAATCCGTTTAAGATTGGTCAAAACAGGCGTACGCGCTGCCCCGCGATATTTAATACGAAGTTCCCTGTCGGCACCCACCGTTTCCCTCGTTTCCACAAATCCTTCACGAAGAAGAAGGGAAGCGATGGCCGCGGTAGCACGCGTTTTCGGAACCAAGACCGTCGGGCTTTTTACTCGAACCGCATTGCGAATACGAGTGAGCCTGTCGCTGATGATATCGTTAGTCATAAGAAAAAAGATAAGCGAGCACGAAAAGGCCTTCCAAGGTGTTTCAACAACGCCACTCCTTCTTCATCCGTTCGACAAGAAGTAATGATCGAAATATCCCTACCTCGAAGTTGATCAATTTGATCATATTGAATCTCAGGGAACATCAATTGTTCCTCAAGACCCAAACTGTAATTACCATGGCCATCGAAACTTTTGGGGCTTACACCTTGGAAATCTCGAATACGTGGCAAAGCCAAATTCCTCAAACGATCAAGGAAGGCATACCTACGTTCGCCTCGAAGAGTCACCGTCAAACCAACGGGCCTATTTTCACGGATTTTAAAACCCGCAATAGCTTTTCGAGAACGAGTGACCACCCCGCGTTGCGTCGCGATCAGACTAAGTTCCGAAAGCGAAGACTCGAGGAGTTTTGCATTTTGGGAAGCATCCCCAAGACCACGGTTGATTACAATTTTTTCTACCCGTGGTACTTGATGCTGGTTTTTGTACGGAAACTGCTGGCGCAATTGCGGCACTACCGTTTCTTGGTAGAAACGCTTTAGTCGCTGAGTCATAGAGCACGGAAAAGAAGATCCACGATTTTTTTCTTTTTCCCTTTTTGAGGTGTTTTTTAACCTTCGAAAGAAAAAAGAAAAAGGCCCAAGGTCTTGAAAGAATTCTCCAGATTTCTGGAGATGGGCTCGATGGAACAAAAAATGACAAGACCTCCGGAGCAAGCGAAACGATTTTTGCGAAACTTTTATCTCGCAATTCTCGTGCAACCGGACCAAATACACGACTACCACGAGGGTTGCCGTCTTTGTTAATGATTACCGCAGCGTTTTCGTCAAAACGAATTCGACTTCCATTACCGCGTTGAACATCTCGACGAGTACGTACGACTACCGCACGAACCACTTCAGAACGTTTGACTGGCCTGTTGGGAAGGGCGTCTTTCACTACTGCAATAATCACATCACCAATATGGGCACGGCTGCCACCAAGAACACGGATACACCTAAGTTCACGTGCTCCCGTATTATCCGCGACCTGCAGATACGTCTGAGGTTGGATCATGAGAGAAAAAGTTTTCCAGCTTTCTGGTGCTCTTCTTTCTTTTCCCTCTTCTTCTTTTTCTTTAGAAAAAGAGAAAGGAAAAAAGGAAATAGGAAAGAAGGGAAAAAAAGAATTTCAAACTTTCGTTTGGTTCCAAATTTTCATTTGGAAGAAAAAAGGTAAAGAAGCCGAAAGACCAACAAAAGTAGTTTTCCTTGGCCTTTTCGACGAGGCGATACGCCTTGCTTCTCGAGCCCTTGCTTCTGGAATTCCACGCAATTCGAAAACCATAGTTCCTGGGCGAACCACTGCCACCCAAAATTCTGGCGAACCTTTGCCGGAACCCCTTCGGGTTTCTGCTGGACGAACCGTAGCAGCTTTATCTGGGAAAACACGAATCCATAGTTTTCCGCCTCGTTTTACATAACGAGTAAGAACACGACGACTCGCTTCTAGCTGGCGTGCGGTTACCCATGCGGGTTCGGCCGCTTGCAAGCCAAATTCACCAAACGCGACCGTATTTCCAGTCGTAGCACGACCTTTCCTGCGGCCTCGGTGAGGTTTGCGATACTTCGTTCGTTTTGGGCTTAGCATAAATCAAGAAATGAACGAGGGCGACGGGAAGCCGGACGACGCGGTTTGCGTTCTGCCGTAGGTTTCGTTCCAGGAGCTGGTCGGAAAACCCAAACCTTAACACCCAGAAGTCCGAAAATAGTTCGAGCCGTTTTACAGGTGTAATCCAAATCGGCCGACAAAGTATGAAGGGGAACACGTCCCTGACGAATCCATTCCTTTCGTGCAATTTCGGCACCATTCAAGCGGCCCGAAACTTGGAGACGAATACCACGTACACCGGCTTGTTGTGCACGATCCCTAGCCAAACGAAGAGCACGTCGGAACGGCGTTCGTTTTTCTAGTTCACTTACAACAAATTCCGCCAAATACGAAGCATCCGCTTGCGCGTATGGACATGGACGAACAAACACTTGAATCTCAGGGTTCCTTTCCCTTTGATGTTGCGTTCGGCCAGGTTGGAAGAAAGAAGGTCCTTTCAACTGAAGCAGTTCGCGTCGAACTTGATTACATTCGCGTTGCAACTCTTGACGAAGTCGTTCTAGCGCACCGCCATCCGGACCCACCAAAGGGCGAACTTGAGCGGCAGAAAGACGAAGTCGAAGGCCGTTTCCGCGACGTTCAATCAGAACTTCCGAAATGCCACAATGACGACGAGTCCGTTGAAGATAGTCGCGGAGGCGTTGATCTTCTAGGACCAGATAGGAATATTGCTCGGGTGGAGCATACCATCGCGCTCGGTGACGTTGCGTAATGCCGAGGCGAAGGCCAAGAGGGTTGGTCTTCTGTCCCATAAAGAATAAGGGGTTAGGGGAATGAGCGCTTGGTTTTCTTATCCGTTTTGGTATGACCACGGAAGGTACGAGTTGGAGCGAATTCGCCAAGCTTATGCCCGACCCTTTGATCCGTAATAAAGACAGGGATGTGTTCGCGACCATTATGAACCGCAATCGTATGTCCAATCCTGATCGGTACAATGGTAGAAGCGCGGGACCAAGTGGTTACCACACGTTTCTCTCCATCTTGATTCAGACGTTCGATTTTCCGAAGAAGGTGATCGGCCACGAACGGACCTTTTTTGAGGGAGCGTGCCATAAGGCAAAATCAAAAAGAAATCTTAAGAACGACGACGAAGAATGTACGCATTACTGTACTTCTTCGGACGACGGGTTTTTACTCCGAGAGTAGGTTTGCCCCACGGCGTTACCGGACGGGAACGACCAATAGGACAACGGCCTTCACCACCACCGTGCGGGTGATCTACAGGGTTCATTACACTACCACGAACATGCGGACGAATGCCTCGCCAACGTTTGCGACCAGCTTTGCCAATCACTTCATTGGAAGCATCCAAATGGCCTACTTGCCCAACGGTCGCCCAGCAAGACTGCTGAACCAAACGAACCTCTCCCGAAGGAAGGCGAAGGGTAGCATAACCATTTTCACGAGCTACGAGTTGAGCCCTCGCGCCCGCCGCACGTGCCAATTGGCCTCCTCCTCCCGGACGTAGTTCCACGTTGTGGACCGACGTACCCAAAGGAATATTCCAAAGTGGAAGTGCATTTCCAGTTTCTACTGGAACACGGAACCCCGAAACGACTTGAGCTCCCGCTGGAAGTCCTTTCGGAGCCAAAATGTAACGCTTTTCTCCATCCAAATAATGAAGAAGGGCGAGGTGAGCATTTCGATTGGGATCGTATTGGATCGACACGACGCGAGCCGTCCTTCCAAGTTTGTCCCGCAAGAAATCTACCTGACGATACAGACGTTTGTGACCACCGCCGCGGTGACGAGACGTAATCACACCACGGTGATTGCGTCCACGTGCACGATGCACGGATTGGACAAGCGTTTTCTCTGGAGTCGAGCTGGTCAATTCTTCAAAAGAAGAAATAACTGCATGCCGCGTACTCGGAGTGTAAGGGCGAAAAGAACGAAGACCCATACAGATAGGGACAACAAAAAAAGAACCTAAAAAGGATTCTCCAAACTTTGTTTGGAACTATACAGATTCTGGTAGAAGCGTAATGCTTTGGCCTTTCGCCACAGTAACAATCGCACGTTTGGAACGTGGTTTGGTACCGACATAAGCGCCCAACCGGCGATGTTGACGGGGAGGACGATGAGTATTCACCGCCAAAACTTGAACACCAAACAAAGACTGTACGAGTTCCCGAATTTGGGGTTTCGTCAATCGTGGATCCACATCAAACCTATATTGGTTATGCCTCTCTAGGAGACGTACCGACTTTTCGGTAAGAACAGGATGCTTGACAAAGTCGATCATGAGGGAAAGCAAAGAAGGATCCCACTGCGTCTTCTTGATTCTTGTTTTTTGCTCTTTTTCTTTCGCTTTTACGAAAAGAAAAAAAGTGAAAGCAAGAGAAGAATGATGTTAATGGCAGGTACAGTTCTAGAGTACTTCTTTCAAACCTGTTGATAAAGCACTAAAAAACAAATGACAAGGTTTTTTAAAGGGTTCCTTTCTTCTTTCGATTCTTTTTTAAAGACTGGAAAGAAGAAAGGAACAAAAGAAGTTCACGTGTTGATTCAATCAATTGATAATAAGTCGCACTCGTCGTAGGCGAAAGACGATTAAGATGACGGAAAACCCAGTATTTAAACAAAGTATCAATCCTTACTGGAACGGTCGCAATGGCCAATTTAATCACCTGCTCATTTTCTTCCAATCCAATTCGTTTCCTTGCCGCTCGAAGAGCAACGTCCCACCCATTTTTCGAATGGTAACCCACCAACAATTCTGCTCCATAATACAACAAAAAACATTTGAGTGGATCATCCAAAGCAAAAAATAGCTCGGTCAGAACTCCACGCAAAATGATAATTTCATAACGCAAACGAAACAAAGCGAGAGCAACCGCAACGATCAGAGTCAAATCTCCCGTCAAAGCTACCAACGAAGCAATCGATTCATCATTGTAGCGTTCCAAAACTTCCCTCCTTCGTTGATGAAGAATGGCTTCTTGTTGTCCTGGAATTTGCAGTTCACGGGCACGCTCGCCAATAAAAATTTCTGCATTCGGAAGATGGCTCAGCCTTTCTTCAAAATACAAAGCTTCTTCAAAACCACGAAGTTCTTGCAAAGCCAGATGTTGTTGAGCTTCACTCAAGAACGCACCGGAATGATAAGTATTCCACGCGTAACGAATCCAAGGTTGGTAAAACCAGCGTTTCCCCAATTCACTCACCAAAATGGGTGCGGCCAACAATCCCAGCGCAGCACGTGCCGACGCCAAGAATTGATAACGACCCAAACGAGAACGTTCCACCGCCGCGTCTTCAAAGGCTGGACTTAGTCCTTGATAAAAACGAAGAATGGTTTTGGGAATGCTAGAAGGAATCGGTCCCAACGGTTCATAGCCTGGAAGCAGAACATTGGGAGGTACTTCTCCACGAGCAAAAGCGCGTTCCCTTAGATTTCGTTTTGTGCGATCAGACAAATCAGTCAACGGAACTTCTTCATAGTAGGGGCGAACTCGAAGTCGTTCTCCAAAAGCTTGAATTTGTCGTTCAGCTTCTTCAAACAACGTCCTCAATTCTTGTCCTTTTTGAATTTCCGAAGGAGAGCCGGCACGAAGTCCCAACGTCCTCAACCACGAATCTACCGTCAATCCAAGTTGTGCGTCCAAGCGTGCCAAACGACTCGAAACCCACAATTCAAACAAACGACTTGCCAAGAGATCGGTCAACGGTCGATACAACTCTCCCTCAACAGAACCCAACGAAGGTTTGGAATTGGTCGAAGACCTTTCCCTCGCTTCCAACCCTCGAAGCAAACGTTCCAAATTACGATAGGCACGTTCCCTCGGATTCCAAACGGGAAGATTGGAGCCCGAACTTCGATAGCCAAGAAAGCGAGGCGGAAGTGCTTCTTTGGAACGATTGAACTTCCCTCGCGATTTCTTTTTTTCTTTTTCCTCTTCTTGTTTAAAGAAGAACAAATTTTGTTTCGAAAAAAAAGGTTTTCGACGCAGATTCATAGGATGAAAAATAGGAACGTTTGACGCCAATCCTTCCAAGCCTACTTGTAGAAAACGAGCCAAATCTGCCGCTTGGCGTTCCAATTCTTCAAGAGTCAAGGGAGCTCCTACACGGGTCAAAAGAAGATCTCGATTTCCTTTCAAACGAAGATAAATGGCACGGCGTGGGTTCAATCCTTCTTGAATGTCGACACGAACCGCATCGACTTCGGACAATGGATAAACCAATTCCCTGCGACGATTTCCACCTGGATAACCCCAACGGAAAATACGTACACGTCCAGCTTCGCGATCAAATTCGTTAAATCCTCCTCCCACCGACCAAAGGATACAACACCAAAGATAGATGGCTAGACTCAAAGCCAACGTTCCATAAAAACACCTCACCAATCCTTGTGGAAAGAATTGAATTTCGGAGTGATCAAGAAAAGGAAGCAAATCATAGCCGAGGCGACTCGAAAGCCCAGCCGACAAAAAGCCAGCACCTCCCAGCGAAAGCAAAAACGCCCAAATATAGTTACTTAGGCGGCGAGAACCTAGAACTGGATCTCGACGAAAGGTCAAAGTATTTTGCGTCATAAGATAATGTTTCCTTTGAAGCCTCTTTTTTCAAGAAGCCTCAAAGGAAAAAAACTAACTCTTTCTTTTCTCCCAAACCTAGGTTGGGAGCTCCTTTTGGAGAAGACGAAGAAAGAACAAAACGTTCTTTCAAACGAGTTGCTTTGCCGATACGATCACGTAGATAGTACAATTTTGCACGACGAACGGATGCACGACGAAGAACGTCGATACGTGGAACAGCTGGCGAATGAAGAAGGAAAACACGCTCCCTTCCAATGCCTTGGAAAACTCGACGGACCGTAATCGTGGAATTCAATCCAGCACGATGTTGAGCAATGAGGGTTCCTTGGTAGGTTTGGACACGTTGTTTATTTCCTTCTTGAATCAAAACTCCAACAGCAACCGTATCGCCAATTTGAAGGGTTGGAAGATCCTTTCGCAACTGAAGCGATTCCCTTTTTTGGACGGTTTCAGACAAGTTCATAACACAAAAAGAAAATACAAAGAAAACCTAAAAGCAACAAGGTTGATTTTAGGATCGAAGAAACTACACCTGCACCTACGGTACGACCACCTTCACGGATAGCAAAACGCCTTCCTTTTTCAATTGCAATCGGTTGAATAAGCTCAACAACCCTACGAATACGGTCGCCTGGCCTTACCCTTTCCGCATTGCTACCGTCATCGGCAGTAAACGTTTCTACTTTACCCGTTACGTCCGTGGTACGAACGTAGAATTGTGGACGGTAACCCGTGAAGAATGGAGTGTGACGACCACCTTCTTCTTTGGTTAGAACATACACTTGAGATTCGAATTTGGTGTGCGGGGTGATGGAACCTGGTTTTGCCAGTACCCTACCACGTTGAATATCATTCTTCTGAATACCACGAAGAAGAATACCTACGTTATCACCAGCTACGCTTTCTTCTAGCGTTTTCTGGAACCTTTCTAGGCCAGTTACGATAGAAGTTTTCGTTTCTTTAATCAAACCAATGATTTCAATGTTGTCACCAACTTTGATCAAACCACGTTCTACTCGACCGGTTGCTACCGTACCACGACCCGTAATAGAGAACACGTCTTCTACTGCCCTAAGGAAAGGTTTATCCGTTTCACGTTCTGGAGTTGGAATGTAGCTATCTACCGCATCCCTTAGTTGGTAAATTTTATCTACCCATTTGTCTTTGCCACGAGTCCTGGTTGGATTTGCTACCACTGCTTCCAGTGCTAGCAAAGCGGAGCCGGGAACAACTGGAATTTCATCGCCAGGGTATTCGTATTTGCTCAAGGTTTCACGAACCTCAAGTTCTACTAGTTCAAGAAGTTCAGGGTCATCCACCCTATCTTCTTTATTCAAGAAAACAACAACGTTTGGAACGCCAACTTGTTTTGCTAGAAGGATGTGTTCTTTGGTTTGTGGCCTTGGACCATCCGCACCAGAAACAACAAGAATCGCACCGTCCCTTTGAGCAGCACCAGTAATCCTGTTTTTTACATAGTCCGCGTGGCCGGGACAATCTACGTGTGCGTAGTGACGTTTTTCCGTTTCGTACTCAACGTGCGCCGTATTAATGGTAATACCACGTGCTTTTTCTTCTGGAGAAGAGTCAATTTCATCATATTTTTTACCTACACCACCACCACAAGCCGCAAGGGTCCTGGTGATAGCTGCCGTTAGAGTCGTTTTACCGTGGTCTACGTGACCAATCGTACCAATGTTAACGTGAGGCTTTTTACGTTCAAACTTGCCGCGTGCCATAAATGATTTGGAAGAAAAGAACTCCCTTCAAAAAAAGGGAGAAAAAGGATTCCTACTTGAGGAATTAAAATTATGTTAGCACCGTTTGATTTGCCCAGCAAGCAAAACCAAAAGGAGGGGAAAAATAAGAAGCGATATTTTGCAAAAGCTTTATTTGCTTCTGCCCTACGATGAACTTCATCACGTTTTTTCCTGGCACCACCCGCACCGCGAGCAGCATCCATGATTTCCGCACGAAGACGAGCAGACCTATCACGACCCGAACGAGAACGAGCCGCTTCTAGCCTCCATTGAATCGCCCTGGAAGTACCGCGACGAGGACCTACTTCCACTGGAACTTGGTAAGTAGCACCACCCACACGACGAGCTTTTAGTTGCACGGCCGGAGTAATCCCACGAATTGCATGTTCCAGAATCGGAAGAGCTTTTTGTCCCGACTGTTGCTCTACTTCTTGAAGGGCCGTATAAATCAGACGATATGCTACCGATTTTTTACCATCTCGCCTTAGACGATTCACAACCCTGTGAATCAAAGGACTTTGGTAAATAGGATCCGGAGTTAGATTACGCTTTTTTGCAGTACGACGACGAGACATAAGTAACAAGAAAAATGAACGTTTAGGTCGTTTCACACCGTATTTCGAACGGCTTTGGTTACGATCTTTTACCCCAGCGGCATCCAGCGTTCCTCGAACGATGTGATAACGAACGCCAGGAAGGTCTTTCACACGACCACCACGAATCAAGACAACAGAGTGTTCTTGTAGGTTATGGCCTTCGCCTGGAATGTAAGCAGTAATTTCAAAACCGGTCGTCAAACGAACTCGAGCCACTTTTCGTAGGGCCGAGTTTGGTTTCTTTGGCGTCGTGGTATAAACACGCGTACAAACCCCACGACGTTGTGGGCAAGAAACCAATGCAGGAGATTTGGTTTTCTTGGTAAGCTGTTTTCGTGCCGAACGAATGAGCTGTTGAATGGTAGGCATAGAACGAAAAGAATCAAATTCACAAAAAGAAGAACTTTTGTGAAACAATCTCACTTTAGTAATTTTTGCGTTTTTCTCCTTAACTTTCTCTTTTTCTAAAGAAAAAAATAAGAGGGAAAAAAAGAAGACAAAGATCTAAAAGAAGAAGCGCAGAAAATCTTTTTACATCAAAAAAATACATGAAGAACCACTGGTCTCTTCCTGCCTCTTTCTTTTTTACTAAAGTAAACGAAAAAAGAAGTAGGAAGAAAGGTTTACGCTTTAGAAAGCGAAAACAAGCGCGTCTGGGAAAAAACGATTAACTTCAATCAAAAGGCTTGCCACAAAGCTAACACTCACGAGAGTTAGAACGGGAGCGGTCGAAAGGTAGGTTACGAAATCTTTCATAGAGCCAAAATAGGTGGAAGGAATAGAAACCACCCAATACATAGCTTATCTGACGTGAACGAAAAAAAAAGAAAGATCTCTTAAAAAGAAATCCTTTTTCCTCCTTGCTTCGTTGGAAAGCAGGGGTTATACTTTTGCCAATGCCAGAGAAGTAGTACGGGATGTAGCGCAGTTTGGTAGCGCTCTTGATTTGGGATCAAGAGGTCGCAGGTTCGAATCCTGTCATCCCGAACCAATAACATCCTTAGTTCAGTTGGTAGAACGCAGGTTTCCAAAACCTGATGCCGTGGGTTCAAGTCCTACAGGGTGTGATTTTCCTTTCCCTTCTTCCTTTCCCTCCTATTCTTTTTCCTCTTACTCTTTTTCTTTAGAAAAAGAAAAAGTTAAGAACAAAAAGAAGGGAAAAAAGAAGTTTAATTCCGTTAGCCAAACAAATGGCAACCTGCCAGCTACACGTGCTTGACGAATGGCACGAGACCTTGCACGGTGTTGTTTTGCCGTCAAGCCATTCACACGACGTGGAAGAATTTTTCCAGTAATCCCGATGTAACGACGCAACAAAGCAACGTTCTTATAATCGATCGTGTAAGGCAAGGAAGTTGGAAGAGGGGCTGCTTTGGCGCCCCCACGTCGTTTCAACGAAGTACGAACATTCGTTTTATTCGATGGTTTTTGCCTCATAAAAAACAAAAGAAGAACCGTAAGGACGGTTGAATTTGATGAACAATAGAACGGAAAGCAGCGGGATCCAAAGAAGCTAGTTGAGCCAACGTTTTACGATTCAAAGAACACTTCGACAATTTCAAAGCGAACCTTAGACGACTGTAACTCCTACCATGTTCATGAACTGCCGCGTTCAAACGCGTAATCCACAAACTACGGAATTGACGTTTCCGCTCATGACGGCCACGATAAGCATAACGCAACGCTTTCCTAGCATGCTGCTGCGCCCTGCGGAACAAACGCGAGTTCGAACCACGAGCACCCGAAGTCAAGGAAAGAATTTTTTTACGGCGTTGGCGCGCTACGGCACCACGTTTTACACGGGTCATAAAAAAAAGAAGAAAACCCTAAACCTAAAAGAAAAAAATAGCTTTTCGGTAAACTTTGAGCAACAAAGGCTTCCGGTTAGCAATCGATATCTTATCCGAGAAATGAAAAACACGCAAGAAAAAAAAAGAGTGCTTTTCCTCCGTTCTCCGCTTCTTCTTTTTGTTCTTAACTTTTTCTTTTTCTAAAGAAAAAGAGTAAGAGGAAAAAGAAAAGAATGATTTGTAGGTTCCCTCTTGACAGCATTTCTTTCTAGGCGTATCATGTCTTTCACACTCAAAAGCCCCCATCGTCTAGAGGCCTAGGACACCTCCCTTTCACGGAGGAGACAGGGATTCGAATTCCCTTGGGGGTATCTTTAAAGTTTTTTTTCGCTACAATAAAAGTACCACTGGCTTCTGAGGAGTTTTTTTCGGAAGCATAAGTCTTTTTTCTTTTTTCAAAAAGTCTCTTTTCCTATGGCAAAAAAGGGTAGGATTGAACGTGAGCAAAAACGTCAACGTTTGGTCCAAAAATTTCTTGCACGTCGTCAGGAATTGAAAAAAGCATTTACGGCTGCAACCTCTCTTGTAGAGCGTATGGAGATTCACCGTCAATTGCAACAACTTCCGCGAAATAGTGCTCCAACGCGTCTGCGCAACCGTTGTCATCTGTCGGGTCGTTCTCGAGGATATTACCGCGATTTTGGTCTTTCTCGTCACTTTCTACGTGAATTGGCCCATCAAGGTGTTCTTCCTGGCGTAACGAAATCGAGCTGGTTATTCGCTCACTCCTCTTTCGCATTTTTCCCTTTTATTCTTTTTCTTTAGAAAAAGTTAAGAAGAAAAAATCGAAAGAGGGTTGTTTATTTATAATATATATTATGCTTTGGGCTCAAAGGGACTCGAACCCTCAAGCGTTTCCGCAGCGGATTTTGAATCCACCGTGTCTACCAATTTCACCACAAGCCCCCTCGTTAGCTTTCCATTGCCAGGAGAAAGAACCTGAAAAATGGCATTAGACCCGACCGGACTCGAACCGATGACCTGCTGCTTGTAAGGCAACCACTCTACCAACTGAGTTACGGATCTTTTGATAATCTTAGTTTATCTCTTTTCTAAAAACAGAACAAGCCTGTAGCCGGAGTTGAACCGGCGACCCTTCCCTTACAAAGAGAACACTCTAACCAGCTAAGCTATACAGGCGTCTTTTTCGTAAGTTAGGTACTTTTGTCTTTGTTTCCAGGTAGAATAGACTTTAACTCGGCAGCTTATCCGAACGTTTTTTTTACGTATGCTAACCCTTAAAATTTTCGTTTACACGATTGTTACTTTCTTTATTTCTTTGTTCCTTTTCGGTTTCTTGAGCAACGACCCAGGTCGTAACCCAAACCGTGCAGACCTAGACTAGAATTTCAACAAATGAAGTCCACCTCTGTTTTTTTAAATTTCTTTAGTAAAAAAGAAAAGAAAACAGAGGTGGATTTTTCCATCTTCTTCTTTTTCTAAAGAAGAAGAAAGATAAAAGAAAAAAATATGTCTCGGGCGGGACTTGAACCCACGACCTTGTCATTAGGAATAACCTGCTCTACCAACTGGGCTACCGAGACAAATCAAGAAAAAAGCGGTTCGTAGGCCACCGCCGGCCATCGAGACGGTTCGTAGGCCACCGCCGGCCATCGAGACGGTTCGTAGGCTGTCTTTGCAACGCATAACGAAAGTTTGGAACGCCAGCCATCGAAGCAGGTCGGATCTGGAGGGACTCGAACCCACGACCAACGGTTCCGGAAACCGTGACTCTATCCCCTGAGCTACAAATCCAGAGATTCGTCCTTTTTATGGTACCAGGAAAAACTCTTTTTTCCATTCTTTTCTTCTTAAAGATCTCTTTTCTCTCTTCCTTTCGTAAAAGAAAAAGAGAAAAGAAAAGCAGAATGGAACGAAACGTAAAATACTCGCACCACGACCGGTAGTTTGCAACCAGTTTTGAGCTTCAATATAATTCGTTGGAGCCAAGCGAACGGCTTCCTGCCAGTAATCGGCTGCTTTTGCAAACAACAAACGTGCAATTTCGAGTTGTCCAGCTTCCAAAGCTTGTTCCGCACGAAAATGGTAAATAACGCCAATGTTATTGAGTGCCTGTGGCCTCGAAGGATTTCGTTGCAACGCAGCAAAATAATACTCCAAAGCACGACCATGTTGTCCATTGGCGGTATGAATCAAACCAATGTTATAAAGAATAAAGCTTCGATCGTAGGGATCAAATTCCAAACGCAAAGCTTCATAGTAATTTTGAAGCGCTTCAGCATATTCACCTTCCGATTGTGCCGCCAAGCCATCACGATAGTAAGCAAAAGCTTCTTTTGCACTTCGAGGGGTTGGCCTTACTTGCAAAAGAATATCTGCCAAAATGGTAAAAGTTTTATCGATAAAGTTATCGTTACGTTGCGAACGTGGCATTTGATAAAAGAAAAAGAAGTTCTCTTTAGATTCTAACGGAAGAATGGATGTGGGGCAACCCAATTATTTTTATATATTCATAAAAAGCCCAAAACCCTTCTTTCTCAAACGCATTCCACAATTTACGTGCGGAATACATTTGAGAAAGGAAGTTCTGAGTTTTAAGTTTCGAAAAATCTTACAGTTTATCAACCGTATCGAATTCGAACTTGATCTCTTTCCAAACTTCACAAGCAGCTGCTAGTTCAGGAGACCATTTACAAGCTGCGCGTAGAACATCGCCGCCCTCACGAGCAAGGTCACGACCTTCGTTACGAGCTTGGGTACAAGCTTCTAGAGCTACACGGTTAGCACATGCGCCAGGAGCGTTACCCCAAGGGTGACCTAGGGTACCACCACCGAACTGAAGACATGCGTCATCGCCGAAGATCTCTACAAGTGCCGGCCTGTGCCACACGTGGATACCACCGGAAGCAACTGGCCTTACACCAGGCATAGCAACCCAGTCTTGATCGAAGTAAATACCACGGCTACGGTCTTTAGCAACGTAAGCGTCACGCCTAAGATCAACGAAACCTAGAGTAATTTCACGTTCGCCTTCTAGTTTACCTACAACGGTACCACTGTGAAGGTGGTCGCCGCCAGATAGACGTAGTGCTTTCGCAAGAACACGGAAGTGAATACCGTGGTTACGTTGACGGTCAATAACCGCGTGCCTAGCACGGTGAATGTGAAGAAGTAGACCATTGTCACGACAGTAGTGAGCAAGGCTGGTATTAGCAGTGAAACCACCGGTAAGGTAGTCGTGCCTGATAATAGGTACACCTAGTTCACGAGCGAAAACAGCACGTTTCCTCCTTTCTTCACAGGTACCTGCGGTTGCGTTTAGGTAGTGACCTTTAATCTCACCAGTTTCTTGTTGAGCTTTGAAGGTTGCTTCCGCAACGAAAAGGAAACGGTCACGCCAACGCATGAACGGTTGAGAGTTTACGTTTTCGTCATCCTTGGTGAAGTCAAGACCACCACGAAGACATTCGTAACATGCACGACCGTAGTTTTTACCAGATAGACCTAGTTTCGGTTTAATGGTACAACCTAGAAGGCCACGGCCGTATTTGTTAAGACGGTCACGTTCTACTTGGATACCGTGCGGAGGACCACTGAAAGTTTTGGTGTAAGCTGGAGGGATACGAAGGTCTTCTAGACGAAGAGCACGTAGAGCTTTGAAACCAAATACGTTACCAACGATAGAAGTGAAGAGGTTCGTTACGGAGCCTTCTTCAAATAGATCTAGAGGGTACGCAACGTATGCGATGTATTGGTTATCTTCACCTGCTACTGGCTCAAGGTCGTAACAACGGCCTTTGTAACGGTCAAGGCTGGTTAGACCGTCGGTCCAAACCGTGGTCCAAGTACCAGTGGAAGATTCCGCTGCAACTGCTGCACCTGCTTCTTCAGCTGGTACACCTGGTTGAGGGGACCTACGGAAAGCGGCAAGAATGTCGGTTTCTTTCGGTTGGTAATCAGGAGTGTAATAAGTAAGGCGGTAATCCTTTACACCAGCTTTAAAGCCAGTGCCCGCTTTGGTCTCGGTCTGTGGCGCCATGGGACGCAACGGCCGGACCGATAAGTCGATAAAAAACAAGGAGAAGACCCGAGGAGTAGTACCTCTAGGATGTCCGCCCCGAAATACAAAGAATAGGTGAATTTGCTTGTTTTTTTTCATGGTTAAAGTGACAAAAAGGGAAGTTCTGTCACTTGACATTTTAGCTCTTAGTGAGTTAGAATTGCTTTTGGTACTTTACCAACATCCCAACCAAAACGATTCCTCCTTTTTCCATTTGTTCTTTCCCTCTTTTCCTCCTTAACTTTGTTATTCTTTCTCTTTTAGAGAAAGAAAAGTAAAAGAAAAAAAAGAATACAAGTGTGAAGAAAGATTTTTTTATCTCTTTATGACTTCTTCTGTCAAACTTCAAGCCAATGGTCGTATCACCCAAATCATTGGACCGGTAATCGACGCAACTTTTCCTAACGGAAAACTTCCAAGCATTTACAACGCGCTTGTTATTCGTGGTCTTAATGGCGCGGGTCAAGAAGTTTCCGTAACCTGTGAAGTTCAACAACTTCTAGGTGATAACGCTGTTCGTGCTGTTGCTAGGAGTGCAACCGACGGTCTAAGGCGTGGTAGGGAAGTAGTGGATAGCGGCAAAGCTCTTACGGTTCCCGTAGGTCGCCCAACCCTAGGTCGTATTTTCAACGTTCTAGGTGAACCAGTAGATAACCTAGGTCCTGTTGCTGCAACCGAAAGCCTTCCCATTCACCGTTCTGCTCCAAAGTTCGTTGAACTAGATACCAAACTTTCTATTTTTGAAACTGGTATTAAAGTAGTAGACCTTCTAGCTCCATACCGTCGTGGCGGTAAAATTGGTCTTTTCGGTGGTGCCGGTGTAGGTAAAACCGTACTTATCAGGGAACTTATCAACAACATCGCAAAAGCACACGGTGGTGTATCTGTTTTCGGTGGTGTAGGTGAACGTACCCGTGAGGGCAACGACCTTTACATGGAAAGGAAAGAATCTGGCGTAATCAAAGAAAGCAACCTTATCGAAAGCAAGGTAGCACTTTGCTACGGGCAGAGGAACGAACCACCAGGTGCACGTAGGCGTGTAGGTCTAACGGCTTTGACCAGGGCAGAATACTTCCGTGATATCAACAAACAAGACGTTCTTTTGTTCATTGATAACATCTTCCGTTTCGTACAAGCAGGTTCCGAAGTATCCGCATTGCTAGGTCGTAGGCCTTCTGCAGTAGGTTACCAACCAACTCTAGCGACGGAAAGGGGTGGTCTTCAAGAACGTATTACTTCGACTCGTGATGGTTCGATTACTTCGATTCAAGCGGTTTATGTACCTGCGGATGATTTGACGGACCCTGCTCCGGCAACGACCTTCGCTCACCTTGATGCAACCACTGTACTTTCTCGAAACCTAGCTTCGAAAGGTATCTACCCAGCAGTAGATCCACTAGACTCTACTTCTACGAGGCTACAACCTTGGATCGTAGGTGATGTTCACTATCAGTGTGCACAACGTGTAAAACAAACTCTACAACGTTACAAAGAATTGCAAGATATTATTGCTATTCTAGGTCTGGATGAGCTTTCGGAAGACGATCGTCAAATCGTAGCTCGTGCACGTAAAATTGAACGTTTCTTGTCTCAACCTTTCTTCGTAGCAGAAGTATTCACTGGTTCTCCAGGTAAATACGTAAGCTTGGCAGAAACCATTCAAGGATTCACCAGGATCCTTGCGGGCGAACTGGATGATCTTCCAGAGCAAGCTTTCTATCTCGTTGGTAACATCGATGAATCGATTGCAAAAGCAGCTTCTCTTAAATCATCTTTTCTCTTCCTCTTCTTTTTTAAGAAAAAAAAGAAGAGGAAGAATTTCTCCTTTCTACCATGACGCTTAAAGTATCCATCCTGACCCCAGATCGTATCTTCTGGAACGAAGAGGCGGAAGAACTCATTCTTCCTACCAGTACGGGTCAAAGGGGCGTGTTGACGGGTCATGCGCCTCTCAGGACGGCTCTTGATATTGGCGCAAGGATGGTTCGAACCTCTTCTGGCTGGAGTGCAGTTGCCCTAAGGGGTGGCTTTGCTTTGGTTCAAAGTGACAAAATTACGATCCTTGTGAACGAAGCGGTTGCGGCAGCTACCGTAAATAGTCAAGAAGCAGAAAAAGCTCTTGAAGAAGCAACCACTCGCCTCAACCAAGTGACGGGCGAAAAAGAAAAAGTAGAAGCAACTTTTGCTTATAAACGTGCTCGTGCACGCTACCAAATCGTTCAAGCTCGATTATTTTCTTTTCCTACCAATCTCTTCCCAGAGGTTGGTAGATTTCCTTTTCTTTTTAAAAAAATCAATCTTATGGCTAAATATCGTGGTCCGCGTCTTCGAATTATTCGTCGACTAGGTGAACTTTCTGCTCTTACTCGTAAAACTACCACTCGTGAAGGTCGTCCAGGTCAACATGGTGCAGCCCGCGTAAAACCAAGTCCTTTTTCTATCCGTTTGGCCGAAAAACAAAAACTTCGTTATTACTATGGTGTAACCGAAACTCAACTTGTTCGTTATGTTCGACAAGCTCGTCAAAGGAAAGGCTCGACGGGAGAAATTTTGCTTCAACAATTGGAAAGGCGTTTGGATAACTTGGTGTTCCGTCTTGGGTTTGCCCCAACTCTTCCCGCGGCACGTCAGTTGGTTAGTCATGGCCATATTCAGGTCAACGGTCAACGTGTAACCATTGCAAGTTACCCAGGTCGTCCAGGAGAAACCATTGCTGTACGTGCGAAAGAATTGTCTCGTATTTTGGTTCGTCAAACTCTTGCACAAGTTTCTCGTGAACTTCCTAGTCATCTTTCTTTGAATCGTGAAAGCCTAACGGCAGTAGTAAATCAACGTGCAGATCGTCGTGAAGTTCCTCTAGCCATCAATGAATTGTTGGTAGTTGAGTTCTTCAGTAACCGTCTGTAAGAAACTTCCTTTTTTGTTCTTTTACCTCTATTTTCTTTTAGAGAAAAAAAAGGAAAAGAACAAAAAAGGAAGAATTACTTCATATAAAATAAAAAATAAAAGCAGGTAGGCGGGTAGGGGGAATCGAACCCCCGCATTCAGCGTGGAAAGCTGACGCACTACCATTATGCAATACCCGCAAAACATTACTTCGGAGGAGGAGGGATTCGAACCCTCGTTTGCTTTAGACAAAACAGACGTTCCAGATCTGCACCTTAAACCACTCGGACACCCCTCCCGGCTCTTGTTATTGTAGGAAATAATGAAGATTTTGTCAAGATCCCCCCAGCGTTTTCTTGCCAAAAAGCGAGGGGAAAGCTTTCTTCTTTGGTTTTCGTTCTTCAAACGGGGCAAGAGTTGGAAAACCTTTTGCGATTGCATCTCCCTCGCTTTTCGGCGAGAAAGTTGGAGGCGAAAAAGAGAGGAATTTTCTTTTTGAAAAGGATCCAATTCCAAACGTACCAAAGTTTCTCCGTACGTCCTTCGTTGAACGGCAACTTTTGGAAAATTCGTACCTGCCCTTTCTTGCTCTTGAAGTTCAAATCCATGAGGACGAACCAGACCGTGGATAGGCGACAGAGAGGAGGTTCGAGAGCCACCATTCCAAACTTTCGTTTGGAGAGCCAACGAGGAGGTTTCCTCCGTTTCACGAAGAATCGTGGAGTTTGTCGAGTGCCTTGGAAATGGACTCGCGTGTCCCACAAATCCCCTGACAAAGGCACTGGCTGGTGTATCATAAACTTCCAAAGGCGAACCGACTTGTTCAATTCGACCTCCTCGAAAAACAACCAATTGATCCGCAACTTCCCTTGCTTCTTGTTGGTCATGAGTTACAAGAAGTGTCGTCACAGCTACCTCTTCGTGAAGACGACGAAGCCATTCGCGAAGATCTCCGCGAACTTTTGGATCCAAAGCCGCAAAAGGTTCATCCAACAACAAGACACGAGGTTCCAAAGCCAACGCACGGGCCAAAGCAACACGTTGACGTTGTCCGCCCGAAAGTTGAGAAGGATAACGCTGGGCCAAGCCTTCTAGGCGAACCAATTTCAGCCTTTCCAAAAGTCGTTCTTTTTGTTCTTCCAAAGGAAGATTTCGACGTTGAAGTCCAAAACCAACGTTTTCTGCCACCGTAAGATGCGGAAACAAAGCATAGTTTTGGAAAACAACACCCAATTCTCGTTCCGCCGGAGGAGTCGTCGTCCTCTTTCGACCATCCAACCATACTTGCCCTTCATCCGGTGTTTCAAAACCTGCAATCAAACGCAAAAGAGTAGATTTACCAGAACCCGAAGGACCCACGAGAGCGGTCAAAGATCCGGTGGGAATTTCCAAATGAACATGTCGCAGGGCCCGAAAGCCCGCGAATGTCTTCGACACATTTTCAATGAGAATAGACATAAACGAGAAACGGGCTTCCTTCCCTCCAAACATTGATTTGGAGGAAGACGATGTAGAGAGGAAAAAATAAAGAAGAGCGTTGACGAAGATTTGCACAAGTTGCTCGCCAAATGGTTCGTTCCAATTGTTCGAGTTCAGCTTGCACGTTTTCCATTGGTTCTGCTACGACATCCGAAGTAATTGGATATTGAAGACGACCATCTGGAAGCGTAATGGGCTCCAATTCTCGTTCCGTCGGCCATTCTGGCCATTCGTTCGAAACGTGCGAATGAAGAAGCCTACTCGTTTTGCTCGTCCTTTTTTCGGCCGTTTTTCCAGTGCCTTCGGTATGCCAAGAAACACCTTCACGCTGCGTCGTTTTCCACGTTTCCGTTTGCGTCACTTCGGGGAAGGAATGCCTTAGTTCTCCAGACGTGCTTTCTTCTCCAGGAAGCAGAAGAGTTCCGTGTTCTGGAAGAGTCGCCCTTTTCCTCAAGGTTTCCAAAGAGTGGAGAATCGTTTCGTAAGAAGCTGCCTCCAGTTTCAAGGAACGACGCAAACGTTCTTCACGAAGCCTCGTCCTAGGTCCAACATAACCATAAGGAACTCGGCCCGTTTGGCGACGAGGAGCATAGTGGTGGAACAAGACCAACTCGGCAAAAGCTTCTCGATGATAACGACGTTCAATAATCAAATCCAAAAGACCGTGTTCCCTTAGATACTCGGCGGTTTGGAAATTATCTGGCAAAACTTCACCCAACGTTTCTTGAATAACACGACGACCGGCAAAAGCAATCCTTGCACGTGGTTCAGCAATCACGAGATCACCCAACCTTGCAAAACTTGCCGTGACACCACCCGTCGTTGGATGCGTTAGCAAAGACCAGTATGGAAGAGAAGCACAGGTTTGATGTACGTGAAGAGCGGCGGAAATCTTCGCCCTTTGCCTCAAGCTCAAAACACCTTCTTGCCTTCGTGCACCACCAGACGCAGTGACCAAAAGAAGAGGAAGGCCTTCGCGAGTGGCATGTTCGATAAGACGAGTAATTTTTTCACCTACTACCGAACCCCTACTTCCACCCCTAAAATTAAAGTCCCTCACACCCCTTGCCAAAGGCCTACCTTCAATCAAACCCGTACCCGTTTGAACCGCATCTTGAGTTCCCGTCTCTTCTTGAGCACCCCTCAAACGATCCGTATACAAACGAGAGTCTTCAAATCGCCTTGGATCGGCGGGAGAAAGCCTTTCATCCAAAGGACGCCAAGAATTTTCATCCAACAACCTTGCAATTCGATCCGTAATCGACCTCTGCAGAGGAAATTCACATTTCGAACAAACCCTATGTTCTAGTCGAATGTGTTTAATGTAAAGAATTTCACCACATTGATCACAGCGAGTCCATTTGCCTCGACTTTGATCTAGTGCAGGATCGTAAACCGGTTTTTGTTGTGCTTTGCGTGCACGTTCCGCTTCGATCCAATCTACCCTCGTCCTTGCATCTTCTTGAGTCATAGTTTTTTAAAAACTATTTTATCATACGTTTTCTTTCTTCTTTTTCTGTTGAACTACTTTTTTTCCCTTCAAAGAAATCTTTGAAGAAGAAGGTAAAAAACTCAGAATATAGAAATAATCCAAAGCAGGAAGAAAACAAATGTTTTCTTCTTTCTTTTTCTTACGATTGGGCCGAGCTGGATTCGAACCAGCGTAGGCAGAACCAGCGGATTTACAATCCGCCCCCTTTAGCCGCTCGGGCATCGACCCTTTTTTTTGCTTGTTTTTCTTTCTTCTCCAAAGATTTCTTTGAAAGGAAAAGATCCGGTCAGTTTTTCCAAACCGAACTGGAGGGCGAACGACGGGAATCGAACCCGCGAATAACGAAGCCACAATCCGTTGCCTTACCACTTGGCTACGTCCGCCATACTTTTGAAAGAACAGAGCTTCCTTCTCTTTTTTTCTTTTTTTCTCCTTCTGTAAAACAACAAAAAGAAAAAAAAGGAGGCCAGAAAAGAAAGATGACTTGCGAGCCCCTTGCCGGACTTGAACCGGCGACTTCCTCCTTACCATGGAGGTACTCTACCGACTGAGTTAAAGGGGCGAACATAACAAACTTGTTCTTAGTTCTCATTGTATCGACCCAAAAGAAGGTTGCCTAGCCGGCCGTCTGTCCTTTCTCTTCTTCTTTTCCCTAGACCACGCTTTTCTTCGAAAACGTTGCCCCCATCTTTTTGGTGTTGTATACTGAGAGTAACCATCATAAAGCGACGGAGTCTCCTCCCGTAAACCTAGGTTCTACGAAAGGAAGAATTCCGTCCGTCCGTTTCTTTTCTCGCGCTTATGTCCGGTGCTACTGGCGAACGCCCCTTTTCTGACATTTTGACCAGTATTCGTTACTGGGTCATTCATAGCATTACGGTGCCATCTTTGTTCATCGCTGGCTGGCTGTTTGTCAGCACGGGTCTTGCATACGATGTTTTTGGTAGTCCTCGTCCTAATGAGTATTTTACGGAAGATCGTCAAGAAGCTCCGTTGATTACCGACCGTTTCAATGCGCTTGAACAGGTGAAACGCCTTTCGAACTAATTTGCAGCTACGAATATGTCCGCGAAAAAAACGTATACGTACCCGATCTTTACGGTCCGTTGGCTAGCAGTGCATGCACTTGCAGTACCAACCATCTTCTTCCTTGGTGCCATCACGGCAATGCAATTCATTCAGCGATAGGTTCCCCATGGTTAAACCGAATCCGAATAAACAAAGCGTAGAGCTAAACCGTACCAGTTTGTTCTGGGGTCTTCTCTTGATCTTTGTTCTTGCAATCCTGTTCTCTAGCTACATCTTTAACTAAACTCGTTTGACGGGTCTAGTTTTGGTTCTGGGAATTCCCACAAAGCAGTTCTTTCCTTTCCCCTAGACGTACTTATGTCTAACTCTGGTACCACGGGTCGTATCCCTCTTTGGCTAATCGGTACCGTCGTAGGTACGCTTGCGATTGGTCTTCTAGCTATTTTCTTCTACGGTTCTTACGTGGGACTGGGCTCTTCGATTTCATTTGAATCGTTCGAGTCTTTTTAAAACGCCACCACCATTTGGGGTGTGCGATCTTTCCGCTCTTGGGAGGTGTTTATGCTCCTTGTGTTTCAACTAACGCTTTTTGCGCTTATCGCGCTATCTTTCCTACTGGTCGTTGGAGTTCCGGTGGCGTTCGCTTCCCCGGAGGGCTGGTCTCAAAACAAGGGCCTAGTACTTTCCGGTACGGGAGTTTGGTTCCTACTTGTTTTTGCAGTAGGTGTTCTAAACTCTTTTGTTGTTTCATCGATTTCCGTTGGTAGATTCAACAAACAAAGTTTTCTCTGCACTTTCACCGTTTTCTGTGAAAAGGTGGAGAAAACTTTGCTTTTTTTTCTTCGACGAATCGGAGAAAATGAGATAGAATTCTTTCTAGAATCGAACAGACTGTTTTTGAAAGAAAAGATCTGTTCACTTATACGAAATTCTTTTCTCTTTTATGAGTTCTTCGCCACTTTTGCCTACTTCTCCCACGGAGGAGCGTAGCCTGTTCCGAAAACCCGTTGAAAAAAGCCCTCTCCCACCCGTCCAAGCTACGATTCAATTGCTCGTGACCAAACTGTTGTTGCGCGGTTTGCAACATCGTGAACGCAGGCAAGATCGTGTGTTTCAAAATCTTTCGGATCAAACGGGTTGGTGGGCAGTTCTAACGAGGTTTCCCGTTTTTCTTTTTAGGACAACGGATACTTTTGTTCGTTTTAGTCCTAAAAAACCATCTTTTTTGCGCTTTCCCGGTAGGGCTGCGCATTTTGGAACGGCGGACGTTCCTCTTTTTTTGGATACGGAACCCTTTCGAAGGCCAGGGGTGTCCAACGAACCCCTTCTTCCAAAAGGATTGTTGACGGACGAACAAGGTAATAAAAAAGACAATTTGCTTCAACCTTCGTTTGAAATTTCGAACGGAGCTTCTCTAGTACGGGAAGTATCCTCCTTGAATAATCCTAGTCTTTTTGTAAAGAAGGAAAAGAACCTTTCGGAAAAAACCTGGGTTCAAACGAAAGAAATTTTTTCGAGTTATCGTCGAATTGATTTGGGGGAATCTCCTCTTCGATATCGTCGAGAAGGAGCAAAACAAATTCCAAAAGGAAAAACCCAGCGACGAAACCTACAAAACTCTCTGGCAAACACGACTCAAACTCAACTTCTAACTTTTTCGAAAAGGGAAGGAGAGCGCTTGTCTTTTCCTCTTAACAAAGTTAAGAAGAAAGAAAAAGAGGGAAAACCAACGTTGGAAACGAAACTTCGTTGGCAAGAAAAACGACTTTCTTTGCTTCAACAAGGAAGGATGCTTCGTCACAATTTTAGGCATCCAACTCTTCGTTTTTTGGAACAACCAAAAAACGAAACGGTAGCTGTTTATGTTTCCACCGTTTCCCCACGACGTTTTCTTTTGGAAAAAAATAGGAAAAGGTTGGCTACGGGTTCTACGTGGACGATTCCAACGGCTTTGCCTTCTTCCTTGGAAGAACGCGACCAACGAGAAAACAGGAGGAAGCTTCCTTACCAATCGAAATCGTTGATTCAACCTTCTTTTGCCGGCTTGGATCCAACGAAGAGTCAACGCATTGCTCCAGCGGAACGCTGGGAAGGACCGGTTTACGGGCCACGAAGGATTGGAACTTCGAATGCACCCGCGCGTTTGCAATGGTTTCTTCAAGGTTCCAATCGTCGCTACGATCGACAAGATTCGATTCGTTTGTCGAGTTCCCAACTTTCGACGGATAGGGCACGGTATGCCGTTCGTAGTGAAAGGCAACAAGAAGCGGCGGAAGAGCGGCAAGGAGAATCGAATTTTGCGGTTCGTCGCGCCCGTCGTTTGCGTGAAAATGTACTTCTTAGGGATCGCCCTTATCGTGCGATTCGTGGTGCTTCCTTCACTTTGGGCCGACGTGTTCGCCCTTTGGTTGCAGCTCGAACGCGTCCATTGCGTCGACGAGAAGAAAGGTCGCAACAAATTCAACGTGCTATTTCCAAATTGGGTGGTTGGAAAAAAGTACCATGGACTTCGTCGGGGAAAAATAGGCTTTTTCTACCAACCCATTCGACTTCGTCTAATGAGGGAAGGTTCGACCAAAAAAGCTCGCTTTCTGGAAGTATTCTTCACGACTTGGAACAGGAAGTTTTTGCTTCTTCCTCGAAAGAAAATTCTGGAAATCTCCAGGCAGCGGAACCTTTTTTGCAAAGGAAGAAAAGGGCCGCTTCCCATTGGAGTCGGTATGTTTTGAATAATGATTTGCCAACGGCACAAGCTCGTCGTCGCTGGTGGCGACAGTGGCATCAACTTGATCCAAGGTTGTATGGCGAACTTCGTCGTGCAGGGAGTGTGTTTCGTGATCGAACGGGTCGTCGAAATATGGGTTGGTGGCGTTCGTTGGCACCGCTCCGTCTCGATTCGCCTTATCAACGTGAAGGAAGGGAACGTCTTCGCAGGAAAACGGTGGAAAGGAAAAAAGTAAGGCTTCCTCTGCAACAAACGTATTGGCGAGACCAGCGTTTGATTCCATTGGGCTGGGCTTCGCGTTTGCAAAATCCAGAAAGTTTGGAACGAGTTCTGGCACGAGATCTTGGCGGAAATCCAGATCCAACCCTTCCTTACTGGTCTCTTCTTGTTGCCTCCTCTCCGAATCTACTAACGCTTTCTCCATTTACTTTTGTCTTTTTTGCGGGAGCATGGCAAATTAGGAAAAAAGCCTATGAATCGGTTCAAAAAGACTTTCTTCGTGCGAGGGAAGCGCTTCTTCGTCGAGGTGGGGTAAGGGAATTGGACCCGGAATGGATGGGGTGGCTTTTGGAAGCTCTCGGTATTTCGCGTGCTAGTGCTGGCATCCGGACTTATCCACCAGGTCGTCGTTCGAGGGCCAAATCTTTGGCCGGTTTGCGTCGGGATTTCCCAACTTTGATTGAAAGGATTTGGTATTTGCGTTCGACCAAACGAGGTATTCCGAGGGGAGCTTCGCCACGGCCAACTCTTTTGGTCGGTGCTCCCGGTACCGGCAAAACTAGTTTGGTTCGAATTCTTGCCGATGAAGCAGCGGTTCCCGTTGTTTATCAGTGTTTGGCCGCTTTTACGGATGCTGGTGCAAGGTTTACCGCTTTCGGTTTTGGGCGCACGGTTGCTCCTCAAGCCGTTCAACGTGGTTTTCAAGAAGCACGCAATCTTCGTCCTTCGATTTTGTTTTTGGATGAAGTGGATGCTTTGGGCGCCAATCGAGGACAAGTTGCGGGAGATGAATCTTCGCAGTCTTCTGCACAACGTTCGGGCGATCAAGTTCTAGGACTCGGTCAGCTTTTGGTTGAAGTTGATTCGGCTAAGAAAAATGAAGGAAGGGTTCTTTTTGCTGCGACCAATCGTCCAGCAAGGTTGGATCCTGCTCTGGTTCGTCCAGGGCGTTTTGATCGAACGGTTTCGGTACCTCTCCCTAATCGTTCGAAACGAATTGCTATTTTGAAACTCTATACAGGTCGTTTTCCAAAAACGCTTTTGGAATCCAAGGGAGCTCGTAGGCCTTCCAAACCTTCGTTTGGAAACCTGGCCAGCGAAGGAGTAGAGAAGAACCAAGAACGTCTTGCTTTGGATTGGGGCGTTTTGGCCGATCAAACGCGTGGAAGGAGTGCCGCCCATTTGGCATCGTTGACGAATTGGGCAGCTATTTCGAGTTTTCTACAAAAAGAACTTTCTTCGAACGATTTGGATTTTCAGCAAACTTTGGAAATGAGTTTGCAGAAATTTCAAGTTCAGGGAACTTCTCCAAGGAAACAACTTACGAGTTCGAAACTGGATCCTTTTGTTCATTCTCGTCCCTCTTACTACCGTGCTGCCCAGTGGATTAGGTTGAATAGGAAGAATGAAAATTCGACCATTCCAAGGCGAAGGCCACGAAAAATTCCACGCCCTTATGAAGGACAAGGTTGGCGTTCTTGGAAACAAACGCGTCACGCGATTCTTCTTTGTTTTGCAGGAAGGATTGGTGAGAGGAGGTTGCTAAAACAAAACAGCTCGTTGCCATCTTATTGGCAATCGACGAGGAGTTTGGCGGATCTTCAAGAAGCAACGCGTTTGGCCCGTTTGTGGAGGAGGGAAGAAAGTTCGGGAGGACTTGGCTTGCTTCTTCGAACTCCTTTGGTACGGGAGTTTGCGAAAGATACTTCGCTTCGAACGTACGCCCAAAGTGTTGCCAAGGCCGAAGGATGGCTGGAAAAGAAAACGAATGAACGTGTTCCGCCAGCTTATATGGTTCCCCAAGGGGTTAGTGGAAGGAGTGCGCTTCTTTTTCAATCGAGTTCTTTGCAGAGCCAACAAACGGAAGAATGGCCTTCCGAATGGTATGCATTCGAAATTGCAGAAATTCCAGGTTTTCGAGCCGTGGGTTGGGTTCCACCAGAACTTTCGATTTCCAATTTGAATCCCGAATTTGTTGGTCTTTCTTCTTTCTCTTTGCCGAAAGGAAAAAACGAAGAAAAAGAGGCGGAAACTCAACTTAGGAAAAGGCTAAGGCCTTTCTGGAATGAAAGTATGCAAATTCTAAGGAAACAACGTGGAAGGCTTGATTTGCTTTCTTCTCTTTTATTTACTTCTCTTTTCCTTCTTATTCTTTTTCTTCTTTAGAAAAAGAACTACATCAAAAAAGGAAAGAAAGTCAAAAGTATGGAAATATTGGGTTGGGAGGGGATCGAACCCTCGGCCAACCGGTTAAAAGCCGGTTGCTCTACCACTGAGCTACCAACCCAGGACCTTTCCTCAGGAGTCGTTCTAAGGAAGACCTAAGAAAAAGGTTTACCGATGTCAAGAACCAGACTTGAACTGGTGACCTGCGGATTTTCAATCTGCTGCTCTACCAACTGAGCTATCCTGACGCGTTGGTTTTTATTTTACCGAGTTTCTCAAAAACGGGCAAGCGTCCAAGTTTTTTCATAGTACACAAATTTTTGTATGCGTCTTTTCCTAGCTATTTTTTTGATTCTTTTGATTCTCCCACAAACGAGTTTTGATAACGTCGTGATTCGTCGTTTCAATGATACGGGACTTTTTGCCAATTATGCGGAAGCTAAATGGGTGGTGACGGCCGCTACTTGGGGTTGTCTAAGCTTGTTTCTAGGTCTTCATCTTTGGCTTGCTTTTCACTTAATCTTTTCTGTTGTTTTTTTCTAAAGAAAAAACATTTGCACCCAACCTTTCGTTTGGAATGCCTGGAGGCGGTGTTGGAGGGGGTTCGTTGGCCACCCCTGGCCTTCGAAGGGGTTCCTTCGCCTTCCACAAAGTTTTGTGGAGCCCGGCGAGGGAGGGGGCTGTACTCCAAACTTACATTTGAAACGGCCCCCATGACAACTAATTTGTAAAGCTCGACACCTAGACGAACCGCGAAAACGCCGGTCACTAGTGCAACGAACAAAGCAACAAAGACTTGGCTATCAGAGATCGGCATAAGCAATAAAGGGCAAACAATTATAGGTTGCCTTTTCGTACGGCAAGCAACACGATCACTGCAGGACCAGCCGCCAAAATGAAGGCTAGACTAGCAAGTTGGAAGAGGATCTCAAGATTCATACACAGACGAGCAGGAATAGGAGGAGTTTCATGGGAACGCTTCATTTTCTTTTTCAGCTTACTAAGATCTTTTCTCTTTTTAACTTTTTCTTCTTATTCTTTAAAAAAAGAGAAAGTTAAGAGGGAAAAAGACGAGAAAAGAAAAAAGAAGAGGCATACGTATGGAAAGATGAAGAAGAAAAAAAGATTTCTTATTGTAACAACTCCCATGAAAAAGCCCCCGAATTTCGTTCTTTTCCTTCCTCTTTTTCGGCTTTTTTTTCTTCTTCTTAACTTTTTCTAAAGAAAAAGAATAAGAGGGAAAGCTACTTACGTAAAAAAGGGAAAAAAAGAGGAAAAAAGAGCATGAACGGAAGCTTACAGATGCTTGCCATACAAAAGCAAGCAGAAGGAATAGAACCGGTACTACCGGAAGCACATCCACGATTGGGTCAAAAGGCGCGTACGCCTCTGGCAGCTTAGCAAGGAGCATCATAGCGAAGTTGCGTTGATGAAGATAGGCACAAAAGAATAAACAAGAGTGCCAATAGGCTAAAGTTATTGTAGCGGGGGGTCTCGTCAAATGCATTGCTTTGTCCTAAAAAATGGATGATCTTTTTTTCTTGTGTTTTCAAGTTTCTCTCTTTATAATTCGTCTAGACACGGTTCTTTTTCCAAAAAAGAATTTCTTGGGGTGTCGCCAAGTGGTAAGGCAGCGGTTTTTGGCACCGCCATTCAGAGGTTCGAATCCTTTCTCCCCAGATTTTACAATTTTCCTTTTTTCTTTTGGAAAAAAAGGAAAAAGAAACTTACGAGCTCCTTCGATGGCCAGGTTTCCAAACGAAGGTTTGGAAGGCCTACGAGCTCCTTTCTTTCGCCTGATACCTAAGTTCCAAAGAAATTTCTTGCCTTCCTTTGGTTTTTGCATATTCTTCCGTTTTTCGTTGAATTTTTGCTCGAACAAAACCAGGAATTCGCTGAAGTTCTTCTTGAGCGTCTGCCGTCCACAACCTCGTTTTTTCCTCTTCTTTACGTTCGGAAAGAGAACCTTGTTTGGAATCCAACGAAGGAGTCGTTTTAGTATCATGACCACCAAAAATCTCCAACAAATGATCTTCCCTGCCAAGAGCAAAGGAATTATAAACAAGATCACAAAGTTGCGAGGCTCCTTCATACCCCAAAAAAGGTCGAAAACCCAACGGGAAATTTTGAATATGAACTGGAGCAGAAATAACACCACAAGGAATTTGTTTTCGTTTTCCAATGTGTCGCTCCCTTTGGGTGCCAAAAATAGCCGCCGGTTCCAACCGTTGAATCCTTTCGGCTACTACCGTATGATCTTTGGTAATCAAAACCTCATCCGTCAAGCCCTGTACTTGTTCCCGAAACCAATCGGCATCATGAGTACAATACGTTCCACTGGCCACGACTCGAATTCCCCTTTCCAAACTCAACCTTTGGGTCCTTTTGGCTGCATGCGACGCATCACCAAAAACAAAAGCACGCTTCCCCGTCAAATTTTGACAGTCAATCGAACGAGAAAACCAGGCGGCTTGGCATACCCTTTGGGTTTGTTGTTGAATATATTTTTTCACCGTTTGTGGCAAACTCGGAAAAAAAGATTGCCTAAGTTCGGCGAGTGCTCGAAGCCACTGATTGGTGCCCAAAACTCCCCTGGGAGTCCTAGAAAGAAAAGGCCTTTGAAAATCTTTTTCTAGATAATTCGCGGTCCTCCTGCCAATTTCGCGATACGGTACGACATTCACCCAAGCCTCCAACCTACGCGGAAGTTCGGGCCTCGACCTGCCTTCGGGCAAAACTTGGTGAACTTCAATTCCAACCGCTTGCAACCTTCGACACCTTTCTCGCAGATCGTGTTGTTGATGGAAACCCAAACTAACAAAACCAATCAAATTCACCGAGGGATGTTTCGTACGTACGATTTTTCGCAAAGAAGAATTTTGCAAACCAAAGCGAACCCTTTGTTCGAGCGTTCGATCGGCCGCCTGCAATTCGTTCCTTCGATAATGATTCACGTCGGCCAACAAGGTTGGGACTCCATTTTGTTCTTGAGCCCGTTCCACAAATTTTTGCAAATCTTCTTGCAAAATACTCGAAGTACAGGTGGGCGTCAACAACAAAAGATCTGGTTGATCTTGTTTCGCCACTCGTGTCCTCGTGCCAACCACCCGTTCTTGAGAACCTTTGGCCAAAACATGTCGATCTACAATACTGGTCGTGACGGGTGTGAAATCTCGTTCGCGTTCCAACCTAGACCGCCTAACGTTAAAGTAATCATCTCCCAACGGCGCATGCCTAATGGCCTGAACTCGTTTAAAAGAAGAAGCAATTCGAAGGGTACCCACATGAGCGGGTCCCAGATACCTCCAATAAGCAAGTTTCATAAAAAACTCCAGAAAAAACATGATCCATATATTCATAGTTTAGAAAAACGAAGAAAAATTTTTGAATACTGTTTTTTGGAAAGATTATTTTTTTTATGTTCTTTGGAAAACCTGGCACCACACGCGTGTACATTCGTACTTAAAATGTAAGTAAGCTTACTTCCTTGATTTTCCTACTCTCCTTCTCTTTTGCTTCCGTAAAGGAGAAAAAAAATAGGAAACACAAAAGATACAAAAGGGAACTCTTCATCCCTGTGTTTTTCTCTTTCTCCTTAGCTCTTCCCCTTTAAGTAAAAACTTCCAAACGAAAGTTTGGAAAAAAAAACGCAAAGAATAAGAAGAACGAAAAAGAAGAAAACACCGATTTTTTAAAAAGAAACTTTATGACCATTACTCCTCCAGAACGTGAGGCCAAGAAGGTCAAAATTGTGGTAGACCGTGATCCGGTAGCGACGAATTTTGAGAAATGGGCTAAACCCGGTCACTTCTCTCGTACGCTTTCGAAAGGTCCAACCACGACCACTTGGATTTGGAACTTGCACGCCGACGCACATGACTTTGATAGTCATACCAGCGACCTACAAGACATTTCTCGAAAAGTTTTTAGTGCCCACTTCGGTCAACTAGGAATTATCTTGATTTGGTTGAGCGGTAGGTACTTCCACGGCGCTCGTTTCTCTAACTACGAAGCTTGGCTAACGGACCCAACGCACATTAAACCAAGTGCACAAGTTGTTTGGCCGATCGTAGGTCAAGAAATCTTGAACGGGGACGTAGGCGGCGGTTTCCAAGGTGTTCAAATCACTTCTGGTCTTTTCCAACTATGGCGTGCCAGCGGTATCACCAGCGAACTTCAACTCTACAGTACTGCCATTGGCGGTCTTCTGTTGGCAGGTGCAAGGTTCTTCGCGGGTTGGTTCCACTACCACAAAGCAGCTCCACGTTTGGAATGGTTCCAAAACGTAGAATCGAGGAGGAACCACCACTTGGCGGGTCTTCTAGGTTTGGGTAGCTTGGCTTGGGCTGGTCACCAAATTCACGTTTCCCTACCCATCAACCGTCTCCTGGACGCGGGTGTGGATCCAAAAGAAATTCCTCTTCCCCATGAATTGCTTCTGAATCGTGAGCTAAGGGCACAACTTTACCCAAGTTTTGCCAAAGGTCTTACGCCTTTCTTTACTCTTCAATGGTCGGAATATGCGGATTTCTTGACGTTCAAAGGTGGTCTAAATCCAGTGACGGGTGGTCTATGGTTGAGCGACACCGCTCACCACCACTTGGCGATTGCGGTTTTGTTCATCGTAGCGGGTCACAGGTACCGTACGAACTGGGGCATTGGTCACAGCAGGCGTGAAATTCTAGAAGCTCATAAAGGTCCTTTCACTGGCGAAGGTCACAAAGGCTTGTATGAAATCCTGACCACTTCGTGGCATGCACAATTGGCGATTAACCTAGCTTTGTTTGGTTCTTTGTCGATCATTGTTGCTCACCACAGGTATGCAAGGCCTCCGTACCCGTATCTAGCAACGGATTACGGTACGCAACTTTCCCTTTTTACCCACCACAGGTGGATTGGTGGTTTCTGTATCGTAGGTGCGGGTGCACACGCAGCGATCTTCATGGTTCGTGATTACGATCCAACCAATAACTACAACAACTTGCTTGACCGTGTGATTCGTCAACGTGATGCAAGGATTTCTCACCTAAACTGGGTATGTATTTTCCTAGGCTTCCACAGCTTCGGTCTTTACATTCACAACGATACCAGGAGTGCACTAGGCCGTCCACAAGACAGGTTCAGTGATACCGCGATCCAACTACAACCAGTGTTTGCACAGTGGCTACAAAATACCCACTATCTAGCACCACAATCTACCGCTCCAGGCGAACTAGCTGCTACCAGTGTAAGCTGGGGTGGCGATGTGGTTGCCGTAGGTGGTAAAGTAGCAAGGAGGCCGATTTCTCTAGGCACCGCCGACTTTAGGGTTCACCACATTCACGCGTTTACCATTCACGTGACGGTTTTGATTCTTCTTAAAGGCGTTTTGTACGCTCGTAGTTCTCGTCTGATTCCAGATAAGGCAAACCTTGGTTTCCGCTTCCCTTGTGATGGTCCGGGCCGTGGTGGTACTTGTCAAGTTTCTGCATGGGACCACGTGTTCTTGGGTCTATTCTGGATGTACAACTCCCTTTCTATTGTTATTTTCCACTTCAGCTGGAAAAGGCAATCGGATGTGTGGGGTACGGTGAGCTCCGCAGGTGTTTCGCACATTACTGGTGGTAACTTTGCACAAAGTGCAAATACGATCAACGGTTGGTTGCGTGATTTCCTTTGGGCACAAGCTTCTCAAGTAATCCAATCCTACGGTACGGCTCTTTCTGCATACGGTTTGATTTTCCTAGGTGCTCACTTTGTTTGGGCGTTTAGTCTAAGGTTCCTTTTCAGTGGCCGTGGTTACTGGCAAGAATTGATTGAATCGGTTGTTTGGGCTCACAATAAACTTAAAGTGGCTCCAGCAATTCAACCGCGTGCACTAAGCATTACTCAAGGTCGTGCGGTGGGCGTAGCACACTACCTTCTCGGTGGTATTGCGACGACCTGGTCGTTCTTCCTGGCACGTATTATTTCCGTTGGCTAATCTTTACGATTCGTCTTCGTTAATCCTCTTTTTCTTCCTAACTTTCTCTTTTTTCTTTCCTTCTTTTTCTCTTTTACGAACCTAAAAGAGAAAAAGAAGGAAAGAAAGATAACTTTTGTTTGGAACTCCTTTTTTTTGATTCCTGTGTTCTTTACCTTTTTTCTCTTCTCTTTTAGAGAAAAAAAGAAAAAGACAGCGGGTCAAGAAGAAGAGCACAAGTTCTTCTCCTTTCTTTTTGCCATGGCAACTAAGTTTCCAACCTTTAGTCAGTCGCTCGCGCAAGATCCAACTACTCGTCGTATTTGGTTCGGTATTGCAACGGCACACGACTTCGAAAGCCACGACGGCATGACCGAGGAGCGTCTGTATCAAAAGATTTTTGCTTCTCACTTCGGTCAGTTGGCGATTATTTTCCTTTGGACCTCCGGCAACCTTTTCCACGTAGCGTGGCAAGGTAACTTTGAACAATGGGGTCGCGATCCTCTTCATGTACGTCCAATTGCACACGCAATTTGGGACCCACACTTTGGTCAACCTGCGGTAGAAGCTTACACCCGTGGTGGTGCAAGCGGACCCGTAAACATTGCAACTTCGGGTGTTTATCAGTGGTGGTACACCATTGGTAGGCGTACCAACCAGGACCTATACCAAGGTTCTGTGTTCCTACTTATTTTGGCCGCAATCTTCCTCTTCGCAGGTTGGTTGCACCTACAACCAAAATTCCAACCAGCTCTGTCTTGGTTTAAGAACGCGGAATCTCGTCTAAATCACCACTTGAGTGGTTTGTTTGGTGTAAGTTCTCTGGCTTGGACCGGTCACCTAGTTCACGTAGCAATTCCTGCTTCTCGTGGCGAACGTGTAGATTGGAGTAATTTCCTTTCTGTGCTGCCTCACCCGCAAGGTTTGGCTCCGTTTTTCACGGGTCATTGGAGTGCTTACGCACAAAGTCCGGATACCGCGTCTCACGCGTTTGGTACGGCTCAAGGCTCGGGCACGGCGATTTTGACGTTCTTGGGTGGTTTCCATCCACAAACGCAAAGTCTTTGGCTTACGGATAGGGCGCATCACCATTTGGCGATTGCGGTTCTTTTCATTGTGGCGGGTCACAGGTACCGTACCAACTTTGGTATTGGTCACAGCAGGCGTGAAATTTTGGATACCCACACCCCACCCGCAGGTGGTCTAGGTCGTGGTCACCAAGGTTTGTTCGACACCGTAAACAACTCTCTTCACTTCCAACTAGGTCTAGCTTTGGCTTCGCTTGGTACGATTTGCTCTAGGGTTGCACAACACAGGTATTCCCTACCTCCTTATGCTTTCTTGGCACAAGATTTTACTACCCAAGCGTCGCTTTACACCCACCACCAATACATTGCTGGTTTTATCAGGTGTGGTGCGTTTGCTCACGGTGCTATTTTCTTCATTCGTGACTACGATCCAGAACTAAACCGTGGAAACGTATTGGCACGTAGGCTAGAACACAAAGAAGCGGTGATTTCTCACCTAAGCTGGGTTTCCTTGTTCCTTGGTTTCCACACTCTAGGTCTTTACGTTCACAACGACGTAAGGCTAGCGTTTGGTACTCCGGAGCGTCAAATCTTGATTGAACCTGTGTTTGCTCAATGGATTCAAGCTGCGCAAGGTAAATCTTTGTACGGTTTTGATGTTCTTCTGGCTTCTCCAGACAGTGCAGCACGCGCGGCGGAAAACATTTGGCTTCCAGGTTGGCTATCTGCTATCAATAGCGGTACCAACTCTCTTTTCCTTCCTATTGGTCCGGGTGACTTCCTAGTTCACCACGCGATTGCTCTTGGTCTTCACACCACCACCCTGATCCTTGTGAAAGGTGCTTTGGATGCTCGTGGTTCGAAACTAAGGCCGGATAAGAAAGATTTCGGTTATTCCTTCCCTTGTGACGGTCCAGGTCGCGGTGGTACGTGTGATATCTCTGCTTGGGATGCGTTCTATCTTGCGGTTTTCTGGAGGCTTAACACGATCGGTTGGGTTACCTTCTACTGGCACTGGAAGCACCTAGGTATTTGGCAAGGAAACCCTAGCCAATTCAACGAGTCTTCCACCTATCTAAGGGGTTGGCTTCGTGACTACCTATGGTTGAACTCTTCTCAACTTATCAACGGTTACAACCCGTTTGGTAGGAACAGCTTGTCTGTATGGGCATGGATGTTCTTGTTCGGTCACTTGATCTACGCAACTGGTTTCAGGTTCCTGATTTCTTGGCGTGGTTACTGGCAAGAATTGATCGAAACTTTGGCGTGGGCACACGAGCGTACTCCACTAGCGAACCTTGTTCGTTGGCGTGATAAGCCAGTAGCTCTTTCCATCGTTCAAGCTCGTTTGGTGGGTCTAGCTCACTTCTCGGTAGGTTACGTGTTGACCTATGCAGCGTTCTTGATTGCTTCGACTTCGGGTAAATTCGGTTAATGGAATTCAAACTTTTGTTTGACATTCTTTGTTAATTGTTTTTTTCCTTTTTCTTTCTTCTCCAAAGATTTCTTTGGGGAGGAAAGAAAAAATAGTCTTTCATTTCTTTTTGTGCTACAATAAAGACAAACCTAGCAGGGTAATTCAGTCTGGTCAGAATGCGGGGCTCATAACCCTGAAGTCGTGGGTTCAAATCCTACCCCTGCCCTTTTGTTTTTATATACTATATAAAGTTTTTCCCTCTTTAAAAAATATCTTTGACCCCGGGGAAATCCCCAGAGTCAAAACGCTTTTTAAACTAAAGCTACGGCATCTTTTTCGATGTAAAGGAAGAGCGAAGCCCTCCTTACCGCTGGAAAAACAAGACCCACGAGAGGGACTAGAATGCTTGGAAGTACGCTTGCGGTCATAGGTTACCTAAAAAAATAGGAGAACGTGTTAAAAAGTATTATACCTTGGACAGGGTACAGTTTGCAGCCCTTGTCCATTAGAGTTTAAACTAAAACCGTTTCTCCAAAAATGGTGGCAAAAACTTCACGTACTTTATCACCGGAGTCAATGGTTTCGAGTGGATCTTTGCGAAGACGGTGACGCAAACAAAGAGGTGCAACACGAGCTACATCTCCCGTTTCCACTTGGTTTCGACCTTCAAAAGCCGCAATGGCACGTGCAGCACGGTTCGTTACGATATCGCCACGAAGACCATCGACGTTCAATTCGGAACAAATTTGGGAAATACGAACACGAAGTTCATACGAAATTTCTACCGCGGGAAGAGCTTTTCGTGCTTCGGTTAGACGAGCACGCAAGGCCGTTTGAGAAATGTCGTATTCTTTTCGAAACTCCCTGGGAGCGGCGTCAAAACTTGCACGTTGTTCAACAATACGAACACGAAGTTCTGGATCACGCGTCGTACCAATTTGTGCGTGCCTACCAAAACGGTCCAAAAGTTGTGGGCGAAGTTCACCTTCTTCCGGGTTGCCAGAACCCACCAGAATAAAACGAGCGGGGTGACTGATCGAAATACCTTCACGTTCTACCGTATTCCAGCCCGAAGCCGCCGAGTCGAGAAGTACATCGACAAGGTGATCATCTAGCAGGTTTACTTCATCGACATAAAGAATACCTCGGTTGGCACGAGCCAGAAGACCTGGTTCAAAAGCTTTGATACCTTCGCGAAGAGCTTTTTCAATATCAATGGTTCCACAAACACGGTCTTCCGTTGCACCCAAAGGAAGGTCTACCCTTGGAATTTTTCGTTGTTCTACGGGTAGTTTTTCTCCACGACGAAGACGGTCGCGCACTTCATCACTCCTCAATTCTGCATCTTGTGGATCCGACTGGAAGGGATCATCTGCAACGACTTGAATTTCCGGAAGAAGGTCTACCAGAGCACGAACCGTGGTCGATTTACCGGTGCCACGATCGCCCCTTACCCTTACTCCACCAATTTTCGGGTCAATTACATTTAGAAGAAGAGCGAGTTTCCTCTCTTCTTGTCCAACAATCGCGGTAAATGGAAAGACCGGACGTGCTTCTTGAAGCCTTTCAGCCATAAAATAAAAAGGAAAGATTGAAAAACAGATTCTTTTTGCGTTTTTTTTCTCTTCTTTCGCTATTCCTTTTCTCTTTTCTCTCTTATTCTTTTTTCTCTTACTCTTTTTCTTTAGAAAAAGAAAAAGTTAAGAACAAAAAGAGAAAGTTACGAAGAAAAAGAAGTAAAAATAAGAAAGAGGAAGAAGAAACAATTTCTTCCAGAAGATTTGGTCGGGCTTCGAAGGCCAGTCCCGGCCGTCGAGAGCCCGCGTTCCAAACTTTTGTTTGGACAGCCACTGCTGGTTCAGAGAATAGCCTATTTCTTTTTTTCCTCTTTCGCAAGTCCCTTCCTCTTCCCCTTTTTCTAAAGAAAAAGAAGAAGAGGAAAAAGAAGTGGTTGACATCGAAGATTTTTCATGTACAATGAAGATTGTAGAAACTGAAGTCCTTTATCTCCTCTTTCCTTTCCATGCAAAATCAAGCCTCGTCTTTTTCCAAACGAACGTTTGGAACTCTTTTTTCGGTAATGTTTTCCTTTACGTCGGTAAAAAACAGGAAGAAAAGGAGGTTTGCGAGCATTAGGAGCCTAACCCTTTGGTTTGGTGTTTCTTCTGCGCAAGCTTATCCTATTTTTGCACAACAAAACTACAAAAAACCGCGTGAAGCGAATGGTCGTATTGTTTGTGCAAACTGTCACCTGGCTCAAAAACCAGTAGAACTAGAAGTGCCGCAAGCGGTTCTTCCAGATACCGTTTTTGAAGCAGTAGTGAAAATTCCAGTGGACCAACAACTTCAACAAGTTTTGGGTAACGGAAAACGTGGCGATCTAAACGTCGGTGCAGTCTTGATCCTTCCTGAAGGTTTCCAAGTAGCTCCACCGGAACGTATCTCTCCAGAAAGGAAAGAACGAGTAGGCAAACTTTACTTTACGCCATACTCTCCAGAACAAAAGAACATTCTGGTAGTAGGCCCAGTTCCAGCGAAAAAATACACGGAAAGGGTTTTCCCAATTTTGTCGCCAAATCCAGAAACCGAGAAAGGTGTAAATTACTTGAAATACCCAATTTACCTAGGTGGAAACCGTGGTCGTGGTCAAGTTTACCCAACCGGTGAAAAGAGCAACAATACCGTTTACACGGCAGCCGCAGCAGGTACGATTCGTACGATTACTCCGGGTGAGAAGAAAGGTGGTTACACTTTGAACATTGAAACCGCGGCAGGTACGACGGTAACGCAAGCAATTCCAGCTGGACCAGATCTTTTGGTTCGTGAAGGTCAAACCGTTCGTGCGGATGAGCCAATCACTACCAACCCGAACGTGGGTGGTTTTGGTCAAGCAGAATCCGAAATCGTTCTGCAAAACCCAGCACGTATTCAAGGTAGGCTTGCTTTCTTTGCAACCGTTCTACTAACTCAAGTAAGGCTGGTGTTGAAGAAACGTCAGTTTGAAAAAGTTCAATTGGCGGAAAGGAACTTCTAATCTTTTTTGGTTTGTTTTCTCTTTTTAAAAGGTAGAACAAACTAGTTTTTCTTTTTCTCTTCACCTAGTAGTGAAGACTATAACCATATGTTGACGGTAGTTAGTTACCTAGTTCTTCTGGTAGGAGCGTTGACCTTTACGGTGGGTCTAAACTTTTTCCTACGTAAAATCCGCCTGATCTTAGTTGGATTTTTTTCTCCCTGTACCTTTTCTTTACGTCGGTAGAGAAAACGATTTTGTTTTAAATCCTATTCTTATGGTAGAACCACTTCTATCGGGCATCATCCTTGGATTGGTGCCTGTAACTATTGGGGGATTGTTCGTTGCGGCTTGGCTTCAGTTCCGTCGTAGTGATCAAATTCTTCTCTTAGGTACTTTCCAGGCGCCCTCTGGACTCAGTGCGTTGAATGGCTGTTTTCCTTTTTTGTTTTTCCCTTTTTTCGCTCTTTTTTTTACGCAGGTGAAAGAAGGAAAGGGAAGAGGAGAAAGAAAAGAGCGGTTAGATGGCCACCGCTGGCTTCCGTACGGAAAAAAGCGGTTCACAGGTTTTCCATTCGAAAGAATGGAAAACCGGCCCCCCTTATTTTATTGTATACCTTATTTAAAAGAAGGAAAGAGAAGAACATAAATAAGAGGGGGAGTTGCTGAGAATCGAGAGGAAGGGTAGGCTAGCAGTAGCCTTTCCCCTACGTTCACACCCTTCCTCCACCCGAGTCATTCCTTCTTCTTCTTTTTGTTCTTAACTTTTTCTTTTTCTAAAGAAAAAGAGTAAGAGGAAAAAGAGAAAGAGGAAAAAGAAGAAGAGGTAAAAGAAGAGAAAGAAGAAAAAGAACGAAGAGTGATTTTTTACGTTGGTATCCTTTCATGGAAGTGAACATTCTTGGGCTGATTGCAGTAGCCCTGTTTATTATTATCCCAACCTCCTTTTTGTTGATCTTGTACGTGAAAACGGCAAGCAAGGAAGAAGTAGAGGCGTAAGATACGTTATTTCTTCTTTTTTCAAATGTTTATTTGGAGAAAGAAGAAAGCCTAAAAAGAACATAAAAAAATAAATTCTAGGTTTTTTCTTCGGGGAGTGTAGGAGAAAGGGTCCCGGGGGATACAATAAAAGTAACAGACATCTATTTCTAAACCTCTTTTGTTTTCTCTTTGCCTTTGTAAAGATGAGAAGAAAGAACGGATGCCTGCGAGCTCTTTTCTTTTTCGAGAAAAGAATAAAATCAATTTAAGGTAAACCTATATGACCGCTATTCTTCAGCAACGCGAAAACGCGTCCGTTTGGGCACGTTTCTGTAATTGGATCACTTCTACCGAAAACCGCCTATACATCGGTTGGTTCGGTGTAATCAGGATCCCTTGTCTTCTAACTGCAACCTCCGTATTCATCATCGCGTTCATCGCAGCGCCTCCGGTGGATATCGACGGTATTCGTGAACCGGTTTCCGGTTCTCTAAGGTTCGGTAACAACATCATTTCCGGTGCAGTTATCCCTACCAGCAACGCAATCGGCCTACACTTCTACCCAATTTGGGAAGCAGCTTCTCTTGACGAGTGGTTGTACAACGGTGGTCCTTACCAAAGGATCGTTTGTCACTTCCTTCTAGGCGTATGTTGTTACATGGGTCGTGAGTGGGAACTTTCCTTCCGCCTTGGTATGCGTCCGTGGATCGCAGTTGCTTACTCTGCTCCAGTAGCAGCAGCAATGGCTGTATTCCTAATCTACCCAATCGGTCAAGGTTCTTTCTCTGACGGTATGCCTCTAGGTATTTCCGGCACGTTCAACTTCAGGATCGTGTTCCAAGCGGAACACAACATCCTTAGGCACCCTTTCCACATGCTAGGTGTAGCAGGTGTATTCGGTGGTTCCCTATTCTCTGCTAGGCACGGTTCCCTAGTAACTTCTAGCCTTATCCGTGAAACCACGGAAAACGAATCTGCTAACGCAGGTTACCGTTTCGGTCAAGAAGAAGAAACCTACAACATCGTTGCAGCTCACGGCTACTTCGGTCGTTTGATCTTCCAATACGCTTCTTTCAACAACAGCCGTTCCCTGCACTTCTTCCTAGCTGCTTGGCCGGTAATTGGTATTTGGTTCACCGCACTAGGTTTGTCCACCAGGGCATTCAACCTAAACGGTTTGAACTTCAACCAATCTGTAGTTGACTCTCAAGGTCGCGTAATCAATACCTGGGCGGACATCATCAACCGTGCAAACCTTGGTATGGAAGTGAGGCACGAACGTAACGCTCACAACTTCCCTCTGGATCTTGCATCCGTGGAAGCGTCTGACGTTGCATAATCGCTAACTCTTCTCTCTTTCTTCTTTTCTCCTTACGTAAGTAAGGAGGAGGTGGAAGGGGTTTTACTAAATGTATAGTAAAAAAAAGTCTGTTTCTTCTATCTCTTAAAGAGAAAAACTTCACGTAGACTTTTATCGAAAAGTAAAAACGAGGAAAGATAGAGAAAAAGAAAAAAGGAAGTTTCGGTTTGATTCTAGAGGATAAAACGAGGTAGAATAAACTTTGTTTTCTTACCCGAACAAAGAAAAAAAAGAAAATTTAAAAAATGGTTTCGTAGCGCAATTGGTTAGCGCGCCTCCCTGTCACGGAGGAAGTTGCGGGTTCGAGTCCCGTCGAGACCGTATTTTTTTCTTTTTCTTTTTTTCGTTAGAAAAAAAGAATCTCGGCGTAGGTAAATAAAACACGGGGACTGTATGGCGTAATGGCAACGCAGTGGCTTCATACGCTTCCGATTGCTGGTTCGAGTCCAGCTACAGTCATCCAGAAGGAACACAGGTGCAAGAGACCCAACGAAAGTTTGGAGAATCCGCGAAGATGTTTCCTACACTTCCAAATCCAGGTTTGCGTCCGGATGTAATCATGAAGAAACAAAAATGGAAAGGTGCCCGAGCGGCCGAAGGGAGTACCTTGCTAAGGTATCGAACCTCTCACGAGGTTCCGAGGGTTCGAATCCCTCCCTTTCCGAAAAAAAGAAAAAAAAGAGAGGCGCCCTAGCCTTGCTCCTTTTCTCAAACCATTGTAAACTAATTCTACAGAAGGATGAACCAACAACCAAACACAATTTACGGAGAGTTTGATCCTGGCTCAGGATGAACGCTGGCGGTATGCCTAACACATGCAAGTCGAACGCTTTTTCTTTTCTACGTAAGTAGAGAAGAAAAGGAGTGGCGGACGGGTGAGGAACGCGTAAGAATCTACCTTTAGGAGGAGGACAACGGATGGAAACGTCCGCTAATACTCCATATGCTGAGGAGCAAAAGGTCGAAAGGCCGCCAAAAGATGAGCTTGCGTCCGATTAGCTAGTTGGTGAAGTAATGGTTTACCAAGGCGATGATCGGTAGCTGGTCTGAGAGGATGATCAGCCACACTGGGACTGAGACACGGCCCAGACTCCTACGGGAGGCAGCAGTGAGGAATTTTTCGCAATGGGCGAAAGCCTGACGAAGCAATACCGCGTGAAGGATGAAGGCCCGTGGGTCGTAAACTTCTTTTGTTCGGGACGACACAACGACGGTACCGATCGAATCAGCATCGGCTAACTCTGTGCCAGCAGCCGCGGTAAGACAGAGGATGCAAGCGTTATCCGGAATGATTGGGCGTAAAGCGTTCGTAGGTGGCCCTCCAAGTCTCCTGTCAAATCCCAGCGCTCAACGCTGGATCGGCACGAGAAACTCGGGGGCTTGAGGAAGGTAGGGGTAGAGGGAATTCCCGGTGTAGCAGTGAAATGCGTAGAGCTCGGGAAGAACACCAACGGCGAAGGCACTCTACTGGGCCTTTCCTGACACTGAGGGACGAAAGCTAAGGGAGCGAATGGGATTAGATACCCCAGTAGTCTTAGCTGTAAACGATGGAAACTAGGCTTCCCGGTAGATATCTTCGGATTTTCTCGAAAGAGGAAATTCGAAGTCTACGGGGGGGTCGAAGCTAACGCGTTAAGTTTCCCGCCTGGGGAGTATGCTCGCAAGAGTGAAACTCAAAGGAATTGACGGGGGCCCGCACAAGCGGTGGAGCATGTGGTTTAATTCGATGCAACGCGAAGAACCTTACCAGGGCTTGACATGCCACTTGGCTTTCCACGTAAGTGGAGAACCCCAAGGTTTTCCAGAAATGGTATTTAGGACACAGATGGTGCATGGCTGTCGTCAGCTCGTGTCGTGAGATGTTGGGTTAAGTCCCGCAACGAGCGCAACCCTTGTCCCTTGTTGCTAGATCAGCTTGCTGGTCAGGATCGAGGGAGACCGCCGGTGACAAGCCGGAGGAAGGTGGGGATGACGTCAAGTCAGCATGCCTCTTACGCCCTGGGCTACACACGTGCTACAATGGCTAGGACAAAGGGATGCTACCTCGCGAGAGTACGCCAACCTCAGAAACTTAGCCTCAGTTCAGATTCGTCTCTGCAACTCGAGACGATGAAGCCGGAATCGCTAGTAATCGCCAGTCAGCTATATGGCGGTGAATACGTTCCCGGGCCTTGTACACACCGCCCGTCACACCATGGGAGCTGGCTACGCCCGAAGTCGTTACCTCAACCTGCAAAGGAGGGGGGCGCCGAAGGCGGGGCTAGTGACTGGGGTGAAGTCGTAACAAGGTAGCCGTACTGGAAGGTGCGGCTGGATCACCTCCAAAAAGGACAACAAATAAAGGGCACCGTTCCTTTTTTCTTTTACAACGAAAACAAACCGATGGGCTATTAGCTCAGGTGGCTAGAGCACACCCCTGATAAGGGTGAGGTCGCTGGTTCGAGTCCAGCATAGCCCATCGGTTCGTTCGTACTGGAGTTTCTTTTTTCTTCTTCTTAACTTTTTCTTTTTCTAAAGAAAAAGAGTAAGAGGGAAAAAGAAACAAAATAACGAACATGTTCTCAAGATTGTTTGAGATCTTCTTCTTTTCTCTTCTTTTGTAAAAAAGAAAGAGACGAGGAGAAGGAAAAAGGCGGTTTCTCCGCTTTCTTTCTTTTTACGTAAGTAGAGAGGTAAGAAAAAGAAGAAAAGCCCGGGGGCTTGGCTCAGTTGGTAGAGCGCCGCCTTTGCAAGGCGGATGTCAGCGGTTCGAGTCCGCTAGCCTCCACATCTTTATCTTCCCGCTTCGTTGGCCAGCGTTCCAAACTTTCGTTTGGACAGCCTTTGAAACGCTTCGTCTTTACGTAGGTAGAGAAGAAGAAGAATGTAAAGAATTCAAACTTCGGTTTGAAAAAAAGTATTATGGTCAAAGGACCCGCAGATCACGGTGGATACCTAGGCATCTAGAGACGAAGAAGGACGTGGCCACCAACGAAAAGCCTCGGGGAGCCGGAAGCAGGCTTCGATCCGAGGATCTCCGAATGGGGAAACCCCAAGACTCCAAGACTGAATTCATAGGTTTTGGGGAGAGAACCCGATGAATTGAAACATCTTAGTAATCGGTGGAAAAGAAAGCAAACGCGATTCCCTTAGTAGCGGCGAGCGAAACGGGATCAGCCTAAACTGTCTGGCCTCCTCTTCTTCCCTTCGTTAAGAAGAAAGGGAGGAAATGCTGGACAGGGTCGTGGGACGAGCGTCTCTTTGATTTGGACCAGGTGAAGCAGTTGAATCCTGCACCATAGACGGTGAAAGTCCAGTAACCAAAGGCAAGAATCAAAGTGCTCGTATCCCGAGTAGCATGGGACACGTGAAATCCCGTGTGAATCAGCGAGGACCACCTCGTAAGGCTACATACTCCTAGATGACCGATAGCGAACTAGTACCGCGAGGGAAAGGTGAAAGAGAACCCCGGGAGGGGAGTGAAATAGAACATGAAACCGTGATCTTTCAAGCAGTGGGAGGGCGAGACCCGTAAGGGATGCCTGACCGCGTGCCTGTTGAAGAATGAGCCGGCGACTTATCCGGAGGGGCCCGGTTAACGGCCGAAAAGGCCGGGAGCCTAAGCGAACGCGAGTCTGAATAGGGCGCACGTCCCTTCGGATAGACCCGACCCCGGGTGATCTAACCATGACCAGGATGAAACTTGGGTAACACCAAGTGGAGGTCCGAACCGACCGATGTTGAAAAATCGGCGGATGAGTTGTGGTTAGGGGTGAAATACCAATCGAACTCGGAGCTAGCTGGTTCTCCCCGAAATGCGTTGAGGCGCAGCCGTGGACGATGAACGGTCGAGGGGTAAAGCACTGTTTCGGTACGGGCTGCGAAAGCGGTACCAAATCGTGGCAAACTAAGAATACTCGACTTGTCTTCCGTGCACGAGTGAGACCGTGGGGGATAAGCTCCATTGTCAAGAGGGAAACAGCCCAGACCACCAGCTAAGGCCCCTAAATGGCCGCTAAGTGGTAAAGGAGGTGGGGATGCGGAAACAACCAGGAGGTTTGCTTAGAAGCAGCCACCCTTGAAAGAGTGCGTAATAGCTCACTGGTAAAGCGTCCCTGCGCCGAAAATGATCGGGACTAAGCGGCCTGCCGAAGCTGTGGATACTTCCTCTTTTCCTAAGGGAAAAGAACAAGAAGAAATGGTAGGGGAGCGTTCCATCCCGGGTGAAGTAAGAGCGTAAGCCCTTATGGACGAGGTGGAAGTGAGAATGTCGGCTTGAGTAACGAAAACGAGGGTGGGAATCCCTCGCCCCGAAAGTCTAAGGGTTCCTCCACGAGGTTCGTCCATGGAGGGTTAGTCAGGTCCTAAGATTAGTCTGCCACCAGGCAGGGTCGTCGATGGAAAACCGGTCAATATTCCGGTACCTGAATCCCCGCGAGAAGGAGGGACGGAGTTGGGAAAGATAGATCGGACGAGGATTGCCGATGGAAGTGTTAAGGCGTGGAGACTAGGCAGAAAAACCTAGAGGAGCGAAGACATCAGACGGCTCTTTTGTCCTCTGCCTCACGGCATGACGAAAGAGTCCTATCCGCCCCGTGCTTCCAAGAAAAGCTCCTACTCTCGATCGAAGGATTTAGCCTGTACCCTAAACCGACACAGGTGGACTGGTAGAGAATACTAAGGGGCGCGAGAGAACTCTCTCTAAGGAACTCGGCAAACTGGCCCCGTAACTTCGGGAGAAGGGGTACTTTAGTTGGAAACAACTTGAGTCGCAGTGACCAGGCCCAGGCGACTGTTTATCAAAAACACAGGTCTCCGCCAAGTCGTAAGACGATGCATGGGGGCTGACGCCTGCCCAGTGCCGGAAGGTGAAGGAAGCTGGTTCGAGGTAACTCAAAGCTGGCGACCGAAGCCCCGGTGAACGGCGGCCGTAACTATAACGGTCCTAAGGTTAAAAGCTAGCCTTAGTAAAAGCAAACCATATGCGGGAAACTCCTCAAAAACGGCTTCGTACTCGTCAAAGCATCTAGGTTGGAAAAAAAGAGAATTTTGGAACGAAAAAACGCCCAAAAACCCTCTTCCAAACATGTTGGCAGTAACAATCGGAACGACAGGGGGACAATCCGCAGGAAAGGCTTTTCTTTTTTTCCAAAAAAGAAACAAAAGAAAAGAATCCTCAGAGACCAGATGTTTGCCAAATGAATCTTACTACTGATTGGAGGGTTGGTTTTGTAGATGGTGAAGGTTGCTTCACGA
>Ga0208951_1000009_pt1 | contig 70440 bp, 64 predicted proteins | sample GreLakmeMI27MSRF_FD_187702 | JGI IMG/M metagenome (GOLD analysis project Ga0208951, IMG submission 187702) | Freshwater lentic microbial communities from great Laurentian Lakes, MI, USA - Great Lakes metaG MI27MSRF (SPAdes) | ecosystem: Environmental > Aquatic > Freshwater > Lake | place: Great...
GACATGACGGAGCATTACCTCCGCAGCGTCGTCTCAATCTTCCTCGGGCTGACGGCGGCCGCGGCTTTGATTCTTCCGCGCGTCGGCAAGGGCTCCCGTTACGTCACCGCGGCCTTCGTCGTGCTGACGGCCGGGTGCACGCCTTTCGCCTATTATTACGTCCAAGAAATGTTGCTTGTGGCGGGCTTTGTCTGGGGGGTCGCCTTATGGATGCGCGCCGAAGGGTCACCGCCGGATTCCCGTTGGTGGATGCTCTCTGGCGCGGCTTTTGGTTTCGCCCTCGCCTGCAAGGTCACCGCGGCGGCTTACCTGGTCCTGTTTCTCGTCGCCCTGCTGTTGCTGCGCCGTTTCGGTCCTGATCGACGTTGGCTCGGCTTCGGACTCGGCCTGGCGGGCGCTTGGGCGCTCTTCCAGTCGGTTGGGTTCACGGATTTAGACGGTCTGAAGAGCTGGTGGCTGCAGCTGGCCAGAGCGCTGGGCGTCGCGAGCGGACAATCCGAAGACACCTTGTACGCCACCAACCTGGCGCCCTGGGTTTGGGCGGCGGCTTGGTTGGCTGTCTTTGCGCTGACCCGTTCCGGACTTTCGGTCGCCGGCTGGCGAAGTCGGCATGAAGCCGACCTGCCGTGCCTGGTCGCGGGCCTCGTTTTCTTGTTCCACCTCGCGCTGCCCTATAAGACGCCGTGGCTCCTGCTGCTGGTCTTCTCGCTGCCCCTGACGCTCGCTTTACCTTATCTCCTGGTCGGACGAACCCTCCGGGCGGCGTTGCTCGTGCCCAGCCTGGGCGCGATTGCGCTTTGGGCTCAGCCGTCGTTATCCTCCCACTCGACGACGGTCTCGGAAGTCACGCGTTTTGAGGGCCGGGTCGCGAGTTTGGCCAAAGCTTACGGCGACAAGTTCTACGTCGCCGTGGAGGGCGGGCATTACTGGCCACTCCCTTATTACCTCCGGGCGCACCAGGTCGGCTACGGCGATTTCCCGCAGGCGGCGAAGGCGCCCCTTCGCCTGATCCCGGCGATCGATGCCAGCGAGCCGGTCGTGCCTGGTTATGTGGTCTCCAGCCTGACTCTCCGCGCGGGCGGCGACCGTTATTGGGTGCTGGTTGCCAAAGGCTATGAAAGCGTTTTCATCAGCAAATAAGCCATGGAAGACTCCCCCCTCATCCACAACTTCTCCCATGAAGCCTTCGGGTCCCGCTTCTGGGTGCGCATCGCTGCGGAAGACAGCGTCTACGCCCGCAATGCCGCCGAGGGCCTCTTCCAGCTCCTCGACGATCTGGATTTCCAGACCGACCGCCGGCACGACAGTGGACCGGTCGCATCGGTCAACCAGATGCCCGAGGGGGCGATGGTTGCCACCTCCGAGCACGTGCAGGCTCTCTGGAATTTCGCGAAGGACGTCAGCGCCGACACCGGCAAGGCGTTCGACGTCACCGCGGGCGCTTTGTTCGGCTACTGGAAGAATCGCGGTGCCCTGCCGTTCAACCCCGACGACGCTGCCTGGAATCAGGTGATGTCGGCCTATCGTGAAGGCGAATTCCGCCTCGATGGTTGCGAACTCCACTGCGTCAAGTTCGGCGCGGCCGTCGACTTCGGGGCGGTCGTCCGCGGCTACGCCCTCGACCGCATGGCCGATATGCTCGAAAGTAGCTGGGGTATCCACCGCGCGCTCCTGATGGCTTCAGGTAGCGTCACGCTCGCACTCGATCCGCCCGGCGAATCCGCCGGCTGGCGCATCGGTGTCGGGGCCAATTCGGAGATCAAACTCTGCCGCTTCGCGATGGCCAGCAAGACGGCGGATACGACGCACGGTAATCTCGTCGACCCGCGCACGGGCCAGGTGGTCTCGCTGACCGGTCCGGTGCGTGCCATTGCGACGTCCGCCCTCGAGGCCGAGGGGCTCGCCATGGCTGGCGCCGTCATGTCGCCGGCCGAAGCCGAAGAATTCGTCAACCGTGGCTGCAGCCGAGGTTTGTGGCTGCCCGACGATACCAAGCTGGGCTCCGTGACCTACTTCGAAGTCACCGAACGCCCTGAGCCGACGCCGGCCCCGTGAGCTTGTCCTCGACCTCGCTCAGCAGCACCTCGCGGTCGTCGGAGAAAAGGTAGATGTCGGAGCCGAGGCGGCGTTGCGCGGTTCGCAAAACCTCCGGCGAGGGCCGGCGGTTTTGCATCAGCCGGCGCAGGTAGGTTTCCAGGTCGGCGGCGATACGCGGATGGTCGAGCTTGAGCCCGACAATCTGCTGGAGCACGGCTTGGTTGGTCTCGTGCTGCAGGTGGGCTTGGATGAGGACGTCGTTGGCTTCGTCGAAACGTCGGGCGGCGATGAGCTTACGGCTCGCCGAAATCAGCACCTGCGGGGGCACCTTGCGATTCTGCAGCAGCTTCTGCAGGTTGATGGAGCCGATCTCCGTCTGGCCGTCGGCGAAGTAGGCGATCATCCGCAAGGCTTCGAAGGCCATGCGGGTCTCCGGGACCCATTGGTCGCGTTCGGCCTGCTTGTAGAGTTCATCCACGAGCAGGATTGTATCCCGGGCGCGGCCCGCATTGAGCAGGCACTCGACGTGCACGAGTTCGAACCGAATGCGGTTCGTGAAGCGACGATCCTTGGCGAGCTGGGCGAGCCGGGCGGTCAGGGTCACGTCGGCGACGTCGTTACCGAATCGGGCGAGGTCGAGCAGCGGCCTCTCTTGGTTGCCGAATAGCGTGATGACTTTCTCGACGATCATCGCCCGGGCGCCACGGTTTGCTTCGCCCGGCAGGACATAGAGCGATTGGATGAGGGGTTCGGGTCGACCCGGCAGGCTGATATCCATCAGGTCGAGGCAATCCTTGGCGCGCGCCAGCTCCCCTTGCTCCTTGAGCCAGACCGCCTTCATCGTCAGCAGGCGAACCCCGGCTGGATAGGCCGCGAGGGCCGCGTCGAGTTCGGCGAGGGCGCCGGCGCGGTCGCCGCTCTCCCAAAGAATCTGGCAATTGAGCAGGTAGCCCTCCGCGGTCTCGCCGAGCCGGTAATCCTTGATGAACCGCGCAGCCTCGGTGAAACTTCCGCGGAGGAAATGGGCTTGGGCGGCCGCGAGCTGTAAGTCGGCCTGGATCTCTGGCGAGACTTCTTTGTCGCTCAGGTAGCGGACCGCGGTCTCGATCAGCCGAGCATCTTGGTCGAGCAGCAGGCACCGGTCGATGTAGAGCCGGAAATATGACCTGTCCTGCTTGGCGAATTTCAGCGATTCCTCGAGCAACTGGTAGGCGTCGAGGGGCCTCTGGAATTGGAAGAAAAGTTCGGCGCAGAGCCGTTGCGCCTCGAGGTTGGCCGGGCTGAGCTGCGCCCCGGTGCCGATATAGCGCGCGAACTCGGCGTAATCCTGGCGGGCGAGCGCGGCCTTGGCGACGGTCACGTAGTATTCGCCTTTGCGATAGAGGTGCGCGGAGCGACCGTACGAATCCTTGACCGTGAGGAGCTTCTCGCGCTCCCGGAGGCGCACCTGTTCCTTTCCGAGGAAGAGGTTGATGGCCGAGTTGGCCAAGGTGTCTGGCACGTAGAGATACATGTCGGCCCGGCGGGTCGTCGGGATGCCGTTCATGAAACGCTCCTTGAAATAGTTCGCTTCAGACAAGGCAACCCAGAGCAGCAGCAGGAATACCGGAGAGAGCAGGCCGATCCGCCGCCAGTTCGGACGGTATTTACGTTCCTTGTAGCCGACGGTCTCAACGATGACCATCCCCAGCAGGATAGGGTAGCTCGAGCGTGAGCTCTGCCCTTGGCCATAGACGTAGTGGGGGTCGGCTGACATGCCTGCTATGATGTTCCGACTGCCCAAGGGGGCGGGCAAGAGCGGATTGTCCGTCAGAGGCTCGCGGCGGCCTCTTCAGCGGTCAGGACGGGGGCAAGGCAGGTCTGTCCTATGCAGACGGCGAAGCCAGTCCCCGACGCCTCGGGAATTAGGAAGACGGGCCGGTAGGGGCACGTGTGCGGGGCGGTCCGGTGGTCGCCGTTGAGCGCGCACTGTAGTTCGTCCCAACGCCCCGCGGATTTCACCGTCGCCAGGCCAATCGCGTAGCGGGCGATGCCGTCCAAAGCATGGGCGGCGCCGTGGGGCACGTTCTTGCAAAGCCCGCCGTAGGCCGTGGCGAGGTCGGCGAACTCCTGCGCCCACCGGGTATCGGCGGAAAGCATCTGGAGCTGGCCGAAGCCATGGAGGAGCGAGGAGTTCCCCGCGGGGACGGCGTTATCGAACCAATCCTTCTGGCGGACGGAGAGGTCGGCGCGCTCGGCCGAGACGAAGAAGAAGCCGACCGCATGCGCATCGCCAAAACTTTCTCGCGCGGCAAGCAGCAGGCGCTCGGCCCGCTCCGCGTAAGGATGCGACTGGCCGGGCCGGGCCCAGTGGGCGGAGGCGGCCAAGGCGAGTTCGGCTTCGGCGAGCCAGGCGTAGTCGCTCAGGTTACCATCGAGCGTGACTTTGTCGCCATGCGCGACGGAGTGAAGCCGCCGTCCATCTGGTCCGGCGAAGCGTCCCCAGAGGTTGGCTTCAATCTCGATCGCCAGTTCAAGCCAGTCTTTGCGACCCAGGATCCAGCCAGCCTTAGCGAGGTTGCCGACGAGCAGGGCGTTCCAGCTGAGGAGGTTCTTATCATCGCGGGCGGGCTGAGGACGATGGTCCCGCAGGGCGAGCAGTTTGGCGCGTGCCGCGGCAAAGCGCTGCCGTGCCGCGTGGTCGCCTTTCAGCTTCGGGATATTCTTTCCTTCAAAGTTACCTTTATCGGATAGCCCGTACGCCTGCGCGAACGCAAACGCCTCTTCGCCCAGCGCGGCGGCCACTTCGGGCGCGGTCCACACATAGGTGGTGCCTTCGTGATGATCGGTGTCGGCGTCAAGCGAGGCCGCGAATAGACCATTGGCGGTGCGCATCTCGCGGAGCAGCCAGCCGACCGTCTCGGTGCAGATATCGGCGTAGAGGGGGTCGCGATAACGCGCCCAGGCTTCGGCGTAGGTGCCAAGCAGCTGAGCGTTATCGTAGAGCATCTTCTCGAAGTGCGGCACGGTCCAGTCGCGGTCGACGCAGTAGCGGTGGAAGCCGCCGCCAATCTGGTCGAAGAGGCCGCCGCGGGCCATGGCGCCGAGGGTGATGGTGAGGACGGCGTCGATCCGCGTCGCGAGGGCGCGGTCGGCTTCGACGGGGGCGGCGCCGCGCAGGCCGAGTAGGAAGTTCAGCGTGGTCGGCACCGGGAATTTCGGCGCAGCTCCGAAGCCGCCGAAGGTATCGTCGTGCGGTTCGCAGATCCGGCGGGCGGCGGCGACGAGGTCGTCCGGCGAAGGCGCGCCGCCGTCGGCGTCTGGCGCCCGCGTGAGGTGCGTCAGGTTCTGCGCGATGGCGTCGGCGTTGGCCGCGAGCTCGGATTTGTTGCGATGGTAGAAATCCGCGACGCGCATCAGCAATTGCGGCCACGGGACCTGGCCTTGGCCGCGGTCCTCGGGTGGGAAATAGGTGCCGCCGAAGAAGGGCCTTCCGTCTGGCAGGCAGAAGCAGTTGAGGGGCCAGCCACCGTGGCCTTGGATCATCTGCACGGCGTCCATCATCAGCTTGTCGACCTCGGGGCGTTCTTCGCGATCGACCTTGATGCAGATGAAATGCTGGTTCATCAGGTCGGCGATCCAGGGCTGCTCGAACGACTCGCGGGCCATGACGTGGCACCAGTGGCAGGAGGAGTAGCCGACCGACACCAACACGGGCTTGTCCTTGGCCTTGGCCTCCGCGAAGGCTTCGGCGCACCACGGCCACCAGGCCACGGGGTTGGCCTCATGTTGGCGAAGGTAGAGCGAGCTTTCGTGGGCCAGGCGATTCGTCACGTCTGGAAGGTTGGCATCCTTCGGCAGGGTGCAACAAAGACCGTTTCCGAGCCGTTCGACTTGCAGGGGAGGGGGTGAAGGGCAAAGGTTTGCGGGTGCCATCCGTCCGCCCCAGCCGCGTCTTCGGCCGTTCCTTTGGGCGGTCCGCGGCCAAGCCTGTCTGACCATGTCGACCATTCGCATCCTTGAGGCGACGGTGGCCAACCAGATCGCCGCCGGTGAAGTGGTGGAACGTCCGGCCGCGGTCATCAAGGAACTGCTGGAGAACTCCCTCGACGCCGAGGCCCGCCGCGTGACGGTCGATTTCTCCCGTGGCGGTAAGGCCCAGATGATCGTCGAGGACGACGGCAAGGGTATGACAGGCGACGAGGCCCTGCTGAGCCTTGAACGTCACGCGACCAGCAAGATCCAGCTGGCCTCCGACCTCGACCGCATCACGACCTTCGGCTTCCGCGGCGAAGCGCTGCCCTCCATTGCCAGCGTGGCCCGTTTCACGATGCAGACCCGTCCGGCCTCCGCGCCTTCGGGAACCGAGATCTCAATTAATGGCGGCAAGCTCGTCCACCGTCGTGACCATGGGATGGCGCCAGGCACGCGCATTGAGGTCTCCAATCTTTTCCATCCGGTCCCGGCCCGCCTGAAGTTCCTGAAGTCCGACGAGACGGAGGCGGCGCACATTGTCCGCTTGGTCCGCCTCTACGCCATCGCCCATCCGGAAGTCGGCTTCCTGTTGCGCGAAGACGGGCGCGAGATTTTTCGTTCGCCGGGCAATGCGCCGTTACTGGATCGAGTCCGCGAGATTTGGGGCCGTCAGGTGGCCGGAGAGGTCACGCTCATGCCGGCCTTCGAGCGTCCGGGCATGCGCCTGAGCGGCCTGTTGGGCAAGCCGGGCGTGAGCCGTGGTACCCGCCAAGATCTCGTGACCGTCGTCAATGGTCGACCGGTCGACAGCCGCACGATGGCTTTCGCGCTGACGGAAAGCTACCACACGCTGATCCCCAAGGGTCGTTACCCCTTGGCCTTCGTCTTTCTCGAGATGGACCCGGCGTGGGTCGATGTGAACGTCCATCCCGCTAAGCGCGAGGTGCGTTTCCGCGACGAGGCCAAGGTCCGCAACTTCCTCATCGAATCCGTCCTCGCGGTCCTGCGGGCCCGGAGCGACGATGGTCTGCCGACCGAAACGGTTCCCCCGTTGCCGCCGGTACCGCTGTCAGCCGCCTCCGCCCCGCCGACGGTCAGCATCCCGGTTTCTGCGGGCGGGCTGCCGGCGAGCTCGGTGCCTCCACTTTCCCCGCCCGTCTCCGCGTCCCATGCGCCCGCGGTCCGCCTCGGCTGGCGCCTCCTTTCCCGCCTGCGCGAAGAGCGTGCTGTCTTCGAGACACCCACCGGGCTGGCCCTCCTCGATATCGGCGCGGCGCACCAGCGGGTGCTCTACGAATCCATCCTCGCCCAATTCACCGCGCAGAAGCCGGTCAGCCAGCCGTTGCTCGTGCCGCTGAGCATCGAGCTGGATCCGTTGCCCGCCGCCGTCCTGAAGGAACGTCTGCCGCTGTTGGCCTCCGCGGGTTTCGACTTCGAGGAATACGGCCGCAATTTCTGGCGCATCCAGGCCTTGCCCGTCTGGCTTGAGCCGGTGGCCGCCCTGGGCTTCGTCCGCGATCTCCTCGCCGAGATGGCCCGACGCGAGGGCGACTTCGGCCGTCCCTCGCTGGCCTACGATGCCCTGGCCAAGATCGCCGTGAGTAAGGCCCGCCGCAAGGGCGACGGACTTTCCGACGCCGAGCTCATGGAGCTCGTGCAGGCGTTGTTCCGCACCGTGCAGCCGGGGACTTGCCCGCGGGGTCGCCGGACGTATGTCGAGTGGACGGATGCCGATCTGACGCGCCGTTTCGGCTGATTAGCGCCGGCCCCGGTGGCGCTTCGGCGAAGCCGGCTTGCCGGTGCGCAGGGCCTCGATCTGGTCGCGCAGGTTCGCCGCGCGTTCGAACTGCAGCTCGTCCGCGGCCGCCAGCATCTCGGTCTCCATATCCGCCAGCACGCGGGCGATGTCGCGGTCATCGGTACCCTCGGCGACCGCGAGCGTCTCGTCGGCCGCGAGTTCGACCAAGCTCTCCTCAATCTTGCGGCTCGTGCCCTTGGGCGTGATCCCGTGCTTGGTGTTGTAGGCCTCCTGCCGCTTGCGCCGGTCGCCGCAGATAGTCAGGGCGCGGGTCAGTGATTTCGTCATCACGTCGGCGTAGAGCAAGACCTTGCCGTCGACATGGCGGGCAGCGCGGCCAGAGGTCTGGATGAGGCTCGTTTCGCTGCGGAGGAAGCCTTCCTTGTCCGCGTCAAGGATGCCAACCAAGGCGACCTCCGGGAGGTCGAGGCCTTCGCGGAGGAGGTTGACGCCCACGAGGACGTCGAACTGCCCCGCGCGCAGGCGGCGGAGGATCTCGACGCGTTCGATCGCATCGATGTCGGAGTGCAGGTATTCGACCTTCAGGCCACTATCGCGCATGAAGTTCGCGAGGTCCTCGGACATCCGCTTGGTGAGCGTCGTCACGAGCGTACGGTAGCCGCGGCCGGCGACGGCCTTGGCCTCGCCGATGATGTCCTCGACCTGGCCGGCGATCGGGCGGACTTCCATGACTGGGTCCAGCAGGCCCGTGGGGCGGATGACCTGTTCGGCGATGACGGATGACACCTTGTATTCATGCGGTGCCGGCGTGGCGGAGACGTAGATTGACTGGTCGACGAGTTCGTCGAACTCCTCGGGGCGGAGCGGTCGGTTTTCGAGGGCGGAGGGCAGGCGGAAGCCGAATTCAACGAGCCGTTCCTTCCGCGCGCGGTCTCCGTGGTACATCCCGCCGATTTGGGAGACCGAGACGTGGCTTTCGTCGATGAAGACCAACTTGTCCTTCGGAAAGAAGTCTAAGAGGCAGTGCGGGCGTTCGCCGGGGCGGCGGCCCGACATATGCATCGAGTAGTTCTCGATCCCCGGGCAGAAGCCCGTTTCGCGGAGCATCTCCAGGTCGTGCTCCACGCGCATGCGGATGCGCTGGGCTTCCACGAGGCGATTCGTCTGCTCGAAATGGGCCACGCGCTCCTCGAGTTCCGCGCGGATCGCCGCCGCGGCGGCCTGCACGCGACCTGGGGCCATCACGTATTGGTTGGCTGGGTAGAGGTCGAACTTCTGGAGCTGCTTCCCGGGCTTCACGCTCACCGGGTCGAGTTCGCGGATGGTCTCGAGCGTGTCGCCCCAGAATTCGAGGCGGACCGCGGATTCCATGTAGGCCGGCCAGACGTCAATCGTCTCGCCGCGGGCGCGAAAATTACACCGCTCCAGGATAGCATCGTTACGGACGTATTGGTTGGCCACTAGCTTCGCCAAGAGTTCATCACGGCGTATCGTCATGCCCGCCTTCAGGGCGATCATCGCGGCGAGGAAGTCTTCAGGCGAGCCGAGGCCGTAGATGCAGGAGACTGAGGCGATGACGATAACGTCGCGCCGGGAGAGCAGGGCGCTACTGGCGCTGATGCGGAGGCGTTCGATGTCCTCGTTGATGGCCGAATCTTTCTCGATGAAGGTGTCCGTCGCCGGCACGTAGGCTTCTGGCTGGTAGTAGTCGTAGTAGCTGACGAAATATTCGACAGCGTTCTCGGGGAAGAAGTTCTTGAACTCGGAGTACAGCTGGGCGGCGAGCGTCTTGTTGTGGGAGATGATCAGGGCCGGGCGTTGCTGCTGGACGATCAGGTTCGCCATCGTGAAGGTCTTGCCCGAGCCCGTGACGCCGAGGAGCGTCTGGCGGCGGTGGCCGGCGCGCAGGGAGTCCATCAGCGCGGCGATCGCAGTCGGCTGGTCGCCCGTCGGGCGGTAATCCGATTTGAGGCGGAATTCCATCTCAGTCCAGGCGGCCGCGGGCGAGCCACTGCGGGTCGACCTCGGAAAGATCCCGCACGATACGGTGCGCGCCGGCGGGCGCCAGCTGGTCGCAGGTGTGGGTCGTCGCGAGCGCGATGGTGATGAAGCCCCCGGCCAGGCCGGCCTGCAGGCCCGAGAAGGAATCTTCGAAGACGAAGGAAGTGGCCGGATCGCCGCCGCCGAGGGCGCAGGCCTTGAGGAAGACCTCCGGGTCGGGTTTGCCCTTCGTGACATCCTCGCTGGCGACCGCGCCAGCGAAGAAATGGCCGATGCCGAAAAGTTCGAAGGAGAGCGCGAGGTTCTCCTTGTGCGTGGACGTGCCGATAACGCAAGGGATGCCGAGGTCTTTGAGTGCGCCGCAGAGTTCGCGGACGCCGGGGAGGAGGCGGACATGCCCGGTGCGAGCGATGTCGCGGTAGAGGGCTTCTTTACGATTGGACAGGCGCTTCACTTCGGCGGGGTCGCGCGTCCAGTTTAGGATGTCCGGGATGATGAACTCGTTGCGCTTACCGAAGCCGCGCTTGAAATGGTCGGAGGGGAGGGGGCGTGCTTCCTCTTGGGCGAGCGCTTCCCAGGAGCGTTCATGGGCGACGGAGGAGTCGATGACGACTCCGTCCCAGTCGAACACGGCGACGGTACGGGGCATGGTTCAGTGCTTGTCCCAGGGCAGCGTGACCTTGATCGGGCGGTGCTCCCAGACGTTGAAAGGTTCGAAAATCTGCCCGGGGGCGAGGATGCCATTCGGGTCGAGGGCCTTTTTAATGGCGAGCATCGCGCCGATTTCGGCCGGGGTGTGCTGGAGCGAGAGGAAAGGGGATTTGGCCAGCCCGATTCCGTGCTCGCCCGTGATCGCGCCCCCGAGCTCGACGACCTTCTCCATCACTTCGCGGATGGCCTGCTCGGCCTTCCGACAGTGTTCCGGGTTAAATCGGTCGTACATGATATGCACGTGGAAATTCCCGTCGGCCGCGTGGCCGAAGGTCGGGGTCGCCAGACCGAAGCGGTCGCGGATCTCGCGGGTGAAGCGGAGCAGGGCGACGTAGCTGCGGATCGGCACTACCACGTCCTCGTTGAGTTTCGCGTCACCGAGGGCATACATCGCCTGCGAACAGGTGCGGCGGAGTTCCCAGAGTGCCTCGGCCTCCGGGTCGGCTTCCGGCGCGCGGAAGGCGACCGCGTGGCGGCGGGCCCACCCGATGACCTTGGCCGCGTCGTCGGCCACCGCTGCGGGGTGACCATCGATCTCCACGAGCAGGGCCGCGTGCGTCTCGGCGGAGCCGGCCAGTTCGGCATCGGTAAAAACGCGCCGGCCGCGATGTTTCTCGGTCGCGGCGACTGTCTGGATATCGAGGAACTCGAGGACCGCAGGGTTCACGCGGAGCGAGAGCAGTTCGATGGCCGCCTCGAGCGCGGCCTCGTCGGTCCGGAACGCCAGCAGGAAGGTCCGGCGGGCAGCGGGCAGGACGGAGAGCTTGAGCGTGGCCTGCGTGATCACGCCGAGCGTACCCTCGGAACCGATCCACAGGTCGCGGAGGTTGAGGCCGCTGACGAACTTGCGCAGCGGCGCGGCCCAACGGACTTTCTCACCGGTCGGCAGGAAGCCCTCGAGGGCGTAGACGTGGTCGCGGACCACGCCATATTTGGCCGCGCGCAGGCCGCCGGCATTGGTGGCGATATTGCCGCCGATGCTGCAATACTTGACCGAGGAAGGGTCGGGCGGGAAGAAGAGACCGTGGGGCGCGGCGAGGTCGTTGATGTGCGCCGTGATCGCCCCTGGCTGGACGGTCGCCATCGCTGAGACGGGATCGATCGTAATCTTATCCCAGTGGTCGAGGTGAATCACCCAGCCGCCCATGACCGGCGCGGCGGCGCCAGCGGCGCCGGTGCCCCGACCGCGCACCGTGACCGGCACGCGATGTGCGTTGGCGAGCTGCAGCGTCACGCCGATATCATCTTCCGTCGCCGGGCGGACGACTGCCTCGGGCATGAAGGACAGGCGCAGATTATCGAACGAGGCGGCGAAGCAGGTGGCTTCGTCGGTCAGGACGACGCGCGGACCCAGCCTGGCCAGGAGGGCCTGGGTGGCGGCGGGATGCGTCTGCACGGGTGGGCTCACGCCTCCCATCAAGCAGGCTTAGCCCAATTCGGCAAGCCACGCCGTCGCCTCGGCGTCGGAAGGCATGCGCCAATCGCCGCGGGGGGACAGGGCCAGCGAGCCGACCTTTGGGCCGTCCGGCATGACGGAGCGCTTGAACTGCTGGCTGAAGAACCGGCTCAGGAATGAGCGGAGCCAGTGGCGGATCTCCGTCTGGTCATATTTACCGGCGAAGGCGTGTTCGGCGATCCAGAGGACCTTGGAAGGGCGGAAGCCGTTGCGGATGACGTGGAAGAGGAAGAAATCGTGGAGTTCGTAAGGGCCGACGAGCATCTCCGTCTGCTGGGCGATTTCGCCGTCGTCGCCGGGTGGGAGTAATTCGGGGCTAACCGGGGTCGCCACGATGTCTTCGAGGATGGCGCGTTCGGTGCCGACATGACGGGCGTGCGCGGCCCAGCCGACGAGGTGCTTCACCAAGGTCTTCGGCACGCCGATGTTCACATGATACATCGACATATGGTCGGCATTGAAGGTACACCAGCCGAGTGCGGCTTCGGAAAGATCGCCGGTGCCAACGACGAAGCCGTGGCTCTGGTTGGCGACGTCCATCAGGATCTGCGTACGCTCGCGGGCTTGGGCGTTCTCGAAGGTGATGTCGTGCTTACCCGGCGGGTGCTGGATGTCGCGCAGGTGGTGTTCGACGGCTTCGTTGATCGGGATCTCCCGGGCGGTGATACCGAGGGCCTCCATCAGGCGCATCGCGTTGACGCGGGTGCGGGCCGAGGTGCCGGGGCCGGGCATCGTGAGGCCGATGATGCCCTTGCGATCAAGGCCGAGACGATTGAAGGCCTCGAGGGCGACGAGCAAGGCGAGGGTGGAGTCGAGGCCGCCCGAGACGCCGATGACGACATGCTTGAGGCCAGTGTGGCGGAGACGACGAGCCAAGCCGGTCGACTGGATCGCGAAGATTTCCTGGCTGTTCTCGTCGCGCCGGTGCGGATCCGACGGCACGAACGGATGCTGGCTGAAGCGGCGGCGGAGCTTGGGTGTTTGCCCAGTCGGCACCCCGAGGGTGAAGCTGATGACGCGCGGACGGACGGCGACGGGCGCCCCGAAGAACGTGCTGTTGCGGCGGCGTTCGGCCGCGAGGCGGTCCAAGTCAATCTGTGAGACGATGAGAGCGAGGTCGAAGCGGAAGCGCTCTGATTCGCCAAGGACGACGCCGTTCTCGGCGATGAGGCCGTGGCCGCTGTAGACGAGGTCGGTGCTCGATTCGCCGGCACCAGCGGCGGCGTAGACATAGGCGGCGAGGCAACGGGCCGACTGCGACTTCACTAAGTCGCGCCGGTAGGCGGCCTTGGTGAGGAGCTCATCGCTGGCCGAGAGGTTGCAGAGTAGGGTGGCGCCAGCGAGGGCTTGGGCGCCGCTCGGGGGCTCGACCGCCCAGAGGTCCTCGCAGATCTCGATACCGAGCACGCAGTCGGGCATGTCGGTGGCCTGGAAAAGAAGGTCGGTGCCGAACGGCACTTTCTGGCCAAGGAGCTCGACCTCGGCGACCGGGGCGACCCGGGCGGAGGCGAACCACCGCTGTTCGTAGAATTCCCCGGTGTTGGGGAGGTGGGTCTTCGGGACGACCCCGAGGACCTTGCCCCGGGAGAGCGCCACGGCCACGTTGAAGAGGCGTCCATTCACCTCCAGAGGGGCTCCGACGAGGGCGGTGAGGCCAAGCTTACCAGTGGCCTCGCAGACCTGTCCCAGGGCCTTGAGGGCGCCATTCAGGAGAGTCCGCTGGCCGAAGAGGTCGCCGCAGCTGTAGCCGGTCAGGCAAAGTTCGGGCAAGACGACGATTTCAACCCCCTCTTGGGCGGCTTTTTCCAGTGCCTGGATGATTAGGGAGGCATTGGCCGCAGGATCACCCAGACGAAGGGCCGGCGAAACGGCCGCCACGGTCACAAACCCGTTCTGGTGGATGCGGTTGGACATCAAAGGACTGTTATCCGTCATGTTCACCGTTGACCGAAGGGGAGGCAACCCGAAAGGTCTGCCCACCCCTGTTTAGGGGGATATATGTCCGTTCAGCCGCTCAAAGAAGTCCGCATCTTTTCGCCTGCCACCGTAGCCAACGTGGCCTGCGGTTTCGACGTGCTGGGCTTCTGCATCGATGCCCCCGGCGATGAGATCGTGGCGCGCTTCTCGGCCACCCCGGGTCTGCGGATCGCCAAGATCACCGGCGACGACGGCCGTCTACCGCTTGATTCGAAGAAAAATACCGCCGGGGTCGCCGCCCACGCCTTGCTCCGGCGCCTCGGCAAGAGCGACCTGGGCATCGAACTGGAGATCCATAAAAAGATGCCTTTCGGCAGTGGCCTGGGGTCCAGTGCCGCGAGTGCGGTCGGTGGCGCCTTCGTCGTCAACCGGCTCCTGGGCGACCCCCTTTCGCGCCGGCAGCTCCTGCCCTTCGTGGTCGCCGGCGAGGCCGCGGCCGATGGCGCTTGGCATGCGGATAACGTCGCCCCGTGTCTCTTCGGCGGTATCACCCTCATCCGTTCCAACGCCGAGCTCGATGTGATGGACGTGCCGATTCCGGAGCGGCTCTGGGCCGCGGTCGTGCACCCGGACATCGTCGTGCTGACCAAGGTCGCCCGTGAAATCATGCCGCGGCAGATTCAGCTCGAGACTTCCACGCAACAGAGCGGTAACCTCGGTGGGCTTCTCTGCGGATTTTTCAAGAGCGACTATGCCCTCATCGGCCGTTCCCTCCATGACCTCATCGCCGAGCCGCACCGCCAACGGCTGATCCCCGATTTCTATCGCGCCAAGGCCGCCGCCATGGCCGCCGGCGCGTTGGGCTTCTCGATCTCCGGGGCTGGCCCCAGCGTCTTCGCGCTCTGCGACGGCGAAGAGACCGCGCGCCGGGTCGCTGCCGCCATCGCCGCCGTGTTCTCGTCGGTGCCGATCAAGGCCACGCCTTACGTCTCGCGCATCAACCCCAAGGGTGTCCATGTCCTCGCCGAGTCGTAAGCTGGAATTCGTCTCCACTGCGGACGCGACATGCCGCGGTTCCCTGCGGGATGTACTGCTTTCGGCGATACCTGCCAAGGGCGGGCTCTGGGTGCCGACGCACATCCCGCAGGTCGCGCCCGACTTCGTGGAGCGCCACCGCGACGCTTCCTATGCCGACCTCGCCGAGGCGATCTTGGCGCCCTATTTCGCGGAGGACCTCGGCCCGGCGGTGTTTCGGCAGCTCTGCCGGGAATCCTTCGATTTCCCGGTCCCGCTCGTGCGGCCGGAAAAACTCCAAGGCACGCCGGCTGGTCGGCTCGCCGTCCTGGAGTTATTCCAGGGTCCGTCCGCGGCGTTCAAGGATTTCGCCGTCCGCGCGCTCGTGCGCGTCACCGCGCGCGTCCTCGGCGATGATTTCCCGCAGCTGACGGTCCTGGCCGCGACTTCGGGTGATACCGGCGCCGCCGTGACGGAGGCCTGTGCCGGCGTCCCCGGCGTCCGCGCGGTGGTGCTCTATCCGCGCATCGGCGTCAGCGCCGTACAGGAATCGCAGATCGCGCGCGCCCGTCCTGGGGTGGTCGCACTCGCCGTCGACGGCACCTTCGATGATTGCCAGGTGATGGTGAAGCGGGCGCTCGCCGACGAGTCCCTACGCCGCCGCCGTCCGTTGCTCACCGCCAATTCCATCAACCCCGTCCGCCTCATCGCCCAGGTACCTTTCGCCTTCCACGCCAAGCGTCTCCTGGTGCCCGGTCGACGGATGGGGGTCGTCGTCCCTTCGGGCAACCTTGGCAACGTCGGCGCCGTGCAGCTCGCCCGTCGCATGGGTTTGGACGTCGCCGTACTGGTCGCCGCGACCAACCTCAATTCGCCGCTGCCCGATCTTTTCGCCACCGGCGAGTATCGTCCGCGCCGCGCCACGCCCACGGCTTCCAACGCGATGGACATCGGCGACCCAAATAACCTCAGCCGCCTGCTCGCCTGGCGTGAGGGCGGTCCCGCCGTTGAGGCCGTCACCGTGGACGACGAGGCCACCCTCGATGCCATGCGGCGGGTTCGTGCGGCCAGCGGCTACGTCCTTTGTCCCCATACCGCGGTCGGCTGGAAGGCCGCCGAGGGTTTGCTGGCGCGCGCCGGCGACCGGCTCGACGACGTCGTCGTCTTCGGCACCGCGCACCCCGCTAAGTTCCCGGACGTATTGCTGGCCGCCTTTGGCGACGCCCACGTCTCCCGTTTCCCGGGCGAGCTGCCGGCGCCAGCGCCGCTGCGAATCGGGAATGATTTCGAGGCGGTCCGTCAGGTTCTCGAATCCGAAGCTGGTTTTAGCCGCTAAGGCTTATTTCTCCGCGCTGGTCGCGGCGGGCTTAGTCGCGGCTTTCTTGGCCGGGGTGGCCTTCTCGGCCGGAGCCTGTTCGATCACGACGATACAACCCGTGAGGGTGGGCAGGGCGAGGGCGAGTACGGCAAGGAGGGCGGTCTTCATGGTGCGGAGCATGGGGTGACCGGCGCGCTTGGCAAATCCGCAAAATAAAAAAGCCGCCAGGTGGCGGCTGAGGGGCGGCGCTGGGGAGGCTTATTCCGTGTCGGACACGGCGAACGTGACGTTCGTGATGTTCGCCTTGGCCAGGCAATCGAGGACGTTGATCACGCGCTCATAGCGGGCGGTTTCCTCGGCTTGGACCGTGATGAGCAGCTTGGTCTTGGACTGTTCGGCGGCTTGGCCCATCTGCTTCATCTGATTGTAAAGGTTCTCGAGGAGCTTGTCGTTGGCCGCGCCCACCGGATCTTCGTTGAGCGTGATCTCGCCGGTCTCGCTGACGCCGATCGTCACTTCGTCGGGCAGTTCGGTCTCCTTGGCGGTCTCGGCGTTACCGGGCAGGGTGGTCTTGAGCTCGTGCTCGACCTTCACCGCCCCGGCCATGACCATGAAGAAGAGCATGATCACGAAGACCACGTCGATCATCGGGGCGATTTGGAAGCCAGGGTTGGCGTCGGCCTGTTGTTCGATTCTTTTCATGGCTCACTCCTCCTTGTTGAGGCCCGAGAAGGCGATGTTGTCGATGCCGGCTTCGGCTCCCCATTCGAGGGCCTTCGAGATATATTTGGCGTGGCACTCCCGGTCGGCGCGGATGAGCAGACGATACTTTTCGTTCGTGCCCTTGCGGTCGGCGAGTTCCTTCGCGATGCCATCCTTGTCGTTCGCGTCCAGCTCGCGGTCATCGAGCTTGTAGCGGGCTTGTCCCGTGGTCTTGTCCCACGAGATATTGACGAGACCGGCGGCCGCCTTGTCGTCGCGCTTGATGCCGTTGGTGGCGACGGGCAGGGAGATATTCTTGTCGACCTTGAGCACCTGGGCCGAGGTGATGGACATGAAGAAGATGAGCAGCACCAGAAGCACGTCGATCATCGGCGCGACCTGGAATTCTGGTTCACCTTCTCCGCCTCCGCCTCCGCCTGCCATGTCCGTGTAGTTGGGTTAAGGGTGGGGTGCTCAGCCTTAGGCCTTGGAGGAAGTGCTCCAGTTGGGCTTCGAGGCGTAGATCTCTTCGTCACCGACCTGGCGGTCCTTGATTTCCTCGTAGGGGAAGGCACGGAAGAGGCCGGTCACGATTTCGGTGATGTCGTGGATGCCCTTGTTGATGCGGTTCGCCAGAAGGTAGTAGGACATGAACGCGGGAATCGCGATGAACAGGCCGGAGGCGGTCGCCACGAGCACTTCGCCGATGGCGCCGGAGAGCTTGGAAGGGTCGCCCACGCCGGAGGTGCCGAGGGTCTCGAACGCGCTCATCATGCCGGTTACCGTGCCGACTAGGCCGATCATCGGGGTGCAGACGCCGATCACGGACAGGTAGGAGGAGCGGCCCTTGAGTTCGGCTTGGATGCGGGTGATTTCAGAGATGATCGCTTCTTCCGTCATGGTCTTACCATCCGGGGTGAAGGCCACACCGGCCCGGACGACGTCGGCGACAGGCGAGCCAGCGGTCTTGGCGAAGGCGTAGGCTCCCACATAGTCACCCTTCTTGAAGAGCTCCCGGAGTTGGGTGACATGTTCGGCAGGGTAGAGCTTGCCGGCGCCCGTCCGGATGTAGCCGTCCACGATGAACCAGATCATCGCGACGGAGCAGAGGGTGATGGGGTACATGACCCAGCCGCCCTCGATGAAGAGGTCCGCGAGGGTCTTCTTGTGGACGCCCGCCGCCGCGGCGGCTTCCTGGGCCGAGGCAGCAAGGGTCATCAGGCCGAGGAGGAGGGCACTGAAGGAGGTGGATTTGAGATGCATCTTCATGACGATAGGGGGGTGGTGGTTTGTAGGTGAGGATTTGGAAAGGGGCAAGGACTCACTTGTTGCCTTCGACCTTCTCTTCGTCGGCGAGCTTGGGCTTGGCCATGATGACGCCTTCGGGCAGGGGGCCGCCCCCAGCAATCTTCTTCTGGTCGGCCTCGGCCTTGGCGCGTTCTTCCATGGGCAACATCTTTTTGGCCTCTTCGGCCTCCTTGGAGACCGGGAAAGAGACGATGATGTCGTAGAGGTAACGATTGGATACCGTCTCGAGTTTCTGGTCGCGGAGGGCTGGGCTGTCCATGCCACGGAAGGACCGGGCGGCGCCGAGTAAAGCCTTGGGGATGAGCTCGGTCTCGGAGCCGAAGAAGACCGGTACACGGAGGTAGGCGGTCATGGCGGCCTCGTATTTCTTAGTGGCAAGGAGCGAGTTGCCTTTGACGATATGGAGGCGGGCTTGGAGTTCGGCGGTATCGACCTTGGCGAGGAGGCTGTTGGCCTCCTTCACGACTTCGTCATGGTCGCCTTTGCGGGCGCGCAGCATCAGGCGCGTGAGCTGGATTTGCGTGGCGACCTCAGGGAGCTTGGCGGCTTCCTCCTTCTCGAAGGCATTGAGGTAGTTCACGGTCGCGGCGTCGTTCTCGAGGCGATCGAGAGCGTCCAGCTTGACGAGCGAAGCCTTGATCCACCAAGAGCCGGGGATGTTCTTGAGGGGCTCGAAGAATTTCAGCACGGCTTCGACGTTGTCGAGGGCCTTGGCGGGTTCGCCTCGGCTGACGTTGGCTTGGGCCTCCGCAAGGCGCGAGGGTACGGGCCAGACCACTTCGGTGACCTCGGAGAGCTTGCGGGTGAGGGTCACTTCGATCCCTCCGGAATTACTCACGCGGTCGACGGTTCCCTTGATCGCGTTGATGACACCCTTCTTGGAGTCGATGACGGGCTTCGGCGGTACGGAGCTATCCAACTTGAACGGGTCGTTGACTTCCCAGCGTTCGCCTTTGAAGACGAAGGTCTGGGCCGAAGCCGCGGCAGCGGCGAGGAGCGCGAAGGCGGGGAGGAGTCGGAGGGAGCGCATGAGGTTCAGAGTCCGAGGAGGTAGGCCTTGGCTTCGACCCCTTCGCGGGTGTCTTTGATGCGGTCTTTCTCGAGCATCTCTTGGAGGATGAGCTTGGCGGCGTCCTTCTGGTTGAGTTTGGTCGAGAACAGCTTGGCGGCCCCGAAATAGGATTTGGCGGCCCAGACCTCATACTTCTTCCAAGTCAGGTAGCAGCGGCGGTAGTAGGCGATGGCTTCGCTGTAGCCTTTCTCATCGGTCGCCTGGCGTTCGGCGACTTGGCCGAGCCAGTAGAGGGAGGCGGCGGTCTTCTCGCCGCGCCATTCCTTGGTCCCGGCGATCATCGTGAACGCATCATGGGCTTCCTTATATTGGGAGCGCTCGGCCAAGGCACAGGCTTGGATGAAGCGAATGTCGAGCTCCTTGGCCATCAGGATATTATTGTCGACGGCCTCGTTGCAGAGCGAGAGGGCTTCGGCGTACTTCTTGTCGGCGAAGGCGATTTCGGCCAGGCCGGCGAAGCCGTAGTCGGCGTATTCTGACGAGCGGGAGTGCTCGAGAATATAGCGGAAATAGTCGGCGGCTTTCTGTCGGTCGCCCTTGGCGAGAAGGCTGTCGCCGACGATGGCAAGGATGGTGGGATTGAGCTCCTCGGCCTTGTAGTTGGCGGCGATTTTGGCGAAGTTGGCGGTCGTCTTCTCGGGTTCGCGGGTGAACACGGCGAGCTGGCCGAGGGCGAAGAAGCCGCGGGCTTGGGCCACGAGCGAATTGCGGTTCGCCTCAAGGCGGAGCAGTTTGACGAGCTCCTTCTCCGCGTCGGCGCTGGTGTAGGCGCCCGGTTCAGGCGCGACACCAGGCTTCACGCGCTTGACCTTGCGAGCGAGCTTCTCGGCGAGGAAGACGATGAGCTTCTCGGTACCCTCCTGCTTGCGATCGTTGATGGATTCCGCGACGGCGTCGGAAAGAATCTTGAGCGCGCGGGTCTTCTGGTCGGCGATGGAGGTCTGCCGCTTGGCTTCGACCTTGGCGAGTTCGGCCTCGAGTTCGGCGGAGAGCTTCCGGACGGACGCCTTGGCGACGTCGATCTCGGCTTGAGTGATGCCTGGCTTGCGCTCGAGTTGGTCGACGGCCTTGCGGCCGGCGGCGAGCTGGTCGCTGAATTTCTTGCGCACCGTCTCGGCCTCGCCGACGAATTCGGGCATATCGCCCATCCGCTCGGTGGAGCGGATGACTTCGTAGAGGTAGGTCATCGCCTTGGGGTCGTTATGGTCCCAGTCGAAGATTTCCTTGAACAGGTCGCGCATGCGCTTGTGTTCGCCGCGGCCGGGCAGGAGCTTGCGCAGCTCGCCGAGGACGAATTCCAGGGCCTGGGGATTGGTGCGGGCGCTCTTGGCGGCGGCCTCATAGGCGTCGATTGCCTTGCTGGTGACGGCCTCCTTCTCCTGCTCGATCTTCGTCTTGATTTCGACGAACTTGGCCTTGTCTCCCGTCCGGGCGTTGAGGCGGACGTCGATATCGGCGGCCTTGACCTTCTTATCGAGCTCGTCGGCAACGGCGATGTAGGCGTCGCCGATGAGGGTGTGGACCTCGGGCACCTGCGCGATGACCTCATCGAGGTTGTTTTTCGCGTTATCCTTCAGCCAGTCTTCACAAAGTTTGAGGGTGCCGGGGATGTCGCGCGGAGTGGTGCCGAATTTGACGATGGCCTGACGGTAACGGACGTCGGCGATGAACTGCCCCTTCGGAAACTCCTGCTCATACTTGTCGAAGTCGGTCTTGGTCTCCTTGTACTTGCCTTGGAAGAACGAGCACAGCGCGCTCATGTAGAGCACCTGCTGGCGGACGGGGGTGCGTTCGTATTTGGCGAGGAAGGCCTCGAAGGCCTTCTGGGCGGGCGCCCAGTCGACCTGGGAGAAGAGGCAGGCGGCGATGCGGAACTCGATCTCCTCGGCAATTTCGGGAGCGAGGTTCTTCACGTTGGCTTGGACCCACTTGTAATGGGCGATGGCCTCGGGGTATTCCTCGCGCTCCTGGGAGATATCGCCGAGGATTAGGGCGATGGAGGAAACCTGATCGTCCTGGGGAAACTTGGCGATGAACTCCTTGCACTTCGCCTGGGCGTCGTTGTTCCGGCCGATGCGACGTAGGGCGAGGATGTGATAGTAGTAAGCCCCCGAGATGCGGCTGAAGCCTGGGCTATTTTCAAAGATGTCGAGGAAGGCGACGTGGGCTTCCCAGTTGCGCTTCAGTTCGAGCAGGCAGAGCCCGATGCGATAGGAGATGAATGCGTCATAGTCCTTGTTCGCGTTGAACTCATCCTGGATTTTCTTGAATTGAGTAATCTCCTGCGTGACCTTCTCGATGTTGGCCGCCTGTTCGGGGTTCGGCTTGGGGAAGTTCTTCGTGAGGGTGGCGAACTCGGCCTGTTTCGCCTCGATGGCCCGCCCGAAGGAGCTGCTGAGGTTGGCGCGCCGTAGGGTGCCTTGGTAGTTGGCGAGGGCCTGGCGGTAGAAGTCGCCGCGGAAAGCCTCGTCGGCGGCCGATTCGGCGGCGGAGAAGCGGGCGTCCCCGATTTCGAGGCGCTGGAAGTTGGAACGGACGACTTCAACGGGCGAGCCGCTGCTCCGCGCGTCGACCTCGTTCTTCAGCTGGGTCGCCTCTTTGGTCAGGCCGAGCTTGGTATACATCTCGACAAGCTTGTAGGCGGCGTCGCGTTTTTCCGGGGTATTAATGCCGTCGGCGGTGGCTTGCTTGAGGAGGGTGATGGCTTGCGCGTAAGCGGCCCGTTTGACGTCGTCGGTGCCGCTCTTGGCTCGGTCGACGATGACTTGGGCGGAAAGGGCGAAAGCGTTGACGCGTTCTTCCGGGCGGGCGAGCGCGCTGGAGCGGATTTTTTCGAGGCGCGCCAAGGCCAGCTCCCAGCGGCTTTGCTTGGAAAGGGCTTCGATCAGCAGCAAGTCGGCGACTCCCCGGCGATTATCGGTATCGGAGAGGAAATCTTCCGTGCCTTTGGGGTATTTCTCCAAGAAGGCGGTCAGCTCGCTCTCCGCCCGGGGCCAATCCTTAATGAAGAAGTGGCAGAGGGATTTCTGGAAGGAGAGGACGGCCTTCAGCTTCAGCTCGACGTCGACGGCCTTGGCATCGAGTTCCTCAAACTGTTCGAGGGCTTCCCGGTATTTCTTCTCTTCGAAGCTCTTGACCGCGGCTTTGTACAAGATGGACATGGGGTCTTCCGCCTGCTTCTTGGCTCCAGGGAGCGGCGGTGTTTGCGCCAGCAATACGCCGGTGAGCGGGGTCACGGCGATGAGGACGGCGAGCAGGGCGGCCTTGGCTGCTTGATAGGTTCGGGACTCTGGGGTAAGCATCGGTTGGGAGGAGTGTTAAGCTCCTTATCGGGGTAGGTCTAAATAGCCCATTCGACCGATGGTTGCCAAGCAATAAGCCCCATGAAAACCCCCAAGTGCGGGGAGGAACTTCCGGGCCCGCCGCTGTGAATAACTCAAGCGCCAGGCTTGATGCCGGTCGCTAAAATGGTTTCGAAGCAGGGCTCTTTGGGTTCTTTGGCGACCACCCGGACTTCCGACTGGGCAAAACCCGCCTCCTCGATCCAGTCATGCAGGTCGTTTTCTTTGAAGCCAAGCCAGCGGTCAGCATAAAGCTCCCGGGCTTTTTCGAAGCGATGGGCCCGTAGGTCTAAGATGAGCAGGCGCCCGCCTGGTTTGAGGATGCGGAAGGCTTCCGCCAAGGCCACGCGGGGATTTTCAGCATGGTGCAAGGCTTGGCTGAGCAGGGCGAGGTCGATGCTGCGGTCGGGCAGGGGTACTTTCTCAATGTCGCCCAAGACGTAGGTCAGGTTACGGATGTGCTCCTTTTTGGCCAAGGCCCGGCCGACTTGGACCATCTGGGATGAACTGTCGACGCAGTGGACGCTCTCGGCTTGGCGAGCGAGGAGGCGAGACAGGGTGCCGTCGCCGGCACCGAGGTCGGCGATGCGCACGCGGGGAGTGAGCAGGAAGAGCATCTGTCCGATCGCCTCCCAGGATCGCCCCGGGCAGTAGTGGCGGCCCAGGCGTTCGGCCACGAGGTTGAAATGTTGTTCCGCCTTCTGCCGCCGTTTCTCGACGATGCGCTGCAGGGCACGCTGGTCGGCGGCGGATTTCGATTCGTGTGCGCTGGCCGTCAAGGCGGCGTCCACGATGCCGACAATGTTCGGTGGCAGGTCGCGGGAGAACGAATAGAAAGATTTCTTGCCGTCGCGCCGGTCGTTGACGAGCTCCGCCTTCCGCAGCAACGCCAAGTGAGTCGAGATGCGCGACTGGGGCAGGCCGAGGATTTCCTGAAGTTCGCTGACCGCCAATTCGCCGCGGTGCAGCAGATGGAGGATGCGGGACCGGGTCGGGTCAGCCAGCAGGCGCAGGGTATCCCAAGGGTCGGACATGGAGGCAGGTTGGGGCGCGGCGGTGCCCATGTCAAAAGAGGAAGCCCCGTTGCCGGGGCTTCTTCCGCGACCGGCCGAGGCCGTTCAGCGCTTGTCCACCCAGCGGGAGATGCGGACGACGGTCCAGGACTCGGCCTTGCCGTTGATATTCGTGGTGAAGGTTTCGCCCTTCTTGTGGTTCAGGAACTGCTTGGCCAGGGGGGAGATGTAAGAGAGGATGTTTTGCTCCGGTTTGCCATCCCAAGCGCCCAGGATATCGTAGGCAATCTCGGCTTCATCCGAACCCCGGCGGAGCACGATGCTCGACCCAATGCAGATCTCGTCGGCCTTCGCTTCGTTGAAGTCGGTCACGCGGGCCTTCTTGAGCAGGCCGTCGAGTTCGGCGCGGCGGGCGGAAAGGGTGTCGTGGTCTTGGCGGGCCATCTTGTATTCGGAATTCTCGCGCAAGTCGCCGTGCTCCTTGGCCACCTGGATGGCTTCTTTGACGGCCGGGAGGCGGACCTTGACGATTTCCTCGTGCTCGCGCTCCTTTTCTTCCTTGGAGTGCTGGGAGACGAAGAGCTCTTTTTCCTCCGCTTCGGAACCCGAGTGCTTCGACTTGGCGAGGCGCTGGACATGCGGCTCGATTTTGGCGAGGCGGGAGAGAAGGGCCTTCTTGGTCATCTCATCGAAGCCTTGGCTGCTCATCATCGTCCGCGTGAGGTCGAAGATGGTCTCGCTGTCGGCCTTCTTGCCGTGGGCGGGGACCAGGATGTTGGCGATGAGCTCCTTGTCTTTGATGAGTTCGTTCGCGAGCGGGATGCGGGCGGTCGAATTGGACTCAAGCGACTCGGTGTCGATCGAAGAGAGGATGGCGCCGAGCAGAGAAGGATTGATGAGGGGGGCGACGATGTCGGCGTATTTTTTCGAGTCGCGGTTCTTGATGATCCAGATGATGACGGGCGCGCGGAGTTCGCGGGTCTCGAGCCATTGCGCGAAGCGGGCGGCGACGGCGCTGGCGAGTTCCTGGTCGCAGAGGTAGGCGATGGATTCGGAGACCAGCTTGGCGGAGCCGCTCTTGGTACCGCCGATATCGCGGTTGCGGAGGAGGTCGAACGCGCGTTCGGCCCAGTTATCGTTATGGTGGACGCGTACGAGCTCGAGTAGGGAGCGGATTTTCTCGCTGGTGTGCGGGATGTTCAGCGCGACGAGGGCGAGGTCGCTTTCGGTGCAGAGGCCAATGATCTCCGAGGCGGTCGGGCTGAGGGTCTCGACGTTCTCGACGGCGGAGCGGAAGAATTTATCGCGGTTCCAGATGCCGCCGAGGATGGCCGGCAGGTTGTCCCGGTTGCGGGCGGTCTCGAGCTTCTTGATTTCTTTGCTGAGGTCGGCGGAGACTTTTTCTAGGTTGGCGCTCGTGGCGGCCGAACGGGTTTCCGCGGAGGCGCTGGAGGCGAGTTCTTCGAGGAGGGCGAGCTTGCGTTCGAAGTTCGGGGCACCTTCGTATTGGGCGAAGAGATCTTCACCTAGGTCCTTGGGGGCTTCGAGGAGGGCGTAGAGTCCACCCTTGCGTTCTGGAACGAGGATGGCGCGGTCCTTGCGGAGCGCGGCCCGGGCCTTGGTCCACCAGGCCTTGAATGCGGTGAGGCGATCTTTGCCGGCGGGCAGGGAAGCGAAGAAGATGCGGTCGAGGTGGCCTTCGAGGGCGTAGGAAGTGCATTCGCCGGTCGCGAATTCGGCGAGAAGGGTCTTCACGACGCCGGCCGGGTCGTTGGCGACCATGTTGGCGATCTCGGACTTGGTGGTATCGCCGTAGGCTTTGGCCACGATGCCGTTGGCGTTGATGACCTCGATCTTGCCTAGGAAAAAGGCGGAGTCCATAACGTGCCCTTTTTTGTTCTGCTCGGGGAAATCGACCGTCAGGCGCTTGGTGGCCTCGTCATAGGCGCGGATGACGCCGATGCCCCAGGTTTGGTGAAGGCAGAAGGCCGGCTGACCCGTGGCGACCAAGTCGACAGCGGCCTGCAGGGAGTTGATTTTAACACCTTGTGGGTTGAGGGCCTTGTTGCTCATTGCAAAAGTGGGTTTTGGGCATAACAATTCTCACTTGCAAGCAGGAAGGCGGGGGGCTTTGGGGTCTACGCCTCGCGCGCCCTCCAGCCCTGCGCTCCTCATGGCCTTTAAGCCCGAAAAACCCTCAATCCACGGTGAAACTCCGACCACACTCGGTGAGCGGTTGGTCGCGGACGGCCACCCTCGATACCGGGCCGGCCAAGTATTCGAATGGTTATACCCTCGTCGGGCGGAGACTTCTGAGGCGATGACCAACCTGCCGGCCGACCTGCGGGCTTGGCTGGCGACCCATTATGACTTTGCAGCGACCGACTTGGTCCTACGCAAGGCCTCCTCCGATGTCACCCAGAAGATCCTCCAACGCCTCCGCGACGGTTCCCTGATTGAGACCGTGATCATCCGGGCGCCGATGGAGGGGGTCGGCCAGGAGAAGTCCCGCCGGACTATCTGTATCTCGACCCAGGTGGGTTGCGCCTACGGCTGCAAGTTCTGCGCCTCGGGGCTCGACGGCTGGAAACGCGACCTCTCAATCGGCGAGATTGTCTCCCAGCTCGTCCAGGTCTGTCGCATCGAGGACCAAGCCGACCCGGCCCGCGCCGCCGAGGGGCTAGCCTCTTTTGATAACATCGTCGTGATGGGCATGGGCGAACCCTTGGCCAACTACGAAAACCTCTTGGCCGCGTTGCGCATCGTGAACGCCCCTTGGGGCTTCGGTTTCGGCGCCCGTCGCGTGACGATCTCCACCTCGGGCGTCGTCCCGAAGATTCTCAAGCTCGCCGAGGAGCCGCTGGGCTTCCGGCTCGCGATCAGCCTGCATGGTGCGACCAACGAGGTCCGCGACCAGATCATGCCCGTGAACAAGAAGTTCCCACTCGAGCAGCTCATCCCTGCGGCCAAGGCCTTCGCCCGTAAGCACGGGCGCATGCTCACCCTCGAATTCATCCTCATCGAGGACATCAACGACTCGCTCGAGCAGGCTCGGAAGCTCGCCGTCATCGCCCGCGAGCTGCATGCGCACGTCAACCTGATCCCATACAACAAGGTCGACGGTCTGCCATGGGTCCGCCCGTCCCTGACGCGGCAGGATCGCTTCGTGAAGGAGTTGCGCGCCCTCGGCGTGACGGCGACGCTCCGCCGCGAGAAAGGCCACGACATCGACGCGGCCTGCGGTCAGCTTCGCCTGCAGACGGAAAAGACGCTCCGGCTAGACCCGCCGCCCGCGGCTGCCTAGGCCGTCAACGCGGCCGCGAAGGCCCGGCGGTCCGGCGCCTGGAAGAAAGCCGTGCCCGCCACAAAGGTATCGGCGCCCGCTTCGCGGCAACGCCGGCCCGTCTCAAGGTTGATGCCGCCGTCGACCTCGAGACGGAAGCTCGCGCCGCGCCGCGCACGTTCGGCGGCGAGAAGGCGGATGCTGTCGAGGACGGAAGGGATGAAGGACTGGCCGCCGAAGCCCGGGAAGACGGTCATGCAAAGCACGAGGTCGACCGAGTCGAGGTAGGGGAGCACGCGGCGCGGATCCGCGTCGGGGTTCATCGCGATGCCGGCGGCTAGGCCGGCGGACTTGATGGCGGCGAGGGTCTTGGCGACATCGTGGTCGGCTTCGACGTGCACGGTGAGGCGCTCGGCGCCGGCCTGGGCGAAGGCCGCGACGTATCGATCCGGATGGCGGAGCATCAGGTGTACGTCGAAATGCAGTTTCGTCAGCGGGCGGAGGTCAGCGACGACCTGCGGGCCGAAGCTAATGTTGGGCACGAAGTGTCCGTCCATGATGTCGATGTGCAGCCAGCCCAGGCCGGCAGCTTCCACCGCGCTTACGCCCTGCGCGAACGCGCCATGATCAGCGGCCAGGAGTGAAGGGGCGAGGACGGCGGGGTTCATGGTCACCAAGCGGTGGTGGCGGCTTCGCGGATCTGCGCGGCGATGTCGGCGAAGAGCGTCGGCGCGAGGCTGAGCTCCTCGGCAGCCGGGTCGCCGACGATCTGCAGCGTGGCGACGGAGCGGAACATGCGGTCCTTGAAGAGTACGCGCTGGCCGCCGTCCGTGGTCAGGGTGCAGCGGACCTCGAAGCTTACGCGGTAGCTCGTGAACGCATAGGCGTCGCCGGTCTTGGTGGTGAACCCATCGCGCTGATAGCGCGTGACCTCGGCGGCGAGGACGGCGTCGCCGGGACCGACTTTCACGCGCGGGTCAGCCGAGAGGGCTTCGACAATCTTACCGTGGAGCACGGCGTGGGTGCCGGTGCGCGCTGTGGCGTTACGGATGGGCGAGACTTCGATGCGGCTGAAGGCCGGCTTGGGGCCGCCGAGCCGATAGCCGGAGCATCCCGCCAGGAGGGTGGCGATGAGCAAGACAACCAGGTGCTTCATCAGCGATCGGGCCCCGTGGCGGGCTTCGGCGCCGACTTCTGGAAGCCGCCGGTCAGATCTTCGCCGACGGGCTGGGGCTTGGCCTCAGAGATGGCGCGCGGTCGCGGAAAAGTTCCGAGCAGACGGTCGGCGAGGCTCTTCGGCGGGTTCGGGTCCTTCTGGATGCGCTCGAGCAGCTCTTCGGCCTCCTTGGAGGCGGCGGTCTCCGGCGCAATGCTGCGGCAGGCGTTGGCCATGAGCTTGGCGGCTTCGGGATTATTCCGATCGAAGAAGTAGAAGCGGGCGAGGTTCAGCCGGGCGCGAGCGGCGCGGTCGCGCAGGAGGGCGATCTGTTCGATGGCTTTGGGGGCCCGCGGGTCACCAGGGAACTGCTCGGCCAAGGTCCGCCAATGGTCCGCGGCCTCGATCGTCGAGGCTTGGTCCCAGGCTGGGCCGAGCGATTGCTTGGCCCGCATGGTCGCGAGCATCTCGAGGGCTTCGGCTGTGAACGGGGAGGTGGGGTAGTCGCTGACGAGCATCTCGAGGGCTTCGGTGGTCTCGGCCTCGCGGTCACTTTCCAGACCGAGTCGGGCGATGCGAATCAAGGATTCGTCGGCGTAAGGTCCGTTGGGCGCCAAGCGAATGGTCTTCTTCCAGAGGGAGATGGCGCCTAAGGAATCGCGGAACCAGGGCAACCACCCGCCGAGCTTGCGGCGTTCGCCAGCGGCGAGGCGGTTTGCGATCTCGAATTGCAGGCGGACGGCTTCGCTGAAGCTGGCGAAACTCGAGTGGCGGGCATAAAGGGCATCGATGAGCTCGGTCGCATCCTCGAATTCTTGACGCGCCCCATACAGGCGGGCGCGCTCCAGGAGGGCGACCGCTTCGGCCTCGGTGCCGAGGTTGGCTTCCGCGATGATCTGCCATTCCTTCAGACCTGTGCCGAGGTCGCCGCTGGCGGCGGTCTGGGACGCATGGGTCATTGCGAGCAGCACGATGGGCAGACGACTGGGCGGCGTGACGTCGTTCGTCGAGCCGGGCTTGAGGCGCCACTCGCCCTCGAAGCGTTCGTATTCCGCGTGAGCGATGGGGCCGAGCAGGAGCGCGACGGCGAGGAAGGGTTTAGCGAGGTGGTTCATGCCAGCGGAGAAGGGTTGCGCCCCAGGTGAGACCGGCGCCGAAGGCGACAATCAGGATGAGGTCACCGTGCTTGAGTTTGCCGTCTTTCCAGACTTCTTCAAGTGCAAGCGGTATCGAGGCGGCGGACGTATTGCCGTAACGATCGAGATTAGAAGGAAAGCGGTCCAGCCCCACGTTGAGCTGGCTCGCGACCGCTTCCAAGATGCGAATATTGGCCTGATGGGGGATGAACCAGGCGACCTCTTCCGATTTGACACCGCACTGGGCGAGGACGCGCTCGCAGGATTCTGTCATGACGCGCACGGCGTGGCGGAAGACTTCCTTGCCGTTCATCCGCAGGAAATGTTTGCCGTCGCGCAGGGAGTCGGCGGTCGCGGGTGCGGCGGAGCCGCCGCCCGCGCAATGGAGGAGTTCGGCGTTGTTGCCATCCGCGCCGAGGAGGTTGCCCAGCAGCCCGACGCCTTTTTGCGCGGTGGTCTCGAGTAGCACGGCGCCGGCGCCGTCGCCGAAGAGCACGCAGGTCGTCCGGTCGGACCAATCCACCACGCTGGAAAGTTTTTCCGCACCGATGACGAGGACGCGGCGGTAGGCACCTGACCGCATCATGTCCTTGGCCACCTGCAGGGCGTAGACGAAGCCCGAGCAGGCGGCGGAGACATCGAAGCAAGGGATGTCGCGCCGCAGGCCGAGCTTCGCCTGCAGGAGGCAGGCGGTGGAGGGGAAGGGGATGTCCGGGGTCATCGTGGCGACGATGAGGAGGTCGACGTCGGCCGGGGTCAGGCCAGCGCGCTCGAGGGCCTGAGCGGCAGCCTTGGCGCCCATGTCTGAAGGATTCTCCCCGGGGCCGGCGATGCGGCGCTCGGCGATACCCGAGCGGGTCTTGATCCACTCGTCGGACGTATCGACCATCTTGGACAGTTCGGCATTGGTGAGCTTGCGTTCCGGGGTGTGGACCCCGATGGCCCGAATGAAGACTGAAAGCTCAACGCTACTCATCGATGCGTGAGAAAAGACCCCTTGGGCGGGGAAGGGAACCTTAAAACCTCAGGCTTCCTCCGGGGTGGAGGAAATCACCGCATTCGCCTCCGCCAACGAGGTTAGCATCCGTTGACCGGCGCCATGGCCGAGGGCTTCGAGTCCCAAGCGGATGGCGCTGGCGATACTCTGCCGATTGCTGGACCCGTGGGCCTTCATGACGAGCCCGGTAAGTCCCAGTAAAGGAGCGCCGCCGTAACGTTCAGGTTTCAGCTTACCCTTGAGATCGCGCAGGAGGGGGAACATGGCGATGCCTCCGGCTAGGTAGACCGGGTTGCTCTTCACCTTGCTGCCGACCATGTCACGGACCATGTAGACCAGGCCTTCGAGGGTCTTGAGGATGACATTACCGGTAAAGCCGTCGGTAACGACGACATCGCAGGCGTCGCCAAAGACGTCAAAGCCTTCGACGGGGCCGACATAGTGAATCCGCTCGCCCATGGCCTTCAGCAAGGTGTGCGTGCGATTGATGCGCGGTCCGCCTTTGCCTTCTTCGGTCCCGACACTGAGGAGGCCGACGCGCGGTCGCGTGATGCCGAGGGCACTCTGGGCGTAGATGGAACCGAGGACGGCGTTGTGCACCAGTTGTGCGGGCGTGGCCTCGGGGTTGGCGCCGACGTCGAGCATGATGAAATGCCCGTTGCGCCGCGGCATGATGGCCGCCAAGGCGGGGCGTTCGGCGCCCTCCATCGGGCGCACCTTGATGGTACCGGCGGCGACGAGGGCTTTGGTGTTGCCGGTGGAGACGACGGCGTCGACTTCGCCAGCCTTGAGCATCTCGAGGGCGAGCACCATCGACGAGTCGCGCTTGGATTTTAGCACCGCCATCGGCGCGTCGTCGGAGGCGACGATGCTGGCGGCGTGCCGGAAAGAGACCCGGTTGCTCTTCAACGCCCGATGTTCGATTGCGAGCATGCGCAGGTTGTCTTCATGGCCGACGAGCACGATGCGGTCCTCCGGTCCGATAATGCCTTCCTTGCAAGCAAGGGCGGCGCCGGCGACGGCTTCCGAAGGGCCCATATCGCCCCCCATGCAGTCGAGGGCGATACGGTGGCCTTTCTTCGGAGTGGCTTCGCTCATGAGATCGGGCCGAGCCCGGGAGGGAGCTTAGGCTCCGATGTCCAAGACCTGACGTCCGCGGTACTTGCCCGTGGTGGGGTCGACGCGGTGGGAGCGGCGAAGGGCGCCGGATTCGGCATCCTTAACAAGTTTCGGGGCGCGGAACTGGTTGGCACCACGGCGGAGTCGGCTGCGGCGTTTGGACTGTTTACGTTTCGGGTTGGCCATGGTTCTACGCTGGGATGAGGGTCGGTTTTACCCCGCCCGCCCCCTCGGTCAAGCCCCCTTTCCATTCCCTTGCGATTGTCGGCTGGTTTGGTTGATTACCCGAATGCCCGGCCATCCTGCCCTTTTTCTTGATCGCGATGGAAATCTTATCCGAGACCACCACCACACCTGCCGGGAGGAGCAGATTGAGCTCATTCCGGGGGTCAAGCCCGCCTTGGAGGCTTGCCTTGAAGCAGGCTATCGCCTGTTCGTCCTGACGAACCAAAGCGGTATCAATCGGGGCATCTTCACCTGGGAACAGTATCAGGCCTGCAACCGCCGGATGCTCGAGTTACTCGCCTTGCCAGCCCCAGGCATTTTAGAGATCAAGGCCGCGCCAGAACGACCTGATGAGCCCTCTCTTTACCGCAAGCCAAGCCCGCGTTTCATCTTGGAAAAAATCGCTGAATACGGACTGGACCCGACGCGCTGTTGGATGACGGGGGATCGCGTCACGGACTGGGAGGCAGGCCTGAACGCTGGCATTCGTTCGTGCGCGGTGCGGAGTGGCGCCGCCAAGCCATCGGAACTGGTCGCCGCCGCGGGCTTAGGCTGCGTGGTCCATGATGATCTGCCGGCGTTCGTCCGCGTCGAACTGCAGCTTATTTTCTAGAACAAAAAAGGACGAACCGGTGGGTTCGTCCTTTGATCGCCTGAGCGAGAGAATTAGGCCTTGGGCTTATCTTTATCGCAAGGGCAGACGCCGTCCTTCTTAGGTTCGTCGAGGGCGACGAACGCCTTAGGCTTATCCTTGTCGCTGGGGCAGCACTTCTTGTCCTTGTCGCAAGCATCGATGGCCTTGGGCTTTTCCTTTTCGCAAGGGCAGCACTTGCTATCCTTCTTGTCGCAAGCGTCGATGGCCTTGGGCTTATCTTTGTCGCAGGGGCACTTGCCGTCGTCCTTCTTTTCTTGAGCGCCGACGAAGGCAGCCGAGACGGCGAGGAGGCCGATGGTGAGGGCGAGGAATTTGAAGAACTTGGTGTTCATGGTGAAATTAACATTTAGCGATTTTTTATCCAAGTCAACTGGACCCCGAGAAATTTCTCTGAGGTCTCGTGCCTACTCCAGATCGTGCCGGAGGGTCGACAGGGCTTCGTTTAATTTTGCTAAACCGCTGCCTGGCAACCAGTTGCTTCCACTTTCGGCTTGATAGATACGTTTATTCTTAAGGCAGGGGAGATCCTTGACCACGGGTATCCGGCTCATCTCAGCGGCTTTTCCCGGGCTGCCCACGATGGGGCCGCCGGCGACCGTATTCTCAATCCACAGCACGGCGTCGGGCTTCGCCGTCGCGAGCAGCTCCCAGTCGAATTTGATCCAAGCGCCCTGCGGTAGCGCGGATCTGAAAGCGGCGCCCGCTAAGGGTTCGGCGAGATAACTTTCCGGGCCGGCCATCACTCCGTCCCACACGACGAGAATCGTGCGGAGGGCGCGCACGGGTTTTTTCATCAATTGATCGGCCAGTTTTGTCGCGGCAGCGGCCCGGCCAGTCGCCTCGCCGATGAGCAGGATATCCCGGCTGACCGAGTCGCGGGATTCGGGAGTCAGCACCAAGGTCCGCAACCCGGCCTTCGCGCATTTATCCGCCCAGAGTGGGTTGGCCATCCGCGGGAGGATCACGAGGTCGGGCTTAGTCTGAAGCAATCGTTCCAGGTCGGGCAGGAAGACGTCGGCTGAGCGGGGGGCAGGATGTTCCTTTGGAAGGGGACACCAGCGGGTCGCCATCGCGATTTCCGCCGAGCACCCGAGGTCGATCAACGTCTGCGTCGCACCGGGACTGTAGCTGGCAATCCGTAGTTCGCCGGCGCCGAGCGCCAGGCCGGCCGTGAGCCAGAGAAGTAACGCGCGCATCAGGCGGAAAGTAAGCGGGCCAGCCGCATCGCTGCATCAAAGCTGCCGCGGTCCGCCTTGCCTTGCCCGGCAATCTCATACGCGGTGCCATGGTCGGGGCTGGTGCGGAGATGCTTCAGGCCGAGGCTGAGATTGGCGGCCGTCGCAAAGTCTACGGACTTCAGTGGCGCCAGGCCTTGGTCGTGGTAGATCGCTGCCACGGCGTCGAATTCACCCTGCAGGTGCCGATGGAAGACCGTATCGCCGGGCAAGGGGCCGGCGATGTCATGGCCTTCCGCGCGCAGGGCATCGAGGGCGGGCCGGATCAGCGCATCATCTTCCTTGCCGAGTAGACCACCTTCGCCCGCATGCGGATTGAGGCCGCAGACGGCAATCCGGGGTCGCCGATCGCCGAGCTTGGTCCGCAGCGCGATGAGCGCGAGCACGGTCCGACGAACGTCAGCGGCCCTCACATTTCGGGCGACTTCGGCGAGGGGGATATGCCACGTAACGAGCCCGACGGTCATCTTACCGCCGGCGAAGGCCATGACCGGTTCGCCGGTCCAGCGGGCGGCGAAGAACTCCGTCTGGCCGGGAAAGACGAAGCCCACGCTGGCGAGGCCTTTCTTGTTCACCGGACCGGTGACGACGGCGGAGAAGCGGCCGTCCTTGGCGCCGCCAGCGGCAAATTCCATCGCCTCGATCGCGATCCGTTGGCCCGTTTCGTCGGGCTGACCGGGCTTGGTGATGAAATCCTTCGGACCGACGCTGATGCCCCGGCCGAGGCTCGCAATCCAGTCAGCGGGACCGATGGGGACGACGGTGCTCGCCGATTCCGGGTGTGCTTGGAGCCAGCTGGCGAGAAGTTCTGGGCCGACTCCAGCTGGATCTCCGCAGGTCACGGCGATGGGCAGTGTGCTCATGCGGGTGAGACGAAGCGGCCGCGTTTACCGCTGAGAAAGAAGTTAAGGAAATCACGCGCCTCTTGGGTCTGGTAGTCGCCTTCGCTCAGGGCTTTCTGTGCAAGTTGGGCGCACGCCCCGGAAGCATCATACACCGCATGGTAGGCGCGTTTGATCTCCGCGACGGCCCCGGCTGGCACGGCACGACGTCGCAGGCCGATGAGGTTGAGTCCCGCGAGCAGATTGCGCCCGTGGGCCAGCGCATCGGGCGGGACGTCCTCGGTGATGACCGCGTTGCCGGAGATGAGGGCCCCGCCGCCGATGCGGCAGAACTGGTGCACCGCCACGCCCCCGCTAATAAAGGCCTTATCGCCGACCTGCACATGGCCGCCGAGCATGCAGCCGTTGGCAAGGATGACGTGGTCGCCGACCACGCAGTCGTGGGCGACATGGCTGCCGACCATGAGTAAGCAGTCCGCGCCGACCAGCGTGCGTTCGCCGGCCTGGGTCGCGCGGTGGACCGTGACGTGTTCGCGGATGACGGTACGGTCGCCGATGCGTACGCCCGAGTCGGTGCGGGGATCAAAGGAAAGGTCCTGCGGAGCACCCCCGACGACGGCGAAGTGGTCGAGGTGCACGCCGGCGCCGAGTTCGGTCCCCGCCTTCACGATGGCCTGAGCTGCAAGGCGGCAGCCGGCGCCAACCGTCACGCCGGCTTCAATGACCGCGAAAGGGCCGACCTCGACATCGGGACCGAGTCGGGCGGAAGGGTGGACCTGGGCGGACGGATGGATCACTTCGGGGGTTGGGTTCCGCCGAACAGCTCGAGCTGGGCGGCTTTGACCATATCGTAGACCCGCAACAACCGGAGCAACTGCAACGTGTCGGATTTCACATAGCTCTGGTTCGATTCGACTGCCTGCACGAGGTTCTCAAGGATGGTCCGAAAGGTGAGCACGTGGTCGACGCCGCTTTCACGAAGCAGCGTGATGCTCTCGGAGCGCTGCGGCTCCCCCGCCGGGATGCCGGGCAGCACCAGGATCTTCGCGAGCGGCTGGCCTTCGTTCGGCGACAAATCAGCAAAAGCTTCCTTGGCGGCCTCGACGGCCTCCTTGCGGACGAATTCGAGCAGATCTCCTTTTTTGATCATCGTCGGCGTGATGGCCTTAGTCGTGTGCCAGGCCTTCACCGCGACGACGGCGGCGCTCAGCCCCGGCAGATCCGAGCTGAAGAGCTGGAAGGGCATCGTGACCCCGGGGCGCGGCGAGGGATTAATCACCAAGAGGTCGCCCTCCTCGTCGGCACGTTTCCTCCGGGACTGGACGGCATACTTGCGCGACTGGCGCACGAAGAAACCGTTCATCTCGAAATACTCGCGGACCAGACTGTCATCGAAACCCGCCATTGTTCGATAGGATGCGGGGGGGAGGGCAGGCTGGTCAACCCGCGATAAGCGACCTCAGAGGGCGTAGCCCGCTGGTGCGATTGCCACGGTGAACTCGCCTTTGAGCGAACCGGCCTTCAGCGCCGGCACCAATTCCGACAAAGGCGCCGTGCGGACCGTCTCATGCAGTTTGGTCAGCTCGCGGCCGACGCAGACAACGCGGTCCGGCCCGAGGATCTCCGCCATCTCATCCAGGAAATCGCTGATGCGATGGCAGGATTCGTGCAGGACGACGGTTTCATCGGCCGCCTTGAGGTCTTCGAGGAAGCGGCGGCGGGCCGCCGATTTCGGGGGGAGGAATCCGACGAAGCGGAACGCATTGGTCGGGAGCCCGGAAACGGAGAGTAGGGCCACGATTGCGCAAGGTCCCGGTAATGGCGTGACGGTGAGACCGCGCCGCCGGCATTCCCGGGTGACGCGGAAGCCGGGGTCGCTGATGCCGGGCGTGCCGGCGTCGGTGATCAGCGCGATCTTGGCGCCACCGGCAACCTTGTCGGCGAGGAGGACCGCGGCGTCCTTCTCGTTGTGCTCGTGGTAAGCGAGCATCGGCTTCGAGATGCCGAGGTGGCGGAGGAGGCCGCCGGTCACGCGCGTGTCCTCGCAGGCGACCAAGTCGCATTCCGCGATAGCTTCACGGGCGCGGGCGGTGATATCGCCCAGGTTGCCCAGCGGCGTCGCCACGACCCAGAGCCTTCCGGCCGGACCTTGCGGACGGCCGGTGGCGCCTGCGTCGGCGGCCGACATCAGCGGCGGTAGCCGGAGCCCGGCGTCGATACGCCCGGTAGGCCGCCTTGCCAGCTGGATGGCTGGGACTGAGGAAGCATGGAGTCAGCTGGCTTCTCGACGGTCTCGCAGCCGGTCAGCCCCAGGAGGGTACCCAGCAGCGCACATGCGATGAGCGTACGAGCAATCATCAGTTGGCGGAGAGAATAATGGAGGCGGGCGCAAGGGAGACCGAGCTGGCCTTCGAGATGGCCCGGAGGTCAAGATCCTTGTCGGGCTGCAGCTGACCGTAGGATACGGAGCCCTTGACGGAGGAAATCACGACTTTGCCGACCTTCTTGCCGTCGATTTTCACGTCGAACATGTCCTTAGATTTGATGCCATTGGTTTCACCGACCGAGAAGGCGACGATCCCGGAACCAGAGTCGAGAGCGAGGACGTTGGTCAGGATGTTTTCGATCGGAGCGTCGACGGCCACGGCCACAGCGGTGGGCTCATCACCCGGCTTGGCGGGCTGACCGAGCGGGTCGCTACCAAAACCGAAGGGGCTGGGATTACCATCCATGGCGCGGGAAATCCTGGTGTGGAGGGCGCGGTATTTGCTGACGATAAGTTCAGCCTTTTCTTCCGCGGCCGTCGCTTTGGCCTCGATTTCGGCGAGCTGATCCTTGGTGAACATTCCCGCGGCCTTTTCGGTGACTGCGACGAGTTCTTCCTTGGTGGCGGCCAGGGCGGCTTCGGCGCCATCCTTCTTGCTGTTGGCGTCGGTCAGCTGGGCGGCGAGTTCGTCGCGCTTACGGGTAAGTTCCGCTCGTTCTCCTTCGAGATCAGTGTTGGCGGCGGTCAGGCCTTCGATTTTCGTCTTCTTGTCGGCCACGTCGGCCTGCAGGTCCTTCTTGGTGACCTCAAGGTCGGCGATGGACTGGCGCTTGGCTTTGAGGAGGTCGCCGACGGTGGCGAGCGAAGTCATGCGGGCATCGAAGTCCTTGCCAGCTTTGACATCGGTGTCGGCCACGGACCAAGCGGTCTTGGTGAGGGCGGCGTCCATCTTGCCATTCAGGAGGAAGGCGAAGACGCCGGCGGCCACAGCGGCGAGACCGGTCAGGACGCGGAGAAAAACATTAAGCTTCTTGTTCATGGGGGAGGGAAATGTGGGTTAAGAATGACTGAAGAGGGTCTTCCCGGGATCAGGAGATTCCTGACGGGAAATGGCACCGGGGTTCGACGAAACGTGCAGGAGAACTTTAAACACCAATTCTTCCTGCCCCTCAAGTGCAATTTCCTCGCAAACCTGCGAGACGGAGAGCCATTTGCCCTTGGCCTTGGCCAGGGTGGCGAGGGCGGCAGCCCTGATTTTCAGGGTCTCCGAGGCGGCCTTTTTGCCGGCCTCGACCCCAGGCTGGTGGTAGGCGTTGATGCCGAGAAGGTTGGCGTACAAGCCGACGGCTCGTTCGAAGAGCGCGATGAGCATGCCCACCGAACGGGCGTCTACCTCGTTGATCGTAATGGTGATATTAGCCCGTCCGTTGCCGGAAAGGGCTTCGCGGGTGCCGAGCAGGAAGGCCTGGAGGTAGTCGCCGGAGGTCACGCCGGGCTCCACCTCAAGGGAACTGCCTTCGCGGTCCTTAAGGACTTCGATGAAGACGGCGAAAAAGTTATTCACACCGTCGCGGAGCTGCTGCACGTAGGCGTGCTGGTCGGTCGAACCTTTGTTGCCATAGACGGTCAGGCCCTGGAGGACCTTGCGGCCCTGGAGGTCGAGTTCCTTGCCGAGCGATTCCATGACGAGCTGTTGGAGGTAGCGGGAGAAGAGCAGAAGGCGGTCCTTATAAGGGAGCACGACCATGGCCTTGGTGCCGCGGCCTTCGGTGAGGTGATGCCAAGCCAGGGCCAGCGAAGCGGCGGGATTCTTCTGCGCATCAGGCACGCGGGTCAGCGCATCCATCGCGCGGGCGCCGTCGAGCAGTCCGCGGATGTCGATACCTTGCAGCGCCGCCGGCAGCAAGCCGACTGGGCCGATCTCGCTCGTGCGGCCACCGACCCAATCCCACATCGGGAAACGGGCGAGCCACTGCTCGGCGACGGCGACCTTATCCAGCTGGCTGCCGTCGCCGGTGACGGCGACGGCGTGGGCGCCGAAGGAGAGTCCGGCCTGTTGCCAGCGCAGCGCGGCTTCGAGCTGTCCATTGCGCGGTTCCGGCGTGCTGCCGGATTTCGAGGTCACAATCGCGAGCGTCGTACCGAGCCGGCTCCCCAGCGTATCGAACACGCGGTCGATGCCGTCGGGGTCGGTGTTATCGATGAAGTGGACGCGGAGCTTGTCGGCCTTGCCGCCGAGCGCGTCAGCGACGAACTGCGGACCGAGGGCCGAACCGCCGATGCCAATGCAGAGGAGGTCGGTGAACTTGCCGGTGGAGCCTTTGACCTGCCCGGCGTGGACCCGCGCGGCGAAGCCGGCGATGGCGTCGATGGCGGCCTTCACTTCGGCGGCGATCTGCGCGTCGGGCGCAAGCTCAGGAGCGCGCAGCCAGTAGTGGCCGACCATGCGTTTCTCGTCGGGGTTGGCGACGACGCCCTTCTCGAGCGCCGCCATGTCGGCGAACGCCTGGGCGATGGCTGGAGCCATCTTCTCGGCGAAACCGGCCGGCGCCGGGGCACGGCTGAAGTCGAGTGCGATGCCGAGTTCAGGGAAGTTCTGGAGCTGCTTTCGGAAGAGGTCGAAGGAGTTGGCCACGATAGGGAAGTCTTCCCCGCCCCAGCCCCGCTTGGCAACAAAAAGGGCGGTCCGCCGAGGCGTCCGCCCTTCCATTTCCGCTCAGGTGAAGACTTTAGTCGCCGTCGGTGATAGCACCTTCGGAGGCCGAGGACACGAGCTTGGCGTATTTAGCGAGGGTGCCGCGCTTCTCCTTGCAGGGTGAGGCCTTCCAAGACTTTAGGCGTGTCGCAATCTCCGCGGCCGGGACGACCAGGTTGATTTCATTCTTCTGTGAATCGATGGTGATGGTGTCTCCGTTCTTCACGACCGCGAGCACGCCGCCGACAGCGGCCTCGGGGGTGATGTGGCCGACCACGAAGCCGTGAGAGCCGCCGGAGAAGCGCCCGTCGGTAATCAGCGCGACGGTCTTGCCGAGGCCCTTGCCCATGACGGCGCTGGTGGGTCCGAGCATCTCGCGCATGCCGGGTCCGCCCTTGGGACCTTCGTTACGGATGACGATGACGTGGCCGTCCTTGACCTCGCCGTCGAGGATGCCGCGGAGCGAGGCTTCTTCGGATTCGTAGACGATGGCCTTGCCGGTGAAGGCGTTGCCTTCCTTGCCGGAGATCTTGGCGACGGAACCTTCCGGGGCGAGGTTGCCGCGCAGGATGCGTAGATGGCTGTCGGCCTTGATCGGGTTGGAGAAGGGACGGACGACGTCTTGGTCCGCGGCGTAGCTGCCGACGTGCGCGAGGTTCTCGGCGACGGTCTTGCCGGTGACGGTCATGCAGTGCCCATGCAGGAGACCCTGATCGAGGAGCATCTTGAGCAACGGCTGGAGGCCGCCGATGCGGACGAAGTGTGCCATGTTGTATTTTCCGCTCGGCTTGAGGTCGGCGAGCACCGGCACGCGACGGCCGACCCGCTCGAAGTCCTCGAGGGTGAGCCTGATGCCGGCAGAATGCGCCATCGCAATCAGGTGGAGTACAGCGTTCGTCGAACCGCCGAGGGCGATGACGACGGTGATGGCGTTCTCGAACGCTTCCTTGGAAAGGATGTCGGACGGGCGGATGTTGCGTTTGATCAGTTCCAGGACGGCCTTGCCGGCACGTTCGCAATCGGCGAGCTTCGCCTGGGAGTTCGCCAGCTGCGCCGAGCTGTCCGGCAGGCTGAGGCCGAGTGCTTCGATCGCGGAAGCCATGGTGTTGGCGGTATACATGCCGCCGCACGAGCCCTCGCCGGGAATCGAGCAGACCTCGATCTCTTTGAGCTCACCTTCGCTGATCTGCTTGCCGGCGTGCTTGCCGACGGCTTCGAAGACGGTGACGATATCGGCTGATTGGCCGCGGTGCAGGCCGGGGACGATGGTGCCACCGTACACGAAGACGGACGGGCGGTTGAGGCGTGCCATGGCGATGGCGCAGCCGGGCATATTCTTGTCGCAGCCGCCGATGGCGACGAGCCCGTCGAAACCCTCGGCGCCGGTCACTGCCTCGATGGAGTCCGCGATGATCTCCCGTGAGACCAGCGAGTAGCGCATGCCGGGGGTGCCCATCGAGATGCCATCCGAGACGGTGATGGTGCAAAAGATGACCGCCTTGCCCCCGGCTGCATCGGCGCCCTTGACGGCTTCGTCCGCCAGGCGGTTGATGTGCATGTTGCAGGGGGTGACCATCGACCAAGTCGAGGCGACGCCCACGATGGGCTTACCGAAATCCGCATCGGTGAATCCTACGGCCCGGAGCATGGCTCGGCTGGGGGCGCGATCGGGGCCATCCACGACGATGGCGGAGTGTTGGCGGCTGGGGTTGGCGTCAGTCATGATGGGAGGGAAAAGTCTGCGGTTGTCAGTCGGTGGGTGTCTCTTAATAAGAGGGCAGGGAGCGGACACTGAACCGCCCCTTCGCTCCCGACAACCCGATTTAAGCCCCTCCGCCCCGTGGAATTCAACCTTAAGAAAATCATCAAGGCCCTCCTGTTCTCGACCTCCGAGGCGGTGTCCATCAAGGACATCCAGAAGGTCGTCCAGCGTTACCATGCCCAGGCGGCCGCCGCCCAGCAACCCGACCTCCTGGAAGCGGCTGGCGAACCGACAATCGTTCCGGCGACACCGCCCGTGCAGGAAATCATCCAGGACATCATCGACCAGGTCCCGACGTTGCTCACGGCCACGCAGATCCGCGAAGCGGTCGACGCCCTCGAGGCCGAGATGCGCGAAGCCAATGATGCGTGCCGCATCCTGCAGGGACCCGAGGGCTTCCGGCTGGTGATTTCGCCGGCCTACTCCGACTGGGTCCGCCTCTTGCGCGGCGAGCCTCGCCCGCAGCGGCTAAGTCCGGCCTCCCTCGAGACGCTCTCCATCGTCGCCTACCGGCAGCCCGTCATCCGCTCAGAGATGGAAGCCATTCGCGGCGTCTCCGTCGACAGCGCCCTGAACCGCCTGCTCGAGCTCGAGCTCGTGGCCGTCACCGGTCGCGCCGAGTTGCCGGGCCGTCCGATCCAATACGGCACGACCGACAAGTTCCTCGACTTCACCGGCCTGCGCTCGCTCGGCGAACTGCCGGCCTCCGACGTCCTTTCGCCCGCCCAGATTTCCGAATGGATCACCCGCGCGACCACTCCGGTCCAAGTGGGCGACACCGATGTCGGTTTGCCGCCTGAAGACGAGACGCCCTCCGCATGAGCCTCGAAGACCATCGCCGCGAGGTCGACCGCATCGACCGCGAAATTCTCAAGCTGCTCGGCGAGCGCCTCCAGGTGGCCCGGGCCATCGGCGAGGCGAAGCTCAAGGCGGGCGCACCGGTCTACGCGCCGCAGCGCGAAGAGCAGCTGCTCCGCGCCATCACCGCCGCCGCGCCGGCAATTCCAGCTTCCGGCCTCCGCGCCGTCTACCGCGAGATCATCTCCCTTTCCATCGGCGCCCAGATCGCCGACCCGGTCGCCTACCTCGGCCCCGAAGGCTCCTTCACCCAGCAGGCGCAGATTCGGGCTTTCGGCACCAGCGTGCCGTCGCTCCCCCTCCGCGCCATCGGTGATATCTTCGCCGCCGTTGAATCCGGCGAGGCTTCCTACGGCGTCGTCCCGGTCGAGAATTCCACCGAAGGCGTGGTCAGCCACTCCCTCGACCTCCTCGCGGAATCGGACCTGAAGGTCGTGGCCCAGGTCACCCTTTCCGTCGAACAGTGCCTCGTCGGCCAAGGCCCGCTCGAGCAGGTGAAGAAGATCCTCTCGAAGGACATCGCCCTTGCGCAGTGCCGGGGCTGGCTTGCGCGGCATGTCCCCGCCGCCGTACTCATCGAGACTGATAGCACCGCCGCGGCCGTCGAGCTCGTGGCGCGCGAGCCGCAAGGCCAGGCTGCGGTCGCCTCCGCCGTCGCCGCCGAGTCTCGTGGCGTGCCCATCCTCGCCCGCGGCATCCAGGACCGCCGCGATAATGCCACGCGCTTCTTCGTCATTGCCAAGGCCGCCAACACCGTCGGCGCCACGGATGAGGTCACGAGCGTGGTGCTCACGCTCAAGCACGAGCCGGGTGCACTCCAAGGCGCGTTGGCCGCTTTCTCTGACCGCGGCATCAACCTGATTCGCATCGAATCCCGACCGAGCCACCGCCGCGCCTGGGAATACCTCTTCTTCATCGACTTCCCGGGACACTGGGACACCGCCGCCGTGCAGGCCGCCGTCACCGAACTCAAGGGTCGTTGCGAAGTGGTCAAGTGGCTGGGCAGCTATCCGCAGTCCGCCGGATGAGCCGGCGCGGCCTCGGCGGCGTGCTGCTGGCCGTGCTCGGCGTGGCCGTGCTGTGGTCGGGCTTCGCCTGGTGGCGCGCCTGGTCGGCCCCGCTCATCCCCGTGGTCTTCCGCCCGGTCTTCTCGGTCGAAGGCATCTCCTCCGGCACGCCTGTCCGCGTCCAGGGCGTGACGGTCGGGCAGGTCGCTTCCATCGGCCTGGATGCGGACGCCGAAGGCCTGCTCCGTCCCGTCGTCCGCCTGAGCCTCGACCCGGCGACCCTGCAGGATCGTGGTTTCGCCGATCGGTTGCGCGGCGATCGGCTCCGCGCCGAGGTCGCGAAGGGCCTGCGCGTCCGCCTGGTCGCGGTGAGCCCGGCCTCCGGCCTCCTGCAGGTCGAACTCATCTGGGATGAAGCCGCCGCCGCCCCCGGGCCAATGGCCGACGACGAGATCCCGCCGCTCAATAGCAACATGCAAGCCAAGCTCACCGGGTTCGTTCAGCAGCTTGAGTCCCTCGCCGAAAAGGATTTGGTCGGCCTCGCCGCGGAGCTCGAACGCGACCTCGAAGGTTTCCACGACGCGACCGATCCCGAGCGAGCCGCGCGTTTCTCTGCGATGCTCGTCCGCCGCACCGCCGCGGTCTGCGCGGCGACCGACAAGGACGCGCTGGTCGCCCAGAGCGCGCAGCTGGCCGCCACCTGCGCCCGTTTGCGCGAGGCTGTCGAGGCGGCCGACCGTAAGATGGATGACGAGACGCTGGCTCTCCTGCAGGTTCGCCTCGCTGACGCCGGCGCGGCGCTGGCCGCCTTTTCCGCCTCGCTCGAGGCTTCGCAAGACCGGCTAAACGGGGCGTCGGCGGAGTTCTCGGATCTCTTCCGCGCCATCTCCGCCGCGGCTAAGGCGTGGTCCAAGAAGGCGGCGGGGCTGACCACCGAGCCGCGCCCCCGCTGAGGGAACAGGCTTGCGGCGGACCCCCAGAGCGGGGATAGGAGAGGGACTTTACCAGCCATGGCCGACCCGACCGACAAGATGGAATCCATCATCAACCTGTGCAAACGGCGCGGGTTCGTCTTTCCCTCTTCCGACATCTACGGCGGCTTCAACGGCTTCTTCGACTACGGTCCCCTGGGCGTCGAGCTAAAGAACAATATCAAGCAGGCCTGGTGGCAGGATTTCGTGCACCGCCGCGATGACATCGTCGGCCTCGACTCCTCGATCATCCACCACCCGACGACTTGGAAGGCCTCAGGCCACATCGAAAACTTCACCGACCCGCTCGTCGACTGTAAGGAATCCAAGATGCGCTACCGCGCCGACCAGCTTTTCTTCGCCCCGGTGCGCGTCGCCGGTGAGACCATCGGCTACGTCGCCGTCCTTGAAGACGATGGCATGCAGGCCAAGGCCGAGGAGATGGCTAGCGACCTGAAGCGCAAGCTCGCCAAGCAGGGAGCGCTCGAGCCGGTCGTGCTCAAGGACTACACGGAAGCCAAGCCCGAAGAGCACGCGCTCATCCCTTCGCCTGCCACCGGTAAGCCAGGTTCGCTTACGCCGCCCCGTTCGTTCAACATGATGTTCCAGACCTACGTCGGCGCCATGCAGGACGCGTCGGCCACCGCTTACCTCCGCCCGGAGACCGCGCAGGGCATCTTCATCAACTTCAAGAACGTCGTCGACACCGGGCGCGTCAAAATGCCCTTCGGCATCGCCCAAATCGGCAAGGCGTTCCGTAACGAAATCAATCCGCGCAACTTCATCTTCCGCTCCCGCGAGTTCGAGCAGATGGAGATCGAGTACTTCATCTCACCGGCCTCCGACTGGGCCGCGGCCCATCAGGATTGGATCGAGAGCTGCTTGGCTTGGTTCGAGTCCATCGGCATCCCTCGCGCCAAGCTCTCCCTCTACCCGCACCCGACCGAGAAGCTCGCCCATTATTCAAAGGGCACCACGGACATCATGTTCGAGTTCCCCTTCGGCGTGCAGGAGCTCCAAGGCGTCGCCGCCCGCGGCGACTTCGACCTGACCCAGCACAGCAACGTGTCGGGCCAGAAGCTCGACTGGTTCGACGAAGCCGCCAAGGCCCGCTATATCCCGCACGTCATCGAGCCGTCCGTCGGCGTCGACCGCGTGTTCCTCGCCCTCCTGACGACGGCCTACCATGAGGATGAGGTTGAAGGCGAGAAGCGCACCGTGCTCCGCCTGCCCGCCCGCGTGGCTCCGTTTAAGGCGGCGGTCTTCCCGTTGGTAAAGAATAAGCCCGAGTTGGTCGAACGCGCCGAAGCCCTTTACCGTCGTCTCAAGCAGCGCCACAACGTCTTCTATGACGCCGCCGGCGCCATCGGCCGGCGTTATCGTCGGCAGGACGAGATCGGCACGCCCTATGGAATCACGATCGATTTCGAGACGATTGAGAAGGGGGCCGGCGTCACCGTCCGCGACCGCGATACGCTGGCGCAGGTGCGCATGACCGAGGACGAGGTCGTCCGCTTCCTCGACGATAAGGTCAACGGCTGACCTTCGCCGGGGCGCCGGCGAGGTCTTCCGCCAACCGGGCGAGCCGGCGTCTCCCGCAGAGGGAGGCGGCGATCGTCAGGTTGCGCAGGCCTTGCGGCAGGTGCGCGAGGTATTCCGGCCGGCCCTTCTTGTGGCCGAGGAAGGCGTAGGCGCCGCAGGCTTGGAGGAGGCGCTGCGTCGCGGCGACGTGGAAGAGGTGCGAGAACTCGTCGCTGGAGCCGTTCCAGCCGGAGACTTCGCGTGCGTGGTCCTCGATCTCGATTCGCCAGAGGTCCATGTCCGGTCGCGTGAGGTAGGGGTCGAAGGCGAGCGAGGCGTAGTCGTAGAACATGCAGCCGTGGCGCAGGCCCTGGAGATCGACGAGCCAGGCCGAACCCTCGCGCACCATGATGTTTTGGGACTGGAAGTCGCGGTGAATCGTGACGACGGGCTGGCCCATCAGCTGCTTCGCGAGGGAAGCCATCTCGTCCGCCACGGCGCGGTCCGGCCGCCGGCCGCCGAGGACGTTATCTTGGAAATACTGCCGTTCCCATTGGTAGAGATTCGGGCCGAACGCCTCCATGAGCGTGATGCCCGACCCGGCGAAGCCATCGACACCATGGCGATGCAGGCCGGCAACTTGCTCGAGCGCCGAGGCGAAGGCCGTCCATGGGAACTCCGGACCCTGGGTGAGCGAACAGAGGTCGCTGTCGCCGAGGTCCTCCAGCACCAGCACGCCCGCAGCCTTGTCTTCTGCGAGGACTTGCGGGACCTGGACGCCGATCTTGTCGCGCATGACTCCCGCGATGTCGCCATACAGCAGGTTCTCGGGGCGAGAATCATCATAGACGCAGAGCACGGCGGATTCACCGGTGGACTTCCTTACGCGGTGGAACCTGCGGCCGGAGCCCCCCTTGAGGACTTCGTCGCCCGCCGCGAGTTCGTAGCCGTGGGCACGGGCGGCCTCGGCCGAAGTGATCGCGCCGCGCACGGGCCTTTCCTGCTCGGCCTTGACGCGCTCGAATTCCTCGATGGTGCCAAGGTCGTGCCAGTGCGGGGAGGCGTCGAGGAAGCCCTGGATGCTGCCGGCTTCGGCCTGGAGGCAGCGGAGGAAATGTTCGACGAGCGATTCGGTCGCCGGGGGCACGCCCTGGACGAAGGCCTTGGTGGCGACGCAGATGCCGGCGTATTGGTAGGCGGGATCGGTCGTGCCGACGCGGTCGCGCAGGTCGGTGACGAAACCTTCGTCGGTGATGCGGACGTTCCGGTTTGGCCCTTGTTCGCGGACGACCAGCGTCGCGGCGCCGCCGTTGGCACGATGGTGCGCGACGGCGGCGGCGATGTCGCAGCTGGAGAGGATATCGCCATTCCAGACGACGAGGTCCGCGTCTTCTTCGCCCAGCAGGCCAGCGATGTTTGCGAGGCCTCCACCGGTCTCCAGCAGGACCGGTTCATGGACGAGCTTCACTTCGGCGTCACCGAAGCGTCCATCGGGGAAGGCGAGCGCCCACGCTTCGGGGCGGTGGTGCGTGTTGATTAGGAAGCGGCGCGTACCGGCGGCCCGCAACTTCTCCATCGCCTGGAGCACCATGGGCCGACCGCCGATCGGCAGCAGGGGCTTGGGGCAGTTTTCGGTGAGCGGACGTAGGCGCGTGCCGAGGCCGGCTCCGAGCAAGAAGGCGGTACGAGGAAAATCAGGCATGGGAAGAGGGGATGCAGGCCGGGCAGATACCGTAGATCTCCATGACATGGGTCAGCTCGCCGTAACCCTTGGTGCGGGCGGCGGCCTCGAGGCGCGAGGTATCGCAGCCGGGCAGGCGCTCGATCTTTCCGCAACGCCGGCAGATGACATGGTGATGATGGTGGCCCGGGGTGACGAGGGCGTAGAGGCTGCGCCCGCGTTCGAGCGGGTGGCGCTGGACGATGCCAGCGTCGTCCATGGCACCGAGGCTGCGGTAGACCGTCACGAGATCGAGCTTATCGTCGCCGGCGGCCACATGGACCTGCTCTGCGCTGAGGGGGTGCTTGGCTGAGGCGAGGGCCTTGAGCATCGCCAGGCGCGGGGACGTGACGCGCATGGATTTCTGCTTCATGCGCAGTACGGCCGCTTCGACGCGACTGCCGGGGCCTTCTTCGCAGCATCCTTGCTCATGGCGATGGCTATGCGGCATATCCCGTAGGTTTGGGGAGGTTTATGACGTGGCAACAAAGAATGGCCACTTGCCTCCCGTCCAGGTCTGGGTTGGCTGGTGTTGTCCATGTCAGACCGTCCAGCCCACTCGCCCTCCGCTCTTGAGCTCTGTCCGGTCTCGCCCCAAGACTTTGTCTCCGCCGAGCCTTTCCGGCTTGAACTAGGCGGCGAGCTCCCGTCCGTGACGCTCCGCTATGAGACGTACGGCACGTTACTGCCGGACAAGTCCAATGCCATCCTGATACCACATGCCTTGAGCGGCGACCATCATGTGGCTGGCCGCTATGCGGTCGAAGACCGCAAGCCAGGGTGGTGGGATGCTTTCGTGGGCCCGGGCAAGGCCATCGACACCGACCGCTTCTACGTCATCGGGCTGAATTGTCTGGGCGGATGCCGTGGTTCGACTGGTCCGCTCTCGACCGACCCACGGACGGGCCAGCCCTACGGGGGATTTTTTCCGGAGATCACCCTGGGCGACATCGTCCGTGCCCAACGTCTGGTGATGCGCCATCTCGGCATCAGTAAGTTACACGCGGTCGTCGGGGGTTCGATGGGCGGCATGCAGGCGCTCATCTGGTGCGCCGATTACCCCGCCGAGGTCGGTCGGATTGCCGTGCTCGCCGCTGGCCTGAGCCAGTCGCCGATGGCGATCGCCCTCAACGCGGTCTCCCGCGCCTGCGTGGAGCGCGACCCTCATTTTCGCGGCGGACATTATGTCCCCGGGGAAGGCCCCGACTCAGGCCTCGCCGTCGGACGTATGCTTGCCCACATCAGCTACCTTTCCTCGGCCTCGTTCGAACAGAAGTTCGGGCGCGCCAAAGTCCCGGGCGCCGGTGCCGGCGATCCGGTGCAATGGCAGGTGGAAAGTTACTTAGAGCACCAAGGCCAGGCGTTCGTCCGGCGCTTCGACGCCAACAGCTGGCTGCGCATCACCCGCGCCGTCGACCGCTTCGACATGACCGCCCGCGCTTCCTCCGGCACGCTGTTCACGCAGGACGGACCAGACGTACTCGCCATCGGCTTCTCCAGCGACTGGCTCTACCCGACAAGCGAGCTGCGCATGCTGCTGGCCGCCGCTACCGCCGTCGGCGTCAACGCCGCTTACCATGAGGTCGTCACCGATGCGGGCCACGATGGTTTCCTGATGGCTGATACCGGGTTAGTCGTCCGCCTGCACGCCTTCCTGGGCTGATCAGAGTAAAGGGGAGATGACCTTGGCCAAAGCCTCGATCGCGCGGCCGGTCCAGGTACGGTCTCGGCGATAGAGATCCTGGGTGTAATGCGTCGACTCGCCTTCCCAGCCGGCGATGAGCGTGGTGACTTCTTCGATGGCGGCCGGGTCGCGCACGATCGCCCCGATCTCGTAGTTCAAGAAGAGCGAACGCATATCGAGGTTCGCCGACCCGACGACCATCTCTTCGCCATCGACGATGACGAGCTTGGCGTGGAGTACGTCTGGCTTGAAGAAAAGGATTTCGGCGCCGGCCTCCTTCAGTCGGCGCAGGTACCAGCGACGCGCGAGGTCGAGCAACCGGTGGTCGGAGCGCCGCGGCACCATGATCTTCACGTGCCGCCCGGCGCTGGCGGCGGTGATTAATAGCGCAAACAGCGTGCGGTCGGGCACGAAGTAGGGCGTGACGATGGTGATGGAGCGCCGGCAACCGGAAAATGATTTCTCGTAGGCCTCCCAGAGCGGATCGCCTTCGCAGTCGGGGCCGGAGGCAATGATCTCGACGCGCGCAGACCCGACGCGCGGGGCACGTTCGCGCAACAGGGAGGCGAACTCCATCGGGGACTCATCGGTGGCTTGGCACCAGTCGGCGATGAAGACGCGTTCGAGGGCGGCGACGGTCGGTCCAGTGATCAGGAAAGAGCAATCGCGGAAGCGGCGGTTCGAGGGCTTCTCGCCCATGTAGCGCATCCCGAGGTTCTGGCCTCCGATGATCGCGGACAGGCCGTCGAAGACCGCGATCTTGCGGTGATTGCGCCAGTTGGCCGAGCCCTTGCCCTGCATCGGGATCGCCGGGTTGAAGCGGGCGACGAGTCCGCCGGCGCGCTGGAGCGGCCGACACAGGCGCAAGGGGATACCGAAGCTGCCGATGGCGTCGACGAGCAGGCGGACCTCGACGCCTTCTTTGGCCCGCGCAGTCAAGAGGCTCACAATCTCCCGGCCGACGGCGTCGTCGCTGAGGATGTACGTCGACACGCTGATGCGCCGCTGGGCTCCTTTGATCAGGCTGCGCAGCGCCTCCAAGGTATCTCGGCCGTGGGGGTCGCCGAGCAGCCGGAAGCGATTGCCGCCGAAGTCGGGTTCATCGCTGAGCCGCCATGCCACGCGGCTGACCTCTTTTTTGGCGGCGGCCAGGGCGGAGTGCTTGCGGCCGCCAAAGAGAAAGAGGACCAAGGCGCTGGGAATGGGAAAGAACCAGGTCAGCGGACCCCAGAGCAGCAGGTAGGCGGGGGAGATGCGGGCGCGCATCACGCGCAAGAGCACGTAGATTTTGCAGCCGGTCTCGATGGCCGTGAGGGTGTTTTCTTTAAGCAGTCCCGTCCACCCCGCCACCAGAACGGCCAAGGTCGCCAGCAACGCCAGCGTCGTGCTACGCGTCAACCGGCCGTAACCCTTGAAAGGAACCATGCCCGTAAGTTAGCCCCGACCAGCTCGCTTGGGTACAAAAAAAGACCCCGGTCGCCCGGGGTCTGTTCTGGTCCGACGGCCGCGGCTCAGTTGCCGGCCTTGTCGAGGAGGTCGCCGAGACTGTTGAAGTCTCCGCTGCCCGCCGACGAGGACGATCCGCCGGCCGAGGGGGCCGGGGCGCCGCCGGTGGACGGGCCCTTGATGCGGTCGTAGCTGCTGATTTCCGCCTGGAGGCGTTCGGCGTCATAGCTCGCCGCCTTGATCGAGAGGCCGATGCGACGGTCCTCCTTGTCGATCTTGATGACGCGAGCGGTGACGTCCTGGCCGACCTTGACGACGTCCTTGACGTTCTCGACCCGCTGTTCGGCGAGCTGGGAGACGTGCACGAGGCCGTCGATTTCGTCCGAGAGCTCGATGAAGGCACCGAAGTTCGCGATCTTGGAGACCTTGCCGGCGACGAGGTCGCCGATGCGGTACTTACGATCGATTTCGCTCCACGGATCGGTCTGGGTCTGTTTCACGCCCAGGGAGATGCGCTGCTGGTCGACATCCACGTCGAGCACGATGGCTTCCACGTCGTCGCCCTTCTTCATGACTTCGGCCGGATTGTTGATGCGGCGGGTCCAGCTCATGTCGGACACGTGCACCATGCCGTCGATGCCGTCTTCCAGTTCGACGAACGCGCCGTAGTTGGTGAGGTTGCGCACCTTGCCGCGGACGCGGGCGCCCACGGGGTAGTTATGGCGGACCTTTTCCCACGGATTGGTTTCGAGCTGGCGGATGCCGAGGGAGATCTTCTGCTCCTCCTTATTGAAGTTGAGGATGACCGCATCGACTTCCTGGCCGACCTTGAGGACGTCGGACGCCTTCTGGACGCGCTTGGTCCAAGAGAGCTCGGAGATATGGACGAGGCCTTCGACGCCGCCCTCGATCTCGACGAACGCGCCGTAAGCCACGAGGTTGACGACCTTGCCGTGGACCTTCTGGCCGACGGGGAAGCGCTTCTCGATGCCTTCCCAAGGGTTGGGCTGGGTCTGCTTGAGGCCGAGGGAGACGCGTTCGCGCTCGCGGTCGACTTCGACCACCATGACGGTGATTTCTTCGCCGACCTTGACCACTTCGCTCGGATGGCCGATCCGGCCCCAAGACATGTCGGTCACGTGCAGCAGGCCGTCGAGACCATCGAGGTCCACGAACGCGCCGTAATCGGTGATGTTCTTGACGACACCGCGGCGGACGACGCCGGGCTTGACCTCTTCGAGGAGCTTGCGACGGCTTTCACCGCGCTGTTCTTCGATGAGTTCGCGGCGGGAGACGACGAGGTTCTTCTTCTCCTTGTTGATCTTGATGATCTTGAAGTCGAAGGTCTGGCCCACGAACTGTTCGAGGTTCTTGGGGGGATTGACGTCGATCTGGGAGGAAGGCATGAACGCGTCGACGCCGACGGAGACGATGAGGCCTCCCTTGACGATGGACTTGACGCGTCCCTGGACGATGGAGCCTTCCTGGCAATTGGCTTCGATGCTTTCCCACTTCCGGATTTGGAGGGCGCGATCGTAGGAGACGGTCGGGGTGCCGTCCTTGTTCTCAAGCTTCTCGAGGTAGACTTCGAGCTGCATGCCGACCTGGATTTCGGCCATGTCGGGGAATTCGCCCTGGGGGATGAAGCCCTCGGACTTGCCGTTGATGTCCACGACGACGAATTTGTCTTCGCGGATTTCGGTCACCGTGGCGGCGATGACGGAGTGTGCTTTGAGCGCGCCGAAATTAGAATCGGCGAGCAGTTTTTCCATTAGGCTCATGTTGTTTTGACTGTTTGTCCTGGCCGTCGCGGAGGACGTTGCCAGGGTTTGGTTGGTTTTGGATTTCCCGTCGGAGGGTCCGCTGACAGGGGCCAGCGGGTCGAAGGGAAGGTCTAACGAACCGTCCGCCGTCCCCTTTGGCAAGCGGAATTTAGCCGGGGACGAAGCCTGGCCCCGGCTTATTGGGCGGCTTTGACGGCCGGGCGGACCCGGATTGCGTAATCCACGATGCCGGCGGCAATGGCCTCGGCGATCTTCTGACGGTAGGCGCCATCGGCAATCAGGCCGGCTTCGCGGCGGTTCGACATGAATCCCGCTTCGATGAGGACACCGGGGCAGGATAGGGTGCGCAGGACGGCGAAGCGGGCGCGCCGCACGCCGCGATCGTCGGCGCCGGTGCTTTTGACCAAGCGGCGCTGGATACCCCAGGCGAGGGCCAGGTTGCCGGCGTCGAAGCGGTTGCCAGGCTCGGCCCCGGTGGTCGATTTGGCCTTACCGGCGTTCGTCGATCGCTGGCCGGCCGGGGTGAGGCAGTACGTCTCGATACCGTCGGCGGTGGTGTCCCCAGTGGGCCCGGCGTTATAGTGCAGGCTGATGAAGAGGTCGGCCTTGAGGGACGTGGCCATGGTGGCGCGGTCATCGAGGTCCAGGAAGACGTCCTTGGTGCGGGTGAACAGGACCTCGAAGCCTTGCTTCTCGAGCAGAATCTTCAGGCGAGCAGCGGTGTCGAGTGTGGCGGCTTTCTCGTAATACTTGAAGGTCCCGCTCACCTTGCCGGTGTCCTTGCCTCCGTGACCGGGGTCGAGGAGAATGCGTCGGACTGGGGCCTTGGGCCGTGACCGGGGTCGAGGAGAATGCGTCGGACTGGGGCCTTGGGTAGTTCCCAGAAAAGTGGCACGAAGACCTTGTCGTAATCGCGTCGCGAGAGGGTGAGGTGGCCGCGCTGGGAGCCGGTCGCGTCGTCGAGCATCACCTTCATGCCGTCAACGAGGATGAAGTCCTTGCTATAATCCGCGTAGAGCGAGACGCCCCCGCGCGTGACGTAACGTTCGGAGCTGCGCCCGTCGCCCGCCAAGCGAGGCGCGTCGCGTAGGCCGAGTTGGCGGACGGATTCTCCGAGGTAAAAATCGGTCGAGGCCCCGGGGAGCATCGCGCCGACGCCCAGCAGCAGGAGTATCGCCGCAAAGCGCCGCACGACTTTATTCTCCGTCGTTCTCGCCGTTGTCCACGGCGGAGTCGTCCACTTCATCTTCCTGGCCGGGGGCTTCGTTGTGGACGAGCTTACGCTTGTTCTGCTGGACGGGGGTGAGTCCGACGACAACCGCCCGGCCGCTGCGCTTGGGCTCGTTGTCGCGGGTGCTGATGTGCATCAAGCCGTCGATGGCCTTGGTGATGGTGGCGATACCGATCTCAGGGTGCTCGAGCTCCCGGTAGCGATATTGCAGGAGGAGCTTCACCTTGTGGCCGTGGAAAAGGAAGTTCTCGGCCCGGCGGACTTTGATGAAGAGGTCGTGGCTGTCGATGCGCGGGCGGAGCTTGATTTCCTTGACCCGCGTGGCGGTCTTCTGGTGCTTGTGCTTCTTGGCTTCCTCGTAGAGATACTTGCCGTATTCCTGCAGCTTGCAGACAGGCGGCACGGCGGCCGCAGCGATTTCGATTAGGTCGACGCCGAATTCACGGGCGAGATCGAGCGCCTGCTGCGTGGGCATGATGCCCATCATCTCGCCTTTGGGCGAGATCACGCGCACCTCGGATGCGCGGATACGTTCATTACGCTTAGGCCCTTTGTCTTCCTTCCGGAGGTTACGATTCTGTCCCGCGTTATTTTTCGGACGGGATGGCTTAGGACGATAGGGCGTAGGCATTAGGTACTGCGGAGGTGTCTGACAATAAACTCCCCGTTTCGCCCCCTTGGTTCAAGCACCGATTATCAGCGCCCACCGCTGGATTATTTGGTCGCAGCGATTGCGGCCAGCAGCTGCTGGCCATGCGCGGCGGCGTCGACCTTGGGGACTAGGCCGATGAGTTTGCCGGTGGCGTCGAAAAGGTAGGCAGCCCGGAGCGGCCCAAGATACTTTTTCCCATACATGGATTTTTCGACGATGGCGTCCATGGCCTGGGAAAAAAGGTCTTCGGGGTCTGCCACCAAGGTGAAGCCGTAGCCGTGCTTAGCGGCATATTTGGCGTGAGAGGCGCACGTATCGCGGGAAACAGCGACTAGCCTAAACCCTTGCCTGACAATGGCTTTCTCGTTTTTATCCATCTCGGCGGCCTGTTTGTCGCAGGCCGAGGTGTTGTTCCGCATGTAGACCGATACGATGGTCGGTCCGTCAAGAAGATCAGCAAAAGGGCCGGTGACGGCTTTACCGTCCACGAGGGCATCCACTTTGAAGGAGAGTTTGGCCTTTTTTCCGAGGGAAAGCATGGAATCTTGGTTTGGGTTGACGTTCAGGGGAGTGAACTTGGCCTGGAATGTCAAACGAGCGGCGGGCTCGGTCGCGCCAGGAAAGCACGGTCATCCCCTCCCAGCCAGCCCTTTCCCCTTTACAAGTCCCCCCAGACGCCCTTTGTTCCGACCCTTTCCGCCATGCAAAAGACCCGCAAGTCAGTCTCCAAGCGCTTCAAAGTGACCGGTACCGGCAAAGTGATGCGCCGCTCCCCTAACGGCCGCCACCTGTTGAGCTCCAAGTCCCGCAAGCAGCGCCGCCGTGCTAATAAGTCCAAGCGCGTCGACTCCGGCTTCGAGAAGAAGATGCTGTCCTGCATGCCTTTCGCCTAAGCCGGCGATCCACTTTTGGCCGAACGGGTGTTCATTAAGGCGACCCCGAGGCCATCTAACCAAAACCAAAACCAAATACCAACATGCCTAGAGCAACCAACGGTCCGGCCACCAAGGCCCGCAAGAAACGCGCGATTAAAGCCGCCAAGGGCTACTTCGGAAATAAATCCCGCCTGTACGTCTATGCCCTCGAGGCCGTGCAGCGTGCGCAGAAGTTCGCTTACCGCGACCGTCGCAAGAACAAGTCGACGTTCCGCCAGCTGTGGATCGTCCGACTTAACGCCGCCTGCCGCCCCCTCGGTATCTCTTACAGCCGCCTGATCTCTGGCCTCAAGAAGGCCAACATCACGATGGACCGTAAGAACCTGAGCGAGCTGGCCATCCATGACGCCCCCGCCTTCGAGGCGATCGTCAAGAAGGCCCAAGCCGCGCTGGCCTAAGACGACCTGACGTCCTTTAACGAAGCCCCGGCCCGCCGGGGCTTCTTTGTTTTAAGGTGCTTTCGCTTGCCGATTATCCCCGCCAACGCACAAATCAACCCATGCAGGAGCAGCTCGCCCAACTCGTCGTCGCCGCCACCCGGGAAGCCGCCGCCGTCGCCACTCGCGCCGAACTCGAAGCCTTCAAGGCGCGCGTAGTCGGCCCCAACGGGACCTTGACCCAGGTGATGAAGGGGATGGCCGCCCTCTCGAAGGAAGAACGCCCCGTCGTGGGCAAACTTATCAACGAGGCGAAGAAGTCCGTCGAAGAACTTCTGGCCACTTTGCTCGCCAAGGTCGAGGGCGCCGAGATCGCCGCCGCCCTCGGCGCACCCGTCGACCCGACCCTCCCGAGCCCCGATGCTCCGGTGGGCTCGCTCCATCCGCTTTCCCGGACCCGCGAACGCATCCTGGCTTCTTTCCGCAAACTGGGCTTCGTCGTCGCCGACGGACCCGAGGTCGAGACGGAGTGGCATTGCTTCGACGCCCTCAATACGCCCGCTGACCACCCCGCCCGCGACATGCAGGACACGCTTTACATGCCGAAGGCGTTCCGCTCCGCCGACGCGCCCCGTAAGGCCGACGAAGCGATCCTCCTCCGCACGCACACGTCCAGCGTGCAGGTCCGCACGATGCTCTCGCGCAAACCGCCGTTCCGCATCGTCGCGCCAGGCCGTTGCTTCCGCCGTGATGCGGTCGACGCAACGCACTCCGCCAACTTCCACCAAATCGAGGGGCTCTGGATCGATCGCAACGTGACGCTCGCCGATCTCCGCGGGGTGCTCGACTTCTTCGTCAAGGAGACCTTCGGCGCCGACGCCGAAATCCGCCTCCGCCCGTCGTTCTTCCCGTTCACAGAACCGTCCTTTGAGATGGACCTCCGCTCGCCTAACCTGGGTCGCCTCTCCAATCGCTGGCTGGAAATCATGGGCTGCGGCCTGGTCGACCCAAAGGTGCTCGAACTCTGCGGTCTCGACCCGAAGGAATGGTCCGGCCTCGCCTTTGGCCTCGGCCTCGAGCGCATCGCGATGCTGGTCCACGGCATCGACGATATCCGCCACTTCTACGCCAACGACACGCGCTTCCTGCGCCAGTTCGCCTGAGTCATGAAAGTCTCTTTCCAGTCCCTCTCCCGGCACCTCGACCTTGCGGGCATCACTCCGGAGCGGGTCGCCGAAGTCCTCCCGATGCTCGGCCTCGAGGTGGAGTCGGTCACGTCCTTCGGCCTTGCGCCGATGCCCCTCGTGGTCATCGGTGAGATTAAGTCTTCCGAGCAGCATCCTAAGGCGGATCGCCTGAGCGTCTGCCAAGTCGACGCGGGCGAAGGCTCCCTCCGGCAGATTGTCTGCGGTGCCAAGAACTTCCAGGTCGGCGACCGCGTGCCGGTCGCGCTCCCGGGCACGCTCATGCCGGGCGGTTTCGAGATCAAGGTCTCGAAACTCCGCGACGTCGACTCGGCGGGCATGATGTGTTCCTCCGAAGAACTCGGCCTCGGCAAAGGCGAGGATGGCCTGCTTATCCTGACTTCTCGGCAGCCGGCCGTGGGCACGCCGCTCAACTCCCTCTACGGCGCGCCGGATACGGTGCTTGAGATCTCGGTGACTCCGAACCGTGGCGATTGTCTCGGCGTCCGCGGCGTCGCCCGCGATCTCGCCGCCGCGCTGGGTCTCTCGCTCAAGCCGCTCACGGTGAAGACGGCCGCCGGCCTCGCCGCCGCGCCTTCCGCCGCTGATGCGGTGAAGTTCGTCCGCTCGTCCTCCGAGTTTTGTCCTTACTATACGCTCCGCACGCTGAAGAATGTGAAGGTCGGCCCGAGTCCGGCATGGCTGCGTCGCGACCTCGAGGCCGCCGGCCTCCGCCCGATTAACAACGTGGTCGATATCACGAACTGGGTACTGCTCGAATTAGGCCAGCCGCTCCACGCGTTCGACGCGAAGAAAATTTCCGAAGGAATCGAAGCCCGCTCGGCTCGCGAAGGCGAAGAGATTATCCTGCTCGACGGCAAGAAGGTGAAGCTCGAGCCCGGCGTCTGCGTCATCGCCGATGCCCAGCGCCCGCTCGTCGTCGCCGGCGTGATGGGGGGTGTCGATTCCGGCGTGACCGACTCTACGACCGAAATCCTTCTGGAGTCCGCCTGGTTCCGGCCCGGTGAGATCCGTCGCGTCGCCCGCCGCATCGGCGTGTCGACCGATTCTTCCCATCGCTTCGCACGGGACGTCGATCCGGCCGGCGTCGAGCTCGCCTCGCGCCTCGCGACCGACCTCCTCATCGAACTCGCCGGCGCTCAGGCCGTCAGTCCCGCTGTCGTGGTCGGCCAGCCGCCCCGCGCTGACGTGACGATTGAACTTCCTGCCGGCTTCGTCGCCGCGAAGCTCGGTACGGCGATCGCCGACGCCGACGTTTCCGCGGCCTTCGCTCGCCTGGGTTTCACGGTCAAGGCTTCTGCCCCGGGTTTCTCGGTGCTGGTGCCATCGTTCCGTTCCGACGTGACCCGTCCGATCGACCTGGTCGAAGAATTCATCCGCATCCATGGTACCGATAAGGTGCCCGCCGGCCGTCCGATCGCCCCGCTCCCGGGCGATGAAGACGCGCTGACCTCTGTCTTCACCCGTGAAGTCTCCGCCCGCCTCGTCGGTGCCGGTTTCACGGAGTGCTGCCACTACTCGCTCCGCGACGCCGCGGAACTCGTACGTACGCTTGGCGCCGATCAGGCCGCTCTGGTCGCGATGGATAATCCGCTGACCGCCGAGCAGACGCACCTCCGCGCTTCGCTGGTCCCCGGTCTCGCCGGCGCCCTCGCGCTCAATCTCTCGGTGCACGCCGATCCACACGGTCTCTTCGAAGTCGGTACGGTCTTCCGTCCGCAGGCCGATGGCACGGTACGCGAATTCATTTCGGTTGCCTTCGCGATTGTCGCCGAACCGGCGACGCGGTCTTGGAAGTCCCGCGAGGCCTTCGACGCGCTGCGCGCCAAGCGCCTCTTACAGGATGCCGCTGCGCTCGCTGGGGTGGCTTCCGTCCGCCTTTCGTTCGGCGCCGCCACCAGTGGTCTTTGGCAGGCCGATCATGCCGCCGCCCTCGTCGACCGTGGCCGCGCCGCGGAAGGCGCCTGCGGAGTCCTCGACCTCCGCTGGACGCGTTCCCTCGGCCTGAAGAGCTCCGTCATCGCCGGCGAAGTCTGCTTCCCGCGCTCGGCCTTCGCCGAAGCCCGTAAGATCCGGCGCTTCGAAGCGTTCTCGTCTTTCCCGCCCGTGACTAAGGACGTCGCGGTCATCGTCCCGGTCGGCGTCGCCGCCGCCGAGGTCGAGACCCGCGTCCGCCAAGGCGCCGCCAAGGCCGCGGGCAAGGAGTTCGTGCTGGAGTCGGTCCAGTGCTTCGACGTCTTCACCGGCCCGGGCCTGCCCGACGGCCACCGCAGCCTCGCCTTCGAACTCCGTTGGCGTCACGCGGCCCGCACTCTCACCGACGAGGAGACCAATCAGGCCCTCGGCGTCGTCATCGCCGCGCTTGAAAAGGGCGCCGGCTGGACTGTCCGCCGCTGATCCCCATGGCCGAAGGTTTCGACATCGACCACCTCGCGAAGCTCGCCCGCCTCAGCCTCACGGCCGAGGAGAAAGCGCTCTACTCGTCGCAGCTCAATCAAATCCTCGGTCACTTTGAGGCGCTGGCGCAGGCCGATCTGCCCGCGTTGAGCGATGACGCCCGCGTCGTCGACGAAGCCGCGCTGCGCTCCGATGAGCCGGGGCCGGTCTTGGGCTCCGCCGCTGTCACCCGCCTCGCCCCCGCCTCACGCGATGGGCAGATCTCCGTCCCGCGCGTCGTGGACGACGAATCGTAAGCCATGGGTGAGGTGCTGCATACGCTTTCCGCCGGCGAGCTCGGCCGCCGCCTCGCGGCCGGGACGCTCACGTCCCGCGCTCTTTGCGAAGCGCTCATTACTCGCTTCAAGGCTTTGAACGAAACGGTCGGCGCTTTCACGCACCTCGACCAAGCCGACGTCCTCGCGCAGGCCGACGCCTCTGACGCTCGCCGCAAGGCGGGGCAGGGCAGGGGCCCGCTCGAAGGCATCCCCGTCGCGATCAAGGATAACATCGCGGTGAAGGGCCAGCCGCTCACTTGCTCGAGCAAGATGCTCGCACCGCTGGTCTCACCGTACGACTCCCACGTCGCCGAACGCCTCCGCGCCGCCGGCGCGATTCTCTACGGCCGCTTGAACATGGACGAGTTCGCGATGGGATCTTCCACGGAAAACTCCGCTATCCGTAAGACCTTCAATCCTTGGGACCTCGCTCGTATTCCGGGCGGTTCTTCCGGCGGTAGCGCCGCGGCCCTCGCGGCCGGCCTGGTGCCGCTCTCGCTCGGCTCTGATACCGGTGGCTCCATTCGCCAGCCCGCCTCGCATTGCGGCGTGGTCGGCCTGAAGCCCACTTACGGACTCATCTCCCGCTTCGGGCTCGTGGCCTTCGCTTCGTCGCTCGACCAGATTGGGCCGATGGCCCGCAGTATCGAAGACTGCGAATTACTCCTTAACGCTTTGGCCTCGGCCGATGCGCGTGACATGACCTGTTTCGGTCCAGCCGATCGCGCGTTCGCGCCGTCCGGTGACGCCAAGAAGCTCCGCATTGGTATCCCGAAGGGCTTCCTTGGTAAGGGTGTTGCTCCCGAAGTCGCCGCCGCCGTCAACGCCGCGGTCGCATTCTACCGTGCCCAAGGTTGCGCAATCTCCGAGGTCGAACTGCCTTCTTCCGATCTCGCGGTGCCGACTTACTATGTCGTCGCGACCGCGGAGGCTTCCTCCAATCTCGGCCGCTATGACGGCGTCCGCTATGGCCATCGCTCCGCCTCTGCCGGCACGCCAGTCGAGATGATGACGGCCAGTCGCTCCGAAGGCTTCGGGCCCGAGGTGAAGCGGCGCATCCTGCTCGGTACGTTCGTGCTCAGCGCCGGTTACGCCGACGCCTATTACGTCCGCGCCCTCCGCGCTCGTGCGAAGATCCGTGGTGAATACCTCGCCGCCCTCGCCGGCGTCGACATGCTCCTCACGCCAACCGTCCCGACGCCTGCTTTCAAGGTCGGCGAGAAGGCCTCGGACCCGCTGCAGCTCTACCTCGAGGACATTTTTACGATTCCCGCCAATCTCGCCGGCCTCCCGGCGCTTTCGGTGCCCTGCGGTAAGTCCGGCCACCTTCCGGTCGGCTTCCATCTCGTCGGAGCACCGCTCTCCGAAGCCAAGCTCCTCGCCGCGGGCCGTCTCTTCGAGGCCGCCCACGGTTTCGCTCACCAGCAAGCCGCCCTATGAGCACCCCTCCTTCTGATTGGGAAGTCGTCATCGGCCTCGAGGTCCACGTGCAGTTGCATACGCGCGCTAAGGTTTTCGCGTCGTCCCCTTGGGGCTTCGGCCAGGAGCCCAACGAGCAGGTGGACCCGGTCGTGCTCGGTCTCCCGGGCACGTTGCCGGTCGTGAATCGCGAGGCGGTCGAGAAATCCATTCTCTTCGGGCTGGTCGTCGGAGCGTCATTCTCTTCGGGCTGGTCGTCGGAGCGTCGGTGCCGGAGCACTGTTCCTGGGACCGGAAGAACTATTTCTACCCGGATAATCCGAAGAACTACCAGCTCACCCAGAAGGATTTCCCGGTCGTCGTCGGCGGCCAGGTCGAAATTGAGCTCCCGGGCGCCTCGCGTAACGTGATGGGCGAGCATAAGTTCATCCGCATCCACCATGCGCACCTCGAAGAAGACGTGGGGAAGCTCAGCCACGCGGGCAGTGGCTCGCTCGTCGACTACAACCGTGCCGGCGTGCCGCTCCTCGAAATCGTCACGGAGCCGGATCTCCGTTCCTCGGCTGAAGCCGAAGCTTTCCTCCGCTCACTTGTCGCGATGATTACCCAGGCGGGCGTGGCCGATTGCGACATGGAAAAGGGCCAACTGCGTTGCGACTGCAACGTCTCCATCCGCCGTCGTGGCACCGAGAAACTCGGTACTCGCACCGAGACCAAGAACCTTAACTCAATCTCGAGTGTCCGCGACACCGTCATCTACGAGACCGCCCGCCAGATCCGTGAACTCGAAGCCGGCCGTTCGATCACGCAGGAGACCCGCGGTTGGAACGCTGAACTCGTCCGCGGCTATGTGCTGCGCGATAAGGAAGACGCCCACGATTACCGTTACTTCCCCGATCCGGATATCCCGACGCTGAAGATCTCCCGCGAGACCGTCACGCGCCTGTCCGCGCTGGTCCCCGAAAACCTCTACGACCGTCAGCGTCGCTACATCGCAAACCTCGGCCTGCCGTACACCGCCGCTTCGGTGCTCGTGAATGACCGCGCGCTCGCCGAATGGTTCGAGCTCGCCGTTGCCGCGCACCCGGCCAATCCCTCAGGTATTGCCAACCTCGTCGCCAACGACCTCCTCCGCGACCTTGCCGCTTCGGCGACCGCTCCGGTCTCGCTGGAGTCCTGCCTGATCAAGCCGGCGCAGCTCGCTGGCTTGGTGAAGTTGACGGATGAAGGCGTCATCTCCAAGCAGCAGGCCAAGGAAGTCTTCACTGAGATGTTCACGTCGGGTCGGGATGCCGCGGCGATTGTCGACGCCAAGGGCTTGCGCCAGAACAGCGACACCGGTGAACTCGAGAAGATCGTCCAGGAAGTCATCGCCGATCCGGCCGTGGCGAAGTCCATCGCTGAATACCGTGCTGGCAACGAGAAGGCCATTAATGCGCTCAAGGGTCCGATCATGAAGCGTACGCAGGGTAAGGCCAACCCGGTCCTCATTGACCAGCTGCTCCGCAAGTTCCTCGGATGAGAGACTCCTCCGCTTCGCCGCTGACCGCCGGCATCAAGGCCCTCCGCGACATCGCCCTTCCGCTGGTGGTCATCATGTTGGCGGCCGCTGGCTTGGTCGTCGCCTATTACAATGTCCCGGCAGTCGCCACGGCTCTCAATCGTATCGGTGCCATCAACGCGGCCAATCCAATGGCCTTTGCCGCGATTTGCACGGCCATCACCTCCGGCCTGATCCCGTGGGGCTTCCGCATGGTCTTCCCTGGACTGCGGCCGGCTTACCCGCTCGGCGATTTGATCCATAGCATGGTCTGGTGGGCCCTGATGGGGATGCTGGTAAGTTACTTCTACACCCTGCAAGCTGCCTGGTTCGGGGACGAGCCCAACCTGCGGACCGTCCTGCTCAAGGTGTTCGTCGACATGGCGGGCTTCACGATTTTCATCGGGGCTCCCGGCAATGCGATCTCCCATCTCTGGAAGGATTGCGGCTGGGATACTGCCCGCCTCCGGGCGGCGATGGGCCCGGGCTGGTATCGCCGCCTGGTCTTCCCGAATCTGCTCACGAACTACTTCGTCTGGTTCCCGGGAACGCTCATCTTCTACACTATGCCCACCGACCTCCAGTTGGTCGTGGCTAACTGTATCGGCTGTTTCTGGGCCCTGATGTGCGCCCGCATCGCGGCCCATTCCGGCGTCCCGACGACCGATACTCACGCTTGAGCCTAAATCAGGCGGTGTCGGCAACCCTCGCTTGAATCCCTGCTTTGCTTCGGCGAACCTCCCCCCTGTGCCCGATCTCTTCGGAGAAATTGAACCCGGCGTTGCCGAGGTGGTCCCGTTTGACGGCGGGGCCCGGGCTTACTCGTACTCGGTGCCGGCGGCCTTGAAGGCCGTTCTGCGGGTCGGCCAGCTGGTCCGGGTGCCGCTCGGCGGACGGACCAGCATCGGCGTGGTCTGGAAATACCCGGCCGAGCCGCCGCCCGCCGCTAAGCTCCGCAGCGTCATGGTACTCGAGCATGAGCAGCCAGTGATGACGCCGGACTGTTGCAAACTGGCCGAATGGATGGCGGGCTACTACGGCTGCGGCCTCAACTCAGTCCTGGAGACCGTCCTGCCCGCCGCCATCCGCAAAGGCGTCCGCCCGGTCCTGCGGCGACTGCTTACGCTCATCGCCCCGCCCGAAGCCGAGGCGCTCGCGAAGCTCCGCAAGAAGGCTCCGCGCCAGGCGCAGGTCATCGACTACCTTGCCGGGCAGAAGGAACCCGCCGATCGGGCCAAGATGGTGGATGGCCTCGGCGTATCGCAGCCCGCCGTCGATGCGCTCATCAAAGCGGGCACGGTCAAGGAAGACGCCAGCGTCCTGTGGCGTGTGGCCTACGACGACCCCTATGCCGAAGGAGAGACCATCCCCTCGGCCGGTCATACGCTGAATCCCGAGCAGGTCGCCGCGGTGGAGTCTGTCACGAAGACGCTCGATTCGAAGGCCTTCCGGGCGCATCTCCTGCATGGCGTCACGGGCTCGGGCAAGACCGAGGTCTACGTGGCGCTCATCCGTAAGGTCGTGGCCGAAGGCGGCTCAGCGATCTTCCTCGTCCCCGAGGTCGCGCTCACGCCGCAGACGGTCGGGCGCCTCCGCTCCCGCCTCGCCGACCTCGGTGCCAAGGTCGTCGTCTGGCATAGTCACCTTTCCGCCGGCGAACGCTTCGACGCATGGATGGCGATGTCGCTGGGGCAGGCGAGGGTAGTGGTCGGCGCTCGTTCCGCGGTCTTCGCCCCGCTCCCGAACCTCCGCCTCATCGTGGTCGATGAGGAGCACGAGCCTTCCTTCAAGCAAGGTGAGACGCCGATGTATCATGGCCGCGACGTCGCGGTGATGCGGGCTTCCGTCCTCGGGGCGGCCTGCGTGCTGGGTTCGGCCACGCCTTCGCTGGAGACCTGGAAGAACGCGACAGCGGGCCGCTACGCCCTCGACGTGATGACCAAGCGGGTGGACGACCGCCCGATGCCGGCCTTCCGGATCGTCGACATGCGCCGCGAAATCCTCCACTCCAAGGGACAGCATATTCTATCCCGCGAGCTGACCGACGGCATCCGCGCCCGTCTCGCCCGCCGCGAGCAATCCATCCTCTTCCTTAATCGCCGAGGGCATTCGCGTTCGCTGGTCTGTCCGGATTGCGGCGAGGCCGTCCAGTGCAAGCGGTGCAGCGTCTCGCTGACGCTCCATCGCACCGATGACACCGCCCGCTGCCACCTGTGCAACCACCAGGAGCGCGCCCCGGTGCTCTGCCCGAGTTGCCGTTCCCCGAAGGTCCGCTGGAAGGGCTACGGCACCCAGAAGGTCGAGGAGACCATCGCCCAGCTCTTCCCCCGTGCCCGCGTGGCTCGCATCGACGCCGATACGATGGGCAAAAAGGATCTTTTCCGAAAGGTGTTATCGGATTTCCGGGCGGGTAAATATGACATGCTGCTCGGCACGCAAATGATCGCTAAGGGCCTCGATTTCCCACGGGTGACGCTGGTGGGCATCATTGACGCTGACCTTTCGTTGCAGCTGCCGGACTTCCGCGCCGCCGAGCGTACCTTTCAACTGCTCACGCAGGTCGCCGGTCGCGCCGGCCGTGGCGACCTCGAGGGCGTGGTCGTGGTGCAAAGCTTCCAGCCGGCCTCGGATCCCATCCAGTTCGCCAAGCGGCTCGATTTCCATGGCTTCGCGGCCGCCGAGCTCGCGAAGCGCGCTGAATTCGGTTACCCGCCGGACCGCCATCTCGTTCGCCACGTCTTCCGTGGTCGTAACGTCGAGAAGGTGAACTTCGTCGCCGACGCCTGGGTCAAGGAGTTCGAGCGCCTCCATCCTGGGCTGTGCGAGATCCGCGGTCCGGCCCCATGTCCGTTCGAGAAGGTCCAGGACCAGCATCGCGTCCACGTTTGGTATCTCGTCAGCGGCGTGAAGTCGCTCCTCGCCGCAATCCTGCCCCTGCGCGCGAAGATTCTCGGGGACGAGGACGTCATCGACGTCATCGACGTTGATGCCCAGGATTGTGCGTGACGCCGCCCTTCGGCGAAATCAGAACCACCGCTTACGCTTCATCCAGAGGATGATGCCCGTCGCGAGGGCGCCCATGGAGCCCAGCGCCAGGAAGTAGCCGTATTTCTCACCCCAGGCCGTATGGATTTCCGGCATGAAGTGGAAGTTCATGCCCCAGAGTCCGACCAAGAACGTCAGCGGGATGAACACCGAGCTCATCACCGTCAGCACGCGGATGACTTCGTTGGTTTTCCGCTCTTGCTGGGTATGGTGATACTCCTGCAGGTCCTGGAGGATCATCCGAGCATGCTCGATGCGGTCGGCCGCGCGGATGGCATGGTCGTAGAGGTCGCGCAGGTACATGTCCAACGACGCCGGTAACAGGGCGTGCTCATAGTGCTCAAGTACGCTGACCATATCCTTGAGGGGCTGGGCGAGGCGGCTGAGGCGTACGACAATACGCTTAAGGCGGTAGACCTCGTTGAGGTCCCAGTCGTCGGTGCCCTTGAGGATCGAGTCTTCGAGCTCGGTCGTGGCGTCCTCGATCTCTTCGGTCTGGTAAAGCAGTCGGTCGACCAGCGTATCGAGCAGGGAGTAGACGAGATAGCCAGCGTGCCACTTGCGGATATTCCCCTTATTATCAGCGATGCGTTTCTCGATGGCTTCGAAGACCTTCTCGTCGTTTTCGTGAAAGGAGATGACCCAGTTCTGGGCGGCGACGATGGAAATCTGCTGGCCGCGCGGGGTGTCTTCCTCGACGCCGATGCGGACAGCGCGGGCGATGGCTAAGAGCTTGTCGCCGTGTTCTTCGAACTTCGGACGGGAGGTGGCCGTCAGGATGTCTTCCTGGGCCAGCATCGGGATGTCGAAGAAGGCGCCCACGATGTGCACGATCTGGGGGTCGGTGATGCCGAGGACCTGAATCCAGACCATCCCGGGCTTGCCGGTGTAGCGGCCGACGGAGTCGAGGTCGGCGAATTCCTCCACTTTGCAGCTCTGTTCGTCGTAGGTGATGACCCGGAACTTGGTCGGGGCGGTCGATTCGAAGGGCGAGGCCGCCGGGAGCTGCCCCGGAGCACGACCGATTTCGGTATCCTCGTAGGCGGCTTCGCCAGGCAAGGGGGCGGCGTCTGCCTTCAGGCCCAACCGCGATCGGAGGTCGTTCATGCGCCTTTCCAGGAAGGATCGGGCCCGGGCCACTTCTTGCTGACGCCTTTGTTGCTGCCGGCTCATGCCGTCATCATCCGAAGCCTCGGGACGATGTCAACGGCGGCGGAAGGGCCTTCCGCCCTCAAGGCTATTTCTTGCCCTTGGCGTTACGCCGGCCGTTCTTACCGATGCCCATCGTCACGAGTTTCCCTTGGTTCACCTTCTGGAAGAGGTTGTTGGAGTTAGTCACCCCGAGGCAGAAGAGCGCCGCGGCTACGTGCTGGACCTTGTCCTTGTGCACGAGGCCGGTGTTGGCCATCCAGGTTGCGAGGGCATGGTGGAAGTTGGGCGGGCTGATGTCCAGATCCTCGCCGCCATGGCGCAACCAGAGATCGGCGCGATCCTGCATGGTGCAGTTGACGCGCTTCTCCTGACGTGCGTGGAGATGGGTAAGGAGTTCGGAGAGGTTGTCGGGCAGCTTCGAGGATACGGACATCTGAGGGGTAAGGTGGGAGGGTGGAAGAAAAGCGAATCGGCGTGCTTAGCCCCGCAGGGCGATGACATCGATAGGGCTCAAGAATAATTAAGCGACAGTTTACTGGGAACACTTAATTACAATCTGACCTCTAATATTATAAACTAATAGAAATACCCCCGCGGTGGTACGCTGCGGGAAAAGATTCCGGGTGGTGGTCGCGACAGGACTTGAACCTGTGACTTCAGCAATGTGAATGCTGCGCTCTAACCAACTGAGCTACGCGACCGTGACCCGGAATCAAAGCATATCCCCCCGGGAAGGGGGGCGGGCAAGCCTGTTTTCCTTCGGAGGAGGGCCGGAGCACCGTGGCGGCTTGTCTTTGGTCAGGTTGGCTACAATCCTATGGGAAGATGGATACCACCGCACCCGCCGTCAGCCCGCGCGTCGCCGACGAGCGCCTAATCCGCCTCACGGCGCCGGCCGGAGTGAAGGTACGTGCTTTGGCTGCCCGCGAGCCCCAAGGGAATTTCCTGCGGGCCGCCATCTCCGGTGGCGGCTGCAACGGCTTGTCCTACAAGCTGCGCTTCGTCGGCGAGGCTAAGCCGGCCGATATCCTGGTCCGCTCGGAAGGCGTCGAGGTCCTGGTCGACCCAAAATCGGCCCTCTATCTTCGTGGCACCCAGTTGGATTATTCCGATAAGATGATCGGCGGGGGCTTCAAATTCTCTAACCCGAACGCCAAAGCCAGTTGTTCCTGCGGGGAGAGTTTCTCTCTTTAGTCTGCGACTAAAGAGAGGGGCAGGGCTGGTGTTTTTGTCTCGAGGTAGGGCCGACCATCCTTGGTCGGCCGCGGTCGAGCAGGGATGCTCGACCCTACCCAGGGCAGGGGGGCTCAAACCGGAGACCGGATGATTGGCTGGGTTATTAGGCGCCCGTAGCCATCCCCCCGGTTTCCGGTCTCCCTTTGATTTCCTGCCTCTAATCCGCTGGTATCTCGTCCTTCGCGCCGGCTTCGTAACGTTCGCACCAGGCCTGAGACCAGGAGGCGAAGTCGCCTGCGGCGATGTGCGCATGGGCCTGAGCCATGAGGTCCTGCAGGAAATGGATGTTGTGCAGGGCCAGCAACGTGCCGCCGAGCTGTTCGCCGGCGTGGTGCAGGTGACGCAGGTAAGCGCGCGAGAAATGGCGGCAGGTATAGTTGTCCATGCCTTCGACCAACGGACGGTGGTCGTCGCGGTAACGCAGATGTTTCACGCTGATCGGGCCGTCGGGCGTGAACGCGCCGCCGTGGCGACCGATGCGCGTCGGCATGGTGCAGTCGAACATATCGGCGCCGAGCGCGACCATGCGGAGCAACTGGGGCGGCGTGCCGACGCCCATGACGTAGCGGGGCTTGTTCTTGGGCAGGAGCGGGGCGACGAGGCCGACCTGATGGAGCATATGCTCCTCGGGTTCGCCGACGCTGACGCCACCGATCGCGTGGCCAGGGAAATCGAGTCCACCGAGCTCTTCGGCGCAACGAATCCGCAGGTCATCGTAGATCGAGCCCTGGTTGATGCAGAAGAGGTGCCGACCTGAAGCGAGGAAGCCGCTGTCCTTGGCCAGCTGAAGCATTTCCTTGGCCCAGCGGATGGAGCGGTTTACCGCGACTTCGCACGCGGCACGCTCGCAGGGGTAGGGCGGGCATTCGTCGAGCACCATGGCGATGTCCGAACCAAGCGCGTCCTGGATGTCGAAGCAGTCCTTCACGTCGAGGAACAGCTTGTTACCGTCGAGGTGAGAGCTGAAATGAATGCCCTCGTCCGTCGAGGTGAGAGCTGAAATGAATGCCCTCGTCGGTGATGGTGCGGAGCTTCGCCAGTGAAAAGACCTGGAAGCCTCCGCTGTCGGTCAGGATCGGCTTGTCCCAGTGCATGAACTTATGGAGACCGCCGGCCGCGCGGACGATCTCGCGACCCGGGCGGAGGTTCAGGTGGTAGGTATTGCTGAGCAGGATCTGGGCACCCGTCTCGGCGACCTGCTGGGGGGAGAGCCCCTTGACCGTGGCCTGGGTGCCGACCGGCATGAAGACCGGCGTGCGGATTTCCCCGTGGGGGGTCTTCAGCACGCCGAGGCGCGCGGCCGTCGTCGTATCGGTCTTCAGGAGGGTGAACATGTGTCGGGGACTAGGGTCGGGAGTATGGAGTTTAGGGCCGATGACAACACAAGCGGTAAGCGGTTGGCGGTAAGCGGTTAGTTACGCCGCAGAAGGGGGCAGGGGGTAGGGACGTGATTGCCATCACGTCCGTTCGCCTGCGGACATATGAATTAACCGGGCTCGGCTAAGCCCCGGTGATGAACCTCTCGACGGTCTCGAACGGATGCGATGGCAATCGCATCCCTACCTAAAGCCCGCTACTACCGCGCGTTTCCGTTGAAACTCAGCCTCATTCCTTTCGGGGCATCGGCGCGGATCTTGCCGTCTTCGAAGACGCAGACGCCGTTGACGAAGGTGCGTTCGATGCTGCTGCCGAAAGTGTGGCCTTCGAAGGGCGACCAGCCACACTGGTAGAGCAGCCCGGACTTGGTTACAGCCTGCGGCTTGGCGGGGTCCACGACGACGAGGTCGGCCCAGTAGCCCTCGCGGATGAAGCCGCGCTGTTCGACGCCGAAGAGAATCGCTGGGGCGTGGCAAGCGCGCTGGACAGCAGTTTCAAGCGAGAAGGCTCCTTGGCGGACGAGATCCATCAGGATGGGGAGCGAATGCTGGATGAGGGGCAGCCCCGACGGGGCCTTGAAGTAGGTCTGCGATTTCTCGTCCCAGGTGTGTGGGGCGTGGTCGGTCGCGATGACATCGATGACGCCGGTAGCCACGGCGGCGCGGACCGCAGCGCGATCGGCGGCGGTCTTGATGGCCGGATTGCATTTGATCTGGTGACCGAGGCGGGCGTAGTCCGCGTCCGAGAACCAGAGATGGTGCACGCAGGCTTCGGCCGTCAGGCGCTTACCCTTGAGCGGCGCGGCGCTGAAGAGGGCGAGCTCCTTAGCGGTAGTGATGTGCAGGATGTGCAGGCGCGCGTCATGGCGTCGGGCGAGCTCGGCGGCCAGCGACGACGAGGCGAAGCAGGCTTCGGCATCGCGGATACGCGGGTGTTCGGCGGCGGGGACGTCTTCGCCCCACTTGGCTTTGGCGGCGGCTTCGGCGGCCTTAATGCGCGGGGTATCCTCGCAATGCGTCAGGATGATCGTCGGCGAGTGGCGGAAGATCCCTTCGAGGGTAGCGACCTGGTCGACAAGCATGTCGCCGGTGGAAGAGCCCATGAAGACCTTCACGCCGCAGACCGCCCGCGGATCGATGCCTTTGATGGCGTCGACATTGGAGTTGGTCGCGCCGAAGAAGAACGAGTAGTTGGCGACCGAGGTGGCCGCACCGATGGCGTATTTCTTTTCGAGTTCCTCGTGCGTGGTCGCCGGAGGGTTCGTGTTCGGCATCTCCATGAACGACGTCACGCCGCCGGCCACGGCCGCGCGGGCCTCGCTGGCGATGCAGGCCTTATGCGTCAGGCCAGGCTCGCGGAAATGCACTTGGTCGTCGATTAGGCCGGGCAGCAGGAGTTTGCCGGTCAGGTCGTATTCGTGGTCGGCCGCGGTGCCGGCAGGGATCGTCCCGATCCGCTCGATGCGACCAGCGCGGATGAGGACGTCGGCCCGGAGGCGAAGGCCTTCATTAATGATTTCGGCGTTACGGAGGACGACGGTGGACATGGACAGAGCTATTCAGCCCAAATCCCTGCCTACCGCAAACGGGAAA
>Ga0208951_1000010_pt1 | contig 65291 bp, 96 predicted proteins | sample GreLakmeMI27MSRF_FD_187702 | JGI IMG/M metagenome (GOLD analysis project Ga0208951, IMG submission 187702) | Freshwater lentic microbial communities from great Laurentian Lakes, MI, USA - Great Lakes metaG MI27MSRF (SPAdes) | ecosystem: Environmental > Aquatic > Freshwater > Lake | place: Great...
CAACTTCGCCCGAAGGTACAAATAACGCGATTACTGCATACGCACCCGGTGGTATAACAGCAAGTGCGTCTATCTGGATGGGTTTCGACCCGACAAACGATTGCGGCTACATAAACTCGGCTCGTTCGGGTTTGATCCGACCAGTCTGTCTTCAGACGCGTGGTGGCAACGTCGGCATCGGGACGACGAATCCTGGATCTCCTCTTGTGGTTTATGGTACAAGTACTTCATATGTTCTTACAGTAGCGTCGCCCACTGCAACTTTAGATTTTCAACCCGGGAGTAGGTTTGGTACCGCAGCAGGTGGGTTCACTACTATTGACCCAAATGGAACAGGTTCACAGGGTGTTGGTATATGGGATCTTCTTGTAGTTAGTGGTTCGTGTGCTATAGGGAGTGGATACGCTCAAACAGCACCCCCTGCAAATGGTCTCATAGTGGCTGGCAACGTCGGCATCGGAATCACAAATCCCAAATTCCTATTAAACTCTGCACAAGATATTTCACTTACTACTGATATTAATGATAATACCGCTCAATTTGCGGTTACGGGTGCTACGACGCCTAATAAACGAATGGTATTTGGATACGATACACAAACGGCTGGTAATGGCTACGGATTTATAAAGGCGGGTAACTTGAACGTTGCCTTTACAAGTATTGCTCTACAACCAAATGGCGGCAACGTCGGCATCGGACTTACGAATCCCGGATACAAACTGGACGTGAATGGAACATTCAACGTCACCGGAGCCTCAAGGATGACGAGCACTTTACAAATACAATACGACAATCCTACAATCACATTCTCAGACACAGATCACATGACTGCATATTGGCATTGTAACGCCAACTTGATGTATCTTTTGAGAGGCGGTGTCAACGCTGGACCGGGTGCATGGACTCAAATAAATTCACAATGGCCGGTGTATTTCAATTTAGCTGATAATTCCGCCACCTTTGGTGGAACGATATACTCAGTCAGTGACATCACAACAGCTGGAAGTCTGAATATGACAGGTAACGCGACCCGAATCAAATTCAATAGTACAGCTGCATGGTCGGGTGATGCCGGATCAAGTTTCGGAAAACTGGAATATCACGCAGAAAGATGGTACATCAACGCCGGAAGTAACAGTGACAGAATTGTTCAGTTCCGGCGCGCTGGATCGGATGTATCATACATAGATAATAGCGGTGTTTTTCAGGGGACTGCTAGTTCCGCGACAACTGCAACAAATCAGTCTGGTGGAACCGTTGCGGCAACCACAGGAACATTTTCTAGTACCGTAGCTCTCACAGCGACTAACGCGAGTCTTGGGCTCAACCGAGGTGCCATTTGGTTTAATGGCATAAGTGATGCCAATCACTACCTCTATAACAACTATAACAACCGCGACGGTGCTGGCGCCTTTGACGGTATGAAATGGAACACATACAACGGACTCTGGATAAGAGGAGGAAACACCGGAGCAAACACCGGATTTTTCATGAATTCCAGTGGAAATGTAGGAATTGGATTCACGAGTCCTACATACAGGTTGGACGTGAGCGGTGCCATTCGGGCACAGGGGCAAACCAGTCAATTCAATCGCATGATTCCATATTCTTCATCATATGGAGCGTCTTACAGTGTGGCGCCTATTGAGGTTCGCGAGTACAATTTGGAAGGAGCGGCTGGAACTGAGATGGCTCGCGCACCACGCATAGGTTTCCACTGGGGCGCCGTGGTTGCTTCTAGTATTGCCATAGAGCCAAGTGGTCGTATCGGAATCTTCAACAACCCTGGAACCTCTTATGAATCATTTATTAGTGGGAATAGCTACACAACTGACTACTTCCGTGTGATTGGAAGCGGTGGTCTTTACTTTGAGAATTGGGGTGGAGGCTGGGTCATGACGGACAGTACCTACATACGATCCTACAACGACAAAACTATTTACTCGGGAGGTCAAATAGCAGCTGGTGGTGATATCATTGCTTACTTCTCTGACATGCGTCTCAAGAAGAACATTGAACCCATCACAAATGCAATCGACAAGATCAAGACACTCAGCACCTTTACGTATGAGGTGAATGCGGTGGGCGCGTCTTATGGTCTCGAAGAGCACGTCAGAAACTCTGGTTTCAGTGCACAGGAAGTACAGAAGATTATGCCTGAGGTGATTCGACTCGCTCCGTTCGACATGGGTGAGAAGAACGAGGTGACTGGAGTCGTGGAATCCAAATCGGGTGAAAACTACATGACACTTCTTTACGACAAGATGGCGCCTTTGATCGTCGCGGCTCTGAAGGAGGAGGTTCAGAAGCGCGAAGACTTGGAGAAGGAGGTTGCCGAGTTGAAGCAGCTCGTTCAAAATCTTCTCGCTAGACAGTAGAATGGGAATCTTCGTTCCTTCAGCGAATCTTCCAGCAGGAATTCATGTGAGTAACGTCTATATGAGCTTTACGAATGAGATGGTCTACACGAATCAGATGGCTGGAAAATGGAAAATTAATTCATTTTACAAAGTATTCAAAGAAAAGTCAAACAAGGTGGCTAATATTAGAATTGATATAGCTACAGTGACAGACAAGCTTGATGATCCTTACAGTATTTTGTACGCTGAACTCAAGAAGATCTACCCTGATTCAATTGAAGTATTTGAAGAAGGCCAGGTCGAGGAAGAGTGGGACACTCTCATGTGGAGTGACCGTGGCCAGTGTCTATTCAGGGAACCGGAGGTTTCCGTCGGGCCGAAGGCCCTCCTTGAGACAAAATCTTACGATACAATAGTAAATGGGTCTCTTGGTGAACAGTGCGACGCTCCAGTGCGGAGTGACAGTGAATAATGTTTATATGACCTTTTCCGATTTCCCACTTTACATCATGCCGAAAGAAAGAGGGAAATATGAGATTCGTGGGTTTTACTCGGTGTACCCATGTGAGACATCACCGAGAACGGCTCGGGATACAAGCATCGAATTGAACGCCCCCGTGACTGACGTGTCAGCGTCTCTTCATTCCATGCTCTACGCACAGCTCAAGACACTCTACCCCGACTCAATAAATATGTTATAAAAGAGTAACGATGGGCATCTTTGTTCCGACTGCCACGCTTCCTTCGGGAATTACGGTTAACAATGTTTACATGAGTTTCACAAATGAAGTTTTGTACGTCATGCAGAGTCCTAACGACCAGTATCAAATGACGTCATACTGCAACGTGTTTCTAAACAGAAGTATGGCCAAGGGTGGGACCCCTTCAAATATCAGATTTAACGTGACAACGAAGGTTTCTAATGTGATGTGCGGGTATCAAGCACTTTACAATGAGTTAAAAACTCGGTATCCAAGTGCATCGGATGTTATCGAACCAAAACAAATCACGCCCGTGAGTAACCTCACCCTTTCTATTCAGACACTTCGGAGCATATTCAGTGAACTGGCCTCACCACCAACCGAAAACACGGGGAACCTCGTGATGACGACTGACATGGCGTCCCAGTTTTCAAATCTCATCAACGCATTCACTTTCCCACCAGCGTCAGAACCCGAAGAAAAAATTGAAGCCACTGAGTAATGATTGATGCGTGGTTTCCAACGCTCATCTACAGGAACAACTTGGGACCCCTTGTGAACAACGAGGCTCTCTACAAAAAAGCGCTTGAGCTCAAAAACAGCAAACCTGGCCACAACTGGGATTCTGGTGTCTACAACTCACTTGATGCTGTAGACATCAGAAATGATCCACATGTGAAAGAATTTATAACATTAGCCAAGTCACATGCTCACCAATTCTTGACTGAAATTGGTAGTAAAAAATACAAACAAATAGAGTGTAGGGATTGTTGGTTCAATGTTTATGAAAAGGGTGACTACCAAGAGATTCATACTCACGCAAATTCTCACCTTAGTGTTGTGTACTACATCAGCGTCCCTGAAAATTCTGGTCAAATTATATTTTCAAATCCAACTTACTTTTCAGAATCTATGCCGATCGATGACAACAGTGGATCTACCAGGTACTCACCGGGTGATTCTGACATTCTAATTTTCAAGTCAAATTTGGCGCACAGAGTTTCAAGAAGCCAGAGTGACCACCTTCGTGTAAGTCTCGCTCTAAATTTTCTTTTAACATATTAAATGGGGATATTCGTTCCAAACGCAACTCTTCCAGATGGCAATGTTGTCAGCAACGTGTACATGTCATTCTACCCAGAGACGATTCACGTCTTTGCAAGGAACCAGGCACAATGGGAATACAGAGCACTTTACCATGTTCTCCCCGGAAAGGATATAGGTCCGTGGTTCGCAACATTCGAACTCACTGCAGCGACATCGGATCCATCAGTCGCGCCACCTTTCGTATTCATGTACGAGAATTTAGCCAAGCTTTACCCAGGGTCAATCAACGACGATGCCCCACCCTCTTTTCAAGTTTCCACGCCAGAGTAACTCGCATGTCGGTGACAAATTTTGAAGGTCCAAGTCCACGATGAAATAGGTCAGACTTGAACAACACACCTAGATTTGGCTCTGGTTGCTGACTTATGATTCCATTTTCAGTCTTGAATTCAGTTGTTCCGTGCCATTCGTCAATTGCATCCTGCTCAATGTCGTTCAGGTACAAAAGAAATGTCCATGTCCCCGGACGCGTGTCATCCTGGTGGAAACTTCCATTTTGACCGTAAAACTGTCCGTTCGCATAGACGCGCAAAATCTGCAAATCGTGTTCTTCGAGAACGCTGTTGATAAGTGACTTTACGTACTCATTATTATCAAGAGGAAGTTTCCAGAATCGAGGGTACAGTTCAACAGATGAATTTCCCAAGAACCATTCACGTGATTTGAACATCAAGTCCTGAACCCGTTTGTATGCAGTTGCATGAAGAAAGTTGTGGTAGTGATACATGTCCTTTTTAGGAGCGTGCGATTTCCCAAGTCTGACAAATTGTGAGATGGCCCAGCGTCCGGATCCCACAACAGGTGTCACTTCATGGAATGTCGGTCCGGGAAACACCAAAAGACTGTTGTTTTCGATGGGTACCTTGAAATCTCCAAAGTACAAGTCACCCCCCGTAAACGACTTTGGCTCTTTCCACGTGTAGTAAATGGCGGTAAACACGCATTCATCCCGGTGAGACTTGTAGTAATCACCAGTGTCGTATCGCGTGACAAGGATAGTATCTTCAAGTTTCAAATTAAAGTACTCCCAAAACCAATGATGCTTCTTCAACTCCCATGACACCTCCCGGAACAACTTCTTACTAAGATGAAAAATTGGACCATCTTCCGTCTTTATGAACGCACCTTTGTTGCTTTTCAAAAAATCTCCATCTATACTTCGAGCTGAAAAGGTGTTTTCGGGTCCATCAAGACGTGTATTTTCGAGTTCCTTATAAATAGCTTCAACCTCATTTTTTGTGTAATAGTTTTTTATTATACAAAATTGGACAGGTTCCTTGTAGTGAACGAATTCCATTCCTAAATTAAATTAAGAATATAATCTTTAATAGATGCCCCCACTTGAGTAGGAAGCTTGTACTGTTGGCCCATTCGCTCCACCAACTGCACCTGGGTTGGGATTGATATTTCCTCCGAATCGTGGGTCACCCGATTGTGTTGGCGCTTGTTGACCATATTGACCTGCGCTACCCCCATTACCACCTGGTGTAGATCCTGTGTCAATGCGAGCCCCCCCACCGCCTCCACCGTAATAACCATACTGCCCCGATGCAGCCGTTCCTCTTTCAGAATTACCACCCGCACCACCAAAACCGTTCCAGGATCCACCGCCCCCGCCACCACCAGCGCAGGTCTGTGTCGCATTCGTATTTTGAGAATTACGATGATTCCAACCTGTCCCACCGCCACCCCCACCGCCGCCGCCCTGGAACGTGTAACCCCCTTGAGTACTTATGAAAACCTCGGGGGTAAACTGCTGAACAGTCAGAGCGGCCAGTCCAGATTGGCCTGCTTGGCCTGTAATCCAACTGTTTTGACCGTTTCCTCCATTCCCACCGCCACCCCCCTCTCCGTACCAACTGTCTTTGATTCTGACCCAAGTTCGATTAGTATTTGTTCCATACAGGATCACTCTACCGCCTATAAATCCCTGAGTTACAAGAATAAACGTTGGATTATTACCAGTTGCATAGCGGTCTATATACCCAGCCCCATATAACGATGACCACGTTTTCCCATTGAATTGAGACGCTGGTCTCGTATATCCTACGTCTCGATCAAAGTGTCTGTTTTCGTCTCCGTCGTATTGACTTGCGCTCAATCCAACCTGAAACGCTTGATTTCTTCCGTTCCATGGTACAGACTGTGTACCCTGCGGATTCCAGTAAGTATAATATGCCATTTCTATAGTATATGTACAGACTTTTAAAAACGCTCATTCCACGTGAGCAATGTACTCTGCTTGCAAGCATTGTTCAGAATCAGCCCTTTCGAGAGGATGATAATCAGGTGCCTAACAGCTGGGTATATCCAAACCTGCCAGCTGGAAACATCATGCTCGGGATGCTCAAGGATAGAATCTCGCAAGAGTCTGGTAAAAGTCTGCTTCCGACATATTCATACACCCGCATTTACAACGCGGGTAATGTTCTGGAGCCTCACGTCGACCGGGAGTCGTGTGAGTGGTCAGTGACTATAAACCTGAGCCAAACGGATCCTTGGCCAATCTACATGGATGAAACAGAGGTTCTCATGGAACCTGGAGACGGAGTTCTCTACCAGGGAAATCTAGTGAAGCATTACCGCAAAGCCTTCCAAGGAATCGAGTGCATTCAGATGTTCCTACACTACGTAGATGCAGATGGACCCTTCAAGGATCACGTTTTTGACATTCAAAGAATCAAGACAAAGCCAGAACCTATTTGGTTTAGATTTGCAAGAGAAAACCGGATCCTAAACACTGTGTATACTCGGCCTAAAGCATTTGCAAAATTCGAATGCGAATCAATCATCAACCACTTCAAAACAAAGTGTGTTGAAAAGGCGGGGGTCGGTCATGGAGTTGTCGTCGAGTCGGTCCGAAAAAGTAAAACCTATTTCATTCCTAAAATAAACACGTACAAGTGGATCTATTCACGCATCATGGATATCGTTTCGGAAACCAAGTACGAGTTTGAGTTGTACGGAATCGAAGAAAATATCCAATTTACAGAGTACGACGCGTCATATTCTGGAAATTACACATGGCATCTAGACATGGGACGCACAAATGACTCCACGAATAGAAAGCTGAGTGTCAGTATTCAATTGTCCGACGAGGATGACTACGATGGAGGTGATCTCGAATTTGATGAGAGAGATGTATCAAAGCGGGAACAAGGAACGGCATTTGTATTTCCGTCGTACAAGCGACACCAAGTAACACCAGTCACTCGAGGGACACGGTATTCTCTGGTGTTGTGGATAGCTGGTCCTCCCTTCCGCTAAGCTGAATCACGAAGATTGTCGGATTATGTATACACCAACGGTAACAATCGTGATTAGGAATGCTGATATAATCACCGGGTTGTAATTTGTACAACTTGTCTTGGATCGTTATAGACGTCTCAACCATAAACCACAACTCGTAGTATTCCATATCGAGTCGTATTTCTTCAATGTTTCGCGAGGCGAGTCGATTCTTCGGTAGAGAAAGATTCGGTTTTACCCCCATTCGTTGAATGACATCACGTATGTCATCATCGCGGACCTCGTTTCTCCGGAGCGTCACATTGTAGTCCTGTGCCAATTGATAGATGAACTTGATAGGGTACGAATTCCACATGTACAGTAGATCCCGATCATCTGGTGGAAAGAGGATGACTCTCTTTTGTCCCTTGATCTGATGAAGCCAATTCGATGCCGTGTCGTAATGAAGATGTGTTCTTACGTTGCCCCAATTGAGCCACGCAGTTCCTCCTTTTATGCTTGTGTCCCACTGCATGATGTAATCTCCGTGGTCCTTGTCATCCATGAATTCCTGAATAGTCTTGTCCTTGATTTCGTAGTCATTCTTAAATCTCTCCCGGAGGTGGTCCGTTGGAAAGACACTGCTTTTTGTATGTAGTATACCTATCTTCTCATTCTTTTTGAATATCGTCAACGGATCTAAATCACCGAGCTCAGAGGGTTCTACACGTGGCTCCTCCGAACTCGGCGCTCCTTCATCTTCACTTGATCCGTTTGGTATAAAGTAATTCATTGCAAAATTGAATTCATCACCTTCCGAGTAGACGAGATGGAACCATCCAAATGGTATGTACAATTTCTGTCCTGGATTAATAGTAAAGACTTGCTTACGAGCTTGGTAGAACAGTGGAAAACGAATTTTACATGGAAATTCTTCCGTCACCTGAGAATATCGACGTTCGTGGAAGAACTGATCACGGTCCATTAATTTCAATTTACAATTAAAAATGGAACATGGGGCTCATAGCTGATCCATCCCGTCACTATGTATTTTGTTTCAGAATTGGAAACCAACCCACAGTGTGTAAATGTCCAGTCTGCGGGCCATATGAGTGTCATACCTTTTGTAGGTTTGACGTGTAAATTTTGATAGTAAAAGAATGTCTCCCCACCGTCACTGACGTCATTCAGGTACGTCATGAACACGAGATGCCTTCTCCCTGCCGAGCCACTGGATCCGGTATGTTCACAGTGGAGTTTTTTGTAGTATTCACCTGGTCGATATCTCTGTATATTCACTTTTGGATATATAGACCAGGGATCATGACCCTCGTCACAGTGTACGTACTTGGCCTTGTACTGATCTATAAATGCAGTGAGCTGACGAGCATACTCTTTGGCGAGAGAACCTTCGAAATGGATATCCGTTGACACTTTTGTATCAGTATTCACCTCACCTGAACCGGAAGTTCCAGGACCTTGCATGGATTCACTTTGTTCAAAGTGATCTACAATCCTTTCACACAAGCCGTCGTCTTTCAGACGATAAAACTCAATAAAATTCATATATCCTAATAGTAATGGACACAGTTTTCCTTTATGCCGACTCGAAGAATCGAGACGCGAATGTGTATCCAACCGGAAGTTCGTACGTACTACACTTGACCAACCCTATAAAGAACATTGCTCAGGTTGACCTCGTCTCAGCCAAGGTTCCCAACACAGTCTATAACCTGTCAAACGGCACAGCAGCTCTCACCTTTGGGTCGACCGTCATGAACTTCAAGCCTGGATTTTTCAATTCATGTGCACTTGAGACTGAAATCAACGCCCGTCTGGCAACTCAATTTTCAAATGTAAAATGGATCGCCACCGAAGGAAAGTTTCTGTTCCAGTCCAATGGACCATTTTCAATTTCAATTTCAAATTCAATTTCAAAATTACTTGGTCTTCCTGCAGGAACACATACTGGAGTGTTGGCCTCGACCGACCCCTCTTACGCCCAGACTCTAAGTGCGGCGGCTTACTACATAAAGTCCAGTACTATGGGTGACTTTTCCACCAACGAGTACATCTTCCTGGACATTCAGGAGCTGCGCACGCCGGGCATGGCTGAGGCGCTCTCGATGCGGCCTGACGGTTCAGGCACGTTCAACGGAGGAAATGCACGCAACTCGTTCGCCGCCATCCCAATGAATGTCAACTCGGGTGGCGTGAAGCTCTTCGCTGAAGGTGCAGATTACTCGATGAAGGCGGAGTATCCCCACCCAATCAACGTCATCAGTCGCCTGACGATTTCGTGGGTTGACGGATCGGGGCAACCAATCGATTTCCGTGGGTTTGAGAATAATGCATTCGTGCTGAGGTTTCACCAGGCGAAGAAGGAGGAACCCCCACCCCCACCGTCCGTGGACATGGTTGAGCTGCGCAGGATTCTGGAAGATATGATTACAATTCAAAAACCAAAAGAGCCCGAAGTGAAGCGGCCTCTTGTGGGTCGGTGGACCCTTGTTATTTTAGTTATATTTGCTGCTGCTGTCTATATGATTTACAATCGACTCCGACCCGTAACACCCCTGGCACCGCCTGTCCCGCAGATGAGACCTGTTGTTTAGCGGGTCACTGCGTACATGGGGGCGCTTGGCTCCTTGATGTGCACGTTGGTCACCAGTGCCTTGATGGTCATGTACACCAGGATGGACAGCAGGGTGGTGAAGATGGCGCTCAGCACATAGTACTGGCCACCGTTCTTGCTCACCTGCACCACCTGGGAGATCATGAAGCGGACGGCATCCATCCATGCCACGGCGGCGGCGAAGGAGAAGCCAGCCACGACGGAGTTGAGGGACTGGGCCTCGAGCTGGAGAGCAACGGAACTAAGAACACCTGCCATTTATTATAGGACTCGAAAAAAAATCATCCTCCTCGACTTCGTACTCCTCCTCCTGAAGAATGACAGAGTACTTGACCTTGTGAGGAAGTTGATCTTCTTCATCGTCTTCCGGTTCCTCCACCTGGACAAATTCTGTAAACTTCTGCGTCGGTTGATACGGAACAGGCTCATTCAATGACATCCCCTGGAGGTGTATGTCCATCTACTACTACTAATCGTCACTCCTTTGGGTTGGTGGCATCTACCGCACTCTTGAGAGTCTGTTCGAGTGGAGTCTCTGGGACCCAATCCTCCCAAGTGTCAAAGCACTGGTTCATCTTGACGTACATCTCCTCGTCGCCTGTGTAGCGCGTGAACGGCTCCTCATCCTCATCCACCTCCTCCGCCTCTTCAAGCCTCGCCTGTTCAGTCTCGTCCTCGTCCTCCTCCCACTCCTCCTCCTCCTCCTCCCAGTCTTCATCCTCGTCAGAGTCCTCCTCGTAAATCTCTGGAAAGAGACTCCCAATCTGCTTTCCAGCGACATTTCGTGCTGCGTACATCAGTCCCATCTGGACATCCTGAGCAGTCACAGTATCACGGCCGCACGCCTTGGCGTAATGAGACCCGAGAACAGTCGCAGACTCCATCACTGGAAGGAAAAGATCCCGGACCGACTGTGGAATCTCGTCCATGTCCATTACTTAGTTACCCGGGAATGTCCTTAACTCACCTGCATCTTCCAAATTGTTGAAGAGAACCTTTTTATTTTGTATAAAGTTGTAGCTCACGGCATAGACCCGAATGAACCTCGACTGAGCACTTGGGTTCATCGTAAGCTCCAAAATTTGATTTGAAATTCGTGACATGTTCACCTGACCTGTTGGTGTGCCATTTTCAGGATCGAGGCTGAAGGAGTACATGTAAAACTTTCGGTCAGGGACACGGGTGTGATACTCCATGGGCTGAATGACACGAAGGAACAGGGGAGTTCCTATATCTTTACTGATTCTCTCTACATTATTGAATTTTAAAACTAAATTAGAAAGATGTTCGGTAGTTCCATTTGTGTACGAGTTTCCGTCAAGTGAAAAGGTTCCGTTGGTTGTATAGTCAAATCCAAAAGCACCAGAATTTTGAATCACAACGAAAAACTCCTTGACGGGGTTCATGAGTCCGAGTTGGAGGCGTACGTTATTGACTCCTACGGGTGCAATGAATTCTACACGCTGGAGTTGCTCGAAGACTTGGATGTTTCTCTTTATTTTGATGTTGATGTAGACATACTCCACGAGGAGCTGAATGTTGAGAGGTTCGGTCCATAGAATCACCGGATTGATTGTAAAGGTGGTTGAACTCTTGAGTGCGACCCGAAACTCGATGTACGTATCGTCCATCTGGAAACCTTTCTTGAGGCTTGTGAATGGAAGTGGAATCGTATAGACTGAATTTACAGTGGCTGATGTTGCGGGGTAGACTTTCCCGGTCAGGTATTGAAGTGTCGCCTGTTTCCCTTGTGGGGTTTTCAGGTCAGTGATCATCTCGATATATTCACCGTACAGGCGTTCTACGAGTTGTCCATCGTGGTAGAGTTCAACATAGTCAATCATGAATGTCATGGCTGAATCACAAAGTGCAGCGTTCAACTGAGGCGTTGAGAATTTCAGATATAAATTAGAAATCATTTCACCACGCTTGGGGATCTGAACCACACTCTCGCCACCAAACTTTACTTGGGTGTCAAAAGAGATAACCTCGAGACGTTTGGCAAATGGGATTGGTGCGCTGTACTTTTCGAGAAAGTATGTAATTTCAGGGTTTCCGACAAGCATGACATCATCTGCACCCAAGTAGGCAAGTGTGGCTCTTCCGGCCATCTCTATTACACGTCAAGTTAAAAATTAAACATGATTCCAGCGAGCCCGTTCTCGATTCTGAGCACGTTATAGTTTGTAGCGTAGACACGCATGCTTCTTGTCAGGCCTGCAAGCGGTGCCAGGGTGATGTCGATTGTGCTGTCCTTCATACGACTAAAGTTAATTTGACCAGTTGGTCTGGGATTCATTGGATCGTTTGCAAATGAGTACACGTAAAACTGCCGTACTGGCGTCACGTTGTATTTCTGGAACGTCTGCACATACTGCAGGTATTGAGCGTCAATAATCTGCCGACTCAGGTACTCTTGACCATTGAATGACAGTCCCAAATTTGTCAGGCCGTTGTTTGAAAAGTCGTACGGTGCTGTAGATTCATTCTGAATCACGATGTAAATCTCACGAATTGGATTGATGAAGGGAAGCTTGAATGTACCTGTTGAAAACCCCTGTGGAAGCAAAAAGGAGGTTGACTGCGTTTGTGTAATCAAGTATTCAAGTCGGCTCTTTCTCATCCACTTGACCTCATTTTCTGAAAGGTACCCGTACTCTACAATCATCGTCGCGCTTACCGTTTGATTCACAGAAGCAATGTTCGAGATGTACGACAGTTCGATAAATGGACGGAATGTAATAGCCACCTCGAGGTCAGACCTGTCAAGTGCCGCAACGGGGATGGACAGTTCATTATTGCCGTAAAAGTAGAATGGCAAGTTGGTGTAGTACGTGCGCCCGGGGTCAAACACGTTTGACGTGTCTTGCTTCCCAACCAGGAGCTTCAACCCGGGTTGATTCTCATACGGCACGTACAAGTCGTTGTAGAGCTCAATCTGCTCACCCGTCAGGCGCTGGACGAGCTGACCACCGATACGAAGTTCTGCGTTATCAATCATGTACGTTCCCACGGAATCTACGTAAGTGTAGACATCAGTCACGTTACTGGCGAGCGGTCCGATAGATACGACTGTATTGGAATATGCGACTGTTGTTCCACCGACAATTGTGTTGTACCCGATCGACACAAGAGCCGGAATGACGGTTGATGCAACTGGAACGAAAAAAGGAACGCCAATCGAGTACGGTGGCAACAAACCAAGGCCAATCGGATACGTCGTTGTAAGAGTCGACGCACCAGTCACTGTGACGGTGATGGACTTGAGAGCGTCACCTGTACACAAAATAGCCTGAATGTAGTACAATCCGCCTTGAAAAATTGCAATTTGAGATCCACTGACACCGAGCTGAATTGTACCTCCTAGTGGTGTATACCAACTCGCGGTACTGAAGTTAATTGGACTTGTAATGACGAAAGAAGGGACTGCCGGCGTGAACAAGAGGCTATTTTGAGTGAATGAAATTGTTGGATTTGTCGCACCAATCTGCACAATTTGAATCGCGCACACGTTTGAATCGAGCATCGTGTCTGATACACGTGGTCCTGACAAATCCTGTATTGTAATATCCATAAAGTACGGCCCGAGTGTTGAACTCGTCACATTGACTGGAATGGTGAAATCGAGTGAAGGGTATGGGATTGCCCCTTGATATGAATTGTACGTGTACAGCACTGTTCCAGAACCTCTTGTCCCGTAGCTCAGTTTGACCGACGTCAAAGCGCTCGTCTGAAAACCAAGAACAGACGTAATCAGATATGTTCCAATGCTTTGAAAAGTGAATGAGTTTGAGCCTGGTGAGATGCTTACGAGTGACGCTGCTGAAACTGGTGGGTATGAAGTAAAATTCTGAAGAGCAATCTCCGTTCCAGTGACTGAAGTTCCCGAGTTTGTAAAAAACTGATCAACCGGACCGACTGCAAGCCAGGACCCCGAGCGCAAGACTCCATTCACGGGGTTCATTCGTATGAAAATTGACATGAAGACGTAAGAGTATCCCACTGGAATGTCGATATTGACTGGAATGGTGAATGTGGGGGTTGGCTGTGAAGTTGTCTGGATGACGTGTTCGGTGATGAAATTCAGTGGAGGAACCACGTCGGTCAATGAATATGTATAAGCAACAGAAAACACTGCATCTGTCCCCGACGATGTAAGATTGCCCCGAATACAGTACTGTCCGGGTTTCGTAAAGGCGATGTTTCCATTTGTGGATTGGAAACAAAAGGTTGATCCGGCAACTTGAGCAATGTACAGATTTCGAGAAGTGTTGAAAAAGATGTAGTTTCCACTGTAGAGCTGAAACTGAACTGATGTGGGTGTCGTCGAGGGGACTATATCATTATTTACTGAAAAATAGATACCAGCTCTCTTTTCGGCCGAGGGAATACCACTGCCTCGTGTCCAGCCACCCTGCTCGAGAGTAAAATCAGATGACGCACCGGTAGCTGTTAGGGGGTGAGCACTTGTGGCTGAAATGACGTAGTTCAAGTTGCCAGATGGTGAAACAGTGTCGAAATTCTTGGGATCAAACCCCCAAAATGTCGCCTGGACAGACTCCACCTCCACGTTTGAATATGCAGTAAAGTTGAACCTGTTTACATTTGCGTTGTAAAACACATTGTTCGACAGAGTAAGTGGTCGTTTCACGGTCACACTGGCACCTGTTCCGATAAGTGCAGTCGTTTGTGACGGAATTGTGAAATTGACCAGGGCATACGACGAGCTAACAATAGAGTCGAGCAGGCCAACCACCATCACACCGGTGACACCTGGCATGGTTGCAGTGTATCCCGTCTTGGCGCTCACTTGATATGTAAGTGGAAGGGGGATCTTGATGTTTGTGACGGGGCTTGGATTTGCGGACATGCTCGCCTGAGTCAACAAGACGGTGGTCGATGCAAGTCCTGGGAGAATATTGAGTACAGTCAGTGTAGGGATGGATGACGTGGTTTGACTGTTGATTGAGAATGTGATGCTGGCCGAGGTGGACGATGTGACTGTCATCGCACCGACAACACCTGTAATGCTTCCAATGTACCCGGGGAGCATGTTAAAATTCGGTGTTATGAATCCAGCCTGAACTGGAATTGTGATGGATGTACCCGTGACTGGTGCAGTTGTACCGTTTGTGTAGTATGTATAGGATGCTGGGCTCGTCAACCACCCGACCGATGCATTCGACTGTGAATCTACGTTTGAGGAGTAATACGTGATGCCTTGGGTGGGTGCGCGAATGTACACCCCGTCGACGATGAGTCGCGGATAAAACCCATTCTCACTCGCGACGTTTGACCAGTTCCAATCGTTTCCTGGGTTTTTTAGGAAGGGCATATCGGTCTTCAGTGTGAGCCCTCTTACAACGTCACCCTTGAACGGAATCTTGCAAATCTGCTGAGTACCGAACGATTGCTTCGATCCCTTAAAGGGAATATCATAAGCTTCGAGCACAAAGGGTGTGTTTCGAGAGTACACACCTTGAAAATACGTTAGATCTGGTTTCCCTGAGAGATAGGCGTCTTGTTGGCCTAAAGCAGCCAGCTGGATGTACCCAGCGGACATTCTATTAAAGATGGAGATCTTATTTAACTGATAATCCGCGTTCAATTTCAATTCAAAATTTGAATGTTAAATACAGATGAGTGTCCAGCTCAAGCGGTTTGACCCGACCAAGATGAGGAATGACCGTGTGTGTGTTTTTATTGGCAAGCGCGGCACCGGTAAGTCAACCCTTGTGACTGACATTCTATGGCACAAGCGAGCCATTCCAGCTGGGATTGCAATGTCAGGTACTGAGGATGGTAACGGACATTACAAACAGTTCATCCCGGATCTCTTTGTGTACGGCGACTACAACAAAGACGCCATTGAAAAGATCATGGAGCGTCAGCGCAAGATTGCGGCTCGTGTAGGGAAGGATGCTCTTCCACCCGTGTTCATTCTGATGGACGACTGCATGTACGACAGGGCATTCATGCGCGACACGGTGATGCGCAGCCTGTTTATGAATGGCCGCCACTGGAACATCTTTTTCATGATGACGACCCAGTACGTGATGGACATGACGCCCATGATTCGGTCCAACACTGATTACGTCTTTGTCCTTCGTGACAATGTGAAGCAAAACAGAGAAAACCTGTACAAGTGCTTTTTTGGTATGTTTCCAAGCTTTGACGTGTTTTGCCAGGTGATGGATGCCTGTACGGAGAATTACGAGTGCTTGGTGCTTGACACGACGTGCAAGACCAACCGCATCCAGGACATGGTCTTTTGGTACAAGGCGCCCATTCGCAAGAATTTCAAGGTGGGCGGCCCGTCATTCTGGCAATACCACCAGCGTCACTACAACCCACGCCACCAGACTGGGCCACCCCCGGGAACTATTGCTCGTAGTCGCGGTGCTCCTACGATTGTTGTGAAGAAGACGCGGTAATCATACCAGTCTGCAAAGACTGATCAGAGCGTAGCTTTCAATACACGCTACGCTAAGAACAGTCCAAAGGACTGGTAGTATAAGAAGACGCGGTAGTCCAAGGTGTATAAAACCTCAGAAAGAATTAGAATGCAAAGCTACGACCCGAATGCGGGTATCGATATGATTAAGGAGATCCCGGAAGAGAAGAAGAGCGCGATTCCAACCGGTCTGCTTCGAAATGAGCCGGAAAATAAAGTTGACTCATCTCAAATGGCGGACTTTTCTTCTCCAATCGAAGAGGTTATGGCTGGTCCAGGCCAGATGATGCAGGATGAGGTGATGGGCCCTCCCCAGATGATGTCTGGGAACAAGCGGACCCCCAAGGCGGAGCCTTCAAGCAATGGCAAAAAGAGCAAGAACCCATTTGGTCTGACTGACGAGCAGTTTCAGGCTGCACTGGCTGGCGTGGCGGCTGTGATTGCCTTTTCCAAGCCAGTTCAGGGCAAGCTGTCTACGATGGTGCCCAAGTTTCTGTCCGACTCGGGTGAGATGTCGGCGACTGGCATGGCTGTGACTGCCCTGGTGGCTGCAATTGTGTTTTACTTTGCACGTCAGTTTATTGATAAGCAGTGAGGACAATCCCAACGGGATTGGACAACCCCAACGGGACTCAAACTGAAGGCAACTTGGCCTTTTCCCCGACACTCTCCCCACAGTACTTTTTATCAGTCACCGGTTTGTAGACTCCCAGTTGAGCACAAATTTCGCGAAGATCTCTGAAATTGTCCCAAAACTTTTGCGAGTGATCATACTCACTGACTGTCAAGTGTGAAAGCTCGTGAAGAAACACATACATCGCGGACTCTACATCTTCCCCATCTAGGCAGATGTAGATTTCATACCCCTTGTTTACGTTCAGGCCGATTGTCGTGTTCATGCCCGGTGATGTACCGGTGATGATTGAGGGGCGTTTACAGATGAGTTTCCACCTCTCTTCCGCTGGAAGAGACTCCCTGATGATAGTGTACCGCCGCTTAATCTCTGCAAGCATCGGGGGATCTTTCGTCATGGTGACTATATCGGCTAGAACGACTCCGAGAACCCCAAGGGCCAACATCTACTATTGCTTTATAAAAACAAATTGAGAATAAATGTCCGAGATCAGCCCATTCGGGGCGCTAAGCATGGGCTTCCACACGAGCAGCTTCATACCGTGACCAAGCATAGTATGGATGAACATGTCGGAATCCAAGATGGGTTCCTCCCGACCACCCTCGGCATAGAAGGGTCCACCGACCAGGTTGACCAACAGCTTGTCATCCTTCATCTCAATTTTGTTTCCTAATTCATCTTCAAATTTTGTTTTAAAATTCAAAAGTAAATTGATACGTGTCTTGTCAGGGGTGATACCAATCAAAAGTCCACCTGGTTGAAGGCACTGAATCATCGCCCATGTTGATGAGGTGTAGGTGTTCATATTTTCAAATATGTAGTGGAGTGAAAAGTTGTAACACACCACGTCATACGGACCCCATGGTACAGCAGATGCAATGTCACCGGGCGGCAAAAACCACATGCCAAAACCCGCCTCGACTGTTCTGTTTTGAGCCTCGACCAGGGACTCTTCATCTGGATCGACCCCTATGACTTTTAGGTTTAGAACAGATTTCCATTTGTGAATATCACCACCACGGCCACATCCACAGTCGAGTACAGTTGACCCGGGTCGGACCCAATTTTGAATCAAAATTCGTTTACAATTGTTGTGTAGTTTACGTAGAGAATCCATTATTCTTTTAGAGTACTAACTCCTTAATACTCGAGAACAAGACCAATTTTCTCCAGATAAAGATTTTACATCCGTGTAAAGTATAATGGGTTCCCTCGAGCAGGATTTTCTGACTGTTCCCGGTCAGATGTTTGCGTGCGTTTCGTTTGTCGGTCCCGAGCAGCCACAGAAGAATGAGCTTCTGGGCATGAAGATTCGTGGCTGCTTTGCGACCCGTGACGAGGCTGCCAGTCACTGCAAGCGTCTTCAGAAGGAGGATGCGATTGTCGACATTTACGTGGTGGACATGTACAAGTGGCTTTTGATTCCACCCCAGCGTGATCAGATTCAGGATGTTCACTACCAGAATGACAAGCTCGAGGAGATTATGACCAAGTACCGTGAGAACCAGGCGCAAGCTTCTGCCATGTTCGAGAAGCGCAAGCGTGACATGAACGCCAAGCCCATCAGTGGCGACTTTCCCTACATCGATCCTTCGGACGAGAATTCCAAGTTTTACACCAAGCCAGACGTACCACCCATTCCTCACCCCGCAGAGGTGCTTGAGGATCTGAAGAAGGAGTTTCCAGACAAGTCAATTGAGGAGCTAGTCACGATGGCTGACGCCAAGGTGAACGAGGTGATTGAGCAGCGACGGGCCGAGGCGGAGGCGGAGGCGCAGAAGGGGCTCGAGACTCTGAAGGAGGAGCCGGAGGAGGAGGCGTAAATCCCACCAGTCCGAAGGACTGTTTAATTTCTACGTGTAAAGTAATATGGTATTTGCACTTTTTGGTATTCTCATAGTCTTGGGTCTTTTGTGGTTTGCGTACAAGCGTTTCGACAAATTGTGCCCCCCTGCTAGAATATCTCAACCAGTACAGGCGTTTGACAACCAGTTTGAGGTATTCAGGGATATGGAGCCACAGACGCAGGTGCGTGAGAACCCGTGGGTTGGGTTTTTGCAGGAGGATCTTTCAAAGGGACGCACGGGACCAATTGGGACGTTTACAGGGAACGATTCGAAATCTGGACGTGTTGTTTCTTACATGATTACTTAGGCGGATTGATAATGACTGGGCGCATATTGGTCAGGATGATACCGATGACGATGCCGATGAGCATCCCCATCACGAGAGGGTTCCCCTTGAGCTTGTCAAATGGGCTCTCCTTCTCTTGAAGGTTCAAAGACGGCGAAGAACGGAAAACTGGTTCTGGCTCGGAGCGTGCCGGCCACTCGTTGGCTTCAGGTACGTCGCTTTTTGACGACAGGAACGGCGGGGGGGATCGGTCGTCCATTCTCTTCTTCGTCACTCTCGCTTTTATCTGGTACTACAAATCCATCCAAATTTCCATCTTCATCTGCATCATCTTCGTGATCCTCCTCATCCTCGTCGTACTCGTCAATGTCCTCGTCAATATCCTCCTCCTCTTCCGTGTCGTAATCATCTGCAGAGTAATCATCCTCAACTTGCTCAATCGGCTCGTAACGAACAGGTGGCTTTGATACACGCCCACTCTTCGTACGCACCTCACTGGCCGTGGGAACGGATCCTGGAAGGGACGAATGCTGACTCGGCAGCATCTTCTGGATAATCTTGGATTGTCTCGTTTAAGTACTTTGGATAGAAATAAAGACCCTTGGAAACGGCAATTTTGTTAAGTTCAAATTCACCATCGTACGCGAGTGCGCCTGCAATCCCATTAAGCTTTTCCTGATGTTCTACATCATCTGCAAGACGAATTCCGAGGCTTATGTCGCGGACATTCTCAACTGCGGTGTAAAGAGCCTGTGACGACAAGTCAATGTCACTGTTCATTTTAGATTCAAAAAGTGAGATGTTATTTAGGAAGCGTTGCCAGCTCGTCGGATCGAGACCAGAATATGGATGCACCGCCTGTTCGTACTTTAGGAACTGCCCCTTTTGCCCTCTCGGCAAAACAAGCCATAATGTCACAGCTAGGAGGGCTACCAACAGTAACGATCTCATCTACTATACTGGGAGGAAGAATATGTTCGGAAAATTCGTGCTCCTTGCACTCGTCGTTGAAGCACCTCTGAGTCAATCGCCCCTTGTTCAAAAGAAACCAGATGTGATTCGATCTGTGCTCATCCTTGATGCGTTCGCAGTACTTTGAATCAGTCTGGACGTACCACGCATCCACACCCTCCTCGAATCGTTGAATCTTCTTCACCTGAGTTTGGCGCTGGCCGGGTAGATATCTCTGTATAAACTCCTCAATAGGTTCAGCTGCAGGGGCGTCCATGTCGACATTCACATCCGTCTTGCACTCGTGTGACGCACACCGAATGGAAAACAGCTCAAGGACGTCTGCATCAGCTGTCTTTTGAAACTCTCGGCCACTCTCAAGCTCTCTCCACGGGATGTATGGATCTCCAGATGGCTTTTTGTGAGACCAAAGCATCCGAAGTCCTGATCCACCATAGACGCTCGAATCAATCACCTGAGCCCAATCAACCTCTTCAACGAGTGGAAGTGCCAACAGTATTCTCGCACGCGACGAAATAGCATCCTGCTTCGAAACCTTGAAATCAGGCCAGTGAATGTGCACTCCAGACTTAATGCCTTCTTTAACCGGTCGAGGCTGTGCTCGTGCGATGCAACACCTCCCGGGCTTGCCAATCGCCTCGTGAATAACCTCACAAATGGCTAAAAGAGCTTCATCCTTGAGCTTCTCTACAGCCTTGTAATCGAGGTCCACGAAAAACTTGAAAATATCCGTCTTTTGTTCGACGACATACAATTTGCTATTTTTCAACTGTTCAATGTACATTTGGAAAAACGCAGACATGTCATTATCTGGGACAAAGAGAATCCCACCATTCATCAATGTGTGGGTCCCTGGTGCTTTGGGGACGGACCATAGGTCCATTTATTATACAAGTTGTATAGTCTTTATTCCTCATCCGATGACGAGTCGAGTGCTAGACGAGCCCAGAAACTCTTCACCTTTACTTTTTCCTGGTTTGCAAGCACCTCTTCAACCTGAACCTCAGCTTTCGGTTCATCCTCCACCTCCGGCTCCGGTTCTGCTTGCTGTTCCTCCTCAATCTTCTCGATTTCGTAGCACAATCTGCGAATGGTCATCTTTTCGGCGAGTTCCTCTGGTTTCGAACCGTCGTCCAAGAGGGTTGCGAGCTTCTGAGCATACCAGAGTTTACTGGGTGTCATTCCTAACAAGTCCAAAGGACTTTTTTTATTACGAAATGCGCAGGTTAAAAGGGGTTTTGTTTCTGTTCCGAATTGCATGGACAAATTCAGGGTTCCGGATGACATGTGTACGAATCATCGGCCAAAGATTGTCTCTTTTTGAGATGCCGTCGAGCGTGTCAAACTCACAGGCATCATTTTCGTCGTAATTTTTACGGAACGGTACGATATGACCCTCCATTTTGTCCTTTTCCTCGACAAATCGTCTCACGATGTGTTTGTGTTCAGTTGAAGTCATTGGGAGATCAAAGACGTAGACGTGGTAGTGATTCACCACATCAACTCCATCCTCGAGATCTCTAGGTTCTGGGGTATCAGTCGAAAACTTGAAGTAGGCGTACGAGCCTCTCTTCAGGTTGATCGTTCCGCGTGTTTCTTCTTCGAGTTCTCGAACCGCACATCGGAGTGGGTTGTAGATTTCTCGACGCCGGCATCCACCGGTAACAAACGTCCATTCCTTATATCTGCGGTCGTGGACCACAAGGAAATGCGGAACTCCTTCAATTTGGCTCATTGGTATCGCTACTGCTTTGTGTCGTTCTCGAGTCGCCATTTCGACTCTCAACTACTATGTCTGGGCCAAAAAATTCCTGGAGTTTTCCGCTGCGCTTGTCATACGTGATAAGAAATACGATACATGCAATTATGAGCCAAAACCAAAGTGGCATTTTTATTACTACTAGTCCTGAGGACTAAAATTTGCAGCTTAATTTGCGTACAAAAGACTGGCGAGACCGTTCTGGATCCGGAGCACGTTGTAGTTGACTGCGTACAGGTAGGGGTTGGTGATCAGTGGGCTGGCGAGTGCCAGAGGGCCGGTGCGGCCGGTGTCGGGGTCGCTGAGGGTCACTGGGGTGACGATGCGGTAGGTGTCGAGGCGGGAGAAGTTGATCGTGCCGGTGGGCTGGTTCTTGGAGGTGTCGAGGCAGTAGCTGATGATTGCCACGTTCGCCTGCAGGTTATTGTGGACGTAGCCGAAGGGGGTGTTGTAGTACTGGGGGGCATCCACCCATGCGTTCAGGTGGCGGAACTCACCGACATCCACACCGTTAATCTGGGTCTTGAGCATGTAGCTCGAAGCTGCCTGGGAGTTGTTGCCGTTCTGGATCACATTCTCGTACCGCTGGGACTGGAAGGCGATGAACTTGACTGGGTGCGCCAGGGCCAGCTCCTGCACTGGGTTGCTGCCCATTGGCACACGCTGCACCTGGTGGATCAGCATGTCGTGGGTGTTGTCCGCGAAAAACTTGCGCTCAGCCTGGTCCAGGTAGATGAAATTGGCCCAGCAAGCGAACGTCAGGCTTGCGTAGGTGGCGGTGGGGGTTGCCGCGCCAGTGAAGAATCCAATCTCGGAACCAACCAGCGCACCTGTTGCAAGCGCCGGCTGAGCAACGAAGCTCACGTTCACGGTGGTTGCATTTGATGCAGTCACAACCACTGGGCCATACAGAGGCAGGCCAGCCACGTACTGACCAGCCTGGATACCAGCGCCCGAAGTGGGGGATGCCTGAGTGTTAAAGGTCAGAGTTGCCGAAGTTGACGTGGCGCCAATGACCGTCTGTGCCACCACAGATGCCGAGGTGACTGGAGCGTACACGTTGAGGACCGAGTTGGCCGGGAAGAAGATGTTAGTAGAAGACACCGTGTTTGCAAAACCGATCGTGATGTTGGAAAAGCCGGTTGCGTTGGAAGTCGCCTGGATCACAGCGCTCACGTTCCAATCGGGCACGAGGGTGTTGGACACCAGAGAGCCGGCGAAGATTGGACCGTTGATTGAGTTCGTTGCCAAGAAGGCGGTGTTGGCGGCAACTCCAGTCACTACAGTTGACAGCACGTTGATCGAAGCCTGGGGCAGTGTCGACAGGCTTGGTCGGGTCGTTGCACCAAAAGTCAGGGTGGAACCCAGCTGGCTAGACCATGAGATCCGCAGCTCCACATCGTGGAACTGGATTGCAACCAGAGGCAGAGCCAGGAAGTAATCCTTGCAGAAGAAGAACTTGAGGGGGAGGAAGGAGGACCTCTGGTTGGTCACACCGCTGGTGTTGAAATTCAGGTAGCGCTGGGAGAAGTTCTGCGCACCAACCACCGGCTCGACGTCAGACATCCACTGGAAATCCTGGGTGTCAATCACCTGGCCACCAATCAGCAGCTCAATCTTGTCAATCACCTTGGACCAGTCCAGACCAGTCACGGCCGAATTGTTCGAATCACGAGCGGTAAAGTACACGTAGCTCAGAAGGTCACCCTTCTTCTCGAAGCGAACCAGGGAGATGCTACCAGCCTGTGGATTACCCTGGATCACCTGGCGCTCGACCGAGTGAGCGTAGTGCGTGTACCGCTTGTAGTTGGAACGGAAAAAGGAAACCTCGGGCTTACCGGACAACCAAGCGTCCTGAGCACCCGTAGCGACGAGCTGAACAATACCACCGCTCATTTTATAATCTTAACCTAGGTTTTTTTCTGACTTGCGACGCGAGTCTTTGTAGACTGGTACCAAATCACTGGGCTGACAGTGGCTCCTGCACGAATGAATTCTTCGCGAGTTGCTTAATGGCAATGTCGAGAGTGTCAGCCCATGGGTTTCCACCCATCTCCGTCTTTTTCTCGTTAAACTTCTCAAACTCGGGAGTGATGTAATTCTGGAAACGACCCGCCGATGGGTGTGCCACTGGAAATGCAGTCGTTTCGGCGCGAATATTGGTCATGGCACCGACGGCGTTGACTGGGTCGTCGCGAACATTCATACGACCAGCATTGCCCATGCGATCTGCGTTGGAACGGTTGTTTGACAGGTGAGGCTGTGATTTGTCGGTGAGGGAGCCGTCGTATGGCTGCTTCACGTTGTAGTGAGCAATACCATACTCGAGCGTGTCACCGCGGAAACCCGTCTCTTGACGAATCGTCGTGCGGCGAGTCTTAATCTGGTCGGGGCGACCCTCCATACCAACCATGCCACCACCCTGTGCCTGTTGTCCGCTGTTCTGAGCAGGTGGCCGGTGGAATGACTTTGACGTCTTGGCAGCGTGAGTCATCGAGCCGATACCACCCGCGCCACCATTCTTGACAACGGGATTGCTTGGACCGGCGCGGCCCTCCAGCGTCGTAAGGCGCTCCTCATTGATGTTATTGGGAAGAGCACGGAAAAACTGCTGGAAACCACCAGTGGCTGCCACATCCGGTCCAATACCGAGACCTGGGCCGACATTCATTCTCTCGACTGGTGGAAAGTTGTTCATCTTGTTCGTGATGTTCTGGCGACCGTACAGGTCGTACACAGGCTGACCCCACGGGGACGCCTTGGCGTCGGGTCGCATGTCCTGCAGGGATGAAATTTCATTCTTAGGCTGAAGACGCCAATCGCCAACACGACGACCAAGCTCGGGGGTCATAATCTTGACATCCTGATAGTCGGCCCAGTGCTCATTCGGGTAGGCCATAAGATCGGTGTCGCGGCGAGTTACAACTGGGGGTCCTGCTTTTCTGGATTCCGTGGTTACCGGTGCATCATCTGAATTCTCACTCAGACGCTTTCCGGCAAACACCAAACCAACTACCGCGGCCAGTGCGAGTGGGTCCATATTAATAATGGGCTAGTTTTTTATTTACGATCAGTCTGTGTAGCAGACTACATCGGTTCCCTGTTTTACTTCTGAATGTACCGCTGAACAAAACGAGTGTTCTGGTCAATTGCGTACGTGCTAATTGGGTCAAAACCAAGGACGCGCAGGGGCAGATTTACATAGCTGTTGGGGAAATCATACGAATTCTCAGACCAGCCATTCTTCCATGACAGGGTATCCACTGGGCGAAGAGCAGAACTTACTGTGGCGACGTCAACCATCGTGATGGTTGCAGGCCCCTGCCACACACCGGGCTGAAGGAGGGAATCCTTCGCAGAATAATACTCCTGAGGCATTCTTTCTATTCACGGAGGAATTTAATTTATCGCCCGTTACCGGCGCGCATCTGGGTACGCTCGGGGAAGTGGAAACGATCGTTGTCAATGTCGCACGAAGAACCTCCCTGGTCCTTGCACATGGGGGAAAATGGCTTACCGAATGAAGCCTGTGCAAACCCAGCCTGGTCGTTGGGAATTGTAGTCACTGGCATTGTATAGAAATTACGCTCGGCGTCGCGTTTGCGCTCAAATGGGTGAATCTTGCTCCACTCATTCTGAACCTCGGTCCGGACGCTCGGGTACCACGCAGCAGATGGGCGATCGGGCTGATCCACGTAATCAGTCATCAGAACATTCCCCATGGGATTGTCCAGCGAAGGCATGGTCACACTGTCGCGAATTGGACCGGCAACACGGCCATTACCAATCGTCTCGCGAATCTTTCCGTCACTCATCATGTTTGACGTGTAAAGATAATACAGAATTGCGAGGACGAGACCGGCGAGAGCAAAAACGCGATTGTCACGATTAATAAGATATACAACCACACTTGCATAGAGAACAAAACGGACTGTAGCTGCTGTTCTCTCCTTTGCACTCTGTGTCCCCGTGGGCCAGAAATTCAGCAACTGGTCCGCGCGGAAAATCTCATTGGGATCCATATTACTATGGACTGGGAAAAAAACAACTCAGTCAAGGTCGGAAGGATTGCCCATGTTCTTCATCACGTCAGCCATCATCTTCTGCATACTCGACATCAGCTTCGCCTCAGTCATTTCACCCCCGTCGGCGCCTGCCTCCTTGGCAAACTTCTCAGCCGTCGCCTCAACCATCGCAAGCATCTGAGGTGGAAGCATCGCAATCGATGTGCCAATCATGTGAAGGTTCTGGATGTGACCCCAAATTGCCATGCGGCTTTGCTGAGACAATTGCTTGCTCTTCCAAATGTCACACACTCCAATCTCGTGCATAAACTTGTTCTTCTCTGAAAAGAATGCCGAGTTCTTCTCGGAAAGATACTGGACCCGTGGACCCGTGTACTTCATGAAGCGATCCATAGTCGCACGCGTCCTGGGCTTTTCGCTCGCCTCCTTGATGTCCTTGTTATCTGGAAACTCCGAGAGGAGGTCATCAAAAAAGCTACCGAGCATATTGTTAAATGCTGTGGCAGACATTAGATTTTCTATGAGTTTTGTCTTTAAGTTAGTAAGGATCTTTCGACACTGCATCACCCTGTCCAATTCCTTGAGACACAATGAAATACACGAGGAGACCAACCAAAAAGGCGGGCTTCATCATGTCCGAATTCTTGAGTTTTCCCTCGCCATTCATGCGATTTTTTCCATACACGTAAGCGGCGGTGACACCCCCCGCAATCACCCCTGCACTGAGAGGTTCACGGAAATACTTGTCCATTATTACTCTATTTATAGTTAAATTTCTCTACTTTTCCCCGGACGGCAACAGCAAGCCTGGAATTATTTCTCCCTCGCGTCATCAAACAGGGACTCTCCGTTTTCGTTCAGTTTTGTGACGGTTGGTGGGTTCAGTGATGGAGTCACGGCAAATGTCTGCGACCCTCCTGGGCTTTCCGCGATTGGGTTTGTGGACGTTCCTGACGAGTCGTTTGCGATATCCTCGAGGTTTCCAGTGTCTTGGGGTGGCTCCGAGTTGTCCGGCTCTTCAATTGGTTCAGCAGCGGGTTCCTCCTCCTCTTCCTCTGCTTCGTCATTCTCGTCGAAATCAGCCGACTCGTTCTTGAGATCCCCCACGATGGCATCCCATGGGATGAGTTCCTCAATGACAGTTTGAATTTTACATGTGAATCTGCTGTAGAGTTCACTCTTACGTTCCTCGTCAGTCTTGGCGGGGTCGGTTATGATGGTTGGGCGGTAGTAGAGATCCTCGCCACACGCCTCGTAACACCTCTGAACAAAGACGTCATGGGCTGGAAGCTTGAGGCCCACCTTCTTGGGCTTTTTGTCCATCCGAATGCCATTCATCAGAATCTTGACGTGGCAAATAAAGACGGCGGCTAGAAAGTTCTGGAAGAGTGGGTGTGAATTCTTAATCTTGTCGGCGTGTTTGAGGCTGATTGAGCTATTCCACACCTTGATACCCTTGAGAAGCTCCTGAAACACGAGCGTCACATTCTTCCCCTTGGACTCCTTCTTGGCCTCGAGCCAAATCTCCCAATACGTTTCAATCATCGATGGAATCATAGAATCACAGAGCTTTTTCGTGAAGCGACGCTCTGAACCCTCGAGTACCTCCATTACACTTGCTTTCTATTTTTTACTCCATAATTTTACGAATCACAGCATTCACACCCGGGATATTCCGATTCAAATTCAAAACTCTGTGCTCTGTGCTGTTGTTGTTGCTGTTGCTGTTGCTATTGCTGTTGTTGGCGACTCCAAAACCAAGTTTATTCATAATGTAGGCACTGGGTGGGCGGGATCTCGAGGTGTTTGAATTTGACATGAACATAGAATCCTGGTAGGCGCGCTTATATCCTGCGCGTTTCGCACACCAGAGGACGATGGCTCGAATCTGTGTGCCAAACCCCCGACGGCGGTAATTCGCATTTGTTCTGCCAAGTTCAATGAATAATTTTGAACCATCAAGAACACATTGGAGTCGTGCAACCATGATAGTTCCGTAATACATCTTTACAATCATAATTACCCCTGTAAATTCTGCTTCAATATGAAGATGTGGTTCTAAATATTTATTAAATTCATTTATTTCCCTGCTTAGCCTGCTCATTACTAATCTCTAAGATTTACTTCTTATAACGATCCGCCGTCTTTTTAAGGTTCATCAAACTGGGAAACTCAAATTCAGGTTCGATCGTCTCCACCTCTTCGGCTGGTTTCATCTTGTCCCATGAAACCTCGTAGCTTGTGGGTGTCACCATTGTGACTCTGTAGCCGAGGCGCCCGAGTTGACGCCCGATGTAGCGCACGGCAGTTGGCAAATCATATCTAGGGAACCCGACGACAAACGGAGGGACAGTCAAAACTGTCGACTTGTCGCCGAGGTCAAATCGAGCCTTAATTTTCCGCGAAAATTGCCCGAGGATACTCTTGTAAATTTCCTTTTTGATGTTCTGCCGAACCTTATCCAACTTGGCCAGGTCCTGAACGGATAGCATCTAATTTTACATTGAATTAAAAACTGACGCACCAGACGCAACCATGTTGCCAGATCGGGCGGGGGAGGGGCCCGGTACAGCGGACCCGTTTCCTGGGGTGAATGAGTTGGTGGATGTAGTTGACATAAACTGGGCCATTGCCGAGTTGTTCTGGATGTTCTGGTTGTACTTGGATGCCATGCTCTCAGTCGACAGCATCGTGTCGCGTGCCTTTTGATCCTTCTCGTAATTTTGACGGTTATTTGTGAGCTCGGATTGCATTCGTGCATCCAGGGTCTTTGTAATGACAGAGTAATCACTGTACGTGTCTGGATTGTAGGGGGTGAAACCCGAATCGTACTTGTCCACCTCTGCACTTGTGCTCATATTTGTGACGACGACGGATCCCTCGGAGGTCACCTTGGCCTGAACATCGTACTGGGTACCGAAATAACCCTGTGTGTTCAGGAACATGAACCGAGCCGAGTATGTGTCATTCCCCACCTTGTTGATGAAGAGGGTCTCGAGAGGAACCTCGTCTGGGTGCTCCCTCTGTATAGCCTCAATAATCACCTGAATGATGTCAGGTGGGATGCCCTGCTTTTGATCAGCTGCAACGTCAAACGTGGCCGTGGGTTTCCAGAAAAAGAACGCAAGAAGAACCAGAACAAGGAGTACCCAAATCCAAGACTCCATATAATGTACACCGCGAAAAGAAAATACTACCAGTACGACCGTAGGTCGGACTGTAGAAAACCCCGCGAAAAGATTCCGTGAAAACTTTGCCCTCTGTAAATTATAGATGGCACTGCTCGTGTACTCGGACAGATGCCATTACTGCCAAGACGTTCTCAAGTATATACAATCCGAGCCCGCCCTTCAGCCTATCATCCGGTTTTGGAACATCACAGCCCAGGGCGTGCCACATGAACGCATCAAGCGAGTACCGACCCTTGTCACAAATGAGGGAAAGATGATGGTTGGCTCGGAGGTTCGTGCCTGGATAGAATCGATGGTCCCCTGTGAATTTGACTCGTTTGACTCTGTCGACTTTGCGTACAATCTCGATGGTACGGATACAAATGACTCGCTGTTTGACCTAGAGAAGTACGGTGCACAGCTCCAACCCACGCTAACACCCGAACTGGAGGCGAGAATTAACGAAAACCCGTCATCTGCATATCAGAAGAGATCTGGCACTTAAACAGTAGAACATCTTAGTTGATAACTATGCACCTGAGAACTATTCAGGCATCTGCATTTAAAGCCATATTTGAAGTCTTGAAAGACATCATCAATGATGTGAATGTGTACTTTTCGAGTGAAGGAGTTCGCATTCTCACGATTGATACCGCGCATGTCACGCTCGTGCATATGAATCTCGCCGCTGAAAACTTTGAAGAGTACGAATGTGAGTCTGACATTATTGCTGGACTCAACATGGCAAACATGTACAAACTCCTCAAGTCAGTCTCGGGGCAAGATACCCTTACGATTGATATCCATGGACGTGACATTATGGAAATTCAAATTGAAAATTCATCAAAGAATTCTTCAACTAATTTCAAACTAAAATTATTGGACATTAACGATGACATTCTCGAGGTGCCCATCATTCCCATGAATGTAGTGACAACCATGCCATCGATCGACTTTCAGAAGATTGCGCGCGACATGGGAAATCTCTCGAATGAAATGAGTATCATTCGTGACGGTAATATCCTCGAGCTCAGTTGCAAGGGGGACTTTGCCGATCAAATGACCCGCATCGAGTATCCAGAGTCGGTTTTGAGAACTGGAAATATCTTTAGCCTCAAGTACATCAACATGTACACCAAGGCGACGGGAATGTGCTCGAGTGTGCAGATTCTGCAAGATTCGACATCAAAGGATATGCCAGTCATATTTAGATACACAATTGCAAACCTGGGGGACCTCAAATTTTACCTGGCACCCAAACTTGACGATAATTAAAAACAAATGAAGATGATTATATATGGAGGCTAGATATAATGCTCGAATGAAAGAATGTAAATCAGAGACTGAGTTGTCCGACTACCTACTAGATTGTGTTCATATCATCCGTGAGTACGCACAGGAATCAGCCCCAGAACCAGAAGTACAGACAAGGAGCGTTCTTGGTATAAAGGTGGCTTCTCGCAAGGGGGTGCAACGCAATGACATTTACAAGAAATATCTCGTCGAGGTTGAAAAGGAGCACGTCTATACACCAAAACCGACAGATATAAACTGTAAACCGTGCACTAAATGCGGTGCGGAGTTTTCATGGATGCTCGACGAAATCCAGAGTGATCGGGTATGCATGAAATGTGGATATGCCGAATATTACCTCGGTGAAGAGGTTGGGTACAAGGAGGAGCAGGAAATGGAGAAGAATGTAGTCTATTCTTACAAACGCGAGAATCACTTTAACGAGTGGGTTTCGCAGTTTCAAGCAAAAGAATCTACAAATGTCCCGGATGAAATCATATCCCTTCTTCGAAACGAATTCAAAAAGCAAAAACTCAAGGACCTTGCTGAAATTACACACGAAAAGGTAAAAACCCTCCTCAAGAAGCTCGACAAGTCAAAGTACTATGAACACGTCCCTTATATTACGACAATCCTGAACGGGATTCAACCCCCGACAATGCCACAGGCGCTTGAAGACAGGCTCAGACTGATGTTTTATCACATTCAAAAACCTTTTGAGAAACACAAGCCGCTGAACCGCAAAAACTTCTTGTCGTACGCGTACGTACTTTACAAATTCTGCGAACTCCTTGGAGAGGACGACTACCTGCCCTGTTTCCCACTGCTCAAGTCGAAAGAGAAGCTCTACGCACAGGATGAGATGTGGAAGAAGATTTGTGGTGAATTACAGTGGGAATTCCTCAAAACGGTATGAGGACAAGACGATGAAAAATAGGGTTTAATGAATATACTCGACCTGCACCGTTGAATCAGTCGTCGGAAAGTTGACCAGATAACCCTCCTTGCACCCCGTCAGCTCCATATATTTTCGAATTTGAATTCTAAATTGCTCAGTCATTCGAGAGACTGACTTGATCTCAATCACAATCTTGTTGTCTATGATGATATCGGCACGAACGTTCCCCACGTTGTGACCATCATAGCTAACCGGTATGATTCGCTCCGTCTCGTAGGGAACCCCCTTCTTACGCAGTGCCACCTCCATGGCATTATGGTAGACGCTCTCCGAATAGCCCGGGCCAAGTGCAGCCCAGACAGCCTCTGTCACATCTTGAACCAAGTCAGTCATCAATGAACTACATAAACTGCTATCTTTTAACTACCTACTTCTTGAAGAACTTGTCACGGACCCAGTCGCGATCACGGCGGTAGATGCGCGATGCGGTTGGCAGAGTCCGCTTTGTCAGGGTACCGATGGCTTGCAGGCGGTGAAACACGGACAGCACCTTCTCACGACCCACGTTGATCGCCTTGGACAGTGCGCGCCGGCGAGCAGTCATCGACTCGACTGGGTGGTAACCGTACCGAGTGAGCATGCCCCCCTTGAGAGTGCCAATCAGCTTGGGCCCCTTGCCAAGCGCACCCACGTCTGGTGCTGGACGAGACGCGACACGAGTCGTCCCTGCTTTACGCACGTACCGGTACGTCTTGCCGTCACGCTTGACAGTAATCACCTTACGGGTTCTGTGCTGGGTATACGCAGATCTCAGAATTGAACGCATTTTAATTTGAAATTGGGAGAGAAAATTTCTGACCAGACATGAACATTCGAATCTTAGACTCACTTCCCATGCCAAAATCGAACATGTCCATATCTCCTAAATTTAGATTCAAAATTGGAACTTCATATGTAGATCGCATGTGAAGGATGGCATACATCACCCCGAGTCCATACGCCTTGAGGTCTTTTATATCCTTTTTTTGGGATGAAAATTCAAGGTTGATTGCAAGAATGTCTTCGGGTGGGTACCCTATGAAAGGTGCACATGGGAGTGCTTCGGCTGTTCCACCATCCACGTAGTGCCACTCGTTGAATTTAGATGCGGAAAACAAAAAGGGTACAGCCACTGACATGCAGACTGCGTCAAGGACACTCATCTGTGGGGTCTTGTCTACACTAAAGTAGTCGGTCCGCTTGAGATCCACACAAAAGGCGGCAATGTGAAGTTTTACAGGACTGAGTTCATACAGTTCTTGAAAATTAATATCAATTTTGTTTGTAAATTTGAAACAACAATCTGAAAGGACTTTCCTGATGCGAGAGATTGGGACGAGACCATAGTCCTTGAAGAGTGTTTTGATGTTGGGTTTCATGGATTGCTTGATGGGAGCATCGAGTGCAAAGTCAAACGTCTTTATAATGTCCCGCTTCGTGAGCAGGTAAAGGAACCCGAGGAGACTTCCAGCACTTGCACCTGAAATCTCCTCGAGGTCGTCGAGTTTTCCAGTTTCCTGGAGTTTATAGAGTGCCCCCATAAACACAAAGAAGCCCATGGCTCCTGGTCCTATGGCAAGGTACTTCATCTATTTTTAATTTTGAATTGAAATTGAGGGAAAATACTCACAGTCCGAAGGACTGATATTTAATAGTACTGGGGGAAGACTGAACGCAGAGTGGCGAACAGCACTGCAAACACAAAGGTGTGCACGGCAACGGGCAGACGGCCGGTCATCCCGCTAAGGAAGCTACCGGGTGGGATGGTCACCAGCATGCCGGGGCTCAGCAGCACGAACAGCAGCGCTGGCACCATCAGATCAGCCTTGGTCAGGGACACCTTGACCACGTACTTGGCAATCACAAAGTACAGCAGGCTGAGCACGACGGCGTGGATCAGAACGGACATCAAGCTCGTCTCACCGCTCATCAGCTTCAGGGATGGGAGGGACAGGAGAATGCCTGGGCTGAGTACGGCAAAGAGGAGGGCGGGGATGAGAACCTTCTGACCGGTAATGTCAATCTTCATTTTACAATTATCCTATATTAATATTCGCCCACCCGGCAAAGTTCACTTGCTGGACATTCTCATGAATCACTTGAATGTTCTTGATTTGATCCCACATGAGCTGGGGAAAAATCGCGAACTCCTCTTCAGAGTGGTACAGTGTCGGGTTCATCACAAACTCCACAAACTGGGGATATCCCGCTTGTACTCGAATATAGTGCTGATCGGCAACTTGCCGAATCGCCATCCATGCATCCAGAAGCTGTTCAGAATACCAATCCTGCCAATCTTCTGGATGAAGGGGATCGGGTGTCTCATCGAAATCATCCGAATCGTACGCCAGTTCGTAATTGTAAGCGTCACGCGAATATTCGTCGTTGATGCCCATCCTGTCAAGTCCGGTGGACTTTTTCTATTCAGGTGCTGAGGTCTTTAAGCCTGTCAAGTCCGAAGGACTTGTTCTCAACCCCTTTGTCGCCCACGGCGGCGCTCTTCTACGAAGAGCTGAGGTCTTTAAGCCAGTCAAGTCCGAAGGACTTGTTCTCAACCCGCCCGCCGCCGCCCAAGAGCCGGAGAGCCTTAAAGAGTTCCTAGATATACAAAAATACCCATCGCACCTGGGCCGAGTGCTAGGCACTTCATCTAGTTTTAATTTTGAATTGAAATTGATACACTAAACGCGCCGTTTGTATTTTTTCAAAAGTCTTTTTATTTCCAAAGCAGTCGAGTGGTATATTTTTTTAGCTGATTTCTGTTCTTTTTTCAACTTTTTCTTGTAGGCGGCACTTTCATAGAGGCGGCGGTAAGTGGCTTCATTTAATGGCTTTATTCTCATTAATAATAGCTAGGAAAAGATGTTCTCAGGGTGGCAAAGGCCAGTGCGAACACAAAGGTATGCACAACCACGGGCACGGGGCCGGTAGTGCCGCTGCGGATCAGGCCTGGGGGGATGGTGACCAGCATACCGGGGCTCAGCAGCATAAAGAGAACTGCAGGCACGATCAAATCAGCCTGAGTCAGGCTAATCTTGAGGAAGTACTTGGCGATCAGGTAATAAAGAAGGCTCAGAACCAGTGCGTGAATCACAACCGTCATGAAACACGTCTGACCCGATGCAAACTTAAGGGCCCCTTTGTCGCCCACGGCGGCGCTCTTCTACGAAGAGCTGAGGTCTTTAAGCCCTGATACAGTTACAGTACTTTTCTCCTTGACCTCAACTGAATCCTGGATCGCCTTGAATGCACCCTCGACACGAACCTCGTCGCCTGAGAAGTACGTCCTGAGACCTTTGAGGATGACATCCTTGGTGATTCCACCCTTTGTCTTTTTCGTCTTGAGGTTCACCTTCACCTTGTCCCGAACCTTGACCGTGTCAATGTCGAGTGTTTTCATCTGAACAGTAACAAATTCGCGAAGCTCCTTCTCGCGCTTATTCAGCACGGTGATATCTTTGCGAACTGATACGAGCTGGGCCTTGATGCCGACCCACTCTGTCATCGCCTGTTTAAAGCGTTCATCAGCCATTTATAATTCATCTGAAATTTTAAAATTCCAGTCTACGCAGTAGACTGTTCTAGTTATACTCGGCACCAATCTCAAACTTGGGGCGCATGGTGTCTGGGGGGATGGTGCTGAGGTTGAAGATGGACACTGGGGTGCGGGGGTTGATGGGCTCGCTGCGGAAGTCGCGGTTGGCGTTGCGGAGCACACCACCGATCGTCTCGGGGTAGCCAATCTGGCTGCGGGGATCCAGGTAGTTCTGGTTGGTCAGAATCTTCTCTGGGCTAAACTGACCGAAATCCTCCGTCTGGACAACCTCACGGGGGATCAGGCTTGCCGAGCTGACGCTGTCAGCCGCATTATAGTCTGGGGAGACGGCTGACTGGCTCACATCACCTGCGACCTGTGCCGTACCCAGGTTGGAGCCCATGACACCGTTAGTACTGTGTCCATAGCTGCTGGTGCGGGGGGACAGAACGAGGAAAAGGACCAGTGCCGCCAAAACTAGGATGATCAGATTCTTGCGGTCCATTTATATTAAACAACGAATATTTTTCTCCAGGTCCGAAGGTCCTAGTCAAGATAGTCCGCTGGGTCATCCTCCTCGGCCGGGTCGTCGTCGAAAAGATACTCCTTGGCAAACTCGGGCGCCTTGGGGGTACCACGGATTCTCACCTGGAGAATCCGCCAGATTGGCCCAAATGACTTTTTCAGAAACCACAATCCTGAAAGCTCGAGAACTACGTCACACTCCGTGTCCTTCTTCACATTGGCCAGGTCGATTGCGTTGCGCTGACGATCGAACGCGCGGGTCACAAACTCCCCCTTGATGGTTGCCAGAGAAGCACCGACAAGTCCGTCCGTAAGGCTCTCCTGGTACGCGCCCTGGATCGTCTCGTCCGAAAGCTCCTTTCCAAACCAATCCACCTTTGACTGCTTGGCCTGAGCAAGAATGTCCTCGTCAACCTTTGTGAAAAACTCAATCTGATCCTCCTGAATCTTAAGGCTCAGATTCTTGTTCGTGAGGTCGTCCTGCAGGGTGACAGTGTTCAGCTGCTTGCGCTGACCACCAATCTTAAGAAAGTAACGACCGTCTGGCAACTTCTGAGGCTTTGAGTACTCCATTCTATACTGTATATTAATTTCTTCTTTAATATCAGATGAGCGCACCTGGAGGTTGCGGTGTTCAGTATGTCATCAAAGGTTGTCAGTGTTTGTCCGACCCAATGGACCCAACAAATCCAATCTGTGCATACGTGTCAAGAGACAATGGTCTCGTGTACCCATGCGATCCTGGGTGTTGCAAGCCGAGTTGTGGAACTAAAATGGGTCACCTCCCTAGAATGGATGTAGAATTTCGCCAGACGTTCGGTGGCACCCTTCCGGCTGGGTTTAACCAGAATTTAGCAACAAGTGATCAGGGAACTGTTGGTCGGGAGGCGCCATTCACCCCACTCACCCCTCCTTCAACTACGGTAGGAGATCGCCTGTCTAAACTTGTTTGGGCGATTTTAGCTATATTGATTTTTGCTGCCATCATAGGCTTAAAGATCTGAGATCCGTTAGTAGTACACAATGGCAGCTACTCTTGAGACCATCACCAAGGCGATCGAGTCCCTGGCGAAGGACCAGCGCGCACTTCGTAAGGCGGTGAACATCATCCGTCAGCACATCGAGGATCCCTCGGGTGACAAGGCCAAGGCTCGTTCCGAGAATAATGGCTTCAAGAAGCCTCTCCAGGTTTCTCCTGAGCTGCGTGCTTTCCTGAAGCTGGAGCCCGAGGAGCGCATCTCTCGTGCTGAGGTGACCAAGAAGGTGAACAAGTACTGTGAGGAGCATGGCCTGAAGGCGGGCCAGTTGATTTCTATGGATGCCACCCTGAAGGCTCTTCTGCAGCCTCCCCCCGACATTCAGGTTACTTTCCTGAACATCCAGAAGTACATCAACCCTCACTTTGTGAAGGAGCCCAAGGAGGAGAAGCCAAAGCCAGAGAAGCGCAAGGCGGCGGAGCCTGTAGCCACCACCGATGCTGCTCCAAAGGCGGATCGCCCGAAGGTTGCGAAGAAGCCAAAGCCAGCTGCAACTGTGTAATTGGCTTAAAAATTAAAGCGGATGTAATAGTATGGAATTAGTTCCAGCACCAGAATTGTCATTGTCTCACGTAAATAGTCTGGTGGGGACGAAAATCAAGGATATCGCTTTGTACCGGCGAGCTTTTACGCACAAGTCAGCCCTGAAACGTTACTCAGGACTGACTGGGTCGTACGAAACTCTTGAATTTATGGGTGATTCTGTTCTTGGGTTTATAATTACGAAATACTTGTTTGACTTGTACGAAGTGAAGCAGGAAGGGTTTTTGACCAAGGCGCGAACGAAGATGGTTCGTGGTAAAACGCTGTGTGAGATTTCAAAGAGCCTCGGTCTTGACAAGCTGATTTTGATGGATGAAAAGGGGGAGCGAAACGGATGGGTCACAAATGACAACATCACAGAGGATGTGTTTGAGGCGCTCGTCGGGGCCATCTACCTAGATCTTGGTATGGTTCACGCGAAGAATTTCGTTCTCGGTGTGTTTGCCAACTTTAAAACGTCCCTCGAGGATGACAATTACAAAGACCAGTTGATGCGTTGGTGTCAGGTGCTCAAAATGCCCTTGCCCGAATACAACGTCATGAGCCATACAAATGGTACATTCTGTATTCAGGTGGTTGTAGACGGTCTCGATTGTGGATGCGGATTTGCAACTACCAAAAAGGAGGCGGAGCAAAACGCCGCCCAAATAGTACTTAAGACGGACCCTAGATTTAAGAATAAGGAGATTCCCGTCAATGGACCCAAAAATAGAAAAGCTCCTGAGTGCGACATACTTCGATCAGAGAAGCGCCGAATGGTTGGCTCTACGAGGGACGATGCTCACAGCGAGTGACGCTGCAACTGCGATTGGATGCAATCCCTACGAGACTCCCGATGGTCTTTACGTGAAAAAGGTTGGTGGCCGAAAGTTTGGAGGGAATGCCGCCACCGAGCGCGGAACTCTCTTGGAACCAATCGCTCGTGACATTTACGACGCCAAATACAACAGGAAGAGCCATGAAATTGGCCTCGTTCAACACCACGAGCATCCATGGCTCGGCGGTTCACCTGACGGTGTCACCGAGTGTGGTCGTCTGATTGAAATCAAGTGTCCCTTGACCCGCAAAATTGAGGACAAGGTGCCGAAGCATTACGTCGCACAAATTCAACTCTTGATGGAGATTCTCGACTTGCCCGAGTGTGATTTCATCCAGTTCAGGCCGCCTGAAGGTGACGTCAAGGAGGAGTTTGTTGTGACCAACGTGAAACGTGACCGTGAGTGGTTTGCGCATTACCTCCCCATCATGAAGACGTTTTGGGATCGAGTGATTGAAGGCCGCAAGGTGGGATTTACGTGCGAAGTGCTTGATCAGGAAGCCTTAGAGCGGAAAGATCCTCTTTGTGAAGTATCAGATGACCAAGTGTCCTACGTGCCGGAGGAAGCCAGACCTGCTAAAATGCAAAGAATGCAGTGTGATGTTTTGTAGTGGATGCATTCAGCTCGAGATTCATGCTTGTCCCGAGATGAATGCCCGTAAGCAAGCGTTGATTTTGAATTTAGAATCAAAATTGATCAAGGTGGTGGCTCCTAAGGTTCAGAAGATCTAAGTCCTTCGGACTTGATTGTTTCACTTCAAGAACCGAAGCTTGGAACGAAGCAGAAACAGAATGATGACAACAATAATGATTATTATAATGACATTTCCATTCTCCCCTCTGCGAATGACACGTGACTGCCCGGGTCGTTCCCATGTCACCTTGCCAGTGTCATACTCAAACTTGCGTGCAGGGTACATGACGTCGGGGGCTGGATTCACGCTGCACTCCTTGAGGTACATTGGTCCTGACAAGTTGAGAGTCTGTGGGTTGAAGTGATCCACATCTTCAGAGTCAATGATGGAAGGGTACTGAGTAGGAGTCTCATCCATCTGAGTAGTGTAAGACCCATCCATGTAAAGATCCTTAGGGAACCCGTCCGTATTTACACCAAACGTGTTCGTCCAGGTGTACATGTCAAATTTGTTCAAGTGGACACGATCGTCGAGATGCGCAACACTCGCCATTAATAAACACCCACATTATTTTCCTTGTAGAATTTGGTCTGGACTTTTGCCCTGTGTAATTCCCACATTTGGTCCATGTCAATGTTCAACATATGTGCGAGTTGAAAGAGATAACTAAATACGTCACCCATCTCCATCACGACATCTGTCCCCCTGTCCTTCTTCAGGCCCGTCTTGCGGTAAATACGATGGGCCTGACGAATACTTGACGCGAGCTCCCCCATTTCTTCGTTGAGGAGCATCCATACTATACTTACGGGAGCCTTGTCCCAGCCTTTCTGTTTGCAGAGTTGTGCGGTTTCATCACGAAACTGATTCATCTTATGGTTACCGGCACTGGTTCTTTTAAGCAGTAAGTGTCCGAAGGACACTTTTCTATTCCGATTCAGCTTCGCTCAAGCAACGTTTAATTTACGTAGCTGTTTCTGAAACCGGAATACAATTGCAAGAGATGCGGCGAGAAGCATAAATTCGGAAAAAAGTTTCCAGCTTTCAACATCGTGCTTGTTACCGGTGCGCTTCATTGCCCATGGCTCGACAATCGAGTTACTGGTGAGCCTGATCAACCGATCGACGCCAAAAAAAATGAGAAAGCCTATCAGAATGTCGTCGAGGGCTCTCATGTATTAATTAAAACCAATTTTAAAATCCAATCGGTGGGCGAGAACCCAGCTTGTTGCCGTACGTTGACGTGCTCACTGGAGCCTGAAGAGGAACTGGGTTGCTCGAGATGTCACGCATGTACAGGAGCTGCTGAAGCATTCCTGTGTTGATCGTGCCGGTTGCCTCCTCGATCACAGCGTCATTCATGCGCTCCACCTGACCGCGAATATCGACGTACGGGTCAGACATCAAGTTGATATAGACGCGCTTCATGAGGGCCTGGAGGTCCGCGTCATTCTGCTTTCCAATAGTGTACCCAGTTTTCGTGTTGATGGTACGAATGATTCCGTCATGAATTGTCTCGCGGTTAAACTCGGAGAAAAATGCGTCACTGAGAGGGTTGCGCCAGTTGCGTGTGGCCATGTTGTAATAACCGGATAAAAAAAACAAGGCTCTATTTCACAATGAAGGTTGTCAAGCGGAACGGAGAACCTGAAGAGATGCTCTTTGACAAGGTGACGAAGCGAATTTCAAAATTGACCGATGGCCTCAGTGTACAGCCTGACAAGGTGGCTCAAAAGGTTTTCACGAGCATGTATGATGGGATTTCCACGTCTGAAATCGATAACCTTACATCTGAAGTGGCAATCGGTATGATTACGGAGGATCCGGACTATGAGATGCTGGCGATGCGCGTCACAGTTTCAAACATGCAGAAGACGTGTCCGAAAACCTTTTCAGATGCAATGCTCGCTCTTCACTCCAAGGGTGTTGTGAGCGACACATTCATGAAGTGCCTGAGTCTCGAGATGGATTTATGGATCGACCATTCACGTGACTTTCTCTTTGGATATTTCGGTATCAAGACGCTCCAGAAGGGATATCTCAACCAGGGTGAAACCCCGCAGTATCTCTTCATGCGCGTAGCCCTGGGTATCCATGGTGATGACTATCCCCGTGTCCGTGAGACGTACAACCTGATGAGCCAAAAGTACTTTACGCACGCCACACCAACCCTGTTCAACGCCGGTACGAATCATCCCCAAATGTCAAGCTGTTTCTTGGTAGCCATGAAGGATGACTCGATCGAGGGCATTTACGAAACGCTCAAGGAGTGTGCCCACATCTCCAAGTGGTCCGGTGGTATCGGAATTCACTGCTCGAACGTCCGTGCGAACGGCACACCAATCAAGGGGACGAACGGCGTCGCTGATGGAATCGTGCCGATGCTCCGCGTCTTCAACAACACAGCCAGGTACGTAAACCAGGGGGGTGGCAAGCGCAAGGGGTCGTTCGCCATCTATCTCGAGCCGTGGCACGCCGACATTATGGAGTTTCTGGAGCTGCGCCTCAACCAGGGTGACGAGGAGATGCGCTGCCGCGACCTGTTTACAGCCTTGTGGATCCCAGACCTCTTCATGCAAAAGGTGGAGAGGGACGAGGAGTGGCATCTGATGTGCCCGAACGAGTGCCCCGGCCTACAGGATGTCTACGGTGAGGAGTTTAACGAGCTGTACCGGATGTACGCAGTTCAGGGCCGCTACAAGAAGAAGGTCAAGGCTCGTGATGTTTGGGACGCAATCCTCAAGAGCCAGGTGGAGACGGGCACGCCGTACATGTGCTACAAGGATTCAGTCAACGAAAAGAGCAACCAGAAGAATATCGGCGTCATCAAATCGAGCAACCTCTGTACCGAGATTATGGAGGTTTCTGAGGCGGATGAGACTGCCGTGTGCAATCTGGCCAGTCTGTGCCTTCCGACGTTTGTGAAGGACAGTTCCGATGGAACTGGACGTGAGTTTGATTTCGTCAAGCTCCACGCAGTGACCCAAGTCGTGACGCGTAACCTGAATCGGGTCATCGACAAGAACTACTACCCTACCGAAGCGGCCCGGAAGTCCAACATGCGTGATAGGCCCATAGCCATCGGTGTACAGGGCCTAGCTGACGTCTTCATGATGCTCGGTTTGGCGTTCGACGGGCCCGGGGCCCGGGAGCTCAACCATCAGATCTTCGAGGTGCTTTACTGCGGGGCTCTGCACGCTTCTTGTCAACTCGCCAAGGAGGAGGGTCCATACGAGACGTATGCAGGGTCGCCCGCGTCCAAGGGCCAGCTACAATTCGACCTGTGGGGTCTGGACGACGAGGGATTTGAGGGCATCAAAGATCTCATCAAGACGCACGGCCTGCGCAACTCTCTACTCGTGGCACCGATGCCGACGGCGTCGACAGCTCAGATCATGGGCAACAATGAGGCGTTCGAGCCGTACACGACCAACATCTACCTGCGTCGGACCTTGGCGGGTGAGTTTGTCATGATCAACAAGCACCTCATCAAGGATCTACAGAAGATTAACAAGTGGAGTCCGGATGTTAAGACGGAGATTGTGCGCCAAGGTGGCTCGATCCAGACCCTGGACATCCCACAGAATCTGAAGGATATTTACCGGACGGTCTGGGAGATTCCACAGAAGAGTCTGATTGACATGTCGGCGGATCGTGGTGCGTACATCGACCAGTCCCAGTCACTGAACATCTTCATGGAGAATCCGACACTGGTCAAGTTGAGCTCGATGCACTTTTACGGGTGGAAGAAGGGGCTCAAGACGGGGATGTACTACTTGCGGACCCGCGCCAAGGCCAAGGCCCAACAGGTGACTGTGCCAGTGGAGAGTGCCGAGGCGTTGGCGTGCCGTCGTGACAATCCAGAGGGGTGTGTAATGTGCTCGGGGTAGAATAATGTTGACAAGTATTAAATGATACACCACCCCTTTGTTTTGAACGCAATGAATATCGGGTCACTCCGTGCGTTGCTCATGATGACCCGCAACCGCGAAATTCAGGCGCGTATTCTAAACGCAATCCACAAAAAGCAGCAGTACAACAAGGTTCACCGCGCCCCTAAGAAGGCTAAGGGGCCACCACGTAACCGTAACAACAACCACGGCAACACTCGCCGGACTCTCTTCTAGATAAACACACTACACACTGACATTTCATGTTACTTGAGAGAGTAGGTAAATATCTTGATCTTGATTCAAGAATAAAATTGGGTCTTACACCAAGAAGACTTGATCCTAAAATTATTTTCAATTTAGAAACAAAATTCCCAAGACCCGTGATGGTATACTTGTCAGACACAAAAACTATTTTCAATTTTAGTTTTAAATTCAGAGAGGCAATAGGAATCCTTCGACCACTGACACTCGACTACCTGGAAGATGACTTGGCCATGTTCAATCTTGATAGGGGTGATTGGGTATATGAGGTTATAACTGACGGTGGATGTTGTCACGTCCGTACAATGACCACCCCGTGGTGTACCGAATTAAAGATTAAAATTGCTGACTTGAGAGATGAAGGTGAAGGTTCCGGGAGCTCTTCGTGAGCAGGTTTGGCTCGCCTTTTGTGGTGATCGTCTCTTTAAGCACAAGTGCCTCGTGACGTGGTGTGAGAACGTCATGACCCCCTTTAATTTCGAGGTGGGTCACAATGTCCCCGAAAGCAAAGGCGGCGCGACTGACATGTCAAATCTCCGACCAATCTGTGGAAAATGCAACAGGTCGATGGGGGATGAATACACTATTGATGAGTTTTCCAAGTTGTCAAAACCGAGCATCAAGTTGTGGGAATGTTTTAGAATGACAGAAGTAGATAAAACTTTACCCGATGTAAAAGAGAATGCCACTCTGGACGGACATCGACCTTTCGCTCGTCGAGGTGAAGCCATCGGGAAATACCCGCACTAAACTCGTGTACTCATTCGGACCTCTCAGGTTTCAGATCCCACGCGGGTACCTCAAGTATGGTATGTCACAGTACAAGACACTTTCAATTTCTAATTTAGATCCAAAATTCAGTGAATGGTTTGAGAAGATTGAGAAGTTGGCGAGTCGAAACGCAGAACCATTCAAGTCTGCATTGTCAGAGTATGGTCTTCGGGTCAAGGTGGATGACTCCACCCTAGTTTTTAACAGCGAGGGTGTATTTGCTCCAGATGAACATGTCGAGGGCTATCTTAGAGACCTGGACATATCGTGCATTGTGGATATCGAGGGGGCATACCTTTGGAGGGGGGTTTGGGCGGTGACGTGTCGGGCGCACCAGATTAAGTTTTACGCACCTGTTGCTAAGATTCCCCAGTTTGAGATGGAGGAGGAGCAGTCTTCACAGTCACCCCTGAAGGGGTGTGCATTTATCGATTAGACTTCCACGGAATAATACGCGAGCCGACATTCTTGTAAACAAACAAACCCGGAAGATATTGTTTCCTTGCAGTCTTGCCATTCTTTGACATTGTGATGATGAAAAACCCCTTTTGTGGATCGAAAAAGAATCGTCGAAGTCCCTTGTTGAAAAAGGGTGTCTTTGTAGGCTTGTTTGACGTTTTCTTCTTGTCCCTGTTGTTGTTTCTGCCACCGGTGAGCAGTAAGTACTTCAAGAGGTTTTCTTCTTTTACCATTAGTCTATACTGAGAAAAGGTTTTACTTCCCATAAATCTCGTGAGCCTTGCGCAGAAGTGGCCCCTGAACGAGCGCAAATCCCTTAATCTTCAACTCCTTCTTCGCCTTGGTCACAGCCACGATCCAAGGGTTCTTCTTCTCAGACTTGGCCTTGTCCTTGCTGACAATCTCACCAGTCTTGCGGCTCTTCTTCAGGTCCTTCTTCACGAGGCCACCTGTGGTGTGGAGCGCGGTACCATTCATAACCTGAGCGCGGGAACCAACAGCCTGGGTGTGTGTCATTTGCTATTAAGGGACATTATTTTTTCGAGTGGCACATTGTCCTTCAGACGCAGATCCGTCGGCACTTTGGACGGCCAGCAGTACCCCCACTCGGAATACTCACCGACCTCAAACTTGTAGTGCGAACTGAGCTTGCGGTTCAGTGCCGCTTGGTGAGACTTGTGAACTGGGTCCCAACCCCACCACCAAGGAAACCGAGGCGTCTTGCAGTGGGGGAGAAATTTCATGTTGTTTTTGTAGCCTCGATCGATCCATTCCTGAATCATCATGTTGTGGTAAAACGCAAGTGCACACTGGTGCCCTTCCCACGCCTTGGCAGCCGGGTGGTTCTTCCAACCCTTCGTCTGCCCAGTGATCGCCTTCCAAATCTGAAAAGCCTCGACACGCTGTTTTCCCAACCGACGCCAGTCCAAAAGTCGGGCACACTCCTTGACACATGACGAAGGTACGAAGGTGTTTACCATTTTTAGTCCAGTCCGAAGGAGGGCCTTCGGCCCGACGGGAACCTTCGGTTCCCTGACTGTTCAGAGCGAAGCAGGCTTCACTATTTTTATTTTTAATTTAGAATTGAAATTGAAAGTCGAGAACAGAACTTACACTCGGAAAATCTTCTTGAGAGCATGAATAGTCACCTTTGCGTTTGCAGTGGGAAGCTGCGCCAGAACCCTCGAGTCGTTCAGCACTTCGGCGCACACCTTGGTCTTGGTCTCTTGGATCCCCAGGATACTCTCCTCCACACTGGGAAGGGCGGGTCGCACCCGCCCGTCGGGATTTATCCCGCCGTCATCCCCAGTGTAGATGAGCTTGCGAACAGTCACCTTTTGGGTCTGTCCCGTGCGGTGCGCGCGTGCAATCGCCTGCAGCTCAGTTGCGGGATTCCAGGCAGGACTCGTGATGTAGACCCGGGTCGCCTGCTGCAAGTTGAGGCCCACTCCACCAGACTTGATTTGGATGAGGAAAACCGGTTGGCACCCGATACAATCCGCTTTGAAAGCCTGGATGCGAGTATCGCGCTGCTCCTTGTCCACCCCACCGTCTATCCGGTACACTGGAATTTTCGATTCTTGCAGAAGCTCCTGGATCCGGTCCATCTCACCGATAAACTGACAGAAGACCAGCGACTTCTCCTTCGGGTGAGACTTGATCATCTCCATGAGAGCCTCCATCTTGCGGCAGGGAGATTCCCATGTCTCTGGATCTGACCCATTCTTCTTGGCTATACCGTCAAGGTACATCTGAGGCCATGCCATCACCTGACGCACTCGCAAGAGAGCCTCCAGAAGCTGCATCTGGTACATGTGCTGATTGCCAGCCACAGCCACACTCCTCACCACCTCCCGTCCATTGTCAAATGCACTCGAATAGAGTTCGCGCTCAGCTGGGTACATCTCCAACTCCACATTTTGAAAGTCGCACGGTGGCAGCTCCAGGCGCTTGTTGAACTGGCAGACGTCCTGCTTCGTGCGGCGCAGCACATATTTGCGCCGAATCTCATCGGTAAAGCCCTGAATCTCCGTGCGGTTAAAGCCAAGAAAAGCACCCATCGCCACAAAATCCTTCATCGAGTTGAAAACGGGAGTCCCGGAAAGACACCACCGAATGTTCGTTTTTAGAAGCATGCACGCCTTGTGGACACCGCTTGCGCGGTTGCGAATCTCGTGAGCCTCATCCAGAACCACTCGGTCCCAGTTGACACCGAGAAGAGGACTCTCTGGCTTGCCCTTGCGATGACTCAGCACCGAGTAAGGTGCCACCACAACCCAGGGCTCGTTGGTAAACACCGGAAGGTGACGCTTTGGGCCATCAAACACGTGAACGTTGAAGGTGGGCACAAACCGGTGAATCTCCTGCCCCCACTGAGACACCACAGACTTGGGCGCAATCACAAGAGTCTTTTGGCGCTGATTAATGCACATAGTAGCCAGTATCTGTACAGTCTTGCCAAGACCCATCTCGTCACATAGGAAACCACCCGCGTGGTCACCAGACTCGCGATCAGCCAGCCAGCGAACGCCGACGTGTTGGTAAGGGGCAATCAGGCGAGTTCGGAACATTTTTTTTGAATACCTAATCTGGTCAATTTGACTTGGCCGTCGAGAACAGAACCAAATTTTTTCTCAGTCTGAATTAGGAAGATGGCCGCTAACACAGGTCTCTATAGTTCTATAGGTGCACTAACTAGACGGTCACCGGCTATTCTTCAGGCACAAGTCTATGAATTAGGTGAACCGTCAACACTTTCTGAAAAAATCAAACGGTTGGAGGATTTGCTAGATGTGAAAATCCATGTTCTTAATGAAGGGGGTGCCGAAATGGCAAACCTCCTCACGAATAAGACACGTGGACGTTTGGGGACGTACTACTTGGTTTACAACCAAAATACGGGTTTTACTCCTGGAAAAAAGCCTGGAAATTCACCTAGTGTGCGTCGTGCTGCAACTCTTGCAGCTGCGATTGCAAATGGAATTCCGAAAAAATCAAGCACCACCCAGCGTAGCGCTGCAACTCTTGCAGCTGCGATTGCAAATGGGTTTCCGAAGAATTTCGGAACAAAAAAAGACCCAAGTACCGGTTGGAAATCTGCCGGTACACTCAGGTGGCTCGGTCAATCCACGGAGGTTCCTCTTTACCAAAAGGAAAATGGGAACACAACACAGAAGTACGTTCGTGTCAAGGGTACCGATCGCCACATTTCCACTTACAAGGGGTGGAAGATTGTCGGCGACGATCTCGCGTGGACCGGTGGTAAGATTAACGTGAACTCTGACAAGATTGCACGTGCAATTGCAGAGGCGGCAATTCGGACACCTGCAATTGTCGGTGAGGTGAGAATGACCCAAGAACGCGCAGGTTTCTTTGCTCGTCTGTTTTCGAGGAGTGCATCTCCCGCCGCCGTTCGGACCGTCCGTTCAAATGCTCGCGTCGCAAATGCAATTCGGAATGCACTCGCAGCCTCTGGTGCAGCCTCTGGTGCAGCCTCTGGTGCAGCCTCTGGTGCAGCCTCTGGTGCAGCCTCCAAACCAAGATTGTCTTCGATCGCAAATACACTTCGTAATGCGTTTAAAGTCCGGCGGCAGGGTGGAAAGCCCGGACAGACAGGACAGACAGGACAGACAGGACAGACAGGACAGACAGGACAGACAGGACAGACAGGACAGACAGGACAGACAGGACAGACAGGACAGACGGGACAGACGGGACAGACAGGACAGACAGGACAGACAGGACAGACAGGACAGACAGGAGGGGGTGAATCAAGTGGAAAGCCCGCTTCAAGTTACATTAAGACCAACTCCACCGGAACTCTTAATCTGAATGGCACACTGAAAGCGTTTTATAACAAGTCCCAGAGCAACAATAAATACTCTAATAAAGACGTGATAGCTTTTTACAATCAACTATTTGTCTATATTGCCGAGAAAGAAACAAAGGAGCGATCAATCAAACTCATTGCTGACGTGCTCGTGAGATTATCGAAACATTTAGGAGTCATTCTTGACTTGGATACCACTAATACAAGAAATCGCTTGAATTATTACTTGACGAACCTTACACGCGAAGAGGCTAAGAAGATTGCAAGAGACTTTGTGGAAAAGTACAAGCAGAAACACCCAGAAACCAAGCCACCAGGTGCACCACCAAAGCCAGGTCTTTCATTCCCACCATTATTCGGTAGGAGACGAAACAACAACTTTAGCAATGCATTTGAATATGCGAATCGCCAGGAACGTGACATGAGGGAAGGTTTCGGCGCCCCCGCACCGTCATTCAACACCCGTCGGACACAGTCTTTTACGGGTTCGGCTCCACAACCCCCAAGTTCACTCACATTCCCTTCTCTCCCCGCCGAGCAAAAGGCGGCTATACTCAGTCAGGTGTCCAGGAATCTCACACCGAACCAAAAGCGAGTTGTGAATACCGCGGGCGGCCCAGAACTTGTAGCAAACATCGTCGCCAAGGCTGGTGGTGCAAACAAGGTGAAACAGGCTGCCATGGCTCTTCAGATGTACTCCAAGAACAACGCAGTTAAGATGGGACTCGCGACTGTTGCTGCGGTAAATGCAGTGAACCGGCTGGGTGGCTCTGTGAATGCAGTGACGGCTGCTGCGATTACAAACAAGATTGTTGTGGCAATGAACCAAAAAGTGGTTGCCAACCGGGCAGCGGTGAAGCGCAAGTCAAAGTCAAAGTCTAAACCAAAGCCCAAGCCAGTGCCAGCGCCAAAGCCGGCTATCCGCGCCCGCCTCTTGAAGGCGATGGTGAAGAAGTTTACCAAGAATGAGCTGGTGAAGATTGCGGGTGAGAATGCTCTCGGAAGCAAGAACAACAAGACGAAGAATTCGCTCGTGAAGAATTTCACCAAGTTTATGAGACGGCAGCCCAAGCAGAAAAAAGGTTCTGTAACCGACTCCCGTGCAAAAAAGACTACAAAATAAACTACAAAAATGGACTCGACTACAAAGTACATTCGAGAACTTGACAAGTCGAGATCGGGTCTTTTAGAGCGAACCGGAACTTTGTATCCCGAACCATCGTGGGTTCGGATAACTACAATCACAATGACTTCTAAAATTGGCACTGACATCGACATACCGACTTTCAAGGCCAATGTTAAGAAACGTGGTGGGACTGTTCGAATTCGAAACATAAATTCAACTTTTGCTGGTTTTGAGTGGAAGATGAAGGATACGTCATTTTACAATCAAGTGACGATCAATTACAAGGATCACTACTCGACAAAGAGCGTGAAGCTTTTTCCGAATGGCAGTGTGCAGGTGGCGGGGTGCTCCAACTTGGTTGACTGTGAGCGCGTTGCAAACCAGATTAGCTACCTCATCAAGACGGTCCTCGAGCTCGAAACCCTGCCAGTTCTTGCACCACCCACAATTCAGATGATCAACACAAACTTTTCGCTCAACTGTTCAGTCAACCTGAAAAAGGTGATTGCTAAATTCGAGAGTGACCCCCGCTTTAATGTGACGTTTGATCCGGACAAGTACAGTGCCGTCAAGATTAAATTTGAGCCGCAGCCTGGTATGAAGCGCGTGACGGGGAGCATTTTTAGTACGGGCAAGGTGATTGTGACGGGGGCGCGAACACTTGAAGAGATTGTGGGGGCGTACGACATAATCAACCAAATGATTACGGCGGATGAGCGGGTGGCGGTTTCGCAGAAGAAGGATAGTTTTGACGTTTTTATGGGGGTGAAGTTTGAAGACTGGGTCGGGGCAAGGTCAACCCCGTCGGGGTTGGAAAATAATCTGTCTTAATATAAATGTCTCAGCGCATTGGCATGGCCGACGGTCGTTGCATCACCGACTTTGTCGGCAGCCGCATCCAGTTTGACTACCTCAAGGCGAAGCAGGGTATCGCCATGGAGGACAATAACAAGTTCCGTATGGTTCTCCAGGAGAAGGGTGAGGAGGTGGTTGGTCTGCCCATCTGCAACGCCGCGTGCCGTGGGTCGTGCGAGGGCAAAGTGCTGTACTCCCCCCTGGCAGAGAACCAATAAAGAATGAAACACCTGACATGTAAATGAAGCTTGCAGATCTTATTCGCAGTGACGACGTGACAGCCACTGACAAGACTCGTCTGTTGGAGTGCCTAAAGAAGGTTAGGATGTATTACGAGATGCACGATTCAGAGCCAATCTGGGGAAACTGTGACATCGGTGGTAAGATATACAAAGTGCACGTGGATTCGTCAGTAACATTCATTCAGTCGTTTGACCCGGGGTCATACACGAAGTACGGGCTTAAGGCATAAACGCACATATATATTAAATGATAGTAATCGATGGAAATATCGGTTCAGGCAAAACAACACAGCTTGATTTGCTTGAAAAGAAGGGGTTCAAAGTCAGGAGGGAACCGATCGACGAGTGGCCACTCGACGAGTTTTACAAAGACCCAGCTCGTTGGGCATTTTTCTTTCACATGACTCTTCTCAAGACACAGAAGAGACTCGAGTCATTTGAGATTTATGAGCGTTCCATTTACAGTTCAAGGTATGTATTCTGGCCCGTCTTATTGAAAAAGGGGCTGGTTACCCAGAAGGAGGATGATCTGTACAGCTATTTTTGGAACAAATTTAGTTGGAAGCCGTCACTGTTCATTTACTTGTCCAAGGATCCAGAGATTGCCTATCATCACATCCAGACGCGAGGTCAGGCGGGTGACACGGGGGTTACCCTCGAGTACCTCAGGGAACTCGATGAAGAGTACAAAAATCTCGTGATGAAGATCCCGTGCAAAGTACGAGTGGTGAACGCGAACAGGTCGCCCGAAAAAATCCATTCCGAAATTTGTCAGATCCTATCAGAGGATGAACAATTGCTCTTCAGTAACCCTGGCGGGCAAGAAATGCAAGAGACCAGCGATCCAGGACGGGAAGTGCAGTGCACACCTTTCAAATACATGTGCCGTCTGTCTTGAGGAGACGAAGCGTACCGACAAAAAACTGAAATGTAAGCACATATTTCACTCCAAGTGCATCACCAAGTGGTTCGAGGAATCTATCGAATGTCCAACATGTCGAATGGAACAGGATGACGACCCGATTGTGATCTTTCGGCGTAACATCGAAGAGAATATGCGTCTCAAGTACCGTGACGCCATCAGGTCCCTCGAGGCGGAGGTGGTTCGCGCGCGTAGGCGTTAATGAATACTTATGTGACGTGTATAGTAATGAGTCTATGTGGGGCACAGACGGCATCAGGTGCCGAGTGCAAGCACAAAGTGCATGGTACAGAAGAACGCTGCTGGCTACACAAAGGCCCTCAATGTTCAGTGTGCTACACCCCCCTCACATCACGCAACACTCGTTCACTCCCGTGTAATCACCAATTTCACACAAAATGTGTCGATCGTTGGAAGAGAACATGCTCACCGGGAGACCCCACATGTCCAATGTGCAGAACGCCATTTGATCTTCCTACGTACAGATGTAGGTTAACAATAGAACGTGTGACTGACTCGAATGTTTCGACAACTCATTTCGAAACATCAAACATAACATCTATTGTAGAGGGGTTTGGGCTTGACTTTAGAGCACTCGTCCCAAATGGTCCGGGGAGAATATTGACAGACATACATTTCGATATAGACGAGGGTGAAGACATTCGTGAAGTTTTAAGGGAATTGGGTATTTTTAATATAGACTTCTAGTAATGACAACGCCTAAGACGGGTCTGCGTCGCCTTGGTGTCAAGGCAAAAAAGGCGCCAGCACCAAAGACGCGTGCCGTCACCCCACTCCCCATGTCAGGCTCCGAACCAAAGTTTTCATGGGAGCCTTGGGGGTCAGTTGGACGTGTTCACGACAATTGCTACGATTACGCCTTTGGCAGCTTCTCGAGCAAACGTACACGGAAGAGCGTCCCAGGAAACACGTCAGGTGTCGGATCGAATGGTTTGACGTTCACGACGTGCAAGGGGATCGCTGAGCGCATTCTGAGCGATAATCCGCGCGGAGCTGCCAAGTTGATCAGACCAACCGCTCGGTGCCCACCAGGATACTACAAGGTGATGTGCTTCGTAGCTCCTCACAATGACTTTTTCAACTCGACGGGCGATTTCCACTTTTTGAAGCAGGTGGGGTCTGCTAGATATCGCATCCGCCCAGGGGACACGGTGAAGGGTCTTTCCACCTTTTTTCACGTAAAGCCAGCTGTTATTCTGAGTGCAGCACGCGTGTCAAAGGCACCCCTGTCACCAAACGATGGTGACGTCGTCAACTCAAATAGCGAACTTTTCAGACTTGACAAACTGAATGTGACCCACCGTAACACGACACAGCTTCGTGCGGGGAGAATCATCGAGTTTCCAGTCAACCTGTGGGGACACAAACAGGGGTGGGCGGGCGGTCCGCTTTTGATTGACGCGTCAGGCAAGACGATTGTGGATCCTCGAAAGGCGAATCTGAATTATCACCCAGGGTTTCATTACACCAAGTTTTGTTCCGCATGGGCAGTCCGGAAAGGGGTTGCCCGTACAGGCGCTAATGCAAATAGATAATTTTTCGACCAGTCCGAAGGACTGTATTACGCTTCGCCCTGATCAGCTCCTTCGGAGCTGGACTTGATTTTTTTTCCCAGCATAAAGTACAATATGCAGGGCATTCTGTATTCCCGTAACCGCAAGGAGTTGTTGTACAATATGCTCGTGTTCTTCATCTGGGTCATCCTTGTGACTTTCATCATGCGCTTCCTGTGGAACAGCACACTGGTCAAGCACATCACCGTCCTGAAGCCAGTGGACACCCTGACGAACACCTTCCTGCTCGCCGTTGGTATTGCTCTGTTCAAGCTGTAAACAGTAAGTGTTCGCAGAACACTTTTCCAGCGAAGCAGCTTCGCTAAGATCAATCCTTCGGACTGGCAGTATTTAAACCTCTGTATATCCAGACTTCACCTGACCATTCACAATTAGGGTAGGAAATCCGTCAACAAACTCTGGACACGTTTCAGAAACACAATCGACAAATCTGTATGGAATTCCTTTGTTTTTCAAGTAGTCCTCCTGCTTGACACACCAAGGACACGCCTTTGAACCGTAAACTGTAACATCACCCTTATCAACTGGGGTTTGCATAAAGGTGGAGACACCCTGCTGAAGAATCCATGCCGAGATGCATGCCAAAAGTGCAAAGAAAATGACATCTTGGACGATTGGCTTCATTTACTTACACCTTAGAAAATATAGCCTGCGCAATATTCTTCTTCGTCATAAGTCCACTCGTCTTCACATTGAGTCGAGATGCAATATTCATCAGATTCTTAAGCTTCAGATAGTCTGGATAGACGAGGCGTCCCGACGATGGATTCTTCACCTTGATCCTCCCACTGGGAGTCTTGACCGCATTCTTACCCGGACTGGTGAGGCTCGCGCTTCGCTTTCGCTTCAGTGTCTTATTCGGACTCTTGAGCCCCAGTGCCCAGTTGCGCGAATTCGGTGAGATGTTCATGTGTTTGAGATTGGCATTTGTGAACGCTTTCCGGTTGATATTCGTTAGGCTCAATTTCCTCGGTGATGGTGTCATCGCGGCGGCTCCACCAAAATAGCTCGACTTGAGAATCTGTTTCAGGTTCAAAAGACCAGGGTATGTTGTGTTGTAGCGTAGACGCATACGGACGGTATGTTTGTTTGTATTCTCACGGTACCCCATGGGGATCACCTCATTTAGGAATGCAAGTGTCTTTGCGAAACCGTCAGTCGCTGCCGACTTGTACCGGATACACTCCTTGCGCATCTCGTTCAGGAACAAGTGAACATCATACTCGGGAGATGTTTTGGGACCAATACCCCAACTTTCAGCGTAGCGCCCATTTGACACAAGAGGATTTGATACATTATTGTCAAGAGTTGAGTAGCCAAAGTCGTTGATGACCATGATTGGAGGTTTACCTAGCTTGCCTGGCTTGACAAGGACATTCTCGAGGTGCAAGTCGTTGTGGCGAAATCCTGGATACTTGCTTCGAATCATGTAAAGTGAATTAAGAACTTGGAAGATGGCAGACTTCATAAACCGATCGTTCAAACGTTTCCGTGGGGATGATGCAATCTTTTTGATGTACGAGGGGAATGGGCCATTTGAAATGTACTCGGAAAACATGACAGATTGCTTCGAGTAATCCTTGTCCTTGTTGAAATTCGACTTGTCCAGAAGTTCACCTTCGGGCACAAAGTTTTTACAAAAGATTAGGGGTGCAATTGGCTTAGGGATGTGCGCAGGGACCACTTTGTACAGTTTATTCTGGATCATGTCTTCGATGATGGCAACCTGCCTTCTGCCCTTGAGAGTGTTGTCGTACGGACACACCTTGATGACAAATTCAGAACCATGTGGCGCGCGTCGCCGAAATGAGGCGAGAAAGACAGTTCCTTGCTTGCCAGTGTCAAGCTTCGCCATCCCCTTCCGAACCATCGTGTTCTTGATCTGAACCAGAGTCATGCTGTTTGTTTTGTTGTTTGCACCAGTTTGATTAAAGCCAATCGAGTAATTCGTCGAAACCCTATGAAAGAGTCTTTGACCGATGTTACAATTGTACTTGGGAGCGTTATTGTTGACACTCCCGTACGGTGTTGTGACTCTGAATCCACTGGGACTCCCTAGATTTCCGTACGAGACGGGGAGTGACACGCGGCTTAAGTTGATGAGTGGGACACGAAGCTTTTTGCGTCCAACCGGGACAACTGGTGATTTGTAGTGTGTTCTGAGCCAGTTTTGCGCCTGTGCTTTTGTCGCAACTGAGGATGGAACGTTGATTTCGAGTTTGACACCATTTGTTTTTCGGCGAAAGACATACTTTCTACCACTGGGACTATTTGACAATGAGAATTTACCATCTTCGATCCAGTTCATTACAATTACACTAGAAGATATTCTACTCCGACTCCTCCTCGTACTCCTCCTCATCAGCACCATCCTCGCACATGGGTGCGGGCTCGTCGGCAGGCGCCAGGAAAGCGCACGGTGCCAGCTTGGTAGTAGGCGAGAACATCACCTGGTGGAGGCGGATCGACAGGCCGTAACCCATCGTCGACTTCCAGATGGAAGCAACCTCGATGATGCAGCTGACGCGCTGACCCTTGTCGAGAGTCTCCAGGGGAACCAGCTCACGGCTCGAGTTGTACGCCTCGGTGATGAACTTCTTGGTGTTGCGGTCAACCTGAGGGGCCATCCGCAGAAGAGGCGCGTACCCCTCCTTCTTGGAGGTCTTGATGAAGGGCTTCCAGGAATCGCCCGACAGGATCAGCTCACGAGTCAGCTTCTTGCCAGCCAGCTCAGTCGAGTTTGCGACGATCGAGTCGATGGTGAAATTCTCCAGGTCCTGGAACACCTTGAGGACCGCCTCGTTGTCCAGGCTGAGAGGCATGTTCCAGGTACCAGGTGCGATATCACTCTCCTTCAGACCGACAATGGCCTTAAGGGGAGGGAGCTGAAACATCAGACGAGAACGCCCAGGACCGTTGAGATAGATTGCCTTGCCACCATACTTGTTGGAGGTTACAGTGGAAGAGACGATGTCGGAAACCTTGAAGTCGGTGATCATACGGAGAGCCATTGCTGCTTATACTATATACGGTAGGCTGGTCCTTAAGCCTGTTCAGCCCGCGACCAATTTTTTTCCTGCGTGAAATGTAAAGATGGTGGCATTTCCAAACCATCCTTTCTTCGGCTTGAAATATGTCGGACTTTATAATAATCAGGCGTACAAAAACGTACGGAACGCCGCCAAGGAGTACGCAAATGTATTGAATAAGTATCCTCTACCGGCACGTACACCTGCCGTTATCACAGAAATCAATGCAGCCAAGTCAAGTCTCCAATTGAAGATTAATAGGTATATGGAGAATATTCCAGCAGGTGCCCCTCCGGCGCCGGGTAACGTGCGGGGGAGAATGCAGCTTCCCAGAAATGGAAAAATCAACGGTGCCGTTGTCTCCAATTCATCCGGGAGAAATTTCAGTGCTGGAAACGTGTATAAAGTAGGGACGAATTTTTACGCAGCAAGTAAAAACCGCAACGGTGTGAATATTTGGGTTCCGGCGAGACGTGCGGACCGATTTAACCCACTTTCTAAACGATTTATCAAAATGATGACTACGACGCCATTAAATAAGGTGGTGAACAGTGCAAATGGGAAGGTTAGTTTTGTTCAGAGAGGCACTGCACCAATTCCAACTACTAACAAAGCTGTCGAGATTCCGAACGCTAGACTGACCGGTGCCAACAAAGTCTACAAATACAAAAACCTGTTTTATGCTCGGGCAATTGCAAACGCAACTGGACGCCCTATTAACGGTCGTCGTCCAAATGTGTTTTACCGTGTAAACCGGGCGGCGAACGGTTCATTCGCATTTTCCACGAATGCAAACGTCAAAAACAAGTTTTATGTGATGCAGAATAACAAATTCGTGCAGGAACCAACTTACGATGTCGCGCAAAGAGGTAAGTTTAACGCATTCGTCAAGCAACAGCTGGCGCGTACGAATTTAACTGGAAATAATAAGGCCAGAGGTACAGCCATTCTGAGCGCATGGAATGCAAACGCAAATTTGAGAACTTTGTCCAAAACGAATAATAACATTAACCGTCCAGCCAACTGGTCAAATAGAAATCTTCATCAATACATGTGGACTCTCCGGGTTGCTAAAACAGCAAATCAAGAAAAGGCAGTACGTCCTAACAACAATACGGTGAGCGGTGGATCTTGGCCACCATTTCCCAATGTTGCAGCTGCTGGACCCGCACCTCCTCCGGGCAACTCGACCAAAAACATTGCCAAATTCATAAATTGGTATGGTACACAGGCTGGCCTGGCGAGTAATGCAAACCGAGCACAAACATATGTCCAAATATTACAGGGTTCCAACAAAAACCGTATAACAGAGATTGGCGGTGGAATCACTGCCAATAATAACACTAATGCATCCCGCCGTCCATTCTGGGAAGCAGTAGTAAAAGAAATGAACAAACGGGCTCCTGGGAACTAAATTTCTCAGTATGTAGTATCAAATGAGCTTCATCATCCCCTTTACCACCTTCTACATTGTCGCCAATCCCGCCACCTTCAAGGCGGTTCGTGGCGTCGCGGGCAACTGGGTTGCGTCAGCAGACGGTCTGCCCACCACACTCGGCCTGCTCCTGCACTCGCTCGTGTTTGTGATTCTGTGCCGTCTGATTCTGAATCTGCTCACGGTGAGCAAGTCTGGATATGGTAACACGAAGGAGAAGGAGCAGATGAGGATGAAGGAGAAGAATAGGTCGATTATGAAAAAAATCTTTGGTTAATTTAAATGTCCACCTCAGCATACCTGCTTCCTCTGATTCTCTTCATGCTCTTTGCCTCCCCAGCAACCTTCAAGGCGGTTCGTGGGGTTGCAGGTGGCTGGGTCGCCAGCGCAGAGGGTCAGGCCAAGTTTGGTGGTCTCCTTCTGCACGGCATTCTGTTCGTGGCTGTTGTCGGTTTCCTGATGCGCCGTGTGTCATTCTACGGCGATCTGCACCACCTGTCCACCAAGACGGAGGCTCACCGTGGCCCCAAGCTCGGCGGTGACGTCGTGGGCGCCAATCTTACCGAGTAGATTCTTTCAGAAGTCTTCGTCAATCCCGAAAGCCTCATCGCCAGGCATAAACTTTGAATAATCACCGACCCGCTTCTCAAAGAAGTTGGTCTTCCCTTCCAACGAGATGTTCTCCATCCAGTCGAAAGGGTTCTTTGCACCGTAAATAGGCTTCTCCCCAAACTGCGCCATGAGGCGATCTGCTACAAACTGAATGTACTGCGTCATTTCTTGAGCATCCATGCCGATGAGTTTGCACGGCAGTGCTTCGGTAATAAACTCACTCTCCACCTCACAGGCCCACTGAACAATCTTGTGAATGTCTTTGGAAGGGCACTTTTCCCTCAGGTGAGAGTACAGAGTGACTGCAAACTCCTGATGCGAGCCTTCATCTCTGCTTATCAACTCATTCGAAAACGAAAGTCCAGGCATAAGTCCACGCTTCTTCAGCCAAAAGATGGCACAGAAGGAGCCACTGAAGAAGATACCCTCGACACACGCAAATGCGACGAGCCGTTGAGCGAACGGTGCATCAGAAGCCATCCAAGCCTGAGCCCATTCGGCTTTCCGTTTGACCGCAGGGACAGTATCGATCGCCTTGAAAAGTCCTGCCTTCTCTTCGGGATCCTTGACGAGCTTGTCAATCATAAGTGAATACGTCTCCGAGTGGATCGACTCGTTGAACGACTGGTATGCATAGAACGACCGCGCCTCTGCAATTTGAACATCCTTTGAAAAGTTCAAATCGATATTCTCCATGACGATGCCATCACTTGCCGCAAAAAAGGCTAATACCATTTTGATAAAGTGGCGCTCATCGTCATTGAGTTTGTCCCAATCCTTCAAATCTGCCGCCAAATCAATCTCCTCAACCGTCCAGAAACTCCCAATCGCCTTTTTGTACAAAGACCACAAATCGGGATAATTGATTGGAAATGTCGTGAATCGAGAGTTGCTGGGGGTGAGTATGGGGTCCATTTCTAATTTAGGGTTTTGTTTTTTTAAGCCCGCCGGAGGTTCTGATTCGGGTCCGAGCCTTTTGCTTTCGCTTTGTGCTTGGTGACCAAGACGTACTTGTAGACGCGGGCAATCGCCCACTGCTGGGGGGTTGCCCCTGGACGCGACCCGCCTGTTCTCCACGCCTTGAGCCCACGGTCATACACAGTATCTAGGTTTGACCTGGGGATACCCGTCTTTTTTGAGATTAAATTCTTATCAAATTTGAGGTTAGGGTACGTCTTGTGGAAGAGTTGGGTCCACTTGGATTTCTTCGTCTTGACCATTGTATTTGTTTTTTTCAATTTTGGATGTAAATTAGTTCTTCTTTTCAGAAGCTCTTTCTCACGCATAAATCGAAAAACACCTGAAAGACCTGTAAAGTACCGTTCGGGCCATCGTCGTGTCACAGTGGTATGACGCGTCATACTATAGACTTATAAATTCGCATAGTGCTCACCCAGTGGAGTCAGTGTTCCGTCACATGCAATCAGTGACCCGTTGCCCATGTTGACATCGGTTGGTGGGCGCGTTTTCCACGAGAAGCGCTCGACGTAGTTACGCTGGTTCATGCCAGAAACAACCTTGTCCATAAAATCCTGGATCTGTGCAGTGGTGAATCGCTCTGGAGCCTCCGGAGTTGCTTTCCAGTCCGCTACACACATCTCAGTGATCCAGATGGGCTTTTGGTACTTTTCCCAGATGTCATCGAGCCATGTCAGGAAATGGTCAGCATTTGGTGGGGCATACCAGTGCAGGCAGATGAAGTCCGGACGATCGATGGGGTTCAGTGCATGCCAGAGCTCGTCAAAGTACGAGTTGGGTGACATTGGGTTCTGCGCCGTCGCCACGCTCCCGAGCCGGGCACCAATTGCCGTCGCTTTCGCCTTGAGCTGAGGCCACAGTGCAATCGCATGCTGTACGGACACATTCGACTGCTGAGCACCATCTGGCTCGTTGAACGCCAGAATCTCGGTGGACCCCACTGGAATCTGGTCCAGCTTGCCGACACTTGGTGCACCCCACACCATTGGAGTGAATTTAAGATCTAAATTGGAAACACTAGAAAGACCCCATGTATAGTACCATCCCAAGTTTAAGCTCTTCAACTGAGGTTCACTCTTGTACACAAAACCTTTCTTGGAAGTCATTTACAATTTACATTTAAAATTAAAATTAAAATTCAAAAAGATATCCTGAAGAAGTAGGACCTATGGGAGCCCTGAGAGTGCCGTCACTCGGGGGTGCCCCCTCAGGAGTTGGCCACCGGCCAAGTGGGTCGGGTTCAGGGGCGGGCCCATTCACCATCGGTGCCGGTGCTATACCCTCCGAGTACGGCTGTGGCTGATCTGACACGGGGACTGTAGGTTCTTGTGGTGGTGAGGGAGCATCGACGGCAGTGGTTGGGGCGGTACAAGTTACCGGTGGAAGTTTGTTCGCCAGGATAATGATGAGGATAATGATGCAGCAAATTCCGACACATACACCCGTGTAAAATCCCATGATTAATCTACCTACTCTAGTACTAGAAATGAATCTCGAAGACCTTGTTCGCAGGACAGCACTTCGGATCAAGCTGAACAAGGTGGGTGGGTCCATAATCCATCACATCGCTCTTCTCAAGAGGGGGCTTGAGAACAACAAGGTTAAGTGTGAGATGGTGCAGGGTTTCTGCATTATACCGCAGACGAAGGAGGCGTGTACACATTACTGGCTCCGTGAGATTGAGACGGGGCTTGACCTGGACGTGGGGTTTGCAGTGGCATGTCTCCGTACACCTGAACTCGCGGCGATTCACCCCGTCCTTCTCGAGGAGCTCCCTGAAGGGATGACGCGATCTGACGAAAATGAGCTGATGATTACATCTGACAATCAAGATTTATTTGACCTGTATCAAAAAGACCCAAAGGAGTTTTGGAAGCAGGCTCCGAGTGATGTCAGAGGGTTTTCAGTACGATGAGTAACCCGAAGATTTTGGCACGTTCTCGATAGTCGACTTGACTGAATTCAGGGTGTCGTCAAGAGAAAAGCCCGACGTCATTGGGAAAAACATCGATGGCTGTGGCATGTATCCGGACTTTGAGGTCTCGGTGCGTTGACGGGGACCCTGGGCCATAGCCTCATCACCCTTTGTTTGCATCGGGGGTTGGGGGGGAGCGAGAAACGCGTTTGCCATGTCATTTCCATTTTGCTTCTCTGCCGCCTTCATCACGTCAATCACCTTGGTGACGTTCTCAGTGAATTTAGCAACCACCTTTGGTTTGTTCTCATCAGATACTTGCGACCATACTTTACCCATGGTTTCACCAAGAGCATCTGCAAACCGGATTGCATTCTCCTGATACACCTTCTGGAGGTCTTCTGGAACCTTGTCAAACTCGCGCAGCTCCATGAACGTAATCTTTCGCCCGATGTACCCAGACTGCCCCGGCCACAGGTAGAGTATGAACAAGACGACCACAGCGGACCAAAGGATAACACGCTCGGCAGAATGCATTACAATTATCAAAGAAAATTAATCAAACTTTGAATTGGACTCGATGCTGAGCACTTTGCGAATCTTGGGATCTACACTCCCTTGAACAGACTTGTAAATCATACCAAAAAGTGGGTTTGAATTTGTAATTGTAATTCGATCTATCAAGTTCTTCTCGGGTCTCATAGACATGCACATGTCAAGCATCTCAATCGCCATCTTTGAATTTAGTTTGGAAATTGGAACGTCTTTCAGGTTCACCTCGATCATCTCACGGAGTCCCCGTGATTCGACAAAATCATCGAGTTGACTGATGACCGGGCGTATCCTCTCAAGCAACATTTTAGACTCGAAATCATTAGAAGGTTGCACCTCGAGATATTTGTTTGCTAAAAACTCGATGTACAGGTACTTCTCGTCTGGGTAAAACCTGAGAAGTTCAGACATGTATACACTATCACTCTAGTTTTTATCTCCTAAGAAATCGTGATTAAGTTTGTAAGATAGACTGGAAGGAGCGTTTTGGACACTCTGTAAAAGCCTCGAAAGAGTGTGTTTGAGTTTATAATTTCAAACCGTTGTATCAGGTTTTCAGGTTCATCTTTACTGTACTCGTAGATATTCCATATGATGCGTGTCAAAACAATTGGATTCATGAGAGTCACATCCACATCCTTCATATCAACTACACACTGCTGTGTATACCCTTTATCAATACACATCTTACGTATATCAACAATCATCGGGATGAGCACGTCCGTACACAAGTCATCCGCCTCGTCGGAATCGTACGGCTGAGTCTCGAGGAGAACTTGTGTATTGATATCTATATTGATCACCCTGGTGTCCTGATCCAAGTGAAAGATGAACCAGTCACACATCTACTTTTTGCATTCAAATTTAAAAATAAAATTGAACGCTAGCGGGAAACCGAAGGTTTCCGTCGGGCCGAAGGTCCTCCTAGGGCATGATCATCATCACCTTGTAAGCTATCAGCGTAAGAATCAAAAACACACAGAAGCTGATGCCGATTTTCTTCCCCTTGTCCTTGTCCTTCTTCTTGAACGCAGCGATGAGACCACCACCAAGACCGAGCATAGTAACGCAAAAGACAAGCATAACAACAAGAGCAATAATTTTAGGGAGAGCCATGTACTTTATGCGTTTATTTTTTTGAACCAGAGCGGAATGGTTCAAAAAAATACGCCCTCAAACAGGATCGAACTGTTGACATTCAGATTAACAGTCTGACGCTCTACCAACTGAGCTATGGGGGCAAAGGGATCTGACCTGGCGGAATCGAACCACCGACCTAAAGATAATTACTACCGACTACAGTCTTTTGCTCTACCAATTGAGCTAAGGTCAGGAGGGACACTTCCCACACTATTCGACTGGGTATTCTTTAAATGAATTTAACGCGCTGACTCTGGCGGGGATCGAACCCGCAACCTCCAGCTTACACTGTCGGACCGAAGGTCCTCCTAGAAGGCTGGTGCACTATCCAATTGTGCTACAGAGTCTATTTAAGACAGAGTAAAGATCTTTTTAGGTGTAACCCGCGTTCTGCACCCAGGGCACGATGTCGAATTATTTCGTCGCCAACACCCTGTGCAAATCACGTGGCCACATGGATCGAGAAACGTGTCAATCTCCTTGTCCATGCATACAAAGCACTGAAACTTCAACGCCTGTTCAATGTTTGTATTCTCGAGAGCACCTTTCATGGCACGCATGGTACCCTTGAGTGACGCGAGTTCCTCCTCCTCGCCGCTAATGTCCTCCTCTTGCTCGAATTTACTGACAAGCTGGTTCACCTCTTCTTTATATGGTCCATCGTCGAATGTATCTGCAAGCTTCTTAAGTGTCTCGAGTTTCTTTTTGCTGTTCACGAGACTTTGTTCCATCTCACGGGCGCAACGTGTCATCGCTATGTACTCCTTCTGGAATGCTTGGAGTGACTCTTTAAATTTTTTCCAGTCATCGGGCAATTCAACTTCGGGGACGTCGTCTTCGAAGGGTTGGTCACGGGTATTTCTGTGATTCTGAAGACTGTGAATAAGTGTACCAACCATTAAATCAACTGCCGACCCAGCGTCGTCGAGATAGGCGAATTGCATACCATCTCAGATTAAAATATCTTTATGTATTAATGGCGCCTATTTACGACCTGATCGCGTCGATGACTCTTCTTGCAGGCGTGTACCTGTTCATGTTTGGCGTCCAGACTTTTGTGATCAAGGACAGGCGGCGACTCCCTCACGAGGCCATCAAGGCAACCACCAGCATGATCCTGGGCTTGTTCATTTTTGCTCTGTGGGTGGTGTGGATTGGCAAACCGATGAACAGCACAGTAGCTCCTTCAATGCCTGAACCCAATCTCGTTGGTAACCTTGATCTTCAGAAACTATTGGCCGAGAAGTTGTGAGTACCTTCTCCCGAAACGCAACCGGATCTTTGAGGTCCAGTTTCTGAATGTGTTTATCGAGTTGTCCCAGGGAGCGAAATGACAGTTTACACGTCTCTCGAAACTTGCGTTCAGTCGAAATACGAAGAATCAAATCGAGAGCCGTGTTCAAATCAGGCTCAATAGCAAGACAGGCTTTCATGAGTTCAGGCCCCTTGAGAGGTGAATCCACGAGAGTTTCCATTTATTTTATACATATACAGTACATGGAAATCTCTATCCACTTGTTCAAACTGATTGCGATCATGTTGGTTATTCTTCTGTACGCACAGAGCATCGCCCTGTTTTCGATCGCAGGGAAGGACAAGACTCGTAACACAGAGACAATCTCCAACTTCATCCTCGCAACATTGCTTCTTGTGTTTGCCATTTTCATGTCTGTCAAGACATACCGTGCACTGTGAAACGTGGATAGAGACGATACAAGTTAATACTCCAACATGGAGTCGTGTCAGGAATTTGCAGCATATATTGAAGATATAAAAGAGAGTCTGACAGACGGCCAATATAAGCAAGGCATGGACTTGTGTCAGACTTTGTTCAAAAAGGAGGTTCCAGAAGAGAACCTATATACAATGACGTACCTTCGTCCCGTTACATTTTCAGACTTGCATTCGTGTGGTGATGAGGATTGCGTTCACTCCCGTTCTCTCAACATTGGGTTTGAGAAGAAGACGGTTCTTGTGAAGCTCAAGCCTGAACATGCGGAGGAGATTCTCGAGGACAACTGTTACGTGGGGGAGGATATTAACGAGTTTATTCAAGAGAATGTGCTTGCGAATCACCAAGAGTACGAGGATGACATTCCGCACTTTCAGTGGGACACATTCCCTGTTCTGAGCCTTGAGGAGGTTGTGTAACTAAAACTGGACTTCGTTATTGATTGTATAGACACTTAAACCCCCAAGCAGAGTGCCCGAGTGTGGTTCTTTCTTAAGAGTGAACACCTTACTTCCTCGTTTAATATACTTTGTACCATTCGCATTATAGACATTTCTATAATTGACCCGATCATTATTAGCATTCCGCACAAGGACAGGTTTCGGATATGATTTAGTTAAATTTGCTACAAAGTTCGTTTTTGCCGCGGCGCGAGACGCGTTCAGTGCCCGAAGTCCGGTAGCATTCGCTGCACGGGCATTCCCTGTGCGTTTGACATGAGCACCTGCTGATAGTGCAAGGAGGGTAGTGAGAGCACCTGCGAGACCGAGACGCGTCTGCTTACGTTTTTTTGCGGCATGCCGGGCTTTGGCTTCGGCTATTAGTTTAGCGTAAACATTCATTTAATTAAACGCTATATTATTTTCAAACTAGCTTTTTCTTGTGAAGGTACACCCCTACCAAAAGCGCAACGAGTGTCCACCCAACCAGATGATCAAGTTTATTCATCTTTTGAATCTGCTCATCTGCCAGCTTGTTATACTCCTTTTGATAGCTTGGAGGCTTGAATGGAAGCCATAGGTACTGACCAAAGGGTATGATCGTAGGTCCCAACTTGTTTCTGCAATCGTAAGACCAGTCGTACCATGCAAGAGCAATGTACGGAAACCAAAGCAAGAACGAAAGAACCCACAGATTCTTGTGGGGGAGGTACCAATACCCACTGGCGATCAACATAGTGAAGATGACGCACTTCATGTTAAACTCAAAGGGTCGTCCAGGAAAGATTCCTCCAGCCATTTATATTTCAATTTAAAATTAAAATTCAGATCCAGGAATCAGTCTTAGGTGATTCTTGGGCCCGAAGGCCGGTATTTTTGGGGAGACGAGTCTCCTTTTTCGCAAGTAAATATGCGAGGAATCAGTTCGAGAAAGCCAAGCCGCCCATGCCGGACTGGATGCGCAGGATGTTGTAGTTCACTGCGAACATCTTCTGCAGATTGTAT